>Ga0126371_10002014_pt1 | contig 17397 bp, 16 predicted proteins | sample PanSoiMetaPlot_4_FD_110145 | JGI IMG/M metagenome (GOLD analysis project Ga0126371, IMG submission 110145) | Tropical forest soil microbial communities from Panama - MetaG Plot_4 | ecosystem: Environmental > Terrestrial > Soil > Tropical forest > Bulk soil | place: Panama | collected 2016-02-17 | reverse complement strand
TTTCAATTCGGCATCACAGTGGGGTTCGCGGTGCTGGTTTCGCTGTACGTCAGTTTCACCATCGACCCCATGCTTTCCTCCCGCTGGTACGATCCCGCCGCCGATCCCCGCGTGCCGCGCTCCTGGTTCGGCCATGCGCTCGGCAAGCTCAACGAGCAAGTGGACAAACTTCAAAACATCCTCGCGGGAACGCTTGGCTGGTCGCTCTCGCATCGGTGGGCCGTGACCCTGCTGGCGATCATCGCCGTGGTTTCGAGTTTCTGGATCTTCGGCAAGCTCGGTAGTGAGTTCATGCCCAACGCCGACCCCGGCCAGTTCCAGGTCGCCTACAAAGCCACGCCGGGCATCAGCCTCGACCGGTCCATTGAGATTGCGCGCCAGATTGAATCGGAGATCCGGCGCAATCCCGCTGTGTCGTATACGTACGCAACCATCGGCGGCACCGCCGGCAAAGCGATCAATGAAGGCAATATCTTCATTCGCCTCAACCCCCGCAGAACCCGCGCGCATTATAAGTTCGTGAGCGCCGAGGTCCGCCAGGCCATCGCCCGGTTCCGCACCATACGCACCTCTATTGAAGAAGCGGCTTCTGGAGGCGGCGATGTCAAACCGATCCAGATTAGCGTGCGGGGTTCCGACCTCGCGCGCCTTGTGCCGTTCAGCGAAAGCCTCATGGCGGTGGCGAAACAAGTTCCCGGTGCCGCCGATGTCGATACCAGCGAAGAACCCCCGCAAGCCGAAGTGCGCGTCGCGGTCGATCGCGATGCGGCCGGCGACCTCGGGCTCGACCTAGGCACGGTGGCCTCGACCATCCGCGGTCTCGTGGCCGGCGAGGTCGTCTCGCAATTCGAAGACCCCGATGGCGACAGTTACGATGTCCGCCTCCGCGTCGAGCGAGGGGACCGCACCCGCGCCGCCGATCTGCTCGATCTCGATCTTCCCGCCCAAGGCGGCCGCGCGCTCGTTCCCGCCAGCCAGGTCGCGAGCCTCGACAACGGCATCGCTCCCTCGAAGATTCGACGCCGCGACTTACTCCGCGAAGTGCGCATCAGCGCCAGTGCCGTGAACCGATCGCTCGGCGAAGTGGTGAACGATATCAAGGCCCGCTCCGCCGCTATCGGGATCCCGGCCGGCTTCCGCATCGATTACACAGGCGATACCGAAATCATGATGGAGAGCTTCGGCTATGCGATGCAGTCACTGCTGCTCGCCATCGTCTTGATTTATGCCGTGCTCGCGAGCCAGTTCCGCAGCTTTCTGCAGCCCTTCGCCTTGATGCTCTCGCTGCCGCTCTCCCTGTTAGGCGTCGCCGGCATGCTCTATCTGGTTCACGACACGCTCAACATGATGTCGATGATCGGCATCATTCTCTTAATGGGCCTCGTCACGAAGAACGCCATCCTGGTAGTCGACTTCGCCAACGCCCAACGCCGCGAGGGCCTACCGCGCCGCGACGCGCTGATTCGCGCCGCCCGCATCCGTCTGCGCCCGATCCTGATGACAACGCTCGCCATGATCTTCGGCATGTTGCCGCTAGCCTTCGAAATCGGCGCCGGCTCCGAATTCCGCGCACCCATGGCCCGCGCCGTCATCGGCGGCCTGATCACCTCCACCCTGCTGACGCTGATCGTCGTGCCAGTCGTCTACACCTATCTCGATGATGTCGCCACCCGCTTCGCCGCTTGGTGGGCGAAACCGGCTTCATCGGCGCCAGTTCCGCACGCACACGCGAAATAGCAGGGCTCACCCCCAGCATCGCCTGGTTTTAGAGCCGTTAGTTAAAGAAATGGTTATCGGTGTGCTTTGAAGACTCTCAAACGAGACTTCTGATTATCCTGGACCTCCACCGATTGAATTAAGTTCGGCCGCCAATTCAGTAGGAATCTTTAGCGACGCAGCCTTCAAATTTTCGCGGAGATGTTTGCGGGAAGACGTCCCCGGAATCAGCAGGATGTTGGGCGAGCGATGGAGAAGCCAGGCAAGCGCGAGCTGCATGGGTGTTACTTCGAGTGATGTGGCGGCTGCGTCAAGCGCCGACGATTGCAATGGAGTGAACCCTCCCAACGGAAAGAAGGGAACATAAGCGATTTCCTGAGAAGCAAGATCATTGACGAAGGCATCATCCTTCCTTTGTGCCACGTTGTAAAAGTTCTGCACGCAGACGATCTGCGTGATCGTCTGCGCCTCGGCCAACTGCTTCGCCGTTACGTTGCTCAGACCGATATAACGGATCAGCCCTCGGCGCTGGAGTTCAGCGAGCGCCGTGACCGATTCTGCGATCGACCCCTCCGACGGTTCGAGAAAACCCCCGACCCGAAGATTGACGATGTCCAGAGCGTCGAGGCCGAGGTGTTTCAGATTATCGTGAGTGCCGTTTATCAGCTCTTGTCGCGAGAGAGCAGGAATCCAGGAGGCGTCTGTACCCCGTCGAGCTCCGAGTTTGGTTATGATCACCAGATCTTTCGGATAAGGATGAAGGGCCTGCTTGATGATCTGATTGGTGACGTGCGGACCGTAGTAGTCGCTGGTGTCGATGTGGTTCACGCCGGACTCCACGGCTTCCCGCAAAACTGCAATGGCTTCACCGGTATCGCGAGGCGGCCCAAAGACACGCGGGCCGGCCAGTTGCATCGCGCCGTAGCCCATGCGCTTCACCCTCAGCGATGTGCCCCGCAGCGTAAAGCTGCCGGCAAGCTCAGTCTGTTCAATCATTTCTAGTCTCCTGTTCCAGCTCGTCACTTCCAACGTAAGAGTTAGAACGCTTCTCCAACCATTTCTTCGCTTTTCTTCCAGAGTGCTTCCGCGTTCTTCGCGTCGAGCGCATAACGGCGCACACCTTCACTGACCGGAGTAATCAGCACATTGTCCGGAACCATTTGGCCCACGTGGCAGTTCTCGCAATACCTTCCGCCGACCTCGTCCGATGTCGCAACCACTGCGGCCCAGACGGAAGTTGCCGCGCCTTGCGGAATGGACTTGAATTGAAATGGGCCCTTGCCCTCTGCCGCCAGTTGCTGGTTGAGCCCCTCGACCAGCTTTTGCAGTGCGCCGGTGCCCATATGCCGGCTTAACTCGGTCTGAATGCCTCCCGGATGGACTGCCGCAGCGCGCACGCCGCGACTTCGGTGCCGTTCATCGAAGGCAACCGCGAACAGGATGTTCGCCGTCTTCGACCGGCCGTAGGAAACGAACGGATCATAGGGGGTCCGCTCAAAGTTGGGATCTTCGAGATCCACGTTCGAAAAGCGGTGACCCGAAGAAGAAAGGTTGATCAGCCGGCCGCCGTCGCGGAGAAGGCGTGCAATACGGTTCACCAGGACAAAGTGGCCCAGGTGATTGGTGCCGAACTGAGTCTCGAATCCATCGGCAGTGTGACCAAAGGGTGTCGCCATAACTCCGGCGTTCGCGATAATCACGTCGAAAGACCCGCCTTTCGCCAGCAGTCCATCGGCGCAGGCACGCACGCTCTTAAGGCTGGCCAGATCGAGTTCGACCAGCTCGAAGCTGCCGGCACCAGTAGTGGCGTTCTCGCGGACCTGGGCGGTGGCGTTTTCCGCCTTGGCCAGATCGCGCGCCGCGCCTAAAACCTCGGCGCCGTGCGCGGCCAGGGCGCGGGCGGTCTCAATGCCAAGGCCCGCTGAAACACCGGTAACGAGAACCCGCTTGCCTGCCAGATTGATTCCGGTCAAAACATCGTCGGTTGTCGATGTTGCTCCAAATTTGTTCGTCATTGGGCTTGCCACTTCTCCTCCTTGTACGCCGACACTCTCATTGCTTCCGCCAAATGGCTCAATGCCTGGCCCTACAAAGCCCCTGCCGTCTTTTCCCTTCCGAAATACCTTCCATGGTCGAGATCGGCAACCAATCCCTCCTGCGCCGGCCGCCATCCTAATCTTTCCTGCGTCAGCGCGCTTGAGGCCACGACACCCATTCCAAAGAACAGTCCAATCCAACCAAAATGTTCCGCGGCTTGTTCCTGCGATATGCTGACCAGCGGCATATTCAGACCCCTACCGATCAATTCCGCGATTTCTCGCGTCGGCACTCCTTGGTCGCCGATGCCATGATAGCTGGCGCCCGCGGATCCTTTTTCCAACACGAGCCTGTAGAGACACGCTGCATCGAGCCGGTGCACGGCGGGCCAGCGGTTGAGCCCTTCACCGATATAGGCCGAGACACGCTTGTCTCGCGCGATCTGGATCAGCCGCGGAACGAATCCGTGATCGCCGTCTCCATGCACCGAGAAAGGCAGGCGCACTACCGATGCCCGCACGCCGCGCGATGCGAAGGTCATCGCCGTCTGCTCTGACTTCCGCGGGAAATTTGAACTCGGCGCATCCTCTTCTGTTGCGAGCCGGCCCGAAGCGGTGAGCGCAAGACCGGAGGTGACAATTAACGGGCGGCCGGACTGCTCAAGAGCCGTCCCGAGTGTCTCGATCGCAAGCCGATCCGCTTCCGCCGCAGGTCCATAATTCTGAAAATCGTGTATGAATGCGGTGTGGATGACACCATCAGATGCGGCCGCTCCGCTGCGCAGGCTCTCGAGATCTTCGAGCGATCCGCGATGCACTTTGGCTCCTGACGCCGCGACTGATGCTGCGCCCTTATCGGAGCGGGCAAGACCGATCACCTGATAACCTGCCCGGATGAGTTCCTGAACAATTGCCGAGCCTATGAAACCCGTAGCGCCGGTTACGAAAATCCGCATATTCTCCTCCTACATGGTTACGTTCCCGATATTGACGAACGCCCCAAGTTCTAGTAAAACGGAGATGATCTCCGGTTCACCTATAAGATAACCGGAGAATATCTCCGGTTGCAAGTATCTTCCATGGTGACAAAGAGTACAAAACCGGCCGAGCGGAAGCCGCGCACCGACGCACTGCGGAATCGCGAGCGCATTCTGGGAGTAGCCAAAGAGGCGTTTACGCGCTTCGGGGCCAACGCCAGCCTTGACGATATCGCAAAAGAAGCAAGCGTAGGTGCCGGAACGCTATATCGTCACTTTCCCAGCCGCGATGCCTTGCTCGAGGCGGTCTATCGGACTGAGGTTGAGAAGCTCGCCGCGGCTCAGCGGAAGTTCGCGGAGACCATGCCTCCGGTCGAGGCGCTGCGCGCCTGGATGCTCTTATTTATCGATTACATCGCCGCGAAGCACATCATTGCGCCTGCCCTGAACACGATCGTCGGCGGCCCCGCGAAGCTGTACGAAGGTTCCCGCACTCAGATCCAGGGGGCGATCGATGCGCTTGTGAAACGCGCCATCAAAAGCCGCGACATCCGCAAGGACCTCGACTCATTCGACTTGCTTCGCGCGTTGATCGGCGTGTCTAACGTGGCATCCACCCCCGACTGGCGGCAAAGCGCCAGGCGCCTCGTGGATATCCTCATCAGCGGTTCCAGGCCACCCAAATAGGAGCCTCAAAGAGCGAACTCGTCGGCTTCCCCCTGTGCATTGCTGGCTGTATGGCGGCGCGCGCGACTACCTTTCAGCTCAGCCGCGCCCGCTTCCGTACACCGTTGTATAATGCCGGTGGCGGTTGGGTTTCGGATGCGTGTCCTGTCAATTGTCGGCGGCCTCTGCTGTTGCATGATGGCCTTGTGTCAAACGGAAGCCGGCTCTATTGCGGGTTCCGTTTTCGGCCCGGCGCACGCACCGGCGGCGGGTGTCAGTGTCGAAGCCAGGAACACCGAGACCGGGACTGACTACAAAGCCGTCAGCTCGCCCAAGGGCGAATACACCCTCGCGCAGCTACCGCCCGGAAAGTACGACGTCTTCGTGATCGATGCCAAGTACCGGCCGTTTGTACGTCGGGGCATCGTGATTCGCCAACCCCAGCCGGCCGCCTTGGAGATTCAGCTCGCGTCGAATGCCGGTATGTTAGCCACACTCGGAGAAATGCCGGCGTTGTTTGAGCTTCTTTCCAAAAGGCCGCCTCCTCCCCAAGGACCTGCGCCAAAAACTGACGATGGAAAGCCGGACTTCTCCGGTGTCTGGCTGATCTCTCCTACGTCCGCCGGGGGCCGCGCGCAACAACCGGATCTGCTGCCGTGGGCAAGAGCTCAATACCGCGAACGCGTACTCAATGACTATAAAGATAAGCCTTCCGCTCGATGCCTGCCGGAGCTCGCGGGATTTCTGGGTCGGTGGCCAATCAAAATCGTCCAGACCTCCAAGCTCCTGGTGACACTCCGAAGCGATGATGTGATTACCGCCCATCAGGTGTACCTGGATGGACGCAGTTTCCCGCAGGATCTCGAATCCTCGTGGCAGGGATATTCGATCGGCAAATGGGAAAGCGACTCGCTGGTCATCGATACGCTCGGGTTGAACGATAAGACATGGCTCAATATGTTCCCGCATAGCGCCAAACTGCATATCACGGAACGCTTGCGGCGGCCGGATCTGGGTCACCTCGAAGTGGAAACCAAATACGACGATCCAGAAAGCTTTCGAACGCCGTTCCAGACCAAGATCGTAAATGTCCTCGCGCCCGATGAGGAAGTCGAGGAGTACGTTTGCGCGGAGAATAATCAATACCGCGACCACGTCAGCACCAACTAGCCGGGCAGGCGTTTGGGGGAGAGCAAACCGAATGAGATATAAAGCCCATTTTTTGATCCTGTCTCTGGCGCTGCTGCTCTCGCGCTCGTCCGCATACGCGCATCACTCGTTCGCCGCCGAGTTCGATAGCGATAAGCCAGTTCAAATCACCGGTACGGTCACGAAAGTTGAATGGACCAATCCCCACGTTCGTTTCTACGTGGATGTAAAAAACGATCAAGGCGCAGTTGTCAATTGGAATATCGAACTCGGGCCGCCGCTCATCTTGCGCCACCTGGGATGGCGGGAAAATTCGCTGAAGACCGGCGATCAGGTGACAGTCGAAGGCTACCTCGCCAAAGACCACTCCAGTTTGGCGAATGCTAAGAAGGTAACGTTGGCCGATGGTCGCAGCGTCTTCGCGGGATCTTCGGCTGAAAAACGCGGCGAATAGGCCCGCTATTCCTTGGCTACTACCTCAGTCTGATCGTGCAATCGTGAAGCTCACAGACCTGCGCGGAATTCTTCGATACGTCCCGCAATTCCGCGACAAAACATTCATTCTCGGTGTCGACGCCGGCATCGTCACGGACGAAAATTTCCCCAATATCCTCCTTGATATCGCCCTGTTGCGTTCATTGAACGTCCGCGTCGTGGTCGTACACGGCGCTGCCGAACAGATCGAGGCCCTGTCCGAAAAGCACAACGTCCCGACCTCCAACCTCGATGGCACCGGGGTGACCGATGCGGCAACCTTACAGCTGGCTATTGATGCCGCCAACCGTGTCACGCACGAGATCATTGGCGGGCTTTCGGCCAACGATCTCAGCGCTGCGTCCACCAATGCCATCACGACACACCCGCTGGGGATTATTCACGGCGTCGATCACGCTTTCACCGGAAAGGTCGAACGCGTGGACACCGCCATTCTGGAACCCTTGCTCAACCAGGGCATCGTTCCGGTCCTTTCTCCCATCGGCTTTAGTGGCGAAGGTAAAGCATACCGGGTCAACTCCGACAGTGTGGCGCTCGCCGTGGCAGTGGCTTTGAACGCGGCCAAGCTCATTTTCATTACGCGCGAAGATGGACTGCGTTACCGAAATGAAATCATCCGCCACATGATGGTGACGGACTTGCAAAAACTTTTACAACAGGGCAGCGAAGGCTTTCAGCCGGAAATGATTTCCAAGGCGCGCCATGCAGCCGCCGCTTGCGCTGCGGGCGTGCCGCGAGTCCACATTGTCAACGGCCGTGAGGACGAGGCCCTGCTCGCGGAAGTGTTTTCCAACGAAGGCATCGGCACCCTGATTTACGCCAACGAATACGAACAGATTCGGCCGGCCAGAAAGAAGGACATCCGGGCCATCCGGCAATTGACCAGGAAGGCGGTCGAGACCGAGGAGCTGATTCGCCGGACCCGCGCCGAGATCGAGAAGAACCTTTCGGATTACTACATTTTCGAAATCGACAAGAATCCGGTCGCGTGCGTAGCCCTCCACGCCTATCCCGAGCAGCACGCGGGCGAACTCGCCAGCCTGTATGTCGATCCCGCGCACGAGAATCAGGGCATCGGCCGAAAGTTAATGCAGTTCGTCGAAGAAAAGGCCCGCGAAAGCGGCCTCTCGGAATTAATCGCGTTGTCGACCCAGGCTTTTACCTACTTCGAATCGAAGGGTGACTTCGTCGTGGGCACCCCGGCGGACCTGCCGCCGGCCCGCCGCGAGAAATACGATCAAAGCCGGCGCAACTCAAGAGTGTTGATCAAGAAACTGAGCGCCGCGGGGTTGGCCAAACGCGACGCCCTCAATTTGTAGCGGATAGAGGTTTCCCCGTTCTACCCGCGTTTCTCCCTCTGTTATCCTGAAATATTCCCGCATGCAAATTGAGAAAGTGTACGAGCCCCAGCGGTTCGAGCCGCATTGGGCCGAGTGGTGGATTTCTTCCGGCATCTTCCATGCCGCGGCCGCGCCGTCGCGCCGCGTCTTTTCCCTCGTCATTCCGCCGCCCAATGTCACCGGCTCTCTGCACATGGGCCACATGCTCGAACACACCGAAATCGACGTCACCATCCGCTGGCATCGCATGACCGGCGACAACACGCTGTGGCTGCCCGGCACCGACCACGCCGGCATCGCGACGCAAATGGTGGTCGCGCGCAGCCTTGCCGAACAAGGTATCAATTACCGCGACCTCGGCCGCGAGAAATTTGAAGAACGAGTCTGGGAGTGGAAGAAGCAATACGGCGGCACCATCAAACGCCAGATGATCCGCCTCGGCGCCAGCTGCGACTGGAGCCGCGAGCGCTTCACGCTCGATGCCGGCCTCTCCGCCGCTGTGCGCGAAGTCTTCGTGCGCCTCTACGAAAAAGGACTCGTCTATCGCGGCGAATACATGGTCAACTGGTGCCCGGGCTGCGGTACCGCCATCTCCGATCTCGAAGTGGCGCACTCCGACGAACAAGGCCACCTCTGGCACATTCGCTATCCGGTCAACGGCGTGAAGGATGGGTTCGTGGTCGTTGCCACCACGCGTCCCGAAACCATGCTGGGCGACACCGCCGTCGCCATCAATCCCAGCGACGAGCGCTATAGACACCTGCACGGGAAGACAGTGCAACTGCCGCTGATGAATCGCGAACTGCCGATCATTCTCGACGAGGTGGCCGACCCCGAGTTCGGAACCGGCGTGGTCAAAGTGACCCCCGCGCACGATCCCAACGATTTCGAAGCCGGCCGCCGCCACAACCTGCCCAAGATTCAAGTGATCGACGGCACCGGTACGATGACGGCCGCGGCCGGGCCCTATGCCGGACTCGACCGCTTTGAAGCGCGCCGCCAGGTGGTGGCCCATCTGCAAGAAAAGGGTTTTCTCGTCAAGATCGAGGACTACCCGCTCAGCGTCGGCAAGTGCACCCGCTGCAAAACCGTGGTCGAGCCGCTGATCTCCAACCAGTGGTTCGTCAAGATGAAGCCGCTGGCCGAAAGGGCCATCGACGCGGTGGAAAGTGGGCGCATCCAGTTCACGCCGGCACATTGGACAAAAACTTACTTCGAGTGGATGTATAACATTCGCGACTGGTGCATCTCGCGCCAGCTCTGGTGGGGCCACCGGATTCCGGCGTGGCACTGCCGCGAATGCCACGAGATCATCGTTTCCCGCGAGACACCCGCCAGCTGCCCGCGCTGCGGCGCCACCCATCTCGAGCAAGATCCGGATGTGCTCGATACCTGGTTCAGCTCCGGGCTCTGGCCCTTCTCTACATTGGGCTGGCCGGAAAAAACCGAAGACCTCGCAACCTTCTACCCCACCACGCTGCTCAACACCGGTTTCGACATCCTGTTCTTTTGGGTGGCGCGGATGATCATGATGGGCCTCGAATTTATGGGCGACGTCCCGTTCCGCCACGTCTACATCCACGGCTTGGTGCGCGACGCCGAGCGTCAGAAGATGTCGAAAACGCGCGGCAACGTGATCGACCCACTGGTGGTCACGGAAAAATATGGCACCGACGCCGTGCGGATGTCGCTGCTGCAGGGCGCGTCGCCCACCGCCGATGTGGTTCTCACGGAAGATCGCATGGAAAGCGCGCGCGCTTTCGCCAATAAAATCTGGAACGCGGCGCGATTCCTTTTCCTCAACATGGAACGCTCAGCCGTGGAGCCGTGGTTGCCCGAGTCGCTGGAAGAGTTCCGACCGGAACCCGATTCGACGACTCTTGAAGTCCCCATCGAAGACCGGTGGATCTTCAGCCGCCTGAACACCTGCGCCGAGCAGACAGGGCGGGCTATCGAGCAGCACCGCTACCAGGAACTGGCGCAGACATTGTGGCAATTCTTCTGGCACGAGTTCTGCGACTGGTATATCGAGCTGAAGAAGATGCGTTTTCGCGAGAATTCCGGCCTCAATGCCGACTGGCGCAACACGCTCGCCGCGTTTGAAAGCGCCCTGCGCCTGCTTCATCCGGCGATGCCGTTCCTCACCGAAGAACTCTGGCAACGCCTGGCCAAGGACCGTCAAGACCGTCCTGCTTCCATTGCGCTCGCCGCTTATCCGCGATATCGGACCGAGGCCACCGACTATAAGGCCGAACGCGAAATCGAGATTGTGCAGCAGATCGTGACCATGGCACGGAACCTGCGGGCGGAGAGCAAGCTGGATCCGAAAGCGCAGCTCGACGGCGCGCTTTACTCGCGAAACGCCGCGCTCGAAACGGCGCGCAAACACGCCGCGGCAATTCAAGATCTCGCGCGCGTGAAGCTGGAGTTCCATAGCGATGCGGCTCCCAGAGCGGCTGCCATTCGCTCCACTTCCGAGTTCGACCTGGTGCTTCATTTGCCCAAAGCGCAGGAAGAAACGCAGCGCAAGCGCCTCGAGAAAGAGCGGGAACAGCTCATCAAGAACATCGAAAACAGTAAGCGCCAGTTGAGCGATGAGACGTTTCTTAGCAAAGCTCCGCCGCCAGTAATCGAGAGCATTCGCAAAAAACTGGCCGACTACGAAACGCAGTTACGCAAAATCGACGGTTCTTTATGAACGAAGTCGTGCGCCTCGCGCTGGCCGAAGACATCGGCGCCGGTGATGTCACCGGCCGCGCCTGTATCCCCGAATCACAGAAGGCTGCCGGCCGGTTCCTCGCGCGCGAAGCCTTCGTGGTGGCCGGCCTCGACCTGCTGCGCGAAATCTATGACGCGCGCGGCGGCGTCGACGAACTCGCGTTGCTGCGTCGGGCCGGGGATTGTGTCCATGACGGCGATATCCTGGCTACGGTGCGTGCGAACGCGCGCACGCTGCTCGAGTGCGAGCGGGTAGCGCTGAATTTCTTGCAGCGCCTGAGTGGCGTCGCCACCTGCGCGAGGCAATTTACCGATGCCGTCGCCGGGACGCGATGCCAGGTTCTCGACACGCGCAAGACCACGCCCGGCCTGCGTGCTTTGGAAAAAAAAGCCGCGGCGGCAGGCGGCGTCACCAACCACCGCATGGGCCTGTACGACGCCATTCTTATCAAGAACAACCACATCGCGGCGGCAGGCGGAGTGCGCGCCGCCATCGAGCGCGCGCGTGGGGTTGGCCTTCCGATAGAAATCGAAGTTCGCACGCGGGCGGAGCTGCACGAGGCGCTGGATTCCGGCGCCGCTCATTTACTGCTCGATAATCTGACACCTGCCGAAGCCGCGGACTGGATCGACGAAATCGCCGGCCGGGCGAAGGTGGAACTCTCGGGCGGAATCACCTTGGAAAACGTGCGGGCCTACGCCGAAACTGGCGCCGATTTTGTCTCTTCCGGCGCCATCACCCATTCGCCGCGAGCCGTAGACATCAGCTTCCGCCTCGATCTCCTCCCATCCAAATGAACCTCGACCGCCTCCGCGCTGCCTTTCCCAACCGCGCCATCGAACATCACGCCACGCTTATCTCGACGATGCAGCGGGCGGCGGGGCAGCCCGCTGGGACCCTTGTTCTCGCCGACCAACAAACCGCAGGACGCGGCCGTCACGGGCACTCGTGGCACTCGGAGCCGCGCAGCGGTATCTATTTTTCCGCTGTTTTGGAACCTGCTCCGCTACTTACTCTCGCCCTTGGCCTCGCCACTGCGGAGGCGATCGTCCGCTCGACCGGCATCGCCTGCGATCTCCGCTGGCCGAACGATGTGCTGCTGGGCGGCCGGAAAGCCGCCGGTATTCTGGTGGAACTGGTCAACGGGTCTGCCATTGCCGGTATCGGCATCAATGTCAATCAGACCGCGTTTCCGCCGGATCTTGCGAGCGAGGCTACTTCGTTGCGCATCCACGCCGGTCGCGAATTTGACCGCACGGAGATTTTATTGGCATTAATCCCGGCAATCGATACCTTTCGGGCGCTGGAAAATGAGAGCATTCTCCGGCTGTTCACGCAATCTTCGAGCTACGCGGCCGGCCGCCGCGTGACCGTCGATCAACCCGGTGGAAGAATCGAGGGCACCACAGCGGGGTTGGACGCCGCGGGATACCTGGTCGTGCGCAATGACGATGGAACCGATACTCTGATTCTTGCAGGAGGAGTCCGTGCTGCTGGCTCTTGACGCAGGCAACAGCAACACCACAATCGGCGCTTTCGACGGCCGGAAGATGCGCGCCCAGTGGCGGCTGCGCACGGTTCACGAGCAGACCGCCGACGAATGGGGCATCCTGCTGCGCAACCTGTTCGCGCCGGCGGGCCTGGACATCGCCGCCGTCGACGGCATCATCATCGCCAGTGTTGTGCCGCCCATCGACAGCACGCTGGCACAGATGGCGCAGCGCTACTTCAGCACAGAGGCGATGTTCGTCGGGCCTCGCACGAACCTGGGCCTGACGATCTGCTATGACAATCCGACCGAGGTAGGCGCGGACCGCCTGGTCAACGGAGTCGCGGGCTTTTACAAATACGGTGGCCCGTGCGTCATCGTCGACCTCGGTACCACGATCAATTTCGATGTCATTTCCAGAAACGCCGAATATCTGGGCGGGGCAATCGCGGTGGGCATCGGCATCGCGATCGAAGCGCTGTTCAGCAAGACCGCGCGGCTGCCGCTGGTGGACTTTCGGCCGCCTAAAGACGTGGTCGGCACCAACACGGTGGCGAGCATGCAGTCCGGCCTGTATTTCGGCGCGATCGGCATGATCGACGGCATTCTCGAGCGCGTGATCGAAAAGCTCGGGCCCGACACAAAGGTGATCGGCACTGGCGGCCAAGCACGCATGATTGCGGGGGGGTCGCGGTATCTGAAGACGCTCGACGAGCACCTGACGCTGGAAGGGCTGCAGATGATCTGGGAGCGGAATAAGGAAGCCCGGTGACCGATCCGGATTGGGTCTATAACTATTTCAACTACTTCACCGAGATCGAGGAGCATTTCCAGCGCGCCCGCGGCACCAGCTTGTTTTTGCTTTCGCCGCTGGACTGGGCGCTGATCGAAACCTGGAAGAATGTCGGGGTTCCTCTGGAAGCGGTGCTGCGCGGCATCGATAGTGCGTTTGAAAAATGGCGGGCGCGCAAAGTGAAGACTCAGATGGTCAACTCGCTCGCGTTTTGCGCCCAATCGGTGCTGACAGAAGCGCAGGTCATGGCGGGGGCTGCACCGGCGCGAAACCGCGGAGAAGCCGCGCCGCCGTTCCCGCTCGAGGAACTGCGAACATATCTCAAAAGCAATGCAGGGGCGCTGCCGCCCGGCTTTGCCGAGATCGCCGCGGCACTGGAACGTCTTGCCGGCGAAGTGGAGCAGCACTACAGCGATCTCGAAGGCCTGGAGCAGCGGCTCACGGTGCTCGAAGAGAAGATGATCGCCATCGCGCGTGCGGGGCAGACCGAGGAACAATTGCTGGAGGCGCGCCAGGAGCTCGAAAAGCAACTGCGGCCGTACCGCGGCAAAATGACGGCCGAGCAACTCGCGATGCTGGAGAAGCAGTACCTGGAGCGGAACCTGCTGGAAAAAGCCGGCCTGCCTCGCTTGAGCCTGTTTTATATGCGGTAAAACCAGCGGCGGCTTACAATAAAGAATCCTATGGCGCTCGATATCACGCAGCGGGAACGCGAAGGCATCCCCATTCTCGACTTCAAGGGCCGCCTCACGGTCGGCAATGAGGCTACCGCGTTCCGCGAGAAGATCTCGGCGCTCAATCAGGCAGGCACGCACAACCTGGTGGTCAACCTGGGGGGCGTGGATTACATCGATAGCACCGGCCTAGGCGCGTTGGTGATGTCTGCGACGAGCATGCGGAGGAACGGCGGCAATATGAAGCTGCTGAACCTGAACCGGCGCAATATCGAGCTGCTGGTGATGACCAAGCTGGCGACCGTCTTCGAGATCTTCAACGACGAGCAAGATGCCGTAAACAGCTTTTTCCCGGACCGCAAGATCAAGACTTTCGATATCCTCGATTTCGTGCAGCAGCAGAAGAAAGACGGATAGGCGGCCGGCTGTCGTACAATCGAACAGATGGCGCACGGAACTCGCCACAAATTGCTCCAGAAGGGCGCGCACGTAACTGAATTTACGCTGTCCCGGGTCGGGGGCGGGCAGACCAGCCTGCATGAGATCACCAGCAAGGGCGCCGCCCTGCTGGCCTTTTTCAAGGTCAACTGCCCGGTGTGCCAGATGACGTTTCCATTTCTGGATCGGCTGCAGTCGGAGCGCCTGCCGGTGTACGGCATCTCGCAAAACGGCGTGGAAGACACGCAGGACTTCAACCGGCATTTCAGCCTCACGATGCCGATGCTGCTCGACACCGAGGCCAGCGGTTTCGCGGTGAGCAACGCGTTCGGGATTTCGAGCGTTCCCACCCTGTTCCTGGTGGAGCCGGACGGCACGGTGTCGCAAGTGAGCGAGGGGTGGCACAAAGGCGACGTCGCGCGCTTCGGCGAACTGGCGGGCGTCAATCCGTTTCGTCCGAACGACTCGGTGCCGGAAGCGAAAGCGGGTTGAGGGTCGCGCAATTAGGCTCCCGTGCGGAGCCACGGTAAGATAGAGAAAAGATCGAATGGCCGAAAAAATCAATATTCTGGGTACTGCCACTGCACTCGCCAAGGGGCTGGGAATCACCTTCAAGGAGATGATGTCTCCGACCGTGACGGAGAATTATCCCGACGAGCCGCCCAAGTTCGAGGAGCGGTATCGCGGCGCGCACGTACTGCAGCGCGACGAAAACGGGATGGAGAAGTGCGTGGCGTGCTTCCTGTGCGCCGCGGCCTGCCCGGCGGACTGCATCTACATCGAGGCGGCCGAGAATACGGACACGGTTCGGATCTCCGGCGGCGAGCGCTACGCCAAGGTCTACAACATCGACTACAACCGCTGCATTTTTTGCGGCTATTGCGTTGAGGCATGTCCGACCGACGCCATCACCCACGGCCATGGATTTGAGGTGGCCAGCTACAACACCTCAACCCTCATCAAGCGGAAAGAAGATATGCTGGCGCCCATCCCGCCAGGCGCACATCCGCCGGTGATCGCGGCCGAAGGCCCCGCAACGCATTAAACCCCGGCGTTTTCGCCATTTTCCGAAACGATCGAGCCGAAATTCTGGGGAGGTTTGTTGTAACGAGAGCAGTTATCCGTGATTCCACGGAACGATCGTTCCGAACCCTTTCGCTCCCGTTTGAGTTCCACTCGGCTCTAAGTGCCGCATCAACCTTCACCCAACCTCATTATCGCGCCCGACCCTGAATTTACCCGGTCTCGGAAGCCCCTGCTCGGGTGTAAGCGCCGCCAGATGAGAGGGATAAAAAATCTTCGCAACTTGTGACAATCATCAACTTCCAGCCACGCCACCTCGCTGCACTCTTTGCATTTGCTGCATCTCTGACCATGCAGATATTGGACTGATGGATCGACGCTATTTGCACCGCAAGCACTTCTTTCACGCGGATGCTGTCAAGGCCCGTTCGGTAGTGTTTGCGATGCGAAGAAGACGTTGATTCGGGGAAGAAAGGGCCCGGGTGCGAAACTCGTGCCGCAAAATCGCGACTTCGACGGATTTGCCGTCGGTGCTAACCGTACGGCCATGAATGACCAGCCTCAGCGGAATCTTGTTATCGAGAAGGACGGGCCACGTTACTCCTAGTTCGACCAGCACTCCGACACGAAGGGCCTTGTCGGATTCAAACCACACGGTGGTACTCGACATGGCCCTGATCTGACCGTGGCCTCGAATCGACGCACCGTCTGCGCTCAACAGCCGATAGTTGGAATCAGCCGTAAACGGGTAAGGCCAGTTTGACGTAGCTCTTGGCGTGTGAATCGTGGTGTGCATTTCAGACGACATGGCCCCCAAGGCCGTGCAATTGTCCGGCCAACGACCAAATTGCGGCGGAGCTTCGACGCAAGAACCATCACCACGGCCGGTGCTGTCTTGCAGAAGAACATGGATCGGCCTTCCGGCGGACGGGACTGACCCGTTTACTCAAGAGGATATTGAACGATTGCCTAGTGGGCAGCCACTATGTAGGCAAGGTCGGTGAGGCCGCTTCGCGATGTGGCGAATCCTGTTAGTACTCTTCAAATCGGCTATAGCCGTTGCGCTATTCGAGTTCCTTCACCCTGTCGCAGAAGCGGTCGGCGTGCAGTTGACCTTCGTCGGCACAGCCGCAGCGGCGATTTCTCAAGCTGCCCACATCCCATACCAGGAGGCGGAGATTCTGTTTCTCCTGGCAGTAGCCGTTACGTTGTCGCAGGTGGCCCGGGTCGTCTGGGAGCTGATTACCGGCTGGGGCATCTGAGTCGAGCCCGGAAAGGGGGACTCGGCTTTTACCGGACGCGCTTTCCGTCGAACAGTTCGAGTACGAAATACGGGTAGGTATAGGGCGCGCCGGGACTGGTTCCGGCGAGGAACCGGCCGGTTAACAGATGGCCGATGCCCACGCCGAGGTGCACCTGACGGTTGATTTCATACCAGGCATAGGCATCCAGTTCTTCGCCGAGATGGGTACCGGATTTTCCGGTGCGGTCGCGCAGGATCACTCCCCCGGAGGAGTTGTAGGCGGCATCGGTAGCGCTTGCCAGCCACAAATCGAGATACTGCGCCGTGACGGACCAGCGGCGACGCGGAATGACGGTCGCACCGCCGCGCCAGCTGACGATGTTCTGCCATCCGAACAGGTCGGCAATGCCGAGGCGATCGTGCGCCGTGGGATAAATGGTATCGAACGTGGCGTGCGTGCCGTCGATCGGGTTTTTGTCGCCGGAAGCATAGTCATATCCTCCGAAGAACCGCGGTTTCCAGCGCATTGACCGAACGGTGTAACCCAGGGCGGCGGTGGCTCCCCAAGCCTGAATCCCGTTCGCGCCGGCTGAGCCGCGCTCGATCACCAGCTCATAGCGATAATCAAAACTCCGGATC
>Ga0126371_10002013_pt1 | contig 17408 bp, 12 predicted proteins | sample PanSoiMetaPlot_4_FD_110145 | JGI IMG/M metagenome (GOLD analysis project Ga0126371, IMG submission 110145) | Tropical forest soil microbial communities from Panama - MetaG Plot_4 | ecosystem: Environmental > Terrestrial > Soil > Tropical forest > Bulk soil | place: Panama | collected 2016-02-17 | reverse complement strand
GGCGACCGCCTCGCTCGAGCTCGGCATCGATATCGGCGATGTCGATCTCGTCTGCCAGCTCGGCTCACCGCGCTCGATCGCGACGTTTCTGCAGCGGGTCGGCCGCTCGGGCCATGCGGTCGACGGCACCCCGAAGGGCCGCCTCTTTCCGTTGTCGCGCGACGAGCTCGTCGAGTGTGCCGCTTTGCTCGACAGTGTGAGCCGCGGTGAGCTCGACCGGCTCTCGATCCCGGAACAACCGCTCGACGTCCTGGCGCAGCAGATCGTCGCCGAAACTGCGGCGCGGGAGTGGAAGGAAGATGACCTATTCGCGCTGCTGCGCCGCGCGTGGCCGTACCGGGCGCTTGGCCACGAAGATTTTGCCGCCGTCATCGGCATGCTGGCGCAGGGCTTTGGGACTCGCCGGGGCCGGCGCGGCGCGCTGATCCACCACGACGGCGTCAACCATGTGCTACGTGGACGGCGCGGCGCGCGGCTGACCGCGCTGACCTCGGGTGGTGCGATACCCGACACCGCCGACTACCAGGTGTTGCTGGAGCCCGAAAGCCAGGTCATCGGCAGCGTCAACGAGGATTGGGCGGTCGAGAGCATGGCTGGCGACGTCTTCCAGCTCGGCAACACGGCCTACCGCATCCTGCGCGTCGAGCGCGGCACCGTGCGGGTCGAGGATGCGCAGGGCATGATGCCCAACATCCCGTTCTGGCTCGGCGAGGCGCCGGGCCGCACCGACGAGCTGTCGCAGTCGGTGTCGCGGCTGCGCTCGGAGATCGCCGCCCGCCTGCCGACCGACCCCAAAGGGGAGCAAACCACGAGCTGGCTGACCGACGAGGTCGGCATCGCCGAGCCCGCCGCCGAGCAGCTGGTCGAATACCTCGCCTCGGCACGTGCGGCACTGGGCCTGTTGCCGACCCAGGACACGCTCGTCTTCGAACGTTTCTTCGATGAAACCGGCGGCATGCAGCTGGTCATTCACTCGCCCTATGGCAGCCGCATCAACCGCGCCTGGGGGCTGGCCCTGCGCAAGCGCATCTGTCGCAAGTTCAATTTCGAGCTGCAGGCGGCGGCGACCGAGGACAACATCGTGCTGTCGCTGACCCGGGCGCACAGCTTCGATCTCGGCGAGGTGCGCCATTACCTGCATTCGGCCAGCATCCGGTCGGTGTTGATCCAGGCATTGCTCGACGCACCGATGTTCGTCACGCGCTGGCGCTGGGTCGCCGGCGTGTCACTGGCCTTGCCGCGCTTCCGTGGCGGCAAGAGGTTGCCGCCGCAGCTGGCGCGCATGGACGCCGAAGATCTGATCGCGGCGATTTTCCCGGACCAGCTCGCCTGCGCCGAGAACCTGGTCGGTGAGCGTGAGATCCCCGACCATCCGCTGATCCGGCAGACAATTACGGACTGCCTCGTCGAGGCAATGGATATCGACGGCCTGACCCGGATTCTGACCCGCCTCGAATCCGGCGAAATCCGCGTCGTTGCGCGCGACCTGACCGAGCCCTCGCCCCTCGCCCTCGAGGTATTGTCAGCGCGGCCCTATGCCTATCTCGACGATGCACCGCTGGAGGAGCGGCGAACCCAGGCAGTGATCGCCAGACGCTGGCTGGCACCCGAGGCCGCTGCCGATATCGGCCGGCTCGATCCGGAAGCGATCGCCCGGGTGCGCGGCGAAGCCTGGCCGGATCCCGCCGACCCCGATGAATTGCACGACGCGCTGGCGTGGCTCGGCTTTGTCAGCGCAAAAGAAGCCGAAGCGCAGTCCGGCTGGATGGATTGGCTTAGTCAGCTCACAAAGGACAGGCGCGCAACGCGATTGACGGTGTCGCCGAATCCTCTTCCCGTCACCCCCGCGGAAGCGGGGGGCCAGGGGCCACTGGATTCCCGCGTTCGCTGCAATGACGATGGACGGGCTGTCCTCTGGGTCGCAGCCGAGCGATTGCCCCAATTTTTCGCCTTGTGGCCGGAGGCAAAGCTCGAGCCGGCGATCACAGCGCCGACCGAGTATGCCAAGCGCGAATGGTCGCCGGAGGAGGCGCTGACCGAAATCCTGCGCGGGCGCCTCGAAGGTCTCGGGCCGGCCACCGCCGATGCACTGACGGCGCCGCTTGGGCTCGGGCCGCGGGACATTGCCGTCGGGCTCGTGGTACTCGAGGCCGAAGGCTTTGCATTGCGCGGCAACTTTACCGGTACCGACGTGGCGGAGGAATGGTGCGAGCGTCGGCTGCTCGCGCGCATCCACCGCTATACGGTGGGCCGCTTGCGCGCCGAGATCCAACCGGTGGCGGCGGTCGAATTCCTGCGTTTTCTGTTCGGCTGGCAACGGGTTGCGGCGGCCGCGCGCATGGAGGGGCCGGAGGCGGTCGAGATTCTGGTCCGGCAGCTCGAGGGATTCGAGGCGCCCGCCGGCGCCTGGGAGACCGAGATCCTGCCGGCGCGCCTCAGCGGATACGAGCCGAGCTGGCTCGATGACCAATGTCTCTCCGGACGCGCCGCCTGGGCGCGGCTCAGGCCACGCAACGCGCGTCCCATTGGTAGCGAGCGCAACGCGGCCCCGGTCCGGTCGACGCCGATTACCTTGCTGGCGCGGCGACACGCGGCACTCTGGGCATCGTTGCCCGCAATTGCGGACCCGGCTCCGTTGAGTTCGCAGGCGCAAGCGATTGCAGATTACATTCGGCAATATGGCGCCTCGTTTTTCGACGAGCTGGTCGAAGGCACCAGGCTCCTTGGCCCGCAGGTCGAAGACGCGTTGGGCGAACTGGTCGCGTCGGGCGTGGTCAATTCGGACAGCTTTGCCGGGTTGCGCGCGCTGCTCGTGCCGGCCGACCGGCGCGGTGGCGGGCGCCGCCGGCGCGCCGCTCTGTTCCGCATCGAAGACGCCGGCCGTTGGACCCTCGCGCGCCGAGCACAACCGCTGGCGCAGGCCAAGCCTGAAGCCGTGGAGCACTTAGCCCGTACCTTGTTGCTCCGCTACGGGGTCGTGTTCTGGCGCCTGATCGAACGCGAGGCGCCGTGGCTGCCGCCGTGGCGCGAGTTATTGCGCGTCTACCGCCGGCTCGAGGCCCGCGGCGAAATCCGCGGCGGCCGTTTTGTCGGCGGCTTTTCGGGCGAGCAGTTTGCGCTTCCCGATGCCGTCGGCACGCTGCGCGAGGTCCGGCGCAAGCCGGCGTCGGATGAGTGGATCTCGCTCTCGGGCGCCGACCCGCTCAATCTCGTAGGCATACTGACCCCCGGGCCAAAGCTCGCCGCGCTGACCGGCAATCGCGTGCTTTACCGCGGCGGCCTGCCGGTGGCGCTGCTGGCCGGTGGCGAGGCGCAGTTCCTCACGGACCTCGACGGCGCCGCCCAATGGGAGGCGCGCAAAGCGTTGCTGCGCGGCGCGGTCCCGGCCTCGCTCATCGCGCTCTCCTGAGGACGGCGATCTCGTGCAGCCATGCAGCGATATGGTCCTGAACTGTGCCGTATATGTCTTCTTGGCGCACACCGGCAGCTTTTCGAACCTTGAGCGAGTGGTCACCGCCTTCGACGACGTAGAGATCCGCCGGGGGTTCGAGCGAGGTTACGATCGGGCGCAGCTCGTCGGGGATTCCGAAGGTGTCGCGTGAGCCTTGAACAAACAGCATCGGCAGCCTGATGTCCGGCAGGTGCTTCGCACGAAGCCGATCGGGTCTGTCCGGCGGGTGCAGCGGATAGCCGAGAAAAGCCAACCCCGCGAGCTCGCCGATGCCCGCGGCGGCCACCTGCGAGGCAATTCGCCCACCCATCGATTTGCCGCCGATCGCCAATGCATTGCCGCTCGATTTCACTCGTTGGCGGACCGCCTCGATCACGGCTCGCCAGCACGCTTCCAGCCCGTCGTTTGGATCGGGAAGGCGGCGACCCTGCTCACTGTACAAGAAGTTGAAGGTGATCGTCTCGATGCCGCGCGCCGACAATCCATCGGCAAAGCTCGTCATAAAGCTGCTAGTCTGACCGGCACCGGCGCCGTGCGCGAGGATCAGCGTCACCCGGGCACGGTGCTTCGCGGCGGCAGGGTAAACCAGCGCTGTTATGTTCTGTTCTCGGGAAATCTCAACTCGAAACGGCTCGGGCATTGGCTTTGCCAGCTCCCGCGATCGATAACCGCTATGGTGTACTATAATCAGAGGCTCGCACGCCGACAGGAGCGAACGCGATGTCCAGCATCGTCAGGCAACGAGACATAATCGACCGGCGCGGGCTCGCGGAGCAATTGTCGGCGGTCGCCCCGGCGGTCCGCTCTCCGACGCTCGATCGCAGTGCTTTTGCAGCACCGCTGAAGGCTGCGCTGACCAAGGGACGCGCCGAGATCCGCCGTCGTTTCGAGGCGAGCGGCGACGGCGCCGCGGTGATGCGCGAGCAGTCGTTTCTGGTGGACCAGCTGATCCGTGCCATGTTCGACCTGGTTACCGGCGACATATACCCGCTCCCCAATCCGACATCTGGCGAGAGGCTGGCCATTGTCGCCGTCGGCGGTTATGGGCGGGGCGAGCTGGCACCCTATTCCGACATCGACCTGCTATTTCTGCTTCCCTACAAGCGTACCCCTCATACCGAACAGGTTGTTGAGTATCTACTCTACCTGTTGTGGGACCTCGGCCTGAAGATCGGTCAGGCGACGCGCTCGGTCGAGGACTGCCTGCGTCAAGCCAAATCCGATCTGACGATACGCACCGGGCTGCTCGAGGCCCGCTATTTGTGGGGCGAGCAGGCGCTCTTTCGCGACTTGAAGCGGCGTTTCGATTCCGACATCGTTCGCGGCACCGCATCGCACTTCGTCGAAGGCAAGCTCGCCGAGCGCGACGCGCGGCACCAGCGCGTCGGCGACAGCCGCTACCAGCTTGAGCCCAATGTCAAGGAGGGCAAGGGCGGGCTGAGGGATCTGCACACCCTGTTCTGGCTCGCCAAATACATCTATCGCACCGACGATGTCGGCCGGCTGGTCGAGCTAGGGGTGCTGTCGGCCGAGGAGTCGGCGCGGTTCGACCACGCCCAGAATTTCCTATGGGCGGTTCGCTGCCATCTTCACTACCTCACCGGCCGCTCCGAAGAGCGCCTCACCTTCGACCTGCAGACCGAAATCGCCCGGCGGATGGGCTATGCCGATGGTGAGCGGGGCCGCGGGGTCGAGCGGTTCATGAAGGATTATTTCCTGGTCGCCAAGGATGTCGGCGACCTGACCCGGATCTTCTGTGCGATCCTCGAAGCCGACCAGAAACGTCGGCGCCGGCTTTCCTGGGTGCGCTGGGGTGCCGGGCGGCGGTCGCTCGAGGGCTTTGTGCTCGACGGCGAGCGGTTGGCGATACCGGCCGAGGATTTTTTCAAGAGGGACCCGGTGGCGCTGCTGCGCCTGTTTCAGGTCGCGCAAGAACACGGGCTCGACATCCATCCGCGCGCGTTGCGGGCGGCGAGCCAATCGCTGCAGCTGATCGACGACCGGCTGCGAGAGGACCCCGAGGCGAACCGCCTGTTCATCGACGTCCTGACCTCACGCAAGGATCCCGAGACGGCACTGCGCCGGATGAACGAAGCCGGCGTCTTTGGCTGCTTCATCCCCGATTTCGGGCGTGTCGTCGCCCAGATGCAGTACGATATGTACCACCATTACACGGTCGACGAGCATACGCTCTTCGCCATCGGCATCCTCCACAAGATCGAGAGCGGGCTCCTCGAGGAGGAGCATCCGCTGGCGACCGAGGTCGTGGCGGAAATTGTCTCGCGCCGTGCGCTCTATCTGGCGGTGCTGCTGCACGACATCGCCAAAGGCCGGGGCGGCGACCACTCCGAGATCGGCGAACAGGTCGCGGTGAAGCTCGGCCCGCGGCTCGGGCTGTCGGACGAGGAGACCGAAACTGTCGCCTGGCTGGTGCGTTGGCATCTGCTGATGAGCGGCACCGCCTTCAAGCTCGACATCGGCGACCCGAAGACGATCGCCGACTTTGTCGCGCGCGTGCAGTCGCCCGAGCGGCTCAAGCTGCTGCTGGTGCTGACCGTCGCCGATATCCGCGCCGTCGGTCCCAATGTGTGGAACGGCTGGAAAGCGTCGCTGCTGCGCGAGCTCTACCACCGGGCGACCGACGTGATGTCGGGGGGGCTAACCGTCGCCGCGCAGGATTCGCGCATCGCCGCCGCCCAGGCGGCGGCACGCGCGCTGCTGCCCGAGTTCGGCGAGGAGAACTTCGCGACCTTCGTCGGTCGCGGCTATCCGTTCTACTGGCTCTCCTTCGACCCGGAGACCCACGCCCGGCACGCCCGACTGATGCGCGAGGCGGAAATCAGCGGTGCGCCGCTGACCGTTGAAAAGCGTGTCGAGCCGCAGCGCTCGGTCACCGAGATCACCCTCTATACCGCTGATCACCCCGGCCTGTTTTCGCGGATCGCCGGTGCGCTCGCGGTCAGCGGCGCCAACATCGTCGATGCCAGGATCTTGACGATGTCGAACGGCATGGCGCTCGACACCTTTTGGGTGCAGGATCTGGCGGGCCGCCCCTTCGATCGTCCGGACAAGCTGGCCAAGCTCGCGGTGGTTTTCGAGAATGTGCTGACCGGCGATCTAAAACCGCATCGCGAGCTCTCCCGGCCCCCAGCATTTCCGAGCCGAACGCAAGTTTTCACCGTGGTGCCCCGGGCGCTCGTCGACAACAAGGCGAGCGCCTCGCACACCGTGATCGAGGTCAACGGCCGCGACCGGCCAGGCTTGCTCTATGAGCTTACCCGCGAGCTGACGCGGCTCAATCTGCAGATCTCAAGCGCCAAGATTTCGACCTACGGCGAGAAGGTTGTCGACGTCTTCTACGTCAAGAACCTGTTTGGTCATAAGGTGGAGCAGCCCGCCAAGCTCTCCGAAATACAGAGGTCTCTCGAAGCGGTGCTGGCCAAGGTCAACGATGCGATGCCGCGGGAAACCCGGCGCGAACCAGTCGCCGCGGAGTAGCTCGTTACCGGGGTCTACTCTCGCAGGTCCTCGAAGAATTCCTTGACCCGGGCGAAGAAGCCTTCGCTTTCGGGATGAGTCCGGCGGTTGTCACCTTCCTTTTCGAACTCGCGCAACAGCTCCTGCTGTCGCTTTGTGAGATTTTGCGGGGTTTCGACGACCGCCTCGATGAACATGTCGCCGCGAGCGGCCGAGCGCAGCACCGTCATGCCCTTCGAGCGCAGCCGGAACTGGTGCCCAGACTGGGTCCCGGCCGGCACAGTAACGCGCGTCCGGCTACCATCGACGGTCGGCACCTCGATCGTGCCGCCGAGGGCCGCCGTCGTCATCGGCAGCGGCACTCGGCAATGGATGTGGGCGCCGTCGCGCTGAAAGATCCGGTGTGGCGTCACGCTGATGAAAACGAACAGATCGCCCGCCGAGGCGCCGCGGACGCCGACCTCGCCTTCGCCGGCGAGCCGCATGCGGATGCCGTCCTCGACTCCGGCCGGGATGTTGACCGACAGTGTCTTTTCGCGCCTCGTGCGGCCCTGGCCGCCGCATGCCTTGCACGGATTGTCGATGACCCGTCCGGCGCCCTGGCAGCCGGCGCAAGTTTGCTCGAGCGTGAAGAAACCTTGCTGCATGCGCAGCTTCCCGCGGCCATGGCACCGCGGGCAGGTGATCGGCTTCGAGCCCGCTTCGGCGCCGCTGCCCTTGCACTGATCGCAAGCAACCAGTGTCGGGACGCGGATCGTCGTCTGTTTGCCGCGGAACGCTTCCTCGAGCGAGACCTCGAGGTTGTAGCGCAGGTCGTTGCCACGGCTCGGCCCGCCCTGACCGCGCCTACCGCCCATGACCTCGCCGAACATCTCCTCGAAGATGTCGGCAAAGCCGCCAGCTCCGAAACCGAAACCACCCGCGCCCGGGCCGGCACCTTGCTCAAAGGCGGCGTGACCGAAGCGGTCATAGGCGGCGCGCTTTTGATCGTCTTTGAGAATGTCGTAGGCTTCGCTGATATCTTTGAATTTCTGCTCGGCGCCCTTGTCGCCGGAATTGCGATCGGGGTGATACTGCATCGCGAGCTTGCGATAGGCCCGCTTGAGCTCGTCGGAGCTGGCCGATTTGGAGACGCCGAGGGTTTCGTAAAAGTCCTGTTTCGCCATGACCGTCAGGGGGTCCGATTAGAGGGCTTGCCGTTAGACCTCACCCCGGCGGGATCCCGCCGGGGTAGCCGTCTCCGATCCCGTCTCGGCAATTATCAGCCGGAGCCGCGCTTCTTCTGGTCGTCGACCTCCTCGAAATCGGCATCAACGACCTTGTCGCCGCCACCTCCGGTCGTGCCACCCGGCGACGGACCGCCCTCGCCAGCCGCGGCCTGCTCGGCCTGCTGGGCCTTGTAGAGCGCCTCGCCAACCTTCATCGACGCCTGCGCCAAGGCCTCGGTCTTGCTCTTGATCTGCGCGGCATCGTCGCTGCCGAGCGTGTCCTTGAGCGCCTGGATCGCCTGCTGCACCGCCTCGCGGTCGCCCTGGGAAACCTTGTCGCCGGCCTCGTTCAAGGTCCGCTCGGTGGTGTGGATCAGCGCATCGGCGCTGTTCTTGGCCTCGACCAGCTCGCGTTTGCGCTTGTCTTCCTCGGCATGCGCTTCGGCATCCTTGACCATGCGGTCGATATCAGCCTCGGAGAGGCCGCCCGAGGCCTGGATGCGGATCTGCTGCTCCTTGCCCGTTGCCTTGTCCCGGGCGGAGACCTGCACGATGCCGTTGGCGTCAATGTCGAAGGTCACCTCGACCTGCGGCATGCCGCGCGGCGCCGACGGGATGCCGACCAAATCGAATTGGCCGAGCAGCTTGTTGTCGGCCGCCATCTCGCGCTCGCCTTGGAAGACGCGGATCGTGACCGCCGTCTGGTTGTCCTCGGCGGTCGAAAAGGTCTGGCTCTTCTTTGTCGGGATCGTCGTGTTACGGTCGATCAGCCGGGTGAAGACACCGCCTAATGTCTCGATGCCGAGCGACAACGGGGTGACGTCGAGGAGCAGAACATCCTTGACCTCGCCCTTCAAGACACCCGCCTGAATGGCGGCGCCGACGGCCACGACCTCGTCCGGATTGACGCTACGGTTCGGCTCCTTGCCGAAGAACTGTTTGACGGTTTCGATGACCTTGGGCATGCGGGTCATGCCGCCGACCAGGATCACCTCGTTGATCTCGGACGCGCGCAACCCGGCATCCTTGAGCGCGTTGCCGCACGGACCGATGGTGCGCTGGATCAGATCGTCGACCAGCGCTTCGAGCTTTGACCGCGTCAGCTTGATGTTGAGATGCTTTGGTCCGTGCTGGTCGGCGGTGATGAAGGGAAGATTGACATCGGTCTGCACCGATGACGACAGCTCGATCTTGGCCTTTTCGGCGGCCTCCTTCAGCCGCTGCAGGGCGAGGCGGTCGTTGCGCAAATCGATCCCTTGCTCCTTGCGGAACTCGTCGGCGAGATAGTCGATGATCTTCTTGTCGAAGTCTTCACCACCTAGAAAGGTGTCGCCGTTGGTCGACTTGACCTCGAAAACCCCGTCGCCGATCTCGAGCACCGAGATGTCGAAGGTGCCGCCGCCGAGATCGTAGACCGCGATCGTGCCGCTACCCTTTCTCTCCATGCCGTAGGCGAGCGCCGCCGCGGTCGGCTCGTTGATGATTCGCAACACTTCGAGACCGGCAATTTTACCGGCGTCTTTCGTTGCCTGGCGCTGGCTGTCGTTGAAGTATGCCGGGACCGTGATCACCGCCTCGGTCACCGTTTCGCCGAGATACGCCTCGGCGGTTTCTTTCATCTTCTGCAGAATAAAAGCGCTGATCTGAGAGGGGGCATATTTCTTGCCACGGCCTTCGACCCAGGCGTCGCCATTGTCGCCGGTGATGATCTTGTAGGGCACCAGATCCGTGTCTTTCTTCACCATCGGATCGGTAAAGCGGCGGCCGATCAAGCGCTTTATCGCAAAGAACGTGTTCTCGGGATTGGTCACGGCCTGGCGCTTTGCCGCCTGACCGACAAGGCGTTCACCGGACTCGGTGAAAGCGACCATCGAGGGCGTCGTTCGCATGCCCTCGCTGTTCTCGATCACCTTGGCATTTCTGCCCTCCATCACGGCGACGCAGGAATTCGTCGTGCCGAGATCGATACCGATGACTTTGCTCATGTACACCTCTTTTCAAAAGCAGGACCGGGCGGCCCGGGGAAGCACCGTCCCGATCCCCCGGGAAGTGATTGTTCAGCCATCCCCTGACTATGGTTAGGGTTATATATGCGAGCGGTCGCGCCGCTACAACCGGCCGGGACGCACGGGTTCCACAACGGTTTAGGCCGCTGTACCGGCGGGTTCGGCAGAGTCCGCCGGTTTTGGGGTTTGCTTGGCGACGCCGACCATTGCCGGCCGCAACAGACGGTCGTGCAGCACGTAACCGGGCTGCAGCACCTCGATGACGATACCGCCGGGCTTTCCGGGCCGCTCAGCCTCGAAGATCGCCTGATGCAGATTGTGGTCAAAACGCTCACCGTCCGGATCGATGCGCCTCAGGCCATGCCTCTCAAAGACCGAAAGCAGCTCGCGCTCGGTCGCCTCGACACCAGTGACGAGGCCGCGCGTGCGCTCATCCTTGACCTCGGACTCGGGCAAGCTGTCGAGCGCTCGGCGCAGGTTGTCGGCCACCGAAAGCAGCTCCTTGGCAAAACCGGCAACCGCATACTTCAACGCATCCTCGCGTTCGCGCTGTGCGCGGCGCCGGACATTTTCGGTCTCGGCCAGGGCCCGCAGCAGCTGATCCTTGTGCTCGGCGAGCTCCGCCTCGAGCGCCGCGACTCGTTCTTCGGCCGATGGCTCGGCCCCCTCCGTCGCGACCGGCGCCTCGCCGTCCTCGGCGATGTTGTTGTTCGCCGCCTCCTCGAAGTCAGGCACCGGCCCCCGTTCCTTTCCCGTATCGTTCATCAATCGTCCTATCCAATGAGCCGCCCGATCACCTTGGCGGTATAGTCCACCATCGGAATGATCCGGGCGTAGTTGAGTCGAGTGGGGCCGATGACCCCGATCGCGCCGACGATCTGTTCTCGGCTATTGTGGTAGGGAGCGATCACCACCGAGCAGCCGGTTACCCCGAACAGGTGGCTTTCGGCACCGATAAAGATTTGCACCCCCTCGCCCTGCTTGCTGGCATCGAGAAGCCGCAGCATCGTCTCGCGAGTTTCGAGCATTTCGAACAGTGTGCGCAGTCTCTCGAGATCGGTGAGCGCGGTCACGTCTTCGAGCAGATTTGCCTGGCCGCGCACGATTAGCACGCTGCCCTCGCCGCCCCCGGCCCAGCTCGCGAGCCCCGCCGCAACGAGCTTGGAGGTCAGCTCGTCGAGCTGCGCTTTGTTCGAAGTGATCTCCTCGGCGATCTCCTCCTTTGCCTCCTCGATCGTCCGTCCGATCAGCCTGGCATTGAGATAGTTTCCGGCCGAGACCAGCGCCGCTGGCGGCAGGCCCACCGGCGCCTCGATGACGCGGTTCTCGACCAGCCCATCCTCGGTGACCAGCACGACGAGCGCGCGCCCGGGGCCGAGGTGGACGAATTCCAGATGCTTCAATGGGCGGTCCTGTTTGGGGACGACAACGACCCCGGCGCAATGCGACAGTCCCGACAACGCGCTCGTCGCCTCCTCCAACGCCTGGGCCAGGCTCTTGCCGCGCGCGACGCAAAGGCTCTCGATGCTGCGCCGCTCCTCCTCGGCGAGGCGGCCGATTTCGAGAAGACCATGGACAAACAGCCGCAACCCCGCCTCGGTCGGCAGCCGGCCGGCCGAAGTATGCGGCGCATAGAGCAGCCCTGCTTCCTCGAGATCCGCCATGACATTGCGGATCGTCGCCGGCGACAGATTCTGTCCAATGCGACGCGACAAGGTGCGCGAGCCGATCGGTTCGCCGGTCGCAACATAGCCGTCGACGATCACGCGAAAGATTTCACGGCTGCGTTCGCTGAGCTCGTAGATCGGCGAAGGTACGGTAGGTGGAGGCATAGGCAGGTCACATATGTCGAGCCGGTTCGGACAGGCGGCACCGGCTCTCGCTGGCAGAGCACAAGTTCATTCAAAATGCCGATGTGGTTACCCGATCCTCGCGAGCCAAGCGGTGCCAGGCAAGACTTCAGCCACACCGCCGCCAGGCGATCGACCCCAGCGCGGGCGAGATTTGGGAACGCCTGCCGCGGGCGTCAACTCCGCCAAGCGCGCCACCTCGCCTGGCGTCTGATGCGGGCAGTCACCGGAACCCATCGGGTCGAACTAGAAGGTCTTCTTGAATGCGGCTTCGTAGGTCTGCCCTTTTGGCGTGATCATCTGGCCGACGAGATCGGCGATAGCCGGATGGAAGACGAACTGCGTCCCGTCGGAATTCTGGAACCTGAGCTCGTCATCGTGGATGACCCCGGTGCCATGTAGTACGCCGCCTGGAACGCGCGTGTTCGAACCCAACGGCCCATAGACGTAAATAATCGACGCGGTACCGTCCGACTTCACATCGTCGACGATCAGCGCGGCACAGGTATTAGGGTCCCAAGCCGCATCGGTCCAAGCACCGAGAAAGCGCCGATAGGATTCGGGTATCGTTGACGGGTCGGCGAGCCGGTAGCTGACGCTTTGCTCACAAAACACCCGACCGGGTTGGGCCTCGGTCTCGGGCGGCGGCTGCGCCACGCTCCGGCCCGTGGTCAGCAGCGCGAAGCACAACAGGATGATAAGACGACGGGTCATGGCATCCTAGGTAAGCGGCACCTCGCGCAGCCGCTCCACATCGGCGCGGCCGGCGCTGAGGATATACCGACATCCGAGCCGGCGGTTAGATAGCGCATCCCGAGCTGCAGCAACCAGGTCTGGAATTCGAGGTTCTCGCGTACTCCGCCGACCCCGATCGATTCCCCATGGGCGCGGGCAGCCCGCGCCGTCACCTCGTAGGTTTGGCGCATGCGGGCGTGCTTGTATTGACCGGGGATCCCCATCTCGGTGCTCAGATCGCTCGATGCGATATGGAGCATGTCGCTGCCGACGCTGTTCGGCATGGCTCGATTACTCCTTCCGAGGACTTGCCCGACCCAGCATTATCCCGCCGCCCGGGACGTGCAACTTCCGCCGGTGCCCGGTGTGAGTTCGATAGCAAACCAGACAGCGGCCGAAGCCTCGCGCGAGGGGCGTTGGAGCTGGTGAAAGCCGCAAGCGCGGTAAAATCGAATGGCCCGCCAGTTGCCGGCGCCGACTGCGAGATGCGCGCCGCGCGAGCCCATTTCCCGAACGGCTGCGAGCCACCGCTCCATCAGCCGGCGCCCGATGCCTGCGCCGCGCAGGTGCGGCAGCAGATTGATGTGAAGATGCGAAGGATAAGCTTCGACAATCTCGTCAGCCGTGCGGTCCGGGTGGTGGATCTTGTAGCTCATCAGCTGATCTCGGTCCCGGTCGGCTCGCGGTCCGCCGGCCGGGTCGGGGTAGAGCTCTCTGAGTCTGGGCCACCATTCGGCTTCGAGCCGGCTTTCGAAGTCCCGCGTGTCCTGTGCACCGACGATGTAGCCACCCAGCCCTTCGGTATCCTCGGCCACAAACACGCTATGTGGGCTCAGCAGGGCGTAGGGTGCGGCATAGATGTGCCCGAGCAGCTTCGGATCGCGATAGAGCGCGGTGGCGTCCTCGCCGCCGGCACCCGTGACCAGGCATATGCTGTAGAGGCCGTCCAGATCTTTCGGCCGAAAGGCGCGGATTTCAGCCATTCGCTGTCCCTTGCTCGTGTCATATTACACTCGCGAAAGAGGAGACAGCCATGCAGGCGGATTATGTGATCATCGGGGCCGGCTCGGCGGGTTGCGTGCTGGCCAACCGGTTGAGCCGGGACCCCGCGACACGGGTCGTGCTGATCGAGGCAGGCGGGCCGGACCGCAACCCGCTGATCCACATCCCCGCCGGCTATATCAAGTTGCTCGACCACCCGACTTTGACCTGGGGCTTCAAGGCCGAGCCCGATCCCGGTGTCAATGGGCGCACGATCCTCTACCCGCGCGGCCGAGTGCTCGGCGGTTCGAGCTCGATCAACGGCATGATCTATGTCCGCGGCCAGCCAGAGGATTTTGATCACTGGGCGCAGCTCGGCAATCGCGGCTGGTCATGGGACGACGTGCTGCCATATTTCAAGCGTGCCGAGGATTGGGAGGACGGCGCCGACGAATTCCACGGCGAAGGCGGTCCGCTGCTGACCTCGCGATCTTCTGACAAGCCGGCGCTGTGTCGGAAGATCATCGAGGCCGGCATCGAGCTCGGCTTCGAATACCGTGAGGATGTCAACCATCTGCCGCCCGGCGCCGGCGATAACATCGGCTGGGTGCAGCAGACCCGCCGTGGCCGACGCCGGCAGAGTGCCGCGCGCACCTATCTGCGCCCGGCGATGAAGCGGCAGAACCTGACGGTCGTGACCGACGCGCTGGTGCACCGCGTCGTGCTCGACGGCAAGCGCGCCGTCGCGGTCGAATTCTCGCGCGGCGGCACGGTCGAGCGGATCGATGCGATGCGCGAGATCGTTTTGGCCGGCGGCGCCGTCGGCTCGCCCCATGTCCTGCAATTGTCCGGGATCGGTGACCCCGAGCATCTCGGCAGGATCGGGGTGAGCGTGCACCACCCTCTCCCGGGGGTGGGCAAAAATCTGCAGGACCATTACCTCGCCCGCGTCACCGCCGAGGTCGCCGGTATCGGCACCGCCAACGAGAGATCGCGCGGCATGCCGTTTGTCGGCGAGGTGATGCGCTATGTGTTTGCCGGCAGCGGTTTGCTGACCTACGCCGCCTCACTTGTCTGCGCATCGGTCAAGGTCCTCGAGGAGTCGGCAACCCCCGACGTGCAGATCCTGTTCGCCAATGCGAGCTTTGCCCCCGGCCCGATCCGGCGCCTCGATGATCGGCCCGGGATGACCGGTGGCATGTGGCAGATGCGGCCCTTGTCGCGTGGCTATATCGAGGCGAAATCGGCGGATCCGCATATCGCCCCGGCGATCAACCCGCGCTACCTCAGCGAGGAAACCGACCGGCGCGCCGCGATCGGCGGGTTACGGGCGGCACGCCGGCTGCTTCATGCTCCGGCACTGGCGCCCTATTTCGTCGGCGAAATCTTGCCGGGTGCCGAGGTGGTCGGCGACGACGAGCTGCTCGACTACGCGCGCCAATACGGGTCGACCGTCTTCCACGCAACCTGCACCTGCAAGATGGGTCCTGACGCGATGGCGGTGGTCGACGACCGGCTGCGCGTGCACGGGCTCGACGGGCTCAGGGTCGTCGACGCCTCGGTGATGCCAACCGTCACCTCGACCAACACCAACGCGCCGACGATCATGATCGCCGAGAAGGGTGCCGCGATGATCCTGGAGGAGCGGCAAAAGCTGGCGGCGTGATTGCATGCGGGCGGCGTCGAGTTCTCCCGCAACAGCCGGGCGGGGAACTGGGGTCGAGAGGGCCGATGCGGCGTGCGAGGTGATTCTCGCCGCCGGCGCGGTAGGCTCGCCGCGTCTATTGCAATTGTCCGGGCTAGGCGACCCGAAGGTCCTGGCGAAAGCGGGGATCGCGGTGCATCGTCGCCGAAAACATGCCGGGACTCTCGGTGCAGAGCGACGACGAGCTGCTCGATTACGCACGGCAGAACGGCTCGACCGTCTATCACGCGAGCTGCAGCTGCATGATGGGCAACCACGCGGTGAGTGTCGTCGACGACCGGCTGCGCGTGCATGGGCTCGACGGGCTGTGTTCATCGACGCCTCGGTCATGCCGGCGGTCAGCTCACCAACACCAACGCGCCGACGGTCATGATCGCCGAAAAGGGGGCGGCGATCATCAAGGCCGACGCGCGACAGAGGTTGGCCGCGTGAGGCGGCAGCCCCGCCGGGCTGCTCTTGACCGTCAGCCGGAGGAAAGCCTACACAGGAAGCCTGCGCCGTCAACAGACGCAGGCAATCAAGGAGATGGCGGATGGCTCGCATCAGGCATATCGCACTCGTGACCGACGATCCGGCAAAGACCGCAGAATTCTACAAAGAGCATTTCGGCCTGACCGAGCTCTATCGCCGGCCCGGCGACACCGGTGAAAAGGGTGTCTGGCTCAGCGACGGCTACATCTACTTCGCGATCCTGAAATATGGCGAGCCCGGTGCTCCGAAGCTCGGCGTCGGGCAAACCTCCGATCTTCGCGGCATTCACCACATCGGTTTTTATGTCGACGATGAACAAGAAACGGCCAAACGCCTCAGAGAAGCGAATTTCAAGCCCGTTCCGATCCCGAAGATGGAAAGGGCCGAAGCCACGCCAATGGGCGACGCGGTCAATTTGAAGTATCTCGGTCCCGACGAGGTGCAGATCGATCTCCGCAGCCGCGGCTGGAACGAGGCGATCAGCTTCGCGATGCAGCGCTATGAGCTGGCTCCGGTCGAGGAAAAAGAAGCCGCCGAATAATCGGCAAATCGTAATCCGGCGGGCAGTTTTCCTGCTCGCCGGATCGCGCTCGCAAGCTAACCATACAGTAAATCCTGGTCACCCGCCCACATCATCCGGGCGTAAATCCATCAGCATTCTGCCGGCCGACTCGTATTGCGCAGGAAAGGTTCGTTGTGCTGAACCGCGACATGGATGCCGCGGAGGTATTGCTCCAACGGGTTGCTGGTATGGATCGCGTTCGTTGCCGCCGCGTGAGACACCAAATCGACTGATCGGACCGCCTCGTGGATCGCGTGGACGATCGCGAGTCCCGACACCTACCCGTGCCGGCCACTGGCGATGTCGCCGAGCCGAACCACGACTGCACTGTGGTTGGTCAGCCCGGTTTCGCGCAGTAGGTGGTCATAGACGCAGATTGGTCGATCCGAAACCCGTTCTTTTTCTGGGGAGAGAGTCAAGTCCACTCGCTGGTCGCACCGGAGGCGAGGAAGACACCGTTGGCGGTATCTCCGTCGGTCAGAGCGGCATGGCCCATGTCTCGGCTGTCAGCCCAATCCGCGGAGGCGCGCCCGCTTGCATTGTTCCGCCACTCGCTCAGCAGGACGGTGTCCGGGCTTAGACTGTCGAGATAGCTGCACAGGCGGCCGGCGCGGATTCCGCCCCCCGCTCCTGATATTCAAGGCGACGATGCATCTCATGCCGACCGGCGCGCCCGTCGACAACACGGTGGACAATCCGTGCCGGCGGTGGTCACAATCCACATCGACCGATCTTGAAAACAGGAGAAAATTCCATGATCGACCTGTATTTTTGGCCCACCGGAAATGGCAAGAAGACCGTCATATTGCTCGAAGAGCTCGGGATGCCTTACACGATCAAGCCGATCAACATCGGCCGCGGCGATCAGCTCACCCCTCATTTTCTGCGGATTTCGCCAAACGGCCGGATGCCGGCGATCGTCGATTCCGAGCCGATGGGCGGCGGTGCACCGCTCTCGATCT
>Ga0126371_10002011_pt1 | contig 17411 bp, 11 predicted proteins | sample PanSoiMetaPlot_4_FD_110145 | JGI IMG/M metagenome (GOLD analysis project Ga0126371, IMG submission 110145) | Tropical forest soil microbial communities from Panama - MetaG Plot_4 | ecosystem: Environmental > Terrestrial > Soil > Tropical forest > Bulk soil | place: Panama | collected 2016-02-17 | reverse complement strand
GGTGGTCGGGCTATTTCGTTATGGCGCGCACGAGAATGTGGTGCTGCCGTATGAGACGCGCATCGCGCACGAGATCATCATTCCGCCGGGAGAAGAATTGACGCCGGCGCTTCGAGAGAAGTTGCGGATTATGCCGGGAGAAAACGCGCGGCCGAGCCGGCGCTTGCGGCTGCCGGAGCTGGATGGCGCGGTGGTGGATGCGGAGCTGACGCGGTATCCGCGAGGCGGGGCGCCGCCGATTGGGCGCGTGGTTGAAATTCTCGGACGGCACGGCGAAATGGGCGTGGACGTCGAGATTGTGATTCGCAAGCACCATTTGCCGCACGTGTTCGGCGAAGACGTGATGCGGGAAGTGAGCCGGATTGCGCCGGAGGTGAGAGCGGAGGACTGGGTTGGCCGCAGAGACTTTCGTCATTTGCCGATTGTGACGATTGATGGTGAGACGGCGAAGGATTTCGATGATGCGGTGCACGTGGCGCGGCGCGAGGGCGGCGGATTCGAGCTGCAAGTGCACATCGCGGACGTGGCGCACTACGTCCGGCGGGTGTCGGAGCTGGATAAAGAAGCGCGTCTGCGCGGTACGTCGGTTTATTTTCCGGACCGCGCGGTGCCGATGCTTCCGGAGGCGCTGTCGAACGGCATCTGCTCGCTGAATCCGAAAGTCGAACGATTGGTGATGAGCGTAGTGATGCAGTTCGACGCCAGCGGCAAGATGCTGGAGGCGGAATTCGCGCCGGGAGTGATTCGTTCCGCGGAGCGCATGACGTACACGAACGTGAATAAGGTGCTGGAACGCGATCCGGAAATGATGGAGCGATACGCAGGACTGGCGGAGAATTTCCGTCTGATGAAAGAGCTGGCGCTGGCGCTCAATGCGAAGCGAGTGGCGCGCGGCTCGATTGATTTTGATTTACCGGAGCCGGTGATCGAATTCGACGAAATGGGGCGGATGACGGGGATTGTTCGCAGTGAGCGGAACATCGCGCACAGAATTATCGAAGAGTTCATGCTGGCGGCGAATGAAGCGGTGGCGGGATTTCTCGAATCGCGGGGAATCGCTTCGCTGCACCGTGTGCATGAAAAACCAGACCCGAAGAAAGTGCTGGAATTCGAGGAGCTGGCGCGGGCGTTTGGATATTCGTTTGGCGTGGAGAATCTGGCGGAGCGGCGCATCGCGGTGCGGCACGGGAGCGTGCGTCCGGCGGGACGCGAGCGACGCAGCCGGATGCGTCCAATGAATGTGACGCTGCCGGCGGAGGAGATTGATATTCGGCCGCAGCATTATCAGCGGCTGACAGCGAAAATCGCGGGCAAACCGGAGGAGCGGATTCTGTCGTACCTGATGCTGCGTTCGCTGAAGCAGGCGCGGTACGCCGCGGAAGCGCTGGGGCATTTCGCGCTGGCGGCGAAGGAATACACGCATTTCACATCGCCGATACGGCGGTATCCCGATTTGATTGTGCACCGAATTTTGAAGTGGGCGCTGGAGAACCCAGGGAACGCGAAAGGGCCGTATCGCGAGGCGGAATTGAAAGAGATTGCGGCGGAGTCTTCTGAGGCGGAGCGGCGCGCGGATGGCGCTGAGCGCGAATTAATGGATTGGAAAACGGTGCAGTACATGGAAGGGCATTTGGGCGAGGAGTACGAGGCGCTGATTATTTCGGTGCAGAAATTCGGATTTTTTGTGGAGCTGATCGAAGTGTTCGTGGAAGGGCTGGTGCCGATTGACCGTTTGGAGGAGACGCTGGGAGCGCGTTTCCGATACCGCGAGAACGATTACGCGATCGTTAGCGAATCTCATGGAAAGCGCAGAGGAGCAGCGGAGAAGCGGGAATTTCACCTGGGCGACCGGCTGCGGGTGCGAGCGGAGCGGATTGACGCGTTTCGGAACCGGGTCGAATTCAGCGTGCTCGATTGATTTTCACAGATGACTGTGATTTTCACAGAATAACTACAGAGATACCCCGTTGGTACTATTGACGCCTAATCGTTCCCTCTCTAACCTGCGGTTATGCCGACGTTTGGCAATCTTCTGGGTAAGCGTGTGGAAGTCTGTTACCGGGCTGGCGACGTTCACATGACGATTACCGGGAATCTCGCCCTGGATACCGGGAAGCGCATTCATCTGGAAGAGCGGTTTTCGCAGGGCGGGCGCAGCAAGACCCTGCGAATTGAAGTACCCTACGGTTCGATTGTGCGCATTCGCGAAGTGCCAGCCCCAGCGCAACTCGAGGCAGTTTCGTAGCGCCCTATCTTTCCAGCACGATCCTCACTCAAAATTCATTTCTCCGCGTCCACGACAGCCGATATATTGTTTGCGGCTGAAAACGGGAGGAACGCATGAAGCCGCGCGTGGGAGTGATTGGGCTGGGGTTGATGGGCGCGCCGATGGCGGCGAATTTCATCAAAGCAGGTTTTCCGGTGGCGGTGTGGAATCGGACGGCGGAGAAGTCGCAGAAGTTTGCGAAGCTGGGGGCGACGGTGGCGCAATCGCCCGCGGAGCTTGCCGCGCAGGTGGAGATTCTGCTCACGATTGTGAGCGATCCGCCGGCGCTCGAAGAAGTGCTTTGGGGCAAAGGGGCGCTCGGCGCCCTCAAGGGCGGGTCCGTGCTGATTGATTCGAGCACGGTTTCTCCGGCGCTGGCGCGGCGAGTTGCTAAAGCATGCACGGAAAGATCGGTGGGATTTTTGGACGCGCCGGTCACAGGCGGCACTTGGGGCGCGGAAAAAGGCGAACTGATTTTCATGGTCGGCGGCGAGAAGGATGTCTTTGAACGTGTGCGTCCGGCGCTGGAGGCGGTGGGGAAGCGATTTTTTCTGCTGGGCCCGAATGGCGCGGGACAAACAGTGAAGCTGGCGATGAATCTGATTCTGGCGCTGGAAGTGGAGGCGCTGGCGGAGGGGCTGGAGTTGGTAACGCGCGCGGGAGTGGAAGGCGAAAAGCTGATTGAAGTGTTGCAATCGAGCATGGGCCGCGCGCCGGTGCTGGACGTGAAAGCGCCGGTGATTCTCAAGCGCGATTTTGCGCCGAGCTTTCCGCTGCGGCTGATGCACAAGGACATTCGTTTAGCGATGGAGTTGGCCAAGGAAAATGGGCTGGAGCTTCCGGCGGGCGCGGCGGCGTACAAGGCGTATTCGAGCGTCAAGTCGTCGGCGAAAAGCGACGTGGATTATGCGGCCATCGCGTCGTACTGGAAAAGAAATTGAGGCCTTCAGGGCTCGGCGTTAGGGGCGAAGTATTCGAGCGGCAAGTCGCGTCCGGTGCGCAAACCCGCGGGCGCTGCGAGGATTAACGGAATAGCGTTAACCGCGACGGCGGCGGTGGCGATGTCGCCGTGAGTGCCGCCAGGAACGGTCATGGTGATGTTGGGTTCGCCGGCGAGCGAAACGGTGTCCGCAGGATTTTTCGCGCCGACGTACATCTTCAATTCCATGAAAATCTTTTCCGCGCCGGCGGCAGTTCCGCGCGCGATTTGATGGACGCCGGCGACCTGTCCCGGATCGACGCGCAGAAATTCGGTTTGCACAGGCTCTTCGGCGACCACCGGCTCGATGGTTTCGGTGATTTGGTCAAGCGCGAAGCCGAGGCCATCGGCGACCATGGCGACGGATTCAGGCAGCCCATGATGCTTGATGACGCCGGCGGCGACGCGTTCGCGAAATTCGTCAGGAGTCATGCCCGCGCCGATTTTTTTCTGGAGCGGAAGGCGGCGTTTCGAGGCATCCACGATACGAACGCTTCGCGCGGAATCCACGCGCTGCGCTACGCTGGAAAGCGTCAGCAGAAGCTTGTCCATCACGAAGCCGGGATTCACGCCCGTGCCGATGAGCGCCACGCCTTCTTCTTTGGCGGCGGCATCGAGCTTCTCGGAGAGCTCCGGATGTTTGCGAAGCGGGTAGGCCAGTTCTTCGCAGGTGGAGACGATGCAGCAGCCGGCTTCGATGCAAGCCAGCAATTGCGCGGCGACGTCTTTCAGGTAAGAGGAAGTGCAATGAACGACGACGTCAGCGGATTTCCCGAGCGCTTCGCCAGCGTCTGAGGAAATTTTCACGCCCCAGGGTGCGTCGGATGCGCCGACGACTTCGCCCAGGTCGCGTCCCGCCTTGGCAGGATCAGAATCAATAGCGCCGGTGATCTCCAGCGCGTTTTTCTGGCGCATCAGGCGGACAATCGAAGCGCCAATCGGGCCCACTCCAAACTGAATGACTCGGATTTTCTTTCGGCTCACCGCGCTCTCCCTGTGTGCTGCGTTCAACCTTGGGCAAACAAGTACGATAATTCCGAATAGGATGCGGCGCAAGGCATTCTCGGCGCGAATTCGCACAGGCGAAGGCGCGATTGCAGGCATAATGACTTGACGAAAACTGTGTGATGGCAAGCGAGACAAAAATTCCGGGAAGCTCAAAGCGCAGGGCGTGGATTTCGGTGCTGCTACGCGTCGGCGGAAGCGCGCTGGCTCTGGTTGTGCTGTTTCATTTTTTACCGCTGGGCGAAGTCTGGCGCACGCTGCGGTCACTTCCGGCGCAAATCTGGCTCCTGGTGGTTGCGGGATATCTCGCGGCGCACGTGATTGCCATCAACAAATGGCGGCTGATGGTGAATCTGGCCGGCGCGGGGCTGAATTTTCGGCAGTCCATGCGCTGCTATTTTGCGGGGCTTTTCAGCACGCTGCTGCTGCCTTCGATTGTGGGTGGCGACGTGGTGCGTGCGGCTGTGGCGTTTCGCGAGGGGCAAAGCAAGGCGGCGGTGGTGCTGGGAGGAATCATTGACCGCAGCATAGATTTTGTCGCGCTGGCGCTGCTGGCGGCGATTGGAGCCGCGTTCGTTCCAGAGGGGCTTCCGGCGGAGACGCGTCATGTTTTTTTCGTGGCGGCGATTGCGCTGGCATTACTCGCGGCAGTTTTGCTGCCCGTTGTGATTTGGTTTCCGGTGCGCAGGCTGCCTTTTCGCCTGCGGCGCAAAGCGGGGAGGCTGCGCGGCGCGGCGCGTTCCATGCTACGTAAACCGCATTACGTCATCGCGGCGCTTTGCCTCGGCTTGATTGCGCAGACCGGATTCGTGGCGCTGACGGCGCGCGTGGCGGTCGCGGGCGGGCTGTATTTGCCGTTTCGCGCATGGCTTTTCGCGTGGCCGCTCGCGAAATTCTCCGGGCTGATTCCAGTGACGCAGGGAGGCATCGGCGTGCGCGAAGCCGCGCTGGTGATTTTGCTGAAGCCGTTTGGGGCGCGTCCGGCAAAAGCGGCGGCGGTGGGGCTGGCGTGGGAGGCGGTGATTCTGATCGGCGGGCTGATCGCGGGACTCGCGGCGTTTTTGCTGGGACAATCTTCTGCGCGAACGAAGCGAGTGCGGACGGGCGATTCATCAGAAGATGCAGCGCGCGAGAATTTTTCCGTGCCGCGGCGTTAGAGCGAATAGCCGTGTTGCTAAAGATCGAGTTCGAAGAAGAGCGCGCCGGGAACGGGATTGAAACGGTAGCACGCGATTTCGCGAAAGCCGAGCAAGCCGTAGAGCGCAATCGCGCGGGCCATGGAAGGCATGGTATCGAGACGCATCTTGGCGTAACCGGCTTCGCGGGCGTTTTCGATGAGCGCGCGCGCCAGTCCCTCGCCGATGGATTTGCCGCGATGCGCAGGACGCACGTAGAGGCGCTTCATTTCGCAAATGCCTTCGTCGAAGCGGCGCAAAGCTCCGCAGCCAGCGACTTCATCGCCGTCGAATGCCAGCAGTAGACGTCCGTTCGGACGAGCGTATTCGCCGGGTAAGGTGGCGAGTTCCTTTTCGAATCCTTGAAAACAGAGATCCACCTTGATGCTCGTTTCGTATTCGCGGAAGAGCGCGCGAATGGTGCCGAGGAATTGCGGAGAGTCGGCGTGTTGGATGCGCATGGCGATGCAAGCAAGTATGGCAAAGAGCGCGATGGAGCTTGAGCTTTGTTCCCCGGCGAGGAGATGCGCAAAAAGACATTTTGGCTGGCGGCGATGTCGGGAATTAGCGTTTGCGGCGTTTTCGCGCGGCCCTTTTGGTGCGCGGCTCGGGCTGGGTCGCGGGTTTTACGGCGATGCCTTGAATTTCGAAACGAGCGCCGAAAAGAAGCGGGCCGGAACCGAGGAAGGCGCGCGCGGGAAATTCGCCTGAGAAATACGAGCGGTAAATTGCGTTGAATTTTTCGAAGAGCGAAACGTCGGAGCAAAAAATCTGCGCGAAAACGAGATCGTCCATGCGCAGGCCAGCGCGCGCGAGCGTTTCACGAAAAGAATCCAGTACGAGACGCGCTTCCTGCTCGGCGTCAGTAGGAACTTTCTTGGTTTGCGGGTCGAGGCCGATGTGGCCGCTCAGATAAAAAGTGTTGCCCGCAAAAACGCCCATGGAAAATGGGAATGAGCCCAGGCTGGCCGGCAGTGGAATTCGGGAAATTTCGTCACGACGTTTTGTCTTCTGTGGCAAGGGCACCTCCCTCACTTTTGAGGAGTAGGAATCGAAATCAGCGGCCGATGGCGCTCAGGAATGGAAAGTGTTCGGCGGCGGCCATGAAAAAGAGCATGGGAAATGAGAGCCAGAACGCCGCGCGCGAAGCGATTCCCGAAAAAGCGAGCATCTTCTGGGCTTGCTCTGGAATGGGAGCGCCTTTTTCCACGCTGTCACGCGTCCACTGAATCATGCGTTTTTGCACGCGCCAGACGATGCCCCAGGCGTTGAGCAGCATGATGAGTCCGAGCCCGCCGCCGATGCTGATGGAAAGATGCGCGTTCGATGCGTCGGGCGAGGCGTTCAAATCGAGAATCATCCACGAAGCGGCGATGATCACGATGGCGATGAGAATCGCGCGAATCCCGCCGTTACCGAGCAGGCCTCCGAAGGGCATTTGCAGAGGATACAGAATGACGTAGGCGACGAGCCAGACGAGGAACCATTCGCCGAGCCACTTGCCGAGCAGGCCGGGATGGCCGGAGTTTTGCGCGTCGGCCTGGAGCAGGATGGTGTAGTAGCGCAGTCCGGCGAGCACGGTGATGAGCGCGCTCCAGCGGAACCAGGCCATGGCGCGGGACATCAGCGCGGGATAGATTTTGCGGCGAGTGCCGTCGTCGAGCGATTTCATTGTTGGCGTGCCGACGAGATTGAAAAAATAGAGCAGGCCGATCCAGATGATGCCGAACACCAAGTGAATCCAGCGCAGGATGATTTCTTCGTTGGTGATGGGGCCGCTCGGAAAACTGATATGCGGCTGCGCGAGAAAATGAAAGCTCAGGCTGGAGAGAAGCACTTTTCCTCCGTGAAGCGGATGAATTCAGGAAAAATACTCTGAACTGCTCAGAGTGTGCGCTTCGCCGCTTCTTCTGACGCGGGTTCGCACGCCACGCGGTGACTCTTGCGCAAACAATTTATGGCCCATTGGGCGTGCTCGGCAATCAGCGGATCGTCATAACGCGCCAGCTCTTCGAGCCTGTGCATGATACGCGAATACGATGCGTTTGCGGGAGTGATGCGCGAATTGCCGGCGGCGACGCAGGCGTTGCGCAACAGGCCGCGCCATTTCGCGCGTTTGACTGGGCTGCCGCGAAAAGCGGCGCGAAATTCTTCTTCGGTGAGGAAGAGAAGCCATTCGAGCAGCGGATGGAAAAGTATGAATTCGCAAGGCGCAGATGATTCACCATTCGCATTCGAGCGGCCGTCATTCACTGTGATTCTGCGCGGCTGAAATTCGGGAATCATGGTGATGGGCGCTTTGCGATTCCACGGGCAGACATCCTGGCAGATGTCGCAACCGAAGACGTGCGAGCCGACGGCGGGACGAAATTCTTCGGGAATCGGGCCGCGAAGTTCGATGGTGAGATAGGCGATGCAGCGGCGCGCGTCAAGAACATAGGGCGCGGCAAAAGCGCCGGTGGGACAGGCATCAATGCAGCGCGTGCAAGTGCCGCAGAGATCACGCGGCGGAGCGGCGGCGTTGGCGAGCGAAGGCGTGAACTCCAAGTCCGTCAGAATCACGCCGAGAAAAAGCGAGGAGCCAGCCTGCTGATTGATGAGGCAGGTGTTTTTCGCGAGCCAGCCGAGGCCGGCGTGTTTTGCGGCGACGCGTTCGAGGACCGGACCGGTGTCCACGTAAGCGCGCGCGAAGAAATTGGAGCCGAATTCGGCGCGCATCCAGGCAATCAGTTCTTCAAGGCGAGGCTTCAGCACTTCATGGTAATCGCGGCCCCAGGCGTAGCGGGAGACCCAAGCGCGCGGAAAATCGCTGGAGTTAGATGCGGGGGAATTTGCGGTTACGCTTTCGCCGTTTGCGGACGACGCGGAAACATTTATTGAATGTGGCAGCGCGGAATTGTAATTCATCGCGCAGACGATGACAGAGCGGATGCCGGAAAAAGTTTCGCGCAAATTTTTGCGGCGGGGATCGTGCAGATATTGCATTTCGCCGGCGTAGCCGCGCGCGAGCCATTCGGGAAAATGGCGAAGTTCTTCGAATTCGGCGGCGGGCGCGATGCCGCAGAGATCGAAGCCGATAGTGCGGGCGCGTTCGTGGAGGCGCGCGATGGCGGACAAATCGAGCATAGGGCTATGATGCAACATTTTCTGCGGCGGGGTACAGCGGGCTGCGCTTGGCGGCGGCGAGCGGGAATTCGCCGCGCGCGCTGGCATTCGGCGCGTTAGCACTGATACAATCCCGCGCATGGGAGATTGGCGGCAAATACAGGGACGGATACGCAGGGCGCGCACAAGCGCGGATCCTGCGGGGAAACTGAACGAATTGTTTCAGAAGACGCGCGACGCGATGGTGGCGTTCGAGGCGGGCGCGGTGGAAGAAAAATCCGGACGCAGCGAAGAAGCAGTGCGCTGGTACACGATTGCGGCGCAGCGTTTTCGGCGCGCGGACTGGCGTCAGAAAGCGGCCGAGGCGCTCACGCGGCTAGGCGCGCCGGTTCCAGAGATGAGCGCGCCGGCGGCGAGTTCGCTGGCGCAACATGCGGAAGAAAATGGCGGCGGAGAGATGAGCGAAACGGCAGATTCGCAGATGACTGCGGAGGAGAGCGGCGAGGCGCAGCCGCAGCCGGCGGAATCAAGCACGGCAGCCGAAGCGCAGCCTGTGGTGAGCGCAGCTGCACATGCTGGAGAAGGCGCGAGGCGACCGGGTCGCAGGCGCGGACGTCGGGGAGGCCGGCGGCACCGTCGCGGCAGCGCACGAACTGCCGCCGGGCAATCGCATACGTCACCACACGCGCGGCCGCAGGCGCATCACGCGGCGCATTCGCGTTCGGCTGAGCCAGCAGCGGCAACAGGCACAGCGTTTCGCAGTGAGGAGGAAACGCCGGCAGTCGAATCGGTGCAGGTGTCGGAATCTGCTGATGTGCCGACAGGGCGTTTTGTGCCGGAGCCGTCGGGGCCGTTTGCGGAGCGCGTGACGTATATACGCGCAGGGGATCCGGCGCTGGCGTCGCGATTCGCGCAGCTGGAGTCTCTATTAAGGCGGCTGATTTCCGCGCCGCTGCACCGCGTGGACGAACTCGATGAAGCTCCCGCCGGGCCGGGCGTTTTTTTGCTTTCGGATTCGGACCTGATGACCAACTACTACGTCGAGGCGTGCCAGACGCTGCGCATCGGAACGGGCCAATTGGCGCGCTCAGGGCGCGCGGGCAAAGGCGCGCGGGCGGAAGGCAAATCTTCGCTGCGGAGCCAACTGGCCGAGCATCTGGAAATCAGCGACACGCAGGTGAGCGATTACTTGAAGAAACATTGCGTGGTGCGCTGGCTACAACTCGATGAAAATGCGGCACATGTGGCGCATTTTGCGATTGCGCTGCTGCGTCCGGCGCTGAATACGGATTAGAGTTCCTCTCCCCACTGACATTGCCCAGCCTGTTTTTCTGCTTCCTCCCGTTTTTTTTGGCTTCAAGTCTAGGGGAAAATGCCTTCAAGAAAGGCCGTTCCAAGCTGGGCGGCGCGGGAGCTTCGTTCACGACGCGGGTGGGAAAGAGGCACAGGAAAAAAAAGGCTCTCGCGCGGCTAACGCGAGAGCCTCGGTGCTGCCCCTCAGGTAAGGCCTAGAACGTCAGGTGCAGGGCCATTTGAATGAAGCGTGGGCTGCCAAGAGTGTCCCCAATAAGGCCGAGGCCCGACGGGGTCGCTCCTTGACTGGCAACCGCAACTCCGTTAACCGGCATTGTCGCACCGCCCCACTGGCAACCGTTGACGGGACTCGTTGCCAGATTTGGCCCGCTACAACCGTCGAGAGTGAAATCGTTCATTGGGGCGTCAAAACTGGGGTGGTTAAAGATATTGAAGAATTGCGCGTCGTACCGCAGCGTGAACCTTTCGTTAAGTTTGAACTCTTTGTAGATGCCGAAATCGAATCGCGCCTGGAAGGGACCGCGGAAAGGATTGCGCCCGGTGCTGCCATATTGCGTTTCAGAGAAATCGCATGCAGCGGCGGCACCGGCTTCGTCGGTAGTCGGTCCGCATGGCGGGACGCCCGCCGTGCCAGGCGGAAGTATCGTGACACCAAAGTCCTGCGCGTTGATTATCGGATTTGCCGCGTTCACACCCGTCGTGCCTTGGAGCTGCACGCTGCGGACATTTCCGCTGACGATGGTTAGTAAGGGATTGGTGATGAAATCGTTGCCCGCACCCCAAAACTGGCTTCCCACGTCACCGGAGAAGTCGTACACGCTGTAAGGGGTGCCACTCTCGGCAACGGTGACACCGCTAATTCCCCAACCATTCACGATCTTATCGGCGGCGCCGGTGAATCTAGAGACTTTGGGGAGCTGATACTGATAGCTGATTGTGAAAACATGTGTTCGGTCAAAGGTGGCCGTGCCGTAGGCGGAGTGTGGGTCAAGAGGGTTATTGCCGTTGAAGAACAGGCCCTCGGAGAGTCCGCCGCCTTCGTCCAAGACATGGGACCACGTGTACGATGCGGTCAACAACAGTCCGTGGCTCATGCGCTTGGTGAGGTTCAACTGCAGGGCGTTATAGTTGGAAATGCCTTCAGCGCTCCAGAAGGCCGAGTTGGGATTGAAGCCGATGAAGGGCACGCGAAGGTCCGTGTTGCCTCCGTCGAATGTATTAAACGGCTCGGTCAGCAATGTGCCGGAGCCGCCGTCTGCATCTGTCGCCTGGAACCCGTAGGAAACGGTTTGTCCGTTGACCGCATTCGCAGAAGTGGCGATTTTGGCCTGGTTGAAAGGAATCGGCAAAATTTGGTGGACACCATGGTTGCCGACGTAGCCGACGTCGAACATTAAAGTGTTCGACGGCTGCCATTGGACATCGAGCGTCCAGTTCTCTGAATAGGGAAGCTTGTTCGTAGGATTGTACCCAGCAAAGAGCAACGGAAGGGCTCCATTCTCGAGGCCCGCTTGATTTGGAATCAACGAGGCCACCCCGGCGAGGTTAGTAGGAGGCGGCGTAGGTGATCCGTTCGTGCAGTTGGCAGAGACAGGAGAAGAGCAGAAAGGCTGCTCAAATGTTGCTCCGGTTCCTGCAGTTACCTGAGTGACGAACGGCTCTTCGGTGGTGACGGCGAACGGCCCGCTGATTCCGAGGCCCGCGCTTGGGCCAAGTTCAGTAAAGTATTCGCCTCGATCATAGTAAAGACCAAAGCCTGCTCGAACGACGACATTTCTTACTTGCGACGGACTCCATGCAACTCCTATTCGAGGAGCAAACCCCCACTGGCGGCCGGTAAGCGTGGACGGACTGGCCGCTGGCGAGCCGAAGGATTTATTTGCGACCACCAGTCCGATATTGTTGATGGTATCCGTGGCCAGGTCATAGGAATAATTCTGCGGGTAGAAATTCGTGAGAGAGCCATGCTCTTCGCTAAGAGGACCATCCCAATCCCAACGCACGCCGAGATCAATAGAGAGATTGGGCCTGAATTTCCACACGTCCTGGGCATACAGGCCAGCTTGGTTTGACCGGAAGTAGCGATTGGTAGGTCCATCGAGGAAAAGAGTGCGGCTGCCATGCCGCGGGTTTCCTTCCAAGAAATTAACGAAACTCGTGAAGCTCATTTCAGCAGTTTCGTTGTTCTTATTGACGACGTTCAACTGATTGTGATCCCACTGAAAGCCGAATGAAAAATTGTGACTGCCATGGAGCCAAGTCAAGTCGGTCGCGCCTTCAAATTGATTCTGGAATACTCCGGCATTGGCGAAATTGTTTGTCGGGCCGACCGCCATCGAAGTGAAGGGACAACCAAAGGCGAACGAGGCGCACGCCGGGGCGTTGCCCAGCGTGTTCTGTATGAAGATTCCGGGGAACTTCGGGCTGCCAAAGAGGTTGATGCTGGCATTTGATCCGTTAATATTGGTCGGCCCAAACGGCTGCGACGTGCCGGTGAAGGCTATCTCACGAACGAAACCGCCACGTTGCTCCCACGTCAGGCTTGGAGACAGGATCGTGGCGTTATCCAGGGAAAGCGTCTGAGAACCTGCAGTTAGCTGAGAAGGAAACCCAAGCACCTGACCACCTGAACCGGAAAGAGGCGGGAAAGGGTCAGTAGTAGGATCGCGCTGGAAGAAATACTTCCCGGCGAGCCGATCTTTGGCTCCAAAATCATAGTCCACGTTGGCGTTAAATTGATCTGCTGTTAATGTCGCCGCCGGTCCCTGGACGATTGTATTAAATGGGGTGGAAGGAGTCAGAGAGGACGGGCTATTGGGCGTTGGGATGACGAATGTGCCGTTGGGCAGCTTGGCATTCATAATTGCAAGCGCCACGGGGTCAATGCTCGTGAGTGTTGCTCCGTAGTCCGTAAGGGCAAGCGCTTCCAATGTGGGTGCGCTTCGATCATCCGTCAAATCGGGAGGCGCGGCAGTTTGGGAAGTGCTGTCGGTATTGTCATGCACACGTGTACCTTGGTAAGAACCAAAGAAAAAGAGTTTGTTGCGAATGATCGGGCCGCCCACAGTGGCACCAAACCGGTTGTAATGGAGCGGTGGACGAGGAACGCCACCGGCGTTAAAAAAGAACTGATTGGCATTCCATGCGTCTGTCTGGTGGTATTCATACGCTTGACCGTGGAAGTCGTTCGTGCCGGACTTGGTGGAGGCATGCACTTGCGCTCCACTGTATGCACCCTCGGAGGCGCCGTACATCGAAGTATCAACGTGCAATTCTTGAATGGTCTCCGGCGGGGGAGAGGGCAAGCCTTCTCCGATGGCATCATAGACAGACGTGCTCGTCTGTACCTGACCACCGTTTTGGAATTTTTCGCCGGTGTTGAGCACAAATCTGCTTTCACCTACTGAACTGGACGTCATTCCGTTGAATATGTTGTTGACATTGACTCCGTTGAAGGCGAAGCCATTGCTCGTGTCACGTTGCCCGTTTGCAAAGATATCCTGATTGCCCATGCCGGAGGCGGTACCGGAGCCACTCAGCAAGTCTGCGCTCACACCTGGCGCCAAGGTGGCGAGTTGGGTGAAGCTGCCGGTGCCGAGGGGGGTGTTCTGGATCAATTCGGTGCCGAGGGTATAGCCGTTGGTGGTGTCGGTCTGGTTCATCAGCGGTGTGCCGCTGACGGTGACGGTGGTACTGACTTCTCCGGTTTGCAGCGTGCCGTTCACGGTCGTGGCGAGGTTGCCGCGCACGAGGATGTTGGAGTGGACTTCGGTCTTAAAGCCTTGCTTGGAGATGGTGAGGCTATAAGCGCCGATGGGCAGGTCGACGATATTGTATGAGCCGTCGTTTTGAGTAGTGACCGTTACGGTCAGGCCGGTACCAAGATTTTTTGCCTGAACCTGCGCTTTGGGCACGATGGCGTTGGACGAGTCCGTCACGGTACCGTTGATGGCCCCCAAGGTTTGCTGCGCGCGGACTGCGAGCGGCGAGAGAGCGCACAGTACGATTGCCACGAAAAACAGCGGCCACACAAAAACCAAGCGGCTAGCTAGCTTTTTCATCTAGGTTTCTCCACCCCGTTTGAGATAACGCTGTGCTGCTTGTATATCAGTTGCACATGCCGGTCAAGCAGACCGGCGAAGTTTTCCACAGTTTTTTTCACGGGAGGCGGATTGTGGCGTCGGATTGTGTCGGTGGCGTTGCAGGCAGGTTAAGGGGCTATGAATTCGAGATTGAGGCTGGGAAGTAACCGGAAGCCCGGAGGGGACTCCTCCCTTTAGCGGCTGAAGCCCGATTTTGTGGGTGACTTTCTGTCGGAGCTAAAGCGTCTGTGTGAGAACCAGAAAAGCGGACCTCAGCGGCGCTTCGCGCCCTGGACTGAAGTCCAGGGTCTACGAGCCGGGCTGATTTTGCAGCATTTATGTCGTGACTGAAGCCACGACCCACAAAGATTCTCAGGTTGCTACACAAACCTCTAAAGCTCCGACTCCCTGAAAAGCATTTATGCGCCGTGGAGCTAGATCCCCGTTCGCTGCGTATAATCCCCGTTTAACCCCTTGAATACCCATTTGGCTGTTTTAGCTGGACTGGGGCGCTTTTTACCTGCAAACTATGCAACGATAAAGATTTAGGGGGAGTTGTCTGCGCGTCAGGGCGCGGGCAGCTTCGCGAAAGTTCCGGCTAAACAAGTTCAGCCGAAGCCAGTTCCAGCACGCTGGAATTCTGAGGAAAGAGAGGTTTGCGAACGATGGCTTTGACAGTTCGAAACCGCATGTGGAAGTCAGCTGATTGGCTGATGTGCAAGAGCGCGGGTGTGGCGTTCAACACGATCCAGTTTTTCAACAAATACAATCCGAATCCGAGCTTCACTCCGAAGTGGTCGGACAAGCCCATGCTGAAGTCATGGGAAAAGAGCAAGCCGACGCTCGGCTGGCCGCGGACGACGGATTCGCTTTGCCCCGGCTGCGTGAAAGACGCGCGCGAAGCGATCATCAACGGCAAGAAGGATTGGACGGATCTAGTCCACGAGAAAGTGGGCGAGATCAAGGCGCAGATTATCGAGCGCGACGGCCAAGTGTGGATGGTGAAAGAGTGTCCCATTCACGGGAAGTTCGAAGACTTGATGGCCGTGGACTCGAAATTCCTCGAGTGGATTGAGAAGAATTTCCCGGGCCGCGACATTCCCGCGCACAACGATGAGGATCTGCACAAGCACGGCTCAAGCACGGTGCGTTACGGGCGCGGCGCGGTGCTGACTGTCGACCTGACGAACCGCTGCAACATGATGTGCGATCCGTGCTTCATGGACGCGAACCAGGTTGGCTATGTTCACGAATTGAGCTGGGAAGAAGTGCAAGAGATTTTGGATAACGCGCTGAAGATCAAGCCGCGGCGGCAGATGTCCGTGCAGTTCTCCGGCGGCGAGCCGACGATGAGCCCGTATTTCCTGGATGCGGTGGCTTATGCGCGCAAAGTGGGCTACAACAGCGTGCAGGCGGCGACGAACGGAATCGAATTCGCAAAGAGCAAGGAATTCAGCAAGAAGGCGTTCGAGGCGGGGTTGCGGTACGCGTATTTGCAATTCGACGGCATCGGCAACGACGCGAACAGCCATCGGCAGGTGGGCAATTTGTTCGACGTGAAGCTGCGCGCCATCGAGAACATGCACGAGGCGGGCATCGAAATCGTGCTGGTGACGACGATTGTGAACAACGTGAACAACGATCAGGTGGGGCCGATCGTGAAGTTCGCGATGGAGAATCCGAAGAAGATCGCGTTCGTTTCGTTCCAGCCGGTTTCGTTTACGGGACGCGACGAGGATATTACGCCGGAGCGCCGCATGCGGCAGCGGTACACGCTTTCGCATCTGGCGAAGGATGTGAGCACGCAAGTGGGGAAAATCGAGCCGACGCGCGACTGGTTCCCCCTGTCGTTCATCGCGCCGTTCTCAAATTTTGCGGACCATGTTCACGGGCCGGATGCGATGTGGGGCTCGCTCTCGTGCGGATGCCATCCGAACTGCGGCGTGGGCACGGCGCTGATGGTTCACAAAGAGACGAAGGAATGGGCGCCGATTTCGCGGTTCTTGAACGCCACGCAACTGGTGAAAGATGTCAACGGCATCACCGACGCGGCGCGCGGCAAGAAGTTCTCCGCGACCATGCTGGCGCTGGCGATGCTCAAGAATTACAGTCCGTTCCTGGCGCCGCCGAGCCTGCGGATCAAGGACATTCTGAAGAAATTCGACAAGACGTGGGCGGTGTCGAAGAATTCGGACAAGAAGTATGGGCGGACGAATCCGAACCGTACCTACGAAGACGCCATGAAGCGGCGCTCGGAAGATCCGTGGAACATGCTGTTTATCGCGGGCATGTGGTTCCAGGATCTTTTCAACTACGATTTCCGGCGCACGGAAATGTGCATCATTCCGTACGCGACGCAGCAGGGCGAAATTTCGTTCTGCGCGTACAACACGGGAATCGGCTGGCGAAAAATCATCGAGAACATGCACAAAAACGCGACGGTCGCGCAGTGGTACAAGGAGCACGGGCGTCACGAGATTTACGCGAAGGGCAAGAAGGTCAGTCTGGAGCATTATGAGCATTCTCTCAACGTGAACGCAGATGATGCTGCTCGCGTTCGCCATCTCGAGCATGACATTCCGCTCACCGCTGCCGAAGAGGATCGCGCGCGACGCCGCCAGGCGATGGAAGAGGCAGCCAAGGTTCGCGCGATTTACGAGGAGCTGGTGCTGAAGCGGCCGAAGGAAGAAGTTGTGCAGATTGGTTCGCTGAACGCCATGAAGACGGCGGTTCCGGGAACGATTGCCAAGCCGGTGCAGATTGAAAATGCGAATGGGAACGGCAACGGCCACGCGAACGGGAACGGCAACGGCGCGTCCAAGCCGGAAATTGCCGAGCCTGTCGCCGGCGACTAAACCAGAGACAATTCAATTCAGCCGAACGGCCCCGGTGAGAATCGGGGCCGTTTTCTTTTTGGCGTTGGGCGCGAGCCTGTCCAGTCCCCTGACATCCACCGCCCTAAGTTCGAGCGATAATACCGCGCGCCGAAGTCATCGTTCCCGGTTTCCAGATCGCGTTCCTTGCCCTCAAACTTGTAGTTCGACCCGCACGTGTTGACGATGTCGCGCTCCCCGCCGAACGGCAGAAAGTCCGCATCCCTTCGGCTGCGCCCGCCACGGCGGACAAGCTCAGGATAAACTCCGCAGATCGAAGTTGCGCCCGCCTGGACTGATCCCCCAGGCTCGACTAGCCGTCGACCTGGGAGGCCCCGTTGCACGCGCGCGCTCCCCAGCATGTCCTCTTCGTAATAATCAATCGTCCCGCTCGACACAGTGCGCATCGCCACGCGCTTCCCGCCGAAAAACACATATTCGTTCGTGACGTTCCCGCTCGCGTCCGACTCGTCCAGTATCTCCGTCCCTGCGCCGTACCAGGATAGCTTCACCACTTCGGGTGAAGCAATCCTTGTATGCCTTCGTTCCCGTAATGGCACACCGGTGCCGCAGCGCACCAGCTCTCGCCTGTCCCATTTTGGCAAACGCCTC
>Ga0126371_10002010_pt1 | contig 17412 bp, 18 predicted proteins | sample PanSoiMetaPlot_4_FD_110145 | JGI IMG/M metagenome (GOLD analysis project Ga0126371, IMG submission 110145) | Tropical forest soil microbial communities from Panama - MetaG Plot_4 | ecosystem: Environmental > Terrestrial > Soil > Tropical forest > Bulk soil | place: Panama | collected 2016-02-17 | reverse complement strand
GCGCCCGCCTTCTGGCCCTCGATCGACAGCACCGAGCTCTCCACGGAGACCTTCACGTCTCCCGGCTTGACGCCAGGAATCTCGGCGGAAATGCGGGTGTCACCATTCTCCTCGGTGACGCTCACCGCGGGGAACCAGGCGGAGTTGCCGTTGTCGGATAGCGAAGCATCGCCCCAGACGTCGTTGAACAGGCGGTTGAGCCGGTTCGAAAGCACGAGATAATTGGAAGTGACCATCGTTTGCTCCTGTCTTTGTTTGTGTTGGATTCTTCCGGCAGGGAGGGAAGGCAACCGCCGTGCCGCCTTGCTGCGGTGAGCGAATTGCCGTTTTGGCAACGGCCTGATCAAGGTGACGGGGGGTCGCTGCCAGAACGACGCTCTCCGGGTATCTTTGAGCCCATGGTCCACTCGACGACTGTCGCCCTCCAACCTGAAGACATCCTCACGCGTGCCAAGCGGTTCTTCGCGGACCGCGTGCCTGCTTCCTCGGCCTTCCTGGAAAAAGAGGGGCCCGGATACGTCGTGCTCCGCGGGCAGGGCGGTGAGGAGATCGTCATTCGCGCCGCTGCCGCCGATGGTGGCTCGGCCGTTCGCGCGTCGACCCTGTTCTTCGATCAAGCCCTGGATCGCTTCCTCTCGACGCTCCCGCTTTCGGGTCCGGTGGTGGTCGCATGAGCGGCGTCATGTTCTCGGTGCGGGTGATGGTGACGCCGGTGTGGGACCAGGTGTCGGTGCCGGCGGAGCAGGGGACGAGCGTGGGCGAGGTCAAGAAGCGCGCCCTGGCCGAGGCGACGGGCAAGCGGGACATCGCCCTGCCGGACTACGTCGTGAAGTACCGCGGGGCCGAGGTACTCGATGAGTCCCAGACAATGGGCGCGCTGGGTGCCGGCGCGAACGCGCCGTTCATCGTCCTCCCAGCTCGGCGCCAGCCGGTGCGATGACCCGTTCGGCGCGGTGGGGCGGGATCGCGACGTTTGCGGCGGTCGGATTCCTGCTCCTCGACGCCTATCTGCTCTTCTACGGCGCCATCGCATTCCACCGGGTTTCGCTCGGGATCGGCGGCGCTCTCTGTTTCCTGCTGGCCGTCGCGGTCTTCATGGCGTGGCTGCGCTACCGCCGGATTCTCGCCGAGCTGACGGTCGCCCGAAACGAAATGCGTCATGAAGTGGAGGAGCTGCGCGAGCTGATCCGCCGGCACCCGTCGTAGGTCGCGTGTCCAAACTCCCCGTCAGCTTTCACCCGGCCACCCGTCTTCACAATCCCGGTGCCGGTCATCCCGAGCGCCCGGACCGCATCGTCGCGGTGCTGGACGCGCTGCGCGACCCCACGCTCGCTGCGAAGATCGACGCCAAGCAGGCGACGCCCGCCACGGCGGAGCAGTTGCTCGCCGTGCACACGCCGGAGCACGTCGACCGCTTGATCTCTCTTGATGCCCGGGGCGGCGGGCCGATCGATACCGACACCTTCCTGGCCCCTCGAAGCTGGGAGTCGGTACTGGCCTCGGCCGGGGTTGCACTCGCTGCGGTCACGCGCGGATTGGAAACGGGGGCCGCCTTCGGGGCGACGAGGCCACCGGCGCATCACGTGCTCGCCGACCGCGCGATGGGATTCTGCTTCGTGAACAACGTCGTCGTGGCGGCCCGGCATGCGCAATCGCTGGGAAAGAAGCAGGTGCTGATCATCGATTGGGATGTCCATCACGGGAATGGCACACAAGCCATCGTCGAACGGGATCCGAGTATCAGGTATGTCTCGATGCATCAGTATCCCTGGTATCCGGGAACGGGTGCGGCACGCGAGCGGGGCGTCGGGAACGTTTTCAATGTTCCCCGCGATCCCGGGCTCCCGCGTGCCACCTATGTGCGCGATTTGCTCAGCGCGGTGGATCAGGCGACCGACGGTTGGGCGCCCGATCTCTGGCTCATCTCCGCCGGATTCGACTCGCTGGATGGCGACCCCCTCGGTGGCTTCACGCTCGAGCCGGAGGATATGGCGGGGTGGACAACGGCATTCCGGGAGCAGGCGGGCAAGGCTCCCGTGGTGGCCGTCCTGGAAGGTGGGTACCGCATCGATTTGCTCGCGGCCGGTGTGCAGGCCGTCGTGGCCGCTCTCGCTTAGCTTTCACGCATGACCCTCAAGCTCACTGCCGAAGTCGTCACGCTCACCACCAGGCATCCGTTCATCATCGCGCGCGGCGGCCAGTCGGATTACCGCGTGGTCTGTGTCCGTTTGACGGATGGGGGCGGCCTGGAAGGGTTGGGGGAGGCTTCTCCTTCCTCTTATTACGGCGAGACTGCGGAGACGGTTCTCGAGAAGTTGAAGATTCTCGAGCCCTACCTCCCGAAGGACCCCTTCGATCTTGATGCGGCCGAGGTAAAGTTCGCGCAGGTGGTGCCGAAGAATGGTGCGGCGCGTGCCGCCCTCTCCGGAGCTCTGCACGATCTGGTCGGCAAGCGGCTGGGGGTGCCCCTCTACAAGCTCTGGGGGCTCGATCCGAAGAAAGCGCCCGTCTCTTCCTTTACCATCGGCATCGACACACCGGAAAAGACCCGGGCCAAGGTGAAGGAGGCGGCCGGGTACTCGATTCTCAAGATCAAGCTCGGCACTGATCGGGACGAGGAGATTCTCAAGACCATCCGTGACGTCACCGACAAGCCGCTGCGCGTGGACGCGAATGCCGGGTGGAGCAAAGAACGGGCGCTGGAGATGCTCCCGATCCTGAAGGAGTACGGCGTCGAATTCGTCGAGCAGCCCCTGCCGCCTGAGGATCTCGAGGGGATCGCTGCCGTCCGCAAAGCCGGGATTCTGCCGGTAGTGGTCGACGAGAGCTGCATCGTCGCGACCGACATCCCGCGCGTCGCGCAGGCGGCCGACGGCATCAACATCAAGCTCGCGAAGTGCGGCTCGCTCCGCGAAGCGCTCCGCATGATCGCGACGGCGCGCGCCCACAAGATGCTGGTGATGGTCGGGTGCATGGTCGAGACGTCGATCGGGATCACCGCGGCTGCGCACTTCACGCCTCTCGTGGATGCCGCCGACCTCGATGGCGCCGCGCTCACCGTCAACGATCCGTACTGCGGTGCGGAGATCAGCGGCGCCGCGATCAAGATCCCCGACGGACCTGGACTGGGCGTCACCCGGCGGTGAGCCTCCCCCGGTTCGCGCAGGTCGTCCTTCCACTCCCAGTCGCCACTCCTTACACCTACGCCGTCCCAGAGGCCCTGGCTTCCGGGGTCATTCCTGGAGTCCGCGTAGTCGTGCCGGTCCGCAATCGCAGAGCGATCGGACTCGTGACCGCCGTCGACGTTCCTCCACCTGAAGCTGCCGCGAAGCCGATCACCCAGGTCGCGGACCAGGCGCCGGTGCTGTCGGGGGCGATGCTCGAGCTCGCGCAATGGATCTCCCGGCACTACGGCGCACCCCTCGGACTCACCGTGCGGGCCATGCTCCCCGGGGCTCTCTGGACCGCCGGGCGACCCGCTGGTCCCGCGGAAGCGTCGGTGGCCGTGCTGCGTCTCGAGCGCCGTCTACCCAGCCTCCTCGAGCGCGAACAGGCATTTGCGCGAGCGGCCAAGAGACGCGTCGTTTACGAAGCCGTCGAGGGCCTCGGCGGCTCTGCGCCGGTGAAGCACCTGGTCGAGCAGATGGGCTTCTCCAAGTCCGCCATCGACGGGTTGGTGAAGGGTGGCTGGGCACGAATCGACCGGGTGAAAGAAACGCGAGATCCGTTCGCCGGACTCACCGTCGCCCCGCCTCCGGAGCTCACCACGGATCAACGGCGCGTGGTCGACGCGATCGTGAGGGGAGCAGCCGGGAAGCCATCACTCATTCACGGCGTCACCGGGTCTGGAAAGACGCTCGTCTACCTCGAGGTTCTGCGTCATGTCGTCGCCCACGGGCGCGGAGCCATCGTCCTCGTGCCCGAGATCGCGCTCACGCCGCAGACGGTCGCGAGAGTCCGCGGCGTGTTCGGTGACCAGGTGGCGGTGTTGCACTCGGGACTCTCCGAAGGAGAACGCGCCGACGCGTGGCGGGCGCTCCACCGTGGGGAGCGACGGGTCGCCGTGGGCCCGAGGTCGGCTGTCTTCGCCCCGGTCCAGCAACTCGGTGCCATCGTCATCGACGAGGAGCATGAGGGGAGCTACAAGCAGGGGTCGGCGCCCAGGTATCACGCGCGCGATGTGGCGGCGGTGCGCGCCCGCCTCGAAGGCGCTCGGCTGATTCTCGGGAGTGCCACGCCGTCGCTCGAGACGCTGCACCTGGCGGAAACGGGAAAGATTGCGACCCACTCTCTGCCGCAGCGCATCGGTGACCGGCCACTACCGCCCGTCGAGGTCGTCGACCTCCGAACGGCTCCACGTATTCATGATTCGGGCGGGGTTCCGTGGAGTGAAGTGCTGGATGACAGTGTCCGCCGGGCACTGGCGCGGAAAGAGCAGGTGATCCTCCTGCTCAATCGGCGAGGATTCGCCACCTATCTCCAGTGTCCGAATTGCGGACACGTGCCCGAATGTCCGAACTGCTCCATCGCGCTGACCGTCCACAAGACGCCGGCCGGACTCAAGTGTCATTACTGCGATCATTCAGAAGGGATTCCGGCGGCCTGCGCGAAGTGCGGGGGAGAGTCCGTGAGGACGAAGGGGCTGGGCACGCAGCAGGTCGAGCGTTTCCTGGCCACGCGGTATCCCGCCGCCCGGATCGCCCGGATGGATCTGGACACCACGAGCTCCAAGTGGGCGCATCACCGGATTCTCGAGCGCGTAGCCAAGAAGGAAGTCGACATCCTGGTCGGCACGCAGATGATTGCGAAGGGGCTCGATTTCCCCGATGTCACGGTGGTCGGCGTGGTCGACGCGGACACCGCCCTCCATCTGCCCGATTTCCGCGCCGCGGAGCGGACCTTCCAGCTCATCGCCCAGGTGGCGGGCCGGGCGGGGCGGGGGCCTGCGGGGGGCCGGGTGCTGGTGCAGACCCGTGCGCCCGAGCACCACGCGATTCGCGCCGCCGCCCGGCACTCGGTGGAGGCCTTCGCGCACATCGAGCTTCCCCTGCGGGCGTCTCCCAATCCCGTCTATCCGCCGCACTGCGGCTTGGCCCGGTTCGTCGTCGGAGCGGGAACCGAAACCAGGGCCCAGGAGTCGGCCGAAAAGCTGGCCGGCTGGCTGCACCGGGTGAACGGGGAGCACCTGGAAGGCGCTTTGCGCGTCCTGGGCCCAGCGCCCTGCCCCATTCCGCGCCTCCAGGGCCGCTGGCGCTGGCATGTGCTCGTGAAGAGTGAGGCTCCGGCGCCGTTGGGGAGGCTCGTCCGGGCCTGGCGTGGGCGGAATGGCGTCACCGTCGACCGTGACCCGCTTTCATTGCTATAGACACCGACCCCACCCTCAAGGGTGGGCCCGACACGGCGTCGCGCTTCAAGCGCCGTGTAGTATCGGGCCCAGGCTTTCAGCCTGGGATCGACGGCGCGGCCGTTGCGTCGAGTGTTTCGAGTCCGGTATTTTGACCCTCCTGTGAGCCGACCACGCTTTCAGTACCGACCGCCCAACTTTGACGCGCCGCCCCTCTCGGGGGCACCTGAGGCGCGCTTTCAGCCCGCTCCCGCCGACGGGGTTCTCCCCGACGGCTTTTTTTCGACGTCGAACCTGCCCACCTACGTGAAAACCGGTGGCGCCTGGCGTCGTCCGCGCCTGCCGCGGATGGACTGCGTCATCGTCCAGCATCCGACGGGGGATCTGGTGACCACCGAGCCCCGCAAGATCAAGCGCGGGACGCTCGTGGCGGTTGGATCGGCCGAAGATGGAAGCGAAGGGATCTTCGTCCACACCGAAGGATTCCTCGGCGGCCGGCACAGCGCCAACGAATTCCGCTTCATGCAGACGGAAGTGTCTCGCGAGCGCCCCGTCGATTATTCGGTGCTCGCCCAGCTCCTGGGAGAAGAGAAGGCCCGGGGTGGGAACATCGTCTGGGTGATCGGCCCCGCGCTGGTTCACGCCCGCGCGCGCGAAGACATGATCTGGTTCATCGAGAACGGCTACGCCGGCGCGCTGCTGGGCGGCAATGCCGTCGCGGTGCACGATCTCGAAGCGGCGATCTTCGGAACCACGCTGGGGATGTCGTCGAGTGGCGAAGGTGTCGAAGGCGGACATGCCCTCCACATGCGCGCCATCAACGCGATCCGCTCGGCCGGGTCGATCGAAGCGGCCGTGCGTTCGGGGCAGGTGAAGGGTGGCATCATGCACGCGCTCGTCACGCACAAGGTCCCATTCGTGCTCGCGGGCTCGATCCGCGACGACGGCCCGCTCCCCGAAGTGCTGAGCGACACGCTGGCGGCGCAGGACGCGATGCGGGATGTCACGAGCAGGGCCACGTTCGCGATTTTAGTCGCCACCGCGCTGCACGCCATCGCCGTGGGCAACATGCTCCCGGCGTTCGTGGACGCGGCGACGCCCGACGGCGTCAGGCCGCTCACGACCATCTGCGTGGACCAGACCGAGTTCGTCGTGAACAAGCTGCGCGACCGGGGTACGCATCAAGCGTACGGAGTTGTTACAAACGCCCAGGACTTTATGCACGTACTTCGGTTTTACGTGGAGCGATGGGAACAGGCCCGGACACCGGCCCCGCTGGCGCGCTGACGCCGGAGCCGGGGCAGGGTCCCGGCTGGGCCAAGGCGGCGGCGGCCGTGGCGGCCCAGGTGCCGCCCGCCGAGATCGAGACGATTCACGTCTTCCGGCCCATCAAGCGGGAAGGACGGGAGTGGGGCACCGCGGTGATCACCCGACGGCACCCGGAAGGGCGCTTGCAGGTTTTCACCGTCAAATACATGCTCATCGTCCGCGGCAAAGAGCGGGGGCAGTCCAAGGTGGTGGTCGAGGAGGTCGGGTTGTCCCCCGACGAGGTACTGCAGCAGGTCATGCAGACCACAGCGGAACGCACCGGCGAAGCGGAACCGCCGGTCGCGCTCGGTCCGAAAGCATGGTATGAAGGTTGACCCTGCGCGCCTGACCGAAGCGTTTCGCCGATACTTGAGCGATCACACGCTCCCGGCGACGAACCAGCGGCTGGCGGTGGCGCGGGCCGTCTTCGAGGCCGGTGACCATCTGTCGGTGGAGGAAGTCTCACGGCGCGTGGCCGCGGACGGGACGGCGGTCGGCACGGCGACGGTCTATCGCACACTCGATCTGCTGGTCGAGAGCGGGCTCGCGCGGCAGCACGATTTCGGGGAGGGGTTCAAGCGGTACGAACCCGCGGCCCCCGGTGAGCGCCATGAGCACTGCATCTGTACCTCCTGCGGGCGGGTCTCGGAGTTCGCGAACGACCGCCTGGAGCGGATGATCGGATTGCTGGCGGAGGAGGTGGCGTTCCGGCCCCACCACCACCGCCTCGAAGTGTACGGACTGTGCCGGTCGTGTCAGCAGGCCAACCCCTTCGCTCGGACGAGGTGACGGAGTTGATCGACCAGAAGATGTTCTTCCCGACGAAAGCGTTCCTTACCAAGGGTGTGGGACGTCATCGTCACAAGCTCACCAGCTTCGAGATGGCGCTCCGCGACGCGCACCTCGCCGCCTACAACCTGGTGCGGGTGAGCTCGATTTTTCCCCCGCACTGCGAGCTGATGGACCGGGAAGAGGGCCAGAGTCTGCTCCGGCCGGGGCAGGTGGTGTTCGCCGTGATCGCGGAGTCGTCCACCAACGAGCCGAGCCGGCTCGTGGCCGCGTCGATCGGGCTCGCCATGCCCGCCGACCCGTCGCACCACGGCTACATCTCCGAGCACCACGGGTACGGGCAGAACGAGGTCGCCGCCGGTGACTACGCTGAGGATCTCGCCGCGTCGATGCTCGCGACCGTCCTCGATGTGCCGTTCGACCCTGAGCAGGCGTGGGACGCGCGGCGCGAGCAGTGGTTGCTCTCCGGCGAGATCGTGCGGACGCTGAACGTCACTTCCACCGCCGAATGCGGCGAGGATGGTCGCTGGACCACCGTGGTGTCCGCGGTGGCTTTCTGTGGATAAGAAGCTCGCCGAGCTGCCCTGGGGGGCCCCCCAGGGCTTCCTGGGATTGCCGGAGCCTGAAGTCCCGCTCACCAAGGCGGGCGTCGTCATTCTGCCCGTGCCCTACGAGGCGACGGTGTCGTACATGGGCGGAACCCGGTTCGGACCCCGGCGCATCATCGAGGCCTCCCGCTACATCGAGCTGTACGACCACGAGCTGGACTCCGAGCCGTATACCGTCGGTGTGCACACGCTTCCGGAGTTGATGCTTTCCGGCGCCGGCCCCGAGGAAGCACTGGAGGAGCTGCGCGAAGCCTTCGACGGGCTCATCGCCCCCAACCGTTTCGTCATCATGCTTGGCGGCGAGCACTCGCTCTCGGCGCCCCCGATTCAGGCGCACGTGGCGAAGGTGAAGGGCAAGAAGCTCTCGGTGCTGCAGCTCGACGCGCACGGCGATTTGCGGACGGAGTACGAAGGGACGCCGTTTTCCCATGCGTGTGTCATGTATCGCGTGCACCAGGACGTGAATCTGGTGCCGGTGGGGATCCGGGCGATCACGACCGAAGAGCGCGCGCTGATGCGGAAGAAGAAGATTCCGACGGTGTTCGGGTACGAGCTCGACCCCGAGGAGCAGTGGATCGACCGCGTGCTGGAGAGTCTCGGGCCCGACGTCTACATCACCATCGACGTCGACTACTTCGACCCTGCGTACGTGCCGGCGACCGGCACGCCCGAGCCTGGTGGCGGCTCCTGGTATCCCACGCTGCGGCTTCTGGACCGCGTCTTCAAGGAGAAGCGGGTGGTGGGCGCGGACGTCGTGGAGCTCGCCCCGATCCCCGGGTTCGTCGCCCCCGACTTCCTGGTGGCGAAGCTCGTCTACAAGCTCATCGGGTTCCATCAGCGTGGAAGGAAGTAGCGGGGTCTCGCTTCTTCTCGCAGGACTCGCGGGACTCCTGAGCTTCCTCTCTCCCTGCGTCCTGCCCCTCATCCCCAGTTACGTCGGGTTCATCACGGGCCTGACGGCCGAGCAGACCACCGGCCGGCGGCGGCTCGTGGTACTCCATGCGCTGTCCTTCGTTCTCGGCTTCAGCTTCATCTTCGTCGCCCTCGGTGCGTCGGTCTCGCTCGTGGGGGGCCTCCTCATTCACTCACAGGTCTGGCTCGGCCGGCTCGGTGGGGTGCTCGTCATCCTGCTCGCGCTCTACCTGCTCGGTGTCATCCGCCCGGCCTGGCTGATGCGGGAGCGGAGGCTCCAGCTCACCGACAAGCCGCTCGGCCTTGTGGGATCCGCCATCGTAGGGGTGACCTTCGGCGCCGCCTGGACCCCCTGCATCGGACCGATTCTGGGCGCCATTCTCACGCTGGCGGCGACGGCGGGAAGCGCGGGGAAGGGGACTCTCCTGCTGACCGTCTATGCGGCAGGGCTCGCGATCCCCTTTCTCGTGACGGCCCTGTTACTCGAACGGTTTCTGGAGTGGTTCCAGCACTTCCGGCGGTACCTGCCCTGGGTTGAGCGAACGTCGGGCGTTCTGCTACTTTTGCTGGGGATTCTCCTTGTCACGGACCGTTTCACCCTCCTTGCGGGGTATCTGCAAGGGCTGACGCCGGAGTTTTTGAGGAGCCGGCTCTGATGCTTCAATTCCAACGTGAGGTGCGTATGAACGTCTCGATCCTCCGCCTGGCCGCGCTGCTCTCGAGCGCCACGATGATCGCCGCCTGCGCCAAGGGTGATCAGGCGAACCAGGCCAGCACTGATTCTTCGACGACCGCGGCCGCCGCTCCGGCGGCGCCAATGTCCGGGAACGACAAGCCCCTTCCCACGAACGCGAAGCCGGCCGCCACCGCTCCTGCGCGGCCCGCGGCGCCGTCGGTCTACACGGCAGCCGCCGGGACATTCCTCGACGTCGCGGCGAATGACACGATCTCCTCCAAGACCGCCAAGGTCGGTGATGCGTTTACCGGGACCGTGGTGGCCAACGTGTCGGACGGCCGTGGCGCCACGGTGATTCCGCAGGGTGCGCAGGTCCATGGCACGGTGACCGATGTACAGACCGGCCAGCTCACGCTCGCCGTGAACAGCGTGACTATCCGCGGCAAGGATTACGGCCTCGCCGCCAAGATCGATTCGCTCGAAACGGTCAAGCAGAGCAAGGGCGTCGGCGGCAATGACGTGGCGAAGGTCGGTATCGGCGCTGCGGCTGGTGCGTTGCTCGGACGCGTCATCGGTGGGAACACGAAGGGCGCCGTGATCGGCGGTGTCGTGGGCGCGGCGGCCGGCACTGGTGTGGCCGCCAAGACGCACGGCAACTATGTCGCGCTGCCCAAGGGTGCGCACATCAATCTGACGCTGACGGCCGCGCTGGCTGTCCCGGCCAGATAAGCGGTCCTGAAAACGAGAAGGGGAGCTCTCACGAGCTCCCCTTCTTGCTTCTAATAGCCTGCGGCGCCTCCGCCTGCCCGCGGATCGGCTACGCCGACCCACCCAGTCTTCGTCCGCCCGATCGCCGCGATATCGCCCGAGTAGCCTCGCCGCTCCTTCATCGTGTAGCCCATCGCCGTGAGACTCTCGACTACCGCCTGAGACAGCCCACCCTTCTCGTAGTAGACCACATCCGGGAGGGCCTGTTGGTGAATGCGCGGTGCCTCGACGGCGGCGGGGAGCGTCATGTGCTGGTCGATCACGTCCGCGATCACCTGGTACACACTGGTGATGATGGTCGGACCTCCGGGCGTACCTACCACCATGAAGAGCTTCCCGGAGGGATCGAGTACGACCGATGGGGTCATCGCTGAGAGCATCCGCTTGCCGGGCACGATCGCGTTCTGCTCGCCTTGCACCAGGCCGTACATGTTGGGCTTACCCGGGGCGCTCGCAAAATCATCCATCTCGTCGTTGAGCAGGAATCCGGCGCCGGTCACCGTCACGGCGCTGCCGAAGCTGTTGTTCAAGGTCGTCGTAACCGACACTGCGTTGCCATGATCGTCGACTACTGAGTAGTGCGTGGTTTGACCGCTCTCCGGTGCCTTGGCCTGGAAGGGCGGCGTCGGCGTGGCCTTGTCCGGCAGGATCTGGGACCGCAACTGGCCGGCATAGGCGGCCGAAAGGAGCCGGTCGAGCGGCATTTTCACGAAGTCGGGATCACCGAGCCATTCGTTGCGATCCATGAAAGCGCGTCGCATCGCCTCCGCTTCGAGATGGACGTACCGGGTACTGCCGAACGCGGAGAGCGAGTCGTAGCCCGACAGAATGTTGAAAATCTCCGCCATCGTCACACCGCCGGAGCTGGCGGGTGGCATGGAGTAGATCCGGTATCCGCGGTAGGTGACCTCGATCGGCGTGCGCCACTTGGCCTGATAGCCCGCGAGATCAGCCTTGGTCATGATCCCGTGCCCGCGCTTCATCTCCGCCACGATCAGGTCGGCGATCTGGCCCTTGTAGAAGACGCTGGGGCCCGAGTCGGCGATCAACCGGAGTGTCTTGGCCAACTCGGCATTATGCACCGTCGTCCCCGCGGCCGGGGCGTGGCCATTTACCAGGAATGTCGCCGCGCTCGCGGGGAACATCCCCAGTCGCTCGCGATCGTACTCGATGGCGCGGGAGCGGTGTTCGTCGATGACGTGCGCATCGGCCAGTGCGATCGCGGGGGCGATGAGCTTCGCCCAGGGCAGGTGCCCATACTTCTTCCACGCCTCGTACATGCCGGCCACGCTGCCGGGCACGCCGGACGCCAGGTAGCCGGTGATGCTCGCCTCGGTGGGATTCCCGGCCGAGTCGAGGTACATGTTGTGCGTCGCCGCGGCGGGTGCGGTCTCGCGGTAGTCGAGCGCGTGAGCATTGCCGGCCGAATCGCGGAAGACGATGAAGCCGCCGCCGCCGATGTTGCCGGCTTCGGGGTGGACGGCTTCGAGGGCGAACCCGACCGCCACCGCGGCGTCGATCGCGTTCCCACCCGCCTTGAGGATCTGGACGCCGACGTCCGAGGCGAGGGGGTGGCCCGACACGACCATCGCATGGCTGCCTTCCACCGGAACGGCTTTGCCGGCGAGGCCCCAGGTGGGGTCGGCATGTTTGACGAAGGCGCCGCAAGCGGCGACGAGGGCGAGTGCCACGAGAGGACGTGTGCGCATTCCCTATTCTGCACGTTGACCGTGCGCGCGGTCAACGTCTAACTTGGGACCGCAATGACCACTCCTGCGTTCCACGACCCCCGCCTCACCGAGCAGCGCAATCCCCGCACCCAGTCGATCGACGTCGCGTCGAGTCAGGAAATCGTCGATCTCCTGAATGCCGAGGATGCCACCGTCGCGGCGGCGGTACACAGCCAGCGCATGAGCCTGGCCCGGGCCATCGATTTGGTGCTCGCCGCCTTTCAGTCCGGGGGCCGGCTCCTCTATGTCGGCGCCGGGACGTCCGGGCGCCTGGGCGTCCTCGATGCGTCCGAGTGCCCGCCCACGTTCGGGTCGTCTCCGTCGCAAGTGGTCGGGATCATCGCCGGGGGACCGCCCGCACTGACCAAGAGCGCCGAGGGTGCCGAGGACGACATGGGGGCAGGGAAAGCCGCCGTCGACGCCGCCGGCGTCGACGCCAAGGACGTCGTGATCGGCATCGCGGCCAGCGGGACCACGCCGTACGTGCACGCCGCCTTGACCCGCGCCCGGGAGCGCGGGGCCAAGACGGGCATCGTCGCGTGCAGCGAGCCTCCGAAGGCCCTCCGCGACATCTGTGACGTCGCGATCGTTCCCCTCGTCGGCCCCGAAGCGCTCACCGGCTCGACCCGCATGAAGGCCGGCACGGCAACCAAGCTCGTCCTCAACACCATTTCCACCGGCGCGATGATCCGGCTCGGCAAGGTCTACGGGAACCTGATGGTGGACCTGATGGCCTGGAGCGAAAAGCTCGTGGACCGGGGCGAGCGCATCGTGATGGAGTGCGGCGCCCCCGACCGCGCCCGAGCCCGAGCCGCCATCGACGCCGCAGGCGGAAGCGTGAAGGTTGCCGTAGTGATGGTGCGGGCGGGCGTGGGCGCCGAGGAAGCGCGCGCCCGACTGACGGCTGCGGGGGGCTCGGTGCGCAACGCCGCCGGCGATCCTCCTTCGATCCGCAACGCGTGACCGAGACGGCCGGGACACTCGCCGTCGGCTTGATGTCGGGCACGTCGCTCGACGGTGTGTCGACGGCGCTGGTCCGTCTCCGCGAGACTCCTGCCTCCGCCACCCTCGTCGCCTTCCGGCAGGAACCCTACTCGGCCACCGAGCGCGGGCAGATCATCGACGCCATCGCCCGCGGGTCCGCGCGGGAGCTCGCGGTGCTGCATGTCGCACTGGGGGAGCGTTTCTCCGGCGCGGTACTGCACCTCCTGGCTGAGACCAGAACGTCCCCCAAGGACATCGCGTTCGTGGCGAGCCATGGGCAGACCATCTGGCACGAGCCGGGGCGCGCGACGCTGCAGCTCGGTGATCCGGCGATCATCGCAGAGCGCGTGGGCGCACGGGTGGTCTCCGACTTCCGCGCCCGGGATGTCGCCGCCGGGGGCCAGGGAGCGCCCCTGGTGCCCCTGGCCGACGTGATGCTCTTCGGGGATGACGCGCGTGGCCGGCTGCTCCTCAACATCGGCGGGATGGCGAACGTCACCTGGGTGCCGCAGCGCGGGATCACTGCCGGTGCCCTCGCCTTCGACACCGGCCCCGGGGTGGCGGTGATCGACGCCGTGACCCGCACCCTCGATGGCGAGGCGCCGTTCGATCAGGACGGCGAGCGCGCCCGCCGCGGCCGGCCGGTGTCCAAGGTGCTGGAGGCGCTTCTCTCAGACGAGTACTTCGGCATGCGGCCACCGAAGAGCACCGGGCGAGAGCGCTTCGGGCTCGCCTTCGCTGAGCGTCTGATTGCGGAGGTTCGAGGCGAGGGGGGGTCGGACAACGACGCGGTGGCGACGGCGACCGCGCTCACGGCCGAGTCGATCGCACGGGCCATCACGAAGTGGACGCCGGCAGGGCCCGACGGCCCGGACGCGGACCTCGTGATCGCCGGGGGCGGCGCGCGAAACCCGACCCTCGTGGAATGGCTGGCCGCACTCGTGATGCCCCGGCGTGTGGTGCCCTTCGATTCGTTGTTCTTCGATGGAGAAGCGAAAGAGGCGGTGGCGTTCGCGTACCTGGGGCTGCTGACGCTGGCCGGGAAGCCGGGGAACCTGCCTGGTGCGACCGGGGCGCGAGGGCCGCGGGTGCTGGGGCGCGTCACGCCACCTTAAGGCGCCTTGACGTTGTTGGCCGCAAGGTAGGTGAGCAGCGTGGCCGCCGGCACCGAGTAGATGATCCGCCCGCCCGATTCCGCCTGACCGCCGTAGAGCACGGCGACGAGCTTCCCCTCACGATTGAAGATCGGGCTTCCCGACGATCCTGGCGCGCCGTAACCGTCGATCTGCACGAGAGTCGAAATCACCTTGCTCGCCGTCCCGACGGACAGTGTCGGAGCCGCGACGACATTGAGACCGGACCCATCCATCGGCAGGTCCAGCCCCAGTGGGAAGCCGATGATGGCGACCGGATCCCCGCGCTGCAGATCGCGGTCCCGCACGATCCCGGCAATCCTGGGCGTGCCGCCCTTGATGTCGGCGCGAACGATCGCGAGGTCGGCATCCGGCGCCGCGCCCACGTATTTCGCCTGGAACCACTGCTTCGATCCCGAGAACTTGACCGCGATGCGAGTGGGACGGTGGGTGTCGTCATCCCCCAGCATCACGTGCCGGTTCGTGACCAAGGTGCCCTGCGAGTCGATCGCGAAGGCAGTTCCGGAGAACCGCGTCGAGTCCTCGTACTGGACCACGAGGATGGCAATCGCGTCCTGGTTCTGATTCGAGATGGCGCGGTAGTCGACGTTGGCGGCGAAGTTGAGGCTGTGCTGGCGGTCGATCGCGGCGTCGAGCTGGGTGCGCAGGCGCGCGATGGTGGCGGCGTCGCCATTCTGCCGGGCGTCGGCGAGGTCCTGTTGAAGGCGGCGCGACTCGCCGACGGCCTGCGTGTAGGCGTCCTCCAAGCCTTTGACCTGGGTCTGGAAGTGCTGCTCTTCGGCCTGAAGCGAGTCGGCCCGGGCGATGAGTGTCGCCACTTCCAGGTCTCGTTGGTGACCGCTCCACCATTGCAAGCCACCGAACCCCGCGGCGACCAGGATCAACAGCGCGAACAGGATCTTGGTCGTGTTGCGAAGGGATTTCGTCTGCTTCGCGACTTCCATGGCCACGCGGACGGCGGTGCTGGATCGGGCGCGCTGTGCCGGAATCGACACCCGGTCGGCGGATGCCCGAGCCGCGGCAGCCTCCGCGGGCGTGGGCCGGTTGCCGTCGCGCTCCAGAATGTGGAATTCAAACGCCGGGCCGTCCGTTCCGCACTTGATGACGTCACCGTCGGACAGCACGACGTCGCCAGTGATCTGATTGCCGTTGACGAACGTGCCGTTCTTGCTCTGCTGGTCCTGCAGGATGTAGTCGGAGCCTTTCACCATGATCGCCGCGTGCCGGGAAGAGGCGTCGAGGTCCCGTTCGGCGTCGAAGCGGATATCGGAGAGAGGGTGACGGCCGATTCCGATGTAGGACTTGGCGATCGTTTCCACCTGCCCGGCGCGGCCGCCGGACAGGAACTTGACCTGTGCCTTCACTTCCGGGAGGCGATGTAGATCCCCGCGAGCACGAGGGCGGCGAGTGCCACGAGACCGAGCACCATGCGCCAGCGCACCTTCCGGGCGGGGACGGGGGGACGGCTTCCCTTGTAGACGGGCACAGGTTCGGTGCTCGTTTCCGTGTCGATGAGCGGGTACACCTGGTGGCCGACGGCGTCGCCATCCGCGGTCGCGCGGAGTCCGTCGCCCTCGAAGCGGGCGACGATGACCGTGATGTTGTCGGGGCCCCCGCGCTCGTTGGCGAGCGCGATCAGCTGGTCGCAGGCCGCCGAGAGATCGGTCGCGCTTCCGGCGATCTCCGCGATCTCTTCCTTCTTCACCTGGCCCGACAACCCGTCGGAGCAGAGTACCACGGTGTCGCCCTTGCGGAGCTCCTGGTAGGTGAGATCGACCTTGATCTTCGCGTCGGGGCCCAGGGCCTGGAGGATGATGTTCCGGCGCTCGGAGTGCGCGGCTTCCTCTTCCGTGAGCTCGCCGGCCTCGACGAGGCGCTGCATCAGCGACTGATCCTTGGTGATCTGAATCGCGGTCCCGTTGCGGACGAGGTACGCCCGGCTGTCGCCGATCTGCGTGAGATAGAGGTGATCCCCGAACACGCCGGCCGCGGTGGTCGTGGTGCCCATCCCGCGGACTTCGGGGTGTTCCTTCGCGTAGTTGTGGATCTTGGTGTTCGCGGTCTCGACGGCCTCTTTGAGGCGGAACGCGAAGCGCTGCGCCGTGACTTCCTTGTCGCCGAGCCAGGCGTGCTCGAGGTGGTGGTAGACCTGGTCGGCGGCCATCTCGCTCGCGACTTCACCCGCCGCCGCGCCGCCCATGCCGTCCGCGATCATCAGGAGCGAGCCGCGCTCGCCGACGTCGTGATTCTTGAGGCTGGGCGTGAGCTCGTGCACCCGGCGCGTCAGGTCCGCGACGAGGTAGTTGTCCTCGTTGTGGTCACGCGTCTTCCCCAAGTCGGTCTTGGCGAAGAGGTGGACTTTGACGGGCTTCGGAGAGCGTCCGAACATGTCTATTGCGCCGCCGTGAGATCGTGGACCAGCTGTCGGTAGGCGTTATTCGCAGGGTCAAGCTGCTGCGCCTTCTGAGCCCACTGGGTAGCGCGAGTGTCGTGATTTCGAGCGTACACGTTCGCCAGAATATACGCGGCATACGCACGATCCTTCGGTGTCACGGTTGACGCGTTGTAGACGTCCGTGGCGGAATCCTCCGCCACCTTCGTGGAAACCGAAGAGTCCTGGAAGTGATTGAACAGGTCATCGAGGGCGTCGAAAGCCTTTGCCGGGTTGACGGCCGATGCCGTCGGACTGGTATTCGGAGTCGAGTGACCACCCGGATTCGGATCCTTTGGCGTCGTCTTGTTCGTCGTATCAGGGCGCGACATGTGGGTGGTATCGCGACCCGTGGGCACGGCGGCGGTCTGGTGAACGGCGCTGTCGTGCTGGGACAGGGCGTTGAGCGGGGGAGTGTTGTGGCCGCGGCCGAATACCGCCCACGCCCCTCCGCCGAGCGCAATCACCACCACGCCGATGGCCATCGGGACCATCATGCTCTTCTTCTCTTTGGTCGCCCCCGCCACCCGCGTCGCCGGCACCGCCGCTGCGATCCGAGTCTTGTCGTCGGCCGCCGCTGCGCCCATCACCTGCGTCCGGCCTTCGGTATCCATCGCCAGTGCTGCCGTCCCGCCGCCGACGGCCTTGACCACATCCGCCGAAAACTCCGCCACGCTCTGATAACGCTCGTTCGGAGTCCGGGTCAGG
>Ga0126371_10002008_pt1 | contig 17414 bp, 12 predicted proteins | sample PanSoiMetaPlot_4_FD_110145 | JGI IMG/M metagenome (GOLD analysis project Ga0126371, IMG submission 110145) | Tropical forest soil microbial communities from Panama - MetaG Plot_4 | ecosystem: Environmental > Terrestrial > Soil > Tropical forest > Bulk soil | place: Panama | collected 2016-02-17 | reverse complement strand
CGTACGCAGATTGATAGTCTTAAGATCCATAAAGAGACATCCTGCTCTGGCGCAATGTTGTTCCGCCTCGCGCACGAGCATCGAGCCGAGGCCAGTCTTCTGACGTTCCGGGGCGACAGACAGCAGCCCTAAGTACGCCCGATCCGCCCGGCGCTCCAAATGCACGCATCCGGCCACGCCGGCGTCATCTTCGGCGATGAGAAATTCTCCCTTTGCCAACAGTGACTGAATCAACTCAAGATCGACGCGATCGCGATCGATAATGTAGCTCTCCGCTTTGCGGAACGCAGCGTTGATCACTTCGACTAGCCGTTCCGCGTCCGTGGCCCGCGCGATACGTAATTGCAAACCCATCAGATCCTCGTAAACAGAACGGTTTGTAACTTCGTGGGGTAGAATCCTTGCCACATTATCCGTTGAAATCCGATGTAGGGCGAGGGTGTGGCAGGTCACACGTTGGCGGAGGAGCGTCCATGAAAAGTTTCTGGATTACGCTGTTTCTCGCGTTTGCTGTTTACGCAACTGGACAGGAGCCGAGCAAGGCCGCGGCTCACCAAGTAACGGCGATTCGCGCCGGCACGCTGATCGACGGGAAGGGAGACAAGGCGCGGCACGATCAGGTAATCGTGATTCGCGGCAACCGGATTGAGAACATTGCGGACGCGTCGAGTGCAAAGATACCGGACGGTGCCAGCGTGATTGATCTCTCGCAAAAGACGGTTATGCCGGGTCTGATCGATTCTCACACGCACATTTTCCTGCAGGGAGAGGATCCGGCCAAGGGTGGGTACGACGCGAATATCCTGAGTGCGCCACTGGCATTGCGGGCGGCACGGGCGACGGTCGCAGCCCGCCGCGCGCTGGAGCAAGGATTTACTACCTTGCGCGACGTAGAGACCGAAGGCGCAGGCTACGGGGATGTAGGGATCAAGCAGGCGATCAATGATGGATATATACCCGGCCCACGTTTGATCGTCTCCACTCGGGCGATTTCGACTACCGCCGGCTACCCGCTGGAGGGATATGCACCTGAACTCGAAATGCCGAAGGGAGCGCAGATCGTAGATGGTCCGGTCGAAGCGCGTAAAGCAGCACGCGAGCAGCTCGATCATGGCGCCGACTGGATCAAGGTGTACATGACCCATCGCTCCTGGGTGGGCAAGAATGGAGAACTCGTTTCCCAGCCGACCCTCACCGTTGAGGAACTGCGCGCAATCGTGGACGAGACCCATGGCTGGGGTAAGAAGGTGGCGTGTCACGCTTATGGCGGGATCGGCTTGCATCGTGCCCTCGATGGCGGATGCGATTCGATCGAGCACGGCCTCGACCTCGACGACGCGGCCATTTCACAGATTCTCAAGCAGGGAACCTGGTACGTTCCGACTCTCAGCGTCTACTACACCGACTGGGGTCCGGCAGATACTCCAGATGGAAAGCGCGATCGCTTGCGGGCATCAGCGCACGAGGTGTCGTTCAAGAAGGCCCTCAAGGCAGGTGTCAAGATTGTGTTCGGCACAGACATGGGCGGGATTCCATGGACCGAATCAATTGCTCAGGAATTCACTCGCATGGTTGAGTTCGGTATGTCGCCCATGGATGCAATCCAAAGTGCGACTTCTCGCGCAGCGGTCATGCTCGACAAGGAAGGCGAAGTCGGCATCATTGCACCTGGGGCCTATGCGGACATCATCGCGGTCGGTGGCGATCCCCTGAAGGACATCAAGGTTCTGCAGAACGTGAGTTTTGTTATGAAGGACGGCCAGGTTTTTCGGGACAAATAAATTTATAGGTCGGGCACACTCGATTTCGCTTGACTTCCAAATGGCCGCGATCATAATGCGTCCATTCAGACTCCAGCGACCCGTTTCGGATCAATTCCAGGGAGGTACTATGAGCGTGCTGGAACTTTGCGATCGCGAGATTGCGGCAGTAGGCCTCGACGCGACTGTCGCGGAAGCTATCCACAAAATGCTTGATTACCATGTTGGGGCGGTTGCGGTTGTCGACAGCGAGTACCGGGTTGCGGGAATCTTTACGGAGCGCGACGTGCTCCGCAAGCTGTCTCTCAGCCGGTTAGACCCGCAGAGCACGTCTGTGCGTGAGTTAATGACGACTCCCGTGGAAATGGCGACGTCCGACACCGGAGCGGGTGAGGCGCTGAGTATCATGCTGGAGCGACACTTCCGGCATCTGCCGGTGGCGGATCATAACGGGAAGTTGCTCGGAGTTCTTTCCATCCGGAATCTTCTGGAATGGCGAGTGGACGACCTAAGCCATGAACTGGATTCGCTGCACCAGTACATGACGAATGATGGACCGGGGGGCTAACCAATCTCGCGCTCCCTTTCCCAATTCAACTGATGGCAAACTCCTCCGGCCTGTTACGGACAGTGGCAGGTGTGCGTATCGCGACCTCCGTTTTCTTTCTATTATTCGGCGAATATAAGGTGGCTGGGCCGGAGTTTGCGCACAGCGGTTTCCAGAGCTATTTGCAGGATTACATTGCGAACAGCGCCGTAAGTTTCTATCGTCCTGTCCTGTCGTCCATTATTGTGCCCCATGCCGTTTTCTTCGGATATGTGGTTGGCATTGTCGAACTGTTCGTCGGCATTTCGCTGCTGATCGGGTTTTGGGTCCGTCCGGCATCCATCGTGGGTATTCTGTTTCTCGTGAACATGGTGCTCGCAACATGGTGGGCACCGGGGCGAGGAGTGCCTGTCTGGCGTTATTTCGGTGCTGAGCTAGACCATATTCCGCTGTTGCTGCTGTTGATCGTCTTTTACGCTGCCGATGCCGGACGGGTGTGGGGACTGGATGGGCGTCTGCGGCGCTAATTCACTGATGTTGTTCAACAACCATTCTCAGGGAGAACAATTCGGAATGAGCAAGATTCGAGTCGCGGTGGTACTGGTGTGCTTCACGGCCGTGGCGATGGGCCAGACGCGTCATGTAGCGGTGCATGCCGCGCATATGCTCGATGTTAAGTCGGGCAAAACGCTCAATGATCAGATCATTGTCATTGAGGATGGAAAAATCACGAGCGTCGGTGCGGCCGCACAGGCGAATGTGCCCTCTGACGCCGTTCGAGTCGACCTGCCAAATGCGACCGTCCTTCCCGGACTCATCGACGCCCATACGCACCTGACCATGGATCCGAAATTCGGCTACGAGCGGCTGTCCATTTCGGTCTCGAGGGAAGCTCTGATCGGAGCAAAGAATGCCCGGACCACGCTGTTGGCAGGGTTCACGACGGTCCGCAATGTCGGGGCGTCCGAATACAGCGATGTCGCATTGCGCGACGCTATCAACGCTGGCGATGTTCCCGGGCCGCGGATGCTGGTAAGCGGTCCGGCGCTCAGCATCACCGGCGGACACTGCGACAACAACATGCTTCCGTATGAATACCACGCGACCGAGGCCGGAGTCGCCGACGGCATTGCGGCGGTCCAGCACAAGGTACGCGAGAACATCAAGTACGGATCCGATCTGATCAAGGTGTGCGCGACGGGAGGGGTGTTGTCGCTAGGCGATAACCCGCAGCACTCGCAGTACACGCTGGAGGAAATGAAAGCGATCGTAGCCGATGCGCATAGGCTCGGACGCAAAGTCGCGGCACATGCGCACGGTGCCGAGGGAATCCGCTGGGCCGCCGAGGCAGGCGTCGACTCCATTGAGCATGGATCCTACATTGACGATTCTGGAATTGCGGTCATGAAGGAGCATGGGACGTATCTGGTTCCGACTCTCTATCTCGGCGACTGGATGATCGACAATGCTGGACTCACTCGTCTTCCTCCACCACTATTAGTGAAGGCTCAAGAGGTCATTCCAGCGGCACGCAAGAACATCGCGCATGCTTTCGCCAGCGGGGTGAAGGTCGCGTTCGGAACGGATGCGGCCGTGTATCCGCACGGAATGAACGCGCATGAGTTTGCCGTGATGGTAAAGCTGGGCCTCACACCGCTCCAGGCAATTCAGGCTGCAACGGTCAATGCGGCCGATCTGCTGGGATGGAGCGGGAAGGTCGGGACTCTCGAAGCAGGAGCGTGGGGTGACATCGTCGCAGTGGACGGCGATCCACTGAAAGACGTCACCACGCTCGAGAGAGTCAGGCTGGTGATGAAGGGCGGCGAGGTGGTGAGGAACGAATATGCAAAGTGAGCCCGGAGGTGTCAGGCACCACGACCAGTCCCCAGGCCCAGCGGAATGCGACGAAGCAGCGCAACCGTTCCCCAGCTCAGGAGCACTGCACTAACGAAAACAACGCAAGCCTTCGCGATTGCCGGTAATTGCGTTGGCAAAAGGGCGAGTTGCATCCAGCTTACGAACGCGTAGTGCACGAGATAAATGCCGTACGCATTCTCGTTAAGGCTGTCGAGGATGCGATTGCGCTGCCTGGCGAATCGCACGAACAGCGCAATAAAGGCGAAGCTCGACGCCGCGCAGGAGAGCGCGAACATCGAATCGGCGGCGATCTCCCAGGCGCGGGATCCAACGTGCGCGGTCATCGCAGCGATACCCGTGCCGGTGGCGAGGAAAAATGCGATGATCGCCCCTATGCACCACAGCCACCAGCGCCGCGCGAGCTTGCCATCGCGCGCGAGTAATCCGTGCTCAATCCCGTATGCGCCGATTGCGGTTCCTAAGACAAAATAGATCAGGTAATGAATTGCGCGGCTCGTCTGAAAGGTGAATGGTCCCCACGCACTCCACCGGAATGGATTGAAAGCCACTGCCATCGGCACGTACGCCACGGCCGAGAGAGCGAACAGGATCGCGAAGAACACGACAGGCCGGCGGTTCGCTCCCGAGGAGATACGTCCCGCCACCGTGCCCCAGTTTGGCGCCAACAGAAACAGAACCGCGGCGATTACATCAAACGCGAGTAGAACCCAGACGAACCATGCCGGACCTGCAGGCCAGATGCCCAGGGTTCGCCACTCATGCCAGTAGCCTGCCAGGCCTCCACCAGCTCGACTCTGAATGTACGTCGGATAGTACGCCAGCGGAGCAACGATCACTGCGGCAGCCACAAAGGGCAAACCCAGGCGCAGAGCTCGATCCCGCAGGAAGCTGGCCGCGCGCTTCCGTTGCAGGCTTCTCCATACGAAGAGGCCCGAGATGAAGAACATCAGCGCTATGAAGAATATGTCGTTAAATCCGACAAAAAGTCCCAGCGCAGGGGAACGTTGCGAATCCACCACTGGGAAAGCCTGCCAGATCCGATTGGGCCCAGAGAGAGTGGACGGCGGCTCGGGCGCGAACTGGATATAGGCCAGCGCCGCGTGGTGTGCCACCACCAACAAAGTGATAAAGGCCCGGAGATATCCGATTGAGACGTTGTAGCTCAGAGCCGTGACTGCGGTCGGCTCGGGTTGTTGACGCATGCTTTGCTGGTGCACTGCGAGAGCGTTTGAAGGCGCCATGGCTGGTTGTTCCTTTTCTATCGATGCACATGATCTGACGGTTGAACGGACAAGGATTTCCCACAGCGTGCCGGACGTGTGCGGCACGTCGAATCCAAATTTGTTTGGCCGGTTACTGCACCTGCAGAGAAGCAGGCTCGTGCGAGATTCTTTGCTTACGGATGTACTTCAACAATTCCCATGTCTGTACAACTCCGCCGATACAGACTCCGATCCAGGTGCCTACGAAGCTGATCAAGATCGAGACGTTCACAATAGCGGCGATCTTCACAAACTGGGCATATTTCTCCGTACCACGTAAAGTGCTGGCCACCGCTACAAAGGGATGCCAATCCGCAGTCACCGTGTGTCCGGCTACGTTGATGATGGCGTTCACCAGCACCAGCGTCGCCGCAGCCTGCACGATCCGCGACCCGAGCGCGAAAACTTTCCATTGCGGACGTGCCAGCATGACCACCAACCGCACGATGACCGCAGCAGCCAGCAGCACGAAGGGGAGATAAAAATCATGGAAGATCGGTCCGATCGACAGGAACGCGGATGCAGGCCCAAAAACCAGAAAAGGATGATTCGGGAGCAGCAGCAACCAAACGAATCCAAAGACATTGAAAACCAGCTCGCAATTCGTCTGGAAAAGAGACGTTTTTCTTTCAGATTTCTCTAGCGGTGGCAGGCTGCTCGGATCCCACTTGCACGCGACATCGGCGATGGCGTGAGTGCGCTCCAGAATTGCAAAAACCAGGGTGATGATTCCAGCGGCAACAAACGCTGCTGACCACAACCCACCCAATGTCGCCGCGGCCGCTTTGCCCCAATCGCCGTTGCTGTTGGCAAGGTTCACCAGGCCGACAATGAACAGAAACGCGGGAACGAGAATCCAGAGCACGACCATCTTCAACACGAATGTGTAGATTGGATAAAGCGTTGGGCCGATCAGGTGGCGCTTGGGTCCCAGCCGGGTCGCGACCACCATCGGGGCGCCACAACGCTTGAGGATCTCGGAGATTTCGTCCTTGTCGAGGGCGCGGCCAAGTTCGCCCTCCTTGTCGTCGATCTGAGAGCGGAGGTCTTCGCCAAGTTCGGCGAGCAGATCTTCCTGGCGGCGGGTTTTTGGCAGCCAGAAGCGGACGGCCTGTAAATATCGATCCAGGAGCTCGAGCGGATTTTTCAGCGTGCTCATTTTTATGCCTCTTGAAGAATCTTGTTCAGCGACTCATTAATGCGCTGCCATTCCGTGAGAAGTTGACTGAGAATCTGTTCGCCGTCGGGGGACAAACGATAGAAGCGCTTGTTGCGCTTGTCCTCTTCGCGCCATTGGCTAACCAGCAGTCCCTGGCTTTCAAGACGGCGGAGGAGGGGGTAGAGCGTCCCTTCATCGATCTCCAGACCGTCATCGGCGAGGGCCTTGCGCAAGGTGTAGCCGTAACGCTCGGTGCGAAGCTGCGTTAGAACCGCGAGTGTCAGGCATCCGCGACGCAATTCCAACTTAAGGTTCTCAAACAACTCGTTCGTTCCTGTGCTACCGTTAGTCATATAGTATGTGGCACACACTGTATCTCACACAGTATTGGGATATGTCAAGATCTTTTTTCGCGTGACAAGCTTCGAACCGCCGTAAATGTATGATTTCTGTGTAGATAGAGATCACTCTTAAGGAAGAACGGATCGTGGAAGCTCAAAAGGGAAACGACGCCATCGGAGATTTGTGGAAGCCCAAGGCCGTCAAGAAGTTAGCGCGGGAACTGGCGGACATCGCTGCCGCTGCCCTTATAGCCAAAGACGGTGCCGTGCGAAAGCCTGCCTCGGAGCGGGTGGCGGCGAAAATCCTTCAAAGGGCTGGAAAGAAGCCAGATCTTGTAAGCCTGGCCCGCGAGGTTCACGAGGGTAGCCTCGCGCTGTCGCACCCGCGCTATGGGGCACAGCAGGTTGCGGCTCCAATTCCGGCGGCGGCTCTTGTCGAGTCGGTTGTGGCGGCGATGAACCAGAGTCTTGCTGTTTGGGAGATGTCGCCAATTGCAACGGCCATTGATCGTGACCTCATGGCGGGATTCAAGAGGCTGTTCCGATACCCGAAATCGGCGGAGGGGTCGTTGGTTCCGGGAGGTGCATTCGCGAATCTCACGGCATTGTTGGCGGCGCGCGACTCGCTGGAACCGCGCGCTTCAAAGAATGGAAATGCGCGCATTGCGATCGTTGTCGGGGCTCAGGCTCACTACTCCATCGCACGAGCAGCAGCGGTTCTTGGTCTGGGGCGCGACGCGGTATTCAAGGTTCCGCTCGATGCGGAATTCTGTACCGATGTGCAGCAATGTGATCAAGCATTCACTTCTGCGCGGAAGGCTGGTTTCCGTAAATTCATCTTTGTTGGTTCCGCTGGCTCGACTCCGACTGGCGGCTTCGATGATCTGGTTTCCCTGTCGAAAATCGCTCGAAGGCATCGAGCCTGGTTCCACGTCGACGCGGCTCATGGAGCAGGACTCGCCTTCAGTCGCCGCTTCCGGTGGAGACTCGAGGGAATGGAGAAGGCCGACTCGCTGATCTTTGATCCGCACAAAATGATGTTCATGCCGCTCGCTGCAGGAGGCGTGTTGGTGCGCAACGGAGCACGTCTGGCTGAACCTCTGCAAGAAGGAGCGCCTTATCTATTTGGATCGAAGCGGCGCTTTCCGGATCTCGGGCAACTCACGATTGCGTGCTCACAGCGGTTTGATGCGCTGAAAGTCTGGCTGGTGTGGCGGGTTTACGGCGCCGGATTATGGGATCGGCTCACGACGCATGTGTGCGATGTGGCGCGGGCCGCATTCCAGTATTGCCTGGAATCAAAGATTCTCGAGCCTGTGCATGAGCCGCATTCCAATATCTTCTGCTTCCGGCTGCGGCAACGTGAGCGCGATTCGGATCGGCGGCATTGGGCAATCAAAGAGGAGATCAACGAGAGCGGGTTTGCCTATATCAGTTCCACCGTGCTCGACGGGCGGCGCGTGTTGCGGATTGTGGTGATGAATCCGCGAACCACGGGCGCGGATATGCGCGACGTCCTTGGCAGGGTGGAGCAGATCGCAACGCGGACGAAACGGTCACGGTGAGGCGAGTTTCATTTTGGGAAACGGGTGGGATTTGGGGGTACCCTCCCCCCTCCCGGTCTATTGGAATCAGCGATATCGGGGAAAATCTCGAAATAATCTATGGCGCTCAACAGCTTAGGGGTAAAATATTGAGCCGCAAGGACTTAGCTTGTGCGCCCTGATTTCTGCTTGTACCGCTTTCGCCTTGGCTATGATCTGCTCTTGCCCTAATCGAGCGCAATGATTGAAATCACATTGCCCTGTGATTCTAATCACTCAATTTGAAACCTAACGAACCGTCCGCTTTGTCGGCTGGTTTTCCAAGGTTCGCGCCTCGTGAACTGCGACACTTACGCCAAAATCGGGCTTGGGTGGGCCACCTGCGCTCATGCGGCTGTAAATTGAGCAGACGTGCCTGCGGCACTTGTGTTGCCCAGGGGAACTCGTGCGAGCACTGTTGTTCCTTGACCCGGCTCTGAGTCAATCGATAGCTCGCCGCTGACCAATTTCAGACGCTCCCTCATGCTGGTGAGACCTAGTCCATGTTCATTGCTCGCTCGCATGGCGTCGAATCCAACGCCCGAATCATGCACCCTTAAATGGATTTCATGTGGCGTTCCGTGGATGGCGACTTCGAATTCGCTTACGGCGCTGTACTTCACAGCATTGTGAAGGGCTTCCTGCAGAACACGGAAGAGGCAGAGCGAGACTTCACTGGGAAGCTCCTCGGGAAGGCCATCGCACTGAAAGTTAATTTTGACGTTCTGGCGCTCTGAAAGCTCTTTGCAAAAGCCGGAAGCGGCCACTTCGAGTCCGAGGTATTCCAGCTTGGAAGAATGCAACCGGTGAGACAAAGCCTGAATATCGCTCTCCAAGTCGGAAACCCGCACGCCAGCCTCGTCGAGAAGGCCGCCAGCTTTTAGTTCCGGATTCGGAAGGCTCTGCTTTGCCGTTTTCAGGATTACTGCGATCATAGCCAGCCGCTGATTGATGTCGTCGTGCAATTCTCTGCCGATGCGGGTACGTTCTGTTTCCTGGGCTTCGATCAACCTCCGGCTGAAGCCGGACATGGCCTCCTCGGCCTGCTTCCGCTCAGTGATGTCGGCGAATACAGAGAGAACGCATGATTCGCCGTTGACCTCGATCAGTTCCGCTGATCCGAGAGACGTTCGGATTTGACCATCCTTTCTGCGAAGTTGTACCTCCAGATCTTTCACATTGCCTTTGGTCAGAAGCTGCTTCATGAATGCGATCCTATGATCAGGATCCGTCCAAAGGCCAATTTCAAGTGGGGTCCGGCCGACGACGTCGGTGCGGTTCCATCCAGTTTGAACTTCGAAAGACTCGTTCACTTCAACGTAGCGAGCGGTGCTCGCGCTGAGGATTGTGACTGCGAGAGGACCTTGGTGAAAAGCCTTGGAGAACTTTTCTTCTGATTTTCTGAGTTCAATTTGTGTTTTTCTTCTCCACGCTCTCTGCCAGAGGAGTCCGAAGATGGCCACCGTCTGGGCAAGGAGCACAAGAAGAGCGGCTATGACGTACCGCCAATAGGCTTCCCAGAACGTCGGCTGGCGATTGAGCAGGATACTGCCATCTGGCAGGTCACTTTCTCTCACGTGCCAACGCTTAAGCGCTCGCCAATCAAAAATGTATGCGTTCTTGCTTGTCTCGACCGGGATGTCCTCCGGTCTTTGCCCGTTGAGGATCCGTACAGCCATTTCTCCTGCGATACGACCGGCGTCAGTCCAATTCACCAAGTTGCCGCCCACTGTTCCCGCCCTTAGATCAACATCGTCCATAACAAAAACGGGGGCATTCGCGGCACTGGCCACCAAAGGCACGGACTGGGAAGAACCAATGAAGCGCTCGCCCTCGGCATCTTGTGCGATCGAAGTGTGATAAACAATCGTATTGGCGGGGAGCTGCCTGAGCCGCTCAAGAAGGGCGGGCATCGTCAGATCGGTAAGGTAGGTGAATTCCAGCTTCGATTCGTATTTTTGGAACGCCTGCTTTGCGTTGTGTTCCCATACCTCGTCGAACTTACCCGTACCGCCCACCACCACGACATGCTTTGTTCCAGGCAACATGTGGAGTGCGGCTTCCAAAGTTCGTTCGGGTTGTAGCCTGCTCATAACACCAGTGACATGCAAGCCCGAATCTGATTGGTCCGGAACGTCACCCAAGAGTTCGCAAAAGATAATAGGGGTCTCGCGAATGAAGGCTTCATGCGACTCGGCGATGAGCTTAAAGGATTCAGATCCAGCTGCGATGATCAAGTCGGGCTTGCGTACCGAATACTTGCGGATAATCGTTTCGCGAAACGCGCGTTGCGAATCTTCGTCCGGAAAAAACGTGAGTTGCAGGCTCTCATCATACAGCTCGATTTGATAGGGGGACTTCTGTAAGACGCCCAAGATTGCTTGATCGATTTCCGCGAAGCCGGGGGATGACACGACTCCAAGGTCATTAACAATCAGGACTCGCTTTGTCTGCTTGAGCTGGGCAGCGGCGCTCAAGGCTGTGATCAGTAAGAAACAAAGCAGTACAAAAAGCGTCGATGCGGGCGAACAGGTTTTCCTTAGTTGATGACACATTGTGGGAGGTACATGGTCCGTTCGTCAATTCCGTAGTCTTTCGTCTTTTGGCATGCAGCGATAAAAATCGGTCGCTTTGATGACCCGCCGATGTCCTTGACGGGCCAATACTTAAGGTGAATAGCCAACAAGTTCAGGTCTTCCGTGTCAACTGTCAAAACTGACAGTCGAAGGTCCGGAAATGATTGTGATACTCTCCGCGCGACATTGACCCCTTGTCCCAGACACAGTTCCAGACCGGCAAAAGAGCTGGTGCCAGATTGTTGCGAAGCCAGAAGGCTCAATAATCCCTGGAACTACATGGATGTTCAGTGATTCGAACCGTTTCGCTCTCCAAATGCTGCAGGCACCGCCTTTGCATTCCGCTGATTTTCGTTATCTTGGCCTTTAGTTCGTTTGGTCGGGCCCAAACCTCAGCAACGGGCGCAATTACCGGCATTGTGCTGGACCCCTCGGGTGCAGTCGTTCCAAACGTTTCGGTTGAGATCTCGAACGAATCTGAGGGTATTACCCAGTCCACCTCGTCGAACGAATACGGGTGGTTTGTAATCCAACTCTTACCGCCCGGTACCTATCAGTTACAGGCGGGCAGAACGGATTTCAAGACTCTCATTGTTTCGGCTTTGTACATTCATGTGACCGAGACCCTTCGTCTTGAACTGCATCTGCAACCCGCCGCACGGGTCGAGCGGTCCCAGGTCACGTCACGTTCGCAAATGCTCCAAATCGACAGCGCTAGTCTGGGGCGGATCGTGGACGAGAGAGCGGTTACTGGACTGCCCCTGGTAAGCAGGAACTTCTCACAAATAACTGGGCTGTCCCCCGGTGTCAGCGTTGGTGTCTACAACGCTGGCGAACTAGGGCTCGGCGGGATCGCTCTGTCACAGATTGCATCGTCGAACGATGGAGTTTACGTCCATGGGACGCGCTCCTATGACAACAACTACCAATTAGATGGGATCAGCGTTAGCGATGTGCAGGGGAGCGGGGCCGGCAGCGGTGGGATTCCCATTCCGAATCCCGACAGCATTCAAGAATTCAAGGTTCAGACTGCAATTTACGATGCTGTGTTTGGGCGGTACGGAGGCGCCAACATCAGCCTGATCACAAAGACGGGAAGCGACGACATCCACGGAACCGCTTTTGAGTTCCTTCGCAACGAAGCCCTCAACGCAAACGATTTCTTCTTGAACCGAACCAACCAACCTCGCGCAATCCTCAGGCAGAACCAGTTCGGATTTGCTCTCGGCGCGCCCATATGGAAGGATCACCTGTTTTTCTTTGGGTCGTACCAAGGGACACGCCAGACAAACGGTCTTGCGGCGGGTCAGTCCAGGACAGCATGTACGGCAAGCTTAACCGAGCCACCTCTGACCAACGATCGATCGGCGGCGGCGCTGGGAAGTCTCTTTGGTGGTATGAACGGAGCACTCGGTGGCGTAGCAGTCAATGCCGATGGATCAAACATTAACCCCGTCGCGCTGGATCTTCTCAACCTAAAACAGCCGGACGGAAATTATCTGATTCCTACTCCCAAGACGGTAGACACCTCGAAGGATTTCTTCAGCCAGGGCTTCTCGGTCTTCTCCGATCCCTGCCACTTTGAGGAAGACCAATTCTCGAGCAATCTCGATTACGTCATTAGCCAAAACAGCAAGCTCGCAGCTCGATTCTTCTTCGCGGACGACGATCAGTCCGTTAGCTTTCCGGGCAACGGGTTGAATCCCGCGGGCAATATTCCCGGCTTCCCAAGTCCCAGCAACTCTGGGTTTAGAGTTTTCTCCCTGGCTCACACCTACGCGTTACGCAGCAATTGGCTCAATGAGGCGCGCTTCGGATTTGTACGCACACGGACGTCGACCCAGGCAAAGACTGCCTTCAACTGGTCGGACATTGGTGTCGCGGAAGGCGAGATGAGTGGAAATAACCAATTACCGAGCTTGCACATACTCGGCTCGGTCAGTATCGCTTCCGGCTTTCCGCGGAACATCACGCAGAACAGTTTTGTATTAAGTGACGATCTCTCTTACGTTCGTAAAGCCCACACTCTGCGTTTCGGGGCCAGCATCACCAGGTTGCAAGATAATGTCGATCTCATCGGCCTGGGGTCGCTGGCGCGGTTTCTCAGTTGGCCCGATTTCCTGTTGGGACTGAGTGCAGCCGACAATGGAACAGGATTCAGTAATGTGTTTGCTTCCTTCGATGATTTCGGCCTATCTACTCGCGAATACAGGGTCTGGGAGGGCACGGGATTTGCGCAAGACGACTACCGCGTCTTCAAGTCCCTGACTTTGAATTTCGGCCTTCGGTACGAGCGGCTCGGCCAATTTGCGGACAACCTTGGAAGGAATGCGAGTTTCGACATCGCCAAGGCTGACCCCAATCCCCCCGCGGCGGGCAGCGTTGACGGTTATGTCGTGGCGTCTAACTTTCCGGGCAGTATCCCCGCGGGTGTAACGCGCGTCAACAACGAGTTCGGTAACTACGCCAGGGGGCAAAACACCATCGCTCCGCGGCTAGGATTTGCCTGGCAGATGTTGCCATTATCAAGTCGATTGGTTCTGAGAGGCGGGTATGGCATCTACTATTCCCGGCCTACCGGACAAGCGTTTTACCAGAACATCTTTGGGGCTCCGTTTTCTGAGTTTCGCTTGATCGCCGGCACGGCCAATGCCAATGCGACATTTCAGGCTCCTTTCCAACAGCCTTTTCCAACGCCGGAGTCGTTTCCTTCGTTCGTTCCGTATTCTCCCACGACGAACACGACGATCTACGGAGTTGCTCCCGGTTTTCGGCCCGCCATAATTCAGCAATATTCACTCAACCTCCAGTCTGAAATGCATTCGGGTTGGTTGCTGGAGGTCGGCTATGTGGGCACTCGCGGCACACACCTGGTTCGTCAGCGTTCTTTGAATCAGGCCTTGTCCGCCTCACCGAATGCTCCGATGAGGGGAGCAACGACGAACACAGTGGCCAACGTTTCCCTGAGAGTTCCCATTCCTGGAATCCCGCCAGACTCCCTCCAGCTGATGGAGTCGGAGGGAAGTTCCTGGTACAACGGACTGGAAGCAAGCCTCACGAAGCGCTTGAGTCGCGGATTACAGTTCATGGCTTCGTATACTTTTTCCAAGATTTTGGACACCGATGGTGCGGACATCAACTCTACGTCTTCGGGAAATGCGCTAACGCTTGGCGACCAAAACTCTCCCCGTCAACGCTGGGGACGAGCCAGCTTTGACCGGAGCCACCGATTTGTGTTCAGCGCAACGTGGGCCCTGCCTGCACCTTCCGGTGAATGGCAAGGCATTGTGCTTGGAGGCTGGAATGTGGCAGCGGTGGCTACCATCCAGTCCGGCACTGCCCTCACCATCGCGGATACAAATGCCAATAATGTCTTTGGGATCAGTGAGGATCGGGCGCAGCTAAGCGGCATGTGCTCAAAGAGTCAATTGGTGACGGGCGGACCGACGAACTCGAAACTTAACCAATATTTCAATAAAACCTGCTTTGCCAAGCCATCCGTCATTGGCGGCGACGGTATTGGAACCGATTTTGGCAACAGCGCAACGGGTGTTGTAGATGGCCCGGGACAGGCCAATTTGGATCTCGCCATATCAAAGGTGATGACCCTGCGCTGGCCTCATGAAAAAAGTAGCCTTACGTTTCGAGCCGAACTTTACAATGCCCTCAACCATCCGCAGTTCGCCAATCCCGACTCGAATTTCACTTCGCCAACGTTTGGTGTAATAAGTGGCACAGCTGTGAATCCCCGTGTCGGACAGCTAGCTCTTAGGTTCGCGTTCTAACGCTTATGGGTAAGGGAACCTGTCAATTTTGACAGTAGATGAAAAGCGGCGACTGATTGTTTTGTTCCACTTGGAGGAAGAACAGCGAATTGCCACCCCTGCATTAAATACAAGGGACCGGCAAAGGAAAATGCTGTTGAAAACCCTCAAAATGACGTATTGTTTTGATTGGCGTCGTGGAGGACACTTTCCCGGATAGGATGCGTCACTTCAGAACACTCGTCGTTGACGATGTTGAGGACTTCCGGCAGTTTCTTTGTTCTACGCTCGAACAGGGGACTGAATGCGAGGTGGTGGGTGAAGCCTCCGACGGACTCCAAGCTGTTCTGCAGGCCCAGCAACTCCAACCTGATCTCATTTTGTTGGACATCGGGCTGCCTACGCTCAACGGCATCGAGGCCGCTCGCCGCATCCGGAAACTTTCGCCTAATTCCAAGATATTGTTCTTTACCCAGAATTGCTCTCTCGAAATCGCCCAGGGAGCACTTAAAACTGGCGCGATCGGGTATCTTCTAAAGTCCGATGCCACGGACCTTGCGTGGGCGGTGGAAACTGTTCTCAGGGGCGAACAGTTCGTCAGCAGCCGCGTCATGGAAAATTAATCCGAGCCGAACAATAAAGGACTGTTCTCGTTTCCCGTTTGCTTTCATAAGCTGCGAGGAGGATATTTGCGTTGACTAGAAATGGCAGCGCTGCGGACACTCGTCGTCGACGATCACGAGGAGCTCAGGAGACTCCTGCGGTCGATGCTGGAGGCAAAGACTGAGTGCGTCGTTGTCGGTGAAGCCACAGACGGGTTGCAAGCGGTCGAGCAGGCCAAAGAACTCCAACCGGATCTGATACTGCTGGATTTGTCACTGCCGAAACTGAATGGAATGGAGGCGGGTCGCCGAATTCTCAAACTTTGTCCACACGCGAAGATCGTATTTCTCAGTCAGGATTCGTCCCGCGATATCGTAGAAGGAGCCCTACGGCTGGGAGCGGCCGGGTACCTATTGAAATCTGACGCAACCGAACTTCCTCGCGCCGTTGATGCCATTCTGCAAGGCGAGGTGTTTATCAGCCGGCGGGTGAAAGAGTCGTGACCCTTGCCCGACCCGGCCGATGCCGAGAAATAAAAAGGGACTGGAGGATGGTCTCCAGTCCCTTTGCTGAGTGTTGGGATAGCGACTTTGTGGTTCTCCGCCGGGATCAGGCCAGGTCGAAGCGGTCTGCGTTCATCACTTTGCTCCACGCCGCGACGAAGTCTTTCACGAACTTCTGCTGCGAGTCGGCGCAGGCGTAGACTTCCGCGAGAGCGCGCAGCTGGGAGTGCGACCCGAAGATCAGATCGACGCGGCTTGCGCTCCACTTGGGCTCGCCTGTTTTGCGGTCGGTTCCTACGTAGACGTCTCCTGCGCCGTTACCGGAGCCCGAGGGCTGCCACTGCGTGCTCATGTCCAGCAGGTTGACGAAGAAGTCGTTGGTCAGCGTTTCCGGGCGCTTGGTGAAGACGCCGTATTTCGTGTTGCCGTGATTTCCACCCAGGACGCGTAGACCTCCTACGAGAACTGTCATCTCAGGGGCGGTTAGCTTCAGCAGTTGTGCCTTATCGACCAACATTTCTTCCGGCGATAGGCGCTGCTTGCCGTTGATGTAGTTGCGGAATCCGTCGGCCTTTGGTTCTAGCGGTTCGAAGGATTCCACCTCGGTTTGTTCTTGGGAGGCGTCCATGCGTCCCGGGGTGAAGGGGATTTTCACTTCCTGTCCGGCGGCTTTTGCGGCTTTTTCGATGGCTGCGTCCCCACCTAGAACAATCAGGTCCGCCAGCGAGATTTTCTTTCCCTTGTTGCCGTTGGCCTGGGCGCTGTTGAAATCCTTTTGGATGGCCTCCAGCTTTTGGAGAACAGTTGCGAGCTGAGCTGGTTGGTTGACGGCCCAGTCTTTTTGGGGAGAGAGGCGAACGCGCGCGCCGTTTGCTCCGCCGCGCTTATCGGAGCCGCGGAACGTGGATGCCGACGCCCAAGCCGCCGAGACCAGTTGCGAGACCGTTAGGCCTGACGCGAGGATTTTCGCTTTCAGAGCCGCCGCGTCTTTCTCGTCGATGAGCTTGTGATCCACGGCCGGGATCGGGTCTTGCCACGGCAGGTGCTCCTTGGGAACGAGCGGACCGAGATAGCGGACGATCGGGCCCATGTCGCGGTGGGTCAGCTTGAACCAGGCGCGGGCAAATGCATCTGCGAACTGATCGGGATGCTCGTAGAAGCGGCGTGAAATCTTCTCGTACGCGGGGTCGAAGCGCAACGAAAGATCCGTGGTCAGCATGGTTGGCCCGCGATGCTTTGAAGAATCGAAGGGATCCGGGAAAGTACCAGCCCCTCCGTTGTTTTTCGGCTTCCACTGATTCGCGCCGGCCGGGCTCTTGGTCAGCTCCCATTCATAGCTGAACAGGTTGGTGAAGAAATTGTTGCTCCACTTCGTCGGCGTCGTGGTCCAGATGACTTCCAGGCCGCTGCCGATCGCATCACCGGCTTTGCCGGTCTT
>Ga0126371_10002007_pt1 | contig 17415 bp, 14 predicted proteins | sample PanSoiMetaPlot_4_FD_110145 | JGI IMG/M metagenome (GOLD analysis project Ga0126371, IMG submission 110145) | Tropical forest soil microbial communities from Panama - MetaG Plot_4 | ecosystem: Environmental > Terrestrial > Soil > Tropical forest > Bulk soil | place: Panama | collected 2016-02-17 | reverse complement strand
GCGTCGGCGGATCGCGAACAAAAAATTCGCAATGGAACGCCATACGCAATTCGTTTCGCATCCCCACGCGAGGGCGTAACTCAGTTTGAAGATGCCGTTTTCGGCCCGCGTGAAGTCCAGAACGCTGAAATCGAGGACTTTGTCATTCTACGTTCGTCGGGTCTGCCGACTTATCAGCTCGGTGCCGTCGCCGACGACATGGCAATGGGTATTACACACGTGATTCGTGGCGCCGACCATCTTTCCAATACGCCCAAGCAAGTTCTGCTCTATCGCGCCCTTGATGGCGCTCTGCCGATCTTCGCGCACGTGCCGCTGATTCTTGGCCCGGATCGCACGCGGCTTTCAAAGCGCCACGGAGCCACCAGTGTCAGCCTGTATGCCGATGAGGGCTTCCTGCCCGAAGCATTTCGCAACTTCCTTGCTCTGCTAGGATGGTCGCCGGGCAGCGACGAAGAATTCTTGCTGACCCCAGAACTGATTTCGCGTTTTGCTCTTTCGGGAGTCAGCCGCACCAACGGCGTCTTCGACCGTGCCAAGCTGGAATGGTTCAACTCGCAATACTTACAAAGGCTTCCGGTCGGCGAATTGCTGCCCTATGTGAAGTCCGAATTGCAGCTCGCCGAGCTTTGGCGCGACTCGTGGGATAGCTCCGAGCGCGAATGGTTCGCGCACACGGTTGATCTGCTTCGTCCGCGCACGCGTCTGCTGCCGGATTTTTCTCATTGGGCGCGCGCATTCTTTTCCGACGATTTTGACTACGACGGAGAAGCCCGCGCGAAGTTCTGGAAAGATCCGAAAGTTCCGGACTTGCTGGCAAAACTCGCCGACGCTCTCGACGCACTCGCCGATTGGAACCACGATGCCTGCGATCACACCCTGCGCGCTCTGGCCGAAACCGCTGGCGTGAAGGCGGGTCTGCTCATCAATGCAACGCGCGTCGCTATCGTCGGCCGCGCCGTCGCGCCGCCGCTCTTCGACACCATGGTCGTACTCGGCAAATCGCGCGTCGTTACGCGTTTGCGCCGCGCTGTCCCTGTCATCGCTGCGTAGTTGCTTTTGGTTTGCCGACTATTTCTGTCAGGGCTGGCCGAAAATCTGCGGAGACATATGCTGCGGTTTTGTTCGTGCCGCCGCAACATCAATCATCGCGGCTACAGGAATTCTCACTGGCGGCAGGCACACCGAATCGTTGCACGCCTGATATTGTAGTGTAAAAGGCAGTTTCGCTTTCCCGAGGGGCGCGATCGCCTCAGCAGTGAACTTCGCACGTACTGTGAAATGGTCTGTGTACACAAGCAGCGGTTTGTCTGCAAACGATAGTTTCTTCGCAATTCCATCCGGATATGTCGTTCCCAGCTCCTTGAATCCCGAGGGCAGCTTCGCTGTCAGCACCGTGGGAATCAGGTAGTCCTCCGACGGTTTGTGTGCATTCATGTGAAATCCAGCCTGGATGCCCACCACTACTGCCACTTCGAACGTGCTCCCTCGCGGCACCGGCGCGATCGAAACGTAAGTTTTTGGGCTCGCCACAGAAGCTGCCGCAGGCACTCCCTGCGGGGAACGCGCCCACGCCATTTGCACACACACGAACGCCGTGCAGCACGCCGCCAAGGTGCCCAGGGTCCACCGTTTTCGAATGCCGACCGTCCTCATACGCTCACCGGCGTGCCAAGTTTTTCGCTCAAAATCCGGCTCATCACCTGATCCAGCGTTTCGCCAGTCTTATCCAGCACAAATGCATTCGCCGCGTCCGACCACGCCAGTTTGAAGCTTGTCGTGAGCGCCGAAATCCAGATCTGCCGCACCGGTGAATTCGGGCTGATCACAAATCGTGTCTCTTCTTCATCCTCAAAAAGAATCTCCAGCTTCCCGCTGGCACCCTCAACTTCAAAATCGTGTTCATCCCCGAGCGTCTCGAGTTTCTTGCGCAGGTTCTCGAACGCTGCTGTGTACTTCTTCTCGAATTCTCTTTCGTCCATCATGGAGCGTGCTATGTCTCTCGGGAAAAACTCTATGGCTGGTAAGCCAGCTGCGTCTGGATGTCTTTCTGTAACTCACTGCGGTCAACCTCGCCGATGTAGCGCTTAACGACCTTTCCATCGCGCGAAACCAAGATACTCGTCGGATAGCCGATCAAGCCGCCGAACTTTTCTTGAATGTCGAGATTTGCCAGCACGATCGGATAACTCATCGTCATCTGCTTCCCATCAACATCAAATTCCGTTTTTTGAACGAACGGAGCTACCACTGGCGTTCCTTGGACGTCTATGGCCGCACCAACAATCGTAAACCCCTGATTCTGATACTGGTTCTGGAACGCTATGAGCCACGGAATTTCTTCGCGGCATGGCTCGCACCATGTGGCCCAGAAATTCACCAATACGACTTTGCCCTTCAGGCTGGACAACGCCAAATTCCCGCCTTGCAGTTCAGGGAATGTCACATTCGGCTCGTTTGGCTTATTGGCATTCGGAGACGCTTTTCCGTCCGCAGTTGTAGAAGCTGTTTGCTTGCATCCCGCGAGCACGAAAAACAGAGCCGCGATGATTGCAGCTGCTGCACGCACTCGCAATCGCGGAATCACCTGATTAGTCACTGAAGGTTCTCCTTACCGCGAGAAATAATTCAGAAATGCCAGTTTACCCGAAAGCCATGTCAGCCGGTTCATGAAAATCAGCACGCCCACAGCGACCAAAAGGGCCCCGCTCAAGACTTCCACCAGGTGAATATGCTTGCGGAACCGCTGATAGAATTTCAGAAATTGCCCGATGCCAATCGCCGTCAGCAGGAAGGGAATCGCTAGTCCCGCCGAATACGCCATCAACAGAAAAACTCCTCGCAGAACGGTTTCTTGAGCAGCCGCCAAAATCAATACAGCCGACAGGATCGGCCCAATGCATGGTGTCCAGCCAAACGCAAACGCGAAGCCCATCAGGAATCCGCTCACAACTCCTGGCTTTCCTCCCATGTTTCGGAAATGCACATCGCGATTCAGCCATCTGGTCAGCGCAGGGCCCAGCAGAAAAATCAACGAGGCAGCTATCAAATGTACCGGCTGGAACTCTCCGAGCCCACCTGGCGCCGCGAACCTCATGATGATGGCTGCCGCCACCAGCAAGCCACCAATCGCGAATCCGACGCGCAGAGAAATCTTCCCTAGCCAGCCTAAGAGGTGCAATCCGAATAACAGGATCAGACCGCCTGCAAGCGGGGTAAGAACACTCCGGTGGCTTTGCAGAAACGTTCCGACGGCGCTTGCCGATGCGCCAAAGCTCACGAACACAATCGAGAATCCAATTACGAACGCCACCGCAGACCTCAGCAACTCTCCGCGCGGGCCTTGTCCCTGCCGCAATTGGTCAACGCCGACGCCCGAAAGCATCGACACGTATCCGGGCACAAGCGGCAAAACACAGGGGGACAAGAACGAAATAACGCCTGCGCCCAGCGCTCCAAGTGCATTCGCATTTACGCCAGTTGTCATCACTATTTCACCTACGCTTTCCACTCCGCCATTGGATGTAATTTCATTCTTGGTAGGTTCATTCCGGATGCCGCAAATGCCATTCTGTCGCTTGTTCGTACGCGAATGCAATTCCCAGCAGGTTCGATTCGTCCCATTCGGTTCCGTGCAGCGCCATGCCGATCGGCAATCCGCTTCGCGTAAATCCGCAGGGGACCGAAATCACAGGGAATCCCGTAAAGTTCGCCGGACGGTTCATTCGTACCAGCGCGCCGCGCACGGGTTGCGATTCGCCCCCGATAGTGACTGAATTCACCCCGATTCTTGGCGTTGCAACCGGCGTGGTCGGAGCAATAATCGCATCCACGCTCTCGAACGCTTTGCGAAAATCCTCGCGAACTTGCTCGCGAATCTGCTGCCCCTTCAAGTAATCAACCGCACGCACGGCGCTGCCCATCTGCAAGCGCCCGCGTACGTCCTCTCCGTAATCCACCGCGCGCGCCGGAAAGTATCCCTGGCTTTCGTGATATTCCGTAGCCTCCGCCAGCGCGATTTGCGTGCTCGGCTCAGTCGATTCCTCCACGTGCGGCAGAGAAACATCTTCAATTCGCGCGCCCATTTTCTCAAAGTGCCGCGCTGCGTTTTCGACCGCTTGTTTCACTTCGTCATCGACACGGTTGAAATAATAATCCCGCGGCCATCCGAGCCGGAATCTCGCACGGCGCTTCTTCGTTTTTGAATTTGCCCGCAGCGCTCGCTGGAAAGTCCCTGCGCGCTTTTCGCAGTCGCAAATCGCATCCAGCATGATCGCTGCGTCCTCAACCGTTCGAGCGATCGGCCCCACGTGGTCCAGCGTTACGGCAAGCGGTATCACGCCATTACAACTTACGCATCCAAATGTTGGCTTAAATCCAACAACTCCGCAAAAAGAAGGCGGGATTCGAAGCGAGCCGCCCGTATCCGTGCCTACTGACGCAAATCCCATCCCCGTCGCAACCGCCACGGCCGAACCGCCACTCGACCCTCCTGCCATGCACTGCACATTCCACGGGTTACGCGCGGCTCCATAATGCGGATTCTCTGTCGTGATTCCGTAAGCGAACTCATGCAGGTTCGCTTTCCCCAGCAGCACTGCTCCGGCCTTCCTTAATCTCGCAGCCACATCTGCATCGGCGTTTGGAACGAAATCTTTCAGTATTTTCGAACCAGCCGTCGTACGCACTCCCTTCGTCCAGATGTTGTCTTTGAGTGTGATCGGAATCCCATGAAGAAGGCCTCTGTAGTTTCCGCGCCGGATATCTCGTTCGGCAGCTTTGGCTTCGTGCAACGCTCGTTCTGCCGTTACGGTGATAAAAGCGTTCAGCCGCGGATTCAATTTCTCTATTCGCGAAAGGGCGTCCTCAGCGAGTTCGACGGGTGAAACTTTCTTTCGGCGCAATTGCGCCGCTGCTTCCGCGATCGTCCAATACGTTGATTCGTCGCTCATCCTGTCTCAGTTCAGAAAATGCTTTGCTGTCTCCGGATATTCCCAAACGAGCCAATGTTCGCGATACGAAACACCACTCCCCACTCGTTTTCGTTTCGCACTGTTCCGAGCGAAAGCCGTTGGTATTCGAGTCCGATGCCGCAGCACGTCCCGTTATACGAAACCTGCGCTACTTGGTTCTCGAACACAGCTTGGCTGATGTCATAGCTGAATCCAAATTCCGTATTCCACCCCAGGCGGGTCAGGTCGCCATATCCGACAAGCGCGCGCACTTGATTTGAGTACGGTTCGAACACCGGCGGGATGGTCGGCGACACCGGCGGAATATTGATCGTTGAAAAATGTGCGAGCGTGAAGAACGTCTCTTTGTACGGCTTCATTTTCACTAGAGTTCCGATCGCCGTCATCTGCCTGCGCTTTGGATCGAAATCGACGCGGAACTCCGTGTCGAAATGTCCCGCCGGTTCCACGCGCAGATCGCTGATAATCGGTGAAAATCGGTGCAGCGTGTCCGCGAATGCGAAGGGCGTCAGCGAATCCAGCGCCTGAAATACGTTTCGCCCTCCCAGCACCAATGCTCCGCCAAATGTCGGATCGATATAATACTTTTGCCGCAAGTCCCAGCTGACCAGCTCCTCGGAATCGTTGTCGCCTGTTCGCCGAAACAATCGTTGCGTGACTCCATATTCAACATCGTTCGTGTCCGTCAGCGTGTCGTCCTCGTCGAACAATGGAGTTCTTGCAAAATCGTTCACGCCGTTCACGTAGTGATATTCAAATTCCGGCTCAATTGTGTGCCGCCACTTTGTGTTTCCCTCATCCCACGTGCGCTCGAGAGCGGGAGGCGCTACTTGCAACGAAAACTCCGCCGTCGTGCGCACGAAAGGCTCATGCGCAAATTCGCCATTCTCCAACTGCCCTCCGTAGCGCGTCGACCGCACCGTGAACGTCGGTGTCACGCTGAGCCACGGTCCCCAGTGCAGCGCCGCTGTCACGCTTGGAGCAAATTCCATTCGCGGCACAAATGAGGGTGTGCTGAACTCCGGGAAAACATTAGACTCGCGGTGCACCGCGTCTGCGAACGCATCGAAACTGAAATAGATCGGCAAATTCTGCCAGGGCGCATGTTCCACCGAACTGGCGCGAATTTCTGGCGCCGTGCGAATATCGATTGACGTATCCGGCGACGCGCTCAGGAAATTCTTGTAGCTCAAGGCCGCGAGACTTAGCGTGAAGCCGTTCGTGTTTTTCGTCAAAAACGTTGTCGTGCGCACTTCGGAGTTCACCGCTTGCGCAAACGTCTCGGCAAAGGCCAGCCGGAACGTCAGCGAAGAAAGTTCGTCCACGTCTGCCACAGCGCGCCAGCCGTCCGGCAGCAGCGCGTCGAAAAACAAACGATCCTCGTGTCCTCCTTGTTTTGTCAATGTCCCATCTGGTCCGGGAATTCCGCGATCAATCACACCGAAATAGCTCGCGTTTAGCGTCGCATTTTCCCAGGGCTTCATGCGAAGTTCTCCATTCTGGCTCCAACCGCGCCGGCTCAGGTATTGCGCCCCTAGCGTGGTGTCCGTCCACTCCGTCGGCGCCCAATAGAACGAGTCTCCAAAGACGTAGCCCTTCGTCGTCGAATGCGTCGCATCGGGAACCAAAAATCCGGTCTGGCGCAGCTTCTCTCCCGCGGGCATCGACGCGCGAGGAAGGTAAATCACAGGAACATAGAACAAGTGAAACGTCGCATTCTCGAGCGTTACGGATTTCTCCAAATGAATTACTGCGCGCGGAGCAAAAAACTTCCACTTGGGTCGGTCGGGCTTGCACACCGTCAGCCATGCGTGTGTCACGACGAACGTTTCCGCGTCTGTCCTTTCGACTGCCGCTGCCGCGAATGTTAGCGGATTCGGGCTGACCAAGACGTTGGGATTGGCAACGTGTTGCGCTTTCACCGTGCCTCGTACGTTCTGAAATGTTCCGCGTTCTGTCTCGAAGTTATAATTTGCGCTGTCCGCTTCAAGATGCTGGTTCTGATGGTCGAACTGGATGTGCCCGCGCGCCTCGGCCACCTTCGTTTGCTCGTTATACTCGATGTGGTCCGCTCGCAGGCTCACGTCTTCGTACGTGATAGTCACGCTGCCGTCGGCAAAGAAAACCTTGGCGGATTCTCTCTGTGAATCCGCTTTCAGCGTAAATTCACCTTTTTTCGTAACCAGGTGCGTGACGGTTTGATTCTGTTGCGGCGTCTGCGCGCGGGCCGCAACAGGGATCGCTACCGTCAGTGCCAGGAATACCATGCTCCGGCCTATCTGAAGGTTTTGCCAGGTTGCGTCTATCCAATCCGTCCAATCCGTCATCACGTCGAAGAGAGTCCCAAAGCCTAACACGGCCGCCAAATGCAGCAAAGAAATGGTGTCTCGCCTGCGCCCGCGCCGGTTATCCATTTAGCGACCCTGTGTTGATTTTGCGCCTCATGCGTTTCGGAATCTGCTAGGATGCTGTCGTCCGCCAGTCTTCGGTCCGCAGCGCAAAACGAACCGAGTGATTCAGGCCTGCTCGCAATGTGGTGCGGTCACCAACCAGGATGTTGAAGTGTGTCCGTTTTGTGAAGCCCACTTCACTGTTTCCCAGCCACCTTCCTCTGTTTCCGTATCTTCTTCCGACGAGCCCGAGTGGCGCCGTGAAGTCGCTCGCCGTCTGGAAGTTTACCGATCGCGCCGCCACGAAACTCCCGCTGAATCGCAATCAGTTCTCTCGTTTGCGAGCGAACCTCCTCCTCTCGCGGTCATCACAACGGCCGTCGCTCCGCGAACCATCGCGCGCATCCGGCCCACTCAGCATGTTGAAATTCATGTCTCGCAACCACAACTCGATTTTTCCGTAGTTGAGACTCATCGCGCTTGTCCTGCCACCGCATCCTTGCCTGTCGCCGATTTAAGCACGCGCCGTCTGGCGGGTTTGCTGGATGCTACTGCCGTCTTTGGTGTATTCGCCGGCTTCCTTGCGATGTTCCGTTCGCTGGGCGGCCAGTTGGGATTTCTAAAGATCAATTTCGCCATTTACGCTGCTATCTTCTTCTTGATCTACATCCTCTACTTTGGCCTCTTCACGCTGCTCTCCGGCACGACCCTTGGGATGCAGATGCGCGGCCTTTCGGTCGTTGCGATGGACGGCGGACTTCCCGACACGCGCCACTTGGTCTGGCGCAGCGTCGGCTATTTCCTTTCCGGCGGCACACTTCTTCTCGGTTTTCTTTGGGCTCTTTGGGATGAAGACCACCTCACCTGGCAGGATCGTATTTCGCACACTTACGTCACTTCAGCCGCTGTCGACGAACACTCCCTCGACTCATAATCTCCAGTCCCGCCATACGAATGGCCGCTATAATTGTCTCAGCCCAAACGACCGGGGAATGTGATGGCAAAGCACGGATTCATCAATCAAAAGCTCGGCAAGCGCAACAGCCGTCGTAAGGCCCTCCTCAAGTCCAAAGCCCATTTGCAGCCATCCTCGTCTAAATACTGGGCATCGAAGCCTTTGGACGCGAAAGGCAAGCCGAACAAGCCGTAAACGCATCTGGAATGCTATAATCCTTAAGCATTTCGTCTAGGGTTGGCCCAAAGCAACGGCATAGGAAGACGCCATGAACTCATTTTGGAAAAAAGCTGTAATCGTCGTCTCGATTCTGATTTTCGCCTACGTAGCCGTCGGCTATGTTCGCGGCAAAACCAGCGACAAATCCTACGCCTCGCTCACCGTCTACAGCGAAGTTCTCAATTACATTCAAGACGAGTATGTCGATAATCCCGACATTCATAAGGTCACTTCCGGCGCCCTCCACGGACTGTTGGATTCCCTCGATCCTCAATCCTCATATTTGAGCCCGATGGAATACGCTGACTACGAGAAGAAGGTCGACGACAAGACTCGCGGCCAGGTCGGCGCGTTCCTTTCCAAGCGCTTCGGCTACGTCGTCGTCGTATCCGTGCTTCCTGACAGCCCTGCGCAAAAGGCTGGCCTCCTCGATGGCGATCTGCTCGAGTCCATCGCGGACATCTCTACCACGGAAATGTCCATCAATCAGGCGCAAGTTTTGCTCACTGGCGATCCCGGCCAGACCGTGAAGTGCGAAGTGATTCGTCGCGGCAAGACCGAGCCTTTCGACGTGACCATGACCTATGCCAAGCTTCAGCTTCCGCGACTGTTGCAAGAACAAATGCAGAACGGAATCGCCTACCTGCGCGTCTCCGCCTTTGAGGCTGATACGGCTCGTCAGATCCGCGAGAAGCTTCAGCAGTTCCAGCGTCAGGGCGCAAAGAAATTAATTCTCGATTTGCGCGATTCCGCCACCGGTTCCGAGAGCGAAGGCGTGGATACTGCCCAGCTTTTTCTCTCTTCTGGCACAGTCGCGACGCTGAAAGGCCAGACCGTCGCCGCGCAAACCTTTTCCGCTGATCCTTCAAAAGTTGTCTGGAAAGAGCCGATGACGGTTCTGATCTCAAACGGCACCGCTGGACCCGCCGAAATCCTCGCCGCCGCCATTGCCGATAATCATCGTGGCGACACCGTTGGCGAAACCACTTTCGGCACCGCTTCGCAGCAAAAGGTCATTCCTCTCGATGACGGCGCTGCGCTGATTCTCACCGTGGCGAACTACTTCACCCCAAATGGCAAGTCCATTCCCAAGGAAGGCGTTTCGCCTACTGTGGAAGTCAATCCGCAAGCCATCAGCGACGTTGCTCAACTGAATCAAGACCAGCTCGCTCCTCCTGCTCCGGGTCAACTGCCTTCCGCCGACGATCCGGTTGTGAAGAAGGCGGTCGAGCTTCTGCAAGGCGCTTCTTCCGGTCAGAAAGCTGCCTGAACCGCACGTGGCCGCCGGCCCGCGCCAGAAAACACGCCTGCGCCTTTATCTTCGTCCCGCAGCTACCCTTTTCGTTCTGTTTCTTGCCGCGTTTATTCTTTTCGGTTGCGGTAAGAAACCTCCCAACGCGGCACAGATACATGCGATCACGCAAGATCTTGTCGCTGCCGCGCAATCCGCCGCTGGCCGCAACGCGAAGATTTCCATTCGCCCCGAGATGGGTCGCTCTGTCACCAATCGCCCCTACCTTGTCGCCGACGACATCTCCATCGAACTTTCTGATCCAAGCCGCCAGGTTGCCGTTGAGCGGATCCTCGACTATGCTGCTGCCCGCCATCACCTCAAGCACGTTTCGCGATCGGCCTCTCTCAATACGCTTGAATTCGATTACTTGTTCGATGGAAAACGCACCCACTCCGTTCGCATCGTCGTACCCGTTCCGTCGAAACCACTATCGCCAGCTCCGCGCCTCGCTATCATCATCGACGACATCGGCGCCGACAAATCCGCCGCTGACGTTCTGCTCAAAATGCCGTATCCGCTCACGCTATCCGTGCTGCCCGGCCAGGCGCACTCCGCGGAGATCGCCGACGAAGCCTATCGCCGCGGTGACCAAGTCATGCTTCACCTTCCCATGGAATTTCAGGGCAACGCCGCGAAGGCTGAGCCTGTCGAGATCCGCGTCGGGATGCCCGCAACCGAGGTGAATCATCTGCTCGACGAAATGCTTGCCCAGGTCCCTCACGTTATCGGCGTCAATAATCACGAAGGCTCGCTCGCCACGGCGCAACCGCAGCTCATGGCCGAACTGATGGCAAGCCTGCGCCGACGCAATCTTTTCTTCATCGACAGTCGCACCTCGGCAGCCACCGTCGCCTACACCGCAGCGGAGCAGGCCGGCGTCCCCGCGGCCTCACGCAAAGTTTTTCTCGACGATGTCGAAACGCCCGAAGCCATTCTTCGCCAGCTGGATCTCGCTGTTCGAGACGCCGCTGAAGCGGGCTCCGCGATTGCCATCGGCCACCCCCATCCGGTGACAATCGCCGCCCTCACCGAAGGCCTGCCTCGCGCAAAATCTCGTGTCCGCCTCGTCTTCGCCTCCACCCTCGTCCATTAACCCAAATTCTTGCGCGGGTGCGCGCCCCTCCCACGATCTTTCAAATCTCGCCTCGGAAATTTGACCGCCAGTTGTAGAATCACGTGTTTTCTAACGGAGGCAAACATGCCCGCAAGGAACCGCACTTTTTTTGCACTTCGCTCTCTACTATTTATCGCGACTGTCTTTGCGCTCGGAAGCACAACACCGGCCCAGCAGCTTGCGAAAAATTCATTATCCGGACTGAGATGGCGCCTCATTGGTCCATTCCGCGGCGGACGCACAGAAGCCGTCGTCGGCGTCCCCGGCACGGACACATTTTATTTGGGCGCGGTCGCGGGCGGCGTATGGAAAACGACGAATGCCGGACTGAATTGGGAGCCGCTGTTCGACGGCGAGCCAACGCAATCGATTGGTGCCGTCGCTGTGGCTCCCTCCGATCCGAACATCGTCTACGTCGGCAGCGGCGAGCCATGCCTTCGCGAAGACATCACCTATGGCGACGGAATGTACAAGTCCACGGACCAGGGAAAGACTTGGACGCACATCGGCCTCGAAGACACGCGCCACATTTCCGCGGTTCTGGTCGATCCCCATGATCCGAACATCGTATTGGTTGCAGCAATCGGCCACGCCTTCGGCCCGAACGCAGATCGCGGCATCTTCCGCAGCACCGACGGAGGAGCGACGTGGACGAAGGTTCTCTACAAGGATGAAAACACCGGCGCAACCGACATGGTTTTCGACCCGACGAATCCTCACATTGTTTACGCCGCGTTGTATCAGGAAGTGCGTCATCCTTGGATGTTCGACGGGGGCGGCCCCGGCAGCGGCATCTATAAATCGACCGACGAAGGAAAAACGTGGGAGCACATTGACGGTCATGGCCTCCCTGCAGGACCGCTGGGCAAGATTGGACTCGCCGCAGGCGCCGATGGCCAGCGCGTTTACGCTCTCCTCGAAGCGACAAACGACAAGAGCGGTCTGTACGTCAGCGACAACGCGGGCGAAAGCTGGCAACTCGTGAACGGCGACCATCGGCTGTTCCAACGCGGCTGGTATTTCACGCATATCTTCGCTGATCCCAAAAACACCGGCACGATTTACATTCTGGACGTTGAGTTTTTTCGCTCGACTGACGGCGGCCACATGTTTTCGCAAATTCGCGTGCCTCACGGCGACAACCACGCGATGTGGATCGACCCAACCGATTCGAAGCGCATGATTGTCGGCAACGACGGCGGAGCGACCATTTCAACGGACGGGGCCGAGAGCTGGAGCACTCAGGAAAACCAACCAACGGGGCAGTTCTATCACGTCGACACCGACAATCGCTTTCCCTATTACATCTACGGCGCGCAGCAGGATTCTTCCAGCGTCGCCATCGCCAGCCGCACCGCTCACGGTTTTATCGGCCAGTCGGACTGGTACGACGTGGGCGGCGGAGAGAGCGGCTACATGGTTCCTGATCCCACGGATCCAAACATCGTTTACGGCGGAACGTATTTCGGCATCCTCACCCGTTTCGATAAGCGTACCGAACAGTCTCTGCTGATTTCTCCCTGGCCCGACGACCCCGATGGCACGCCAGCTTCTGAGCAGAAATACCGGTTCACTTGGACCATGCCCATCGCCCTCTCGCCCGAGAATCCCAACGTTCTCTACTTCGCCTCTCAGGTCTTGTTCAAATCAACAAATGGTGGGCAGAGCTGGACAGTAATCAGCCCCGACCTGAGCCGCAATGACAAGTCCAAGCAGGGCCCTTCAGGCGGCCCAGTCTCCAAGGAGCAAGCCAGCGCCGAGTATTACGACTTGATTTACACAGTCGCCGAATCGCCCGTGCAGCAGGGCGTTATCTGGGCCGGAACCGATGACGGATTGATCTGGGTCACGCGCGATGCTGGCCAGCACTGGGACAACGTAACACCCAAAGGCATTCCTGACTGGGGCGAGGTGGCTCTGATCGATCCTTCGCCAAAACAAGCTGGAACGGCCTACGCTGCAGTCGACAATATCAAAAATGACGATCTGCATCCGTACGCCTACAAAACAACCGACTATGGCAAAACGTGGACTCTAGTCACCAACGGCATTCCCGATGGCGCCTTCGTTCGCGCCGTTCGCGAAGATCCCAAGCGGCCTGGCCTTCTTTTTGCCGGAACCGAGCAGGGTGTTTACATCTCGTTCAACGACGGCGCAAACTGGCAGCCGCTGAAGCTCAATCTCCCGGCAGTTCCCGTGCGCGATCTGATGATCAAGGGCGACGATCTCTTAATCGCCACGCACGGACGCGGTTTCTGGTCCCTAGATGACATCTCGTCTTTGCGCCAAATGACCCCCGAGACGCTTGCCGCTCCCGTGCATTTGTATCAGCCGGCTTTGGCAGTCCGTTTTCGCGGTCCCAGCTTTGGCTTTGGAGCTGGCGCCGGAGTTGGCGCAAATCCCCCCGACGGAGTCATCCTTGATTATTCGCTCTCGAGCAAACCGAAGGGCGATATTTCCCTCGACATTCTGGATGCCAAGGGCAAAGTCGTCCGCCACTATTCCAGCAAGCCCAAACCACAGACAATCTGTCACGCCGACTCGCCCCAGTCCACGCCGCCTAGAGGCGCGCTACCCGACGCGATAGGCTTCAACAGGTTCGTCTGGGACATGCGTTATGAAACTCCCGTTGAAGTGCCGTGCGCCATCTACGACGAAGGCAGTCCGATCGGCGCGCCCGCGCTCTCCGGGCATTACCAAGCGCGGCTGACCGTCGACGGAGAAAACTACACCGCCCCAATCCAAATCGTGCCGGATCCGCGCGTGAAAGCGACCGAAGCCGACTTGGCCAAGCAGTTCGACTTGATCACTCAATTGAACGACTTGATGCAGCAGGACCACGTCACCGTTCTTGAGATTCGCGACGTTCGCAATCAAATCAACGCCTTGCGCTCGCGTTTGGCGGGTGATGACAAGGCCAAATCCGTGCTCGATGCCGCCGACAACGTCGACAAAAAAATGACCGAAGTGGAAGACAAGCTGATCGAATCGAAGGCGTCGGCCAGCGAAGACATGCTGAACTATCCGATCGAGCTGAATAGCAAAATAGGATATTTGGTCAACGGCGTCGACAGCGCCGACTCAGCGCCGCCTCAGCAGGATTGGGATCTCTACGAGGTTTACCGCAAGCAGGTCGCGGACCTCGCAGCCCAGTGGAAATCGATTGTCTCTTCCGATCTCGCGACTCTGAACCGCATGGCTCGCCAGGAAAACATCCAAATGATTGCGCCGCAAACGGCAACGGAGGCAAAGTCGGCCGAATCAAAATAAAGATCCGCGACTATTTTCCCGGCTTTACTGGCGGAAAGAATCCAATCCGTTTTTGCGGCTTGGTCGTCGGCTCGACCAACTGCCGGATCGCCTCGAACAACGCCGTGATCTCTTCATCGTTGGCTTCGATTCGCTTTTCGAGTTCGCCGAGTTTGAGCGCCAGTTTCTTGTGCGTGCCGAGCATTTCGCGCAACTTGATGAATGCTCGCACCACGTAGATGCTCACTTCAATCGCCCGCGGAGAATTCAAAACGCTCGCCACCATAATCGTCCCGTGTTCGGTGAAGGCGTAGGGCAATGTCGGAGAAAACTTGAGCCTCTTCAGGTGGTCGCAATTTGCGACCACCTCCGCTTTCTCCTTTGCCGTCAGTTGGAACATGAAATCAGCAGGAAAACGGCCCTTGTTTCGCTTCACCTGCTCATTCAGCCGCTTGGTTCCCACCTGGTAAAGCTCCGCAAGGTCCAAATCCAGCATCACCTTGTGTCCGCGAATCAGCAGTATGCGCGATTCAATTCGTCCAGCTGGCACGATCGCACGTGTCTTCGGCATGTATTTCCTTTCTTGAGGGCTGGCGCAAAACACGAAGCCGGATCTGTCCAGTTCCGCCGGCTCAATTCAAAATTTCGGTCATCATTCCCATCACGTATTCCGCAATCGCTCCCGCCGACGTCAGCGCCGGCGACTCCATGCCAATCAATTGCACCACGTTTGCGAATTGCGGGTCCTTCTCAATGATGAAATCCGTCGCATGATGTGTTTCCGGTGCCGCCAGCTTCGCGCGAATCCCTGTATATGCAGGAACCAGATCCTCTGCCCGTATCTCCGGCAGCATCGGCCGCGCCATGCGAACGAAATCCTCGACCAGCGGGCGGTTGCTCTCGTAATCGTTTTTGTCCGTGATGTAATGCGCCGTCGGCCCGACCAGCACTCCGTCCCACAGCGTCTTCGTCAAATGCACTCCCAGGCTCAATCCTTCCGGATGCGGCAGCGGATACACCAGTCCGCGCACCAGATCTCTTCGCCCGCGCACGATCTCGCAATACTCTCCGCGCACCGGATAGATCTTGTGCTTCGCCATCGGCGAATTCATCAGCGCCGCCACTTCATCCGCAAATAATCCCGCGCTGTTCACCAGGCACCGCGCTTCAATTTCTCCCGCTTCGCTCGTCACGCGCATCATCCCGTTTTGCGGCTCGATCCTCTGCACTTTCGCGTGCGTCACGATGTCCGCGCCGCGCTCCGTCGCAATTCGCGCGTACGCCTTCACTAGTTCTTCACTCGCCACAATTCCCGTCGAAGGCACTTCAATCGCCGCCGTCGCTGCGATGTGCGGTTCCCTCGCGCGCACCGCCGCTGCGTCAATCATCTTCAGCCCTTCGACGCCGTTTGTTTCGCCGCGCCGCATCAGCTCCTCAAGCGTTCCTTCCTGTTCCTTCGACGTCGCCACCACCAACTTCCCCGTATTGCGATGCGGCACGCCGTGCGCCGTGCAAAATTCCTTCGTCAGCCGGTTCCCGCGCACGCAAAGCCGCGCCTTCAGCGACCCCGGCGTGTAATACAGCCCCGAATGAATCACTCCGCTGTTTCTTGAACTCGCGCCCATCCCCAGCTTCGGCATCTGCTCCAGCAAAAACACGTCGCTCCACTTCGCCGCAGCCGCCGCCGCAATCGCGCAGCCCACCACTCCGCCTCCAATGATCACCACATTCGCCCGGTCCATCTTTTCCCTTTATGCTCCTCCTCTTCTCAGACGTCCGCCGCCTCTGCCTGTGACTGTACTTCCCCGGCCCGCATCATTCCTCCTCCAGAAGGTTTGCTCCTCCGTTCCGGGAGCGGTTACTATATCCGGAGGGCAATTTCCTTTGACCACTGCCTCAATCCCCGTCGGCCCCGCGCCTCGCAAGCTCAAGCTGCGGCCCCAATCCGGCTGGCAGCCCGTCAACTTCGCCGAACTCTGGCACTATCGCGAACTCCTTTGGATCCTCGCCAAGCGCGACATCCAGGTCCGCTACAAGCAGACCGTCCTCGGAATCCTCTGGGCCATCGTCCAGCCCTTCGCGCAAATGATTATCTTCACCCTCCTCTTCGCCGGTAACGGCTTTTCCACCGACGGCATCATTCCTCCCGTATTTTATTTCAGTGGCTCGATCTGTTGGCTGCTTTTTGCCTCTTCGCTCGGCAACGTCGGCAACAGCCTCACCAACAACCAGAGCCTCATCACCAAAGTTTATTTCCCGCGCCTCGTAATGCCCATCGCCGGCTGCGTCACCGGACTCGTCGATTTCGCCATCTCCTTCCTGCTTCTCATCGCACTGATGGCCTGGTATCACGTTGTACCCACGCGCGGCCTGCTCTTCCTTCCGCTGTTCATCATCATGGCCGTACTCGCCTCGCTCTCCGTCGGCCTGTGGCTTTCCGCCCTCAACGTGCAGTATCGCGACGTCCGCTACGTCCTCACCTTCGTCGTGCAATTTTGGTTCTTCGCCACGCCGGTCATCTACCCCGCCAGCATGCTCAAAAAGCACTGGGAGCAAATCGTCGTCGCCCTCAATCCCATGTCCGGCGTCGTCGAAGGCTTCCGCTGGTGCCTTTTCGGACGCTCCGCGCCCGGCCCCATGATCGCCGTCTCCGCCATCGCCATCCTCATTTTGCTCGCCGGCGGACTCTTCTATTTCCGCCGCATGGAGAAGACCTTTGCCGATTTCGTTTGACGCCTCTTACCGCTATAATCGTAGTCCCGGCGAACCCAGCAGCCGTCCCTGTAGCAGGTCCTGAACGATGACCGACCCTGTCATCCGCGTCCGCGGCATCGGCAAGCTCTACGAAATCGGCGAGCGCCGCCACGACTACAAAACCCTCCGCGAATCTTTAGTCGCGGCGTTCTCGCGACTGAATCGCGCCGTAGCACGTAGTGCACAGGCGGACGACAGCCGCGCCCTAGCTTCTGTGCAGGCAGGCCGCTTCCACTCCAATGCCCACGCGAATGGCCACGCTTCGGCTCCTAAAACCTTCTGGGCCCTCAAAGACGTCTCCTTCGACGTCCACCGCGGCGAAATCGTCGGCATCATCGGACGCAACGGCGCCGGCAAATCCACCCTCCTCAAAATCCTCTCCCGCATCACCGACCCCACCGAAGGCGAAATCGAAATCGAAGGCCGCGTCGGCAGCCTTCTCGAAGTCGGCACCGGCTTCCATCCCG
>Ga0126371_10002006_pt1 | contig 17418 bp, 16 predicted proteins | sample PanSoiMetaPlot_4_FD_110145 | JGI IMG/M metagenome (GOLD analysis project Ga0126371, IMG submission 110145) | Tropical forest soil microbial communities from Panama - MetaG Plot_4 | ecosystem: Environmental > Terrestrial > Soil > Tropical forest > Bulk soil | place: Panama | collected 2016-02-17 | reverse complement strand
GGCCTGACCGATGATGCCGCCGCCGCCGCTGTCACCCATCACCTGCTGCTGGGTCACGGGCTGGCCGCCACCGCGCTGCGCGCCGTCATCCCGGCCGGGACGGACGTGGGCATTACGCTCAGCCTGACCCCCGTGCGGCTGGGCCCCGACGCCCCAGAAGACCTGCAGCACGCCGCCCGTGTCACCGACGCCTCCATTAACGGGCTATTCCTCGACCCGCTGCTGCACGGCCGGTACCCCGAGCACGCCCTCCCCGAGGTGCTGCCGCCGGCCGGCCTCATCCACGACGGCGACCTAGCGGCCACCAACGTGCCGCTGGACTTCCTGGGCGTGAACTACTACCGCCCCGTCCACCTGCGGCACGGCGACCCGGCCAGGCTGCTGCTCGGTGAGGAACCCGCCCTGCCCGGCCTCGACGGCATCGTCCAGTTCCATCCGGCCGAACTCGAGCACACCAACATGGGCTGGCTCATCGACCCCGACGGCCTGTACGAGCTGCTGCTCCGGTTGTCGAAGGACGCACCTGGCCTGCCGCTGTACATCACCGAGAACGGCCGCGCGGCCGAGGACTACCAGGGCACTGATGGGGTGGTGAACGACTTGGAGCGGATCAAGTTCCTGCACCAGCACCTGCACGCCGCCGCCTGTGCGGTCAAGGATGGAGCGAATCTCGCCGGGTACTTCGTGTGGTCGCTGCTTGACAACTTCGAGTGGGCCTACGGCTACCAGAAGCGGTTCGGCATTGTCTACGTTGACTTCGCGACCCAGAACCGGGTCCCGAAGGCCAGCGCCGGCTTCTACGCGGGCGTGGCGCGGGCGAACGCCGTGCCCCCGCTGCCCGCCGAATGGCCGGTATAAGGCCCCTGCCTTGGCATCCTTCACCTCAAGCCCTGTTAGCGCAAAGGACCTGAAATACTGAGGTCCTGCGCGATAACGGACCGCACCGGCCTGGCCCGCCACCCCCGGGCCAGGTCGGTGCCCATCCTTGGTCACCGGGCTACGTCGAGTCCGGCGCGGACGATCGAGTCGGCATCGATGCCGTGATATCGGTACACCTCGTCGATGTCCCCCGACTGACCGAACGACGTCACCCCGAGCGTCACGCAGGGCACCTGGTTCACGGTACCGAGGAACGCCAGAGTGTGCGGATGCCCGTCTAGCACGGTCACAAGCGGCGCCGCGCGCGCGGCCGGGAACGCCTGCTCCAGGATCCACGACGGCCCGCCGCCGGCCCCCTGCCGTGCACGCAGCGCGCGGAACAGTAGCCCAGGGCTGGTCACGCACACTACGTCGGCGGCCACGCCCGACGCCTCGAGCCGCGCCGCCGCGGTGAGCGCCTCCGGCAGCATGACCCCCATGGCCGCGATCGTGACGTCCGGATGGCCCGCCCGCCGCAGCAGGTACCCGCCCGCCACCACCTGCCGGCGCCGCCGTTCCCGCGCCGCCGGATCGGCGGGCACCGCGGCCAGCGTCTGGTCCACTGGCCGGGTCGACAGCCGCAGGTAAGCCGAACTCCCGCTGGGCCTGCCGAGCAGCCCAAGGCATTCGAGCAATACCCATTCCAGGTCGAGAGCAAAGGCGGGCTCGTAGCTGACACAGCCAGGCTGCTCCAGCCCGATCGACGGCGTGATGACCGACTGGTGCGCACCGCCCTCCGGCGCCAGGCTGACCCCGGATGGCGTGCCGACCAGGATCGACTGGCCGCCCGCGTAAATCCCGAACGACCAGGGCTCGAGCGCACGCCCCACGAACGGGTCGTAGAGCACGCCGATCGGAAGCAGCGGCTCTCCCCACCGGGACCAGGTCGCGCCAAGCTCGCCGAGCAGCCCAGCCAGGTTCGTCTCTGCGATGCCAAGCTCGATGTGCTGCCCGGCGGGCCGTTCCCGCCAGTGCACGATCGTCTCGGCGTCGTCGGCGAACCAGTCCCGCCGGTCGGCCACCGACCAGACGCCCACCTTGTTCACCCATCCCGCGAGGTTCGTCGATAGCGAGACGTCCGGGCTCACCGTGACCACGCGCCGCGCCACCACCGGAGCCGACCGGCTCAGGTCAAGCAGCGCCCTGCCCAGCGCCGCCTGGGTTGTCATCGTGCCCGCGGGGGTCCGCCCGAAGTCGGCAGGCACCGCGGGCGCAACCGCCACGCGCACGGGCGGCCGCCGCAGCCGTTGAGCGGCATCCGCGCATAGCGCCGCCGCCGGGCTGCCTGGCGTCAACCGCGCCCACGGATCCGCCGCGTCCGCCCCGAGCGCGCCGGCCAGTTGCGTCATCTGAGCCGCCGTCAGCAACGCCGAATGGTTCTGCGGGTGCCCCTGCGTGGGCAGCCCCCACCCCTTGATCGTGTAGGCGAAGATCACCGTCGGCCGCGCGTCATCGATGGCGGTGAACGTCGCGTCGAGCGAGGCGAGGTCGTGCCCGGCCAGATTGTGGATCGCGGCGAGCAGCGTGGCATCGTCGAGCCCGGCGATCAGCCCGGCCATGGCGGCGTCTGCGGCGTCGGGACAAGGCAGCCGTTCCCGCAGCTCCGCCGGCCCGCAGCGGAGCAGCCGCTGGTACTCGGGGTTTGACATCTCGTCGATGCGTCGCCGCAGCCCCTCGCCACCCGGCTGGGCGAACAGCGAGGTGAGCAGCTGGCCGTACTTCAGGATCAGCACCTGCCAGCCCGCTGCGGCGAACATGCCCTCCAGCTTGCCTGCCGCGATGTTTGGCACCACGCGGTCAAGCGACTGCCTGTTCAGGTCGACGATCCAGGTGATCTCGCCGAGCTCGGCCACGCCGGGGTCACAGATCGCCTCCCAGACCGCGCCCTCGTCGAGCTCGGCGTCGCCGACCAGCGAGTACTGCCGCCCGAACGCGCGCCCGCCGTCCGCGCCGCCATCCGCGCCGCCGTCCGGCGCCAGCCCGGCCACGTACCGCCGCGCCACCGCCCCCCAGATCGGCGCGGTCGCGCCGATGCCCACCGACCCGGTCGAGTAGTCGACCGGGTCCGGGTCCTTGGCCCGGCTCGGGTAGCTTTGCAGCCCGCCGAACTCCCGCAGCGTGGTCAGGTACTTCTCGTCGAGCTCGCCGAGCAGGTAGTTGATGGCGTGCAGGACGGGCGACGCATGCGGCTTGACAGAAACCCGGTCAGCGGGCCGCAGGTGCCTGAACCACAGCGACGTCATGATCGACACCAGCGACGCTGACGACGCCTGATGCCCGCCGACCTTGACCCCTGACGGGTTGTCCCGTACCCGGTTCGCGTGATGCACGATCGCGGTGGACAACCAGAGCACGCGCCGCTCGATCTCAAGCAGCGGGTCGGTCCTTGTGTGCGGCTGCGTAACGGTCATGCTCTATGTTTGCCCAGCCAGCCGCAACGATCGCAGCCCGTCCGTAATGTATGAAATGCGTGAGTAAACCGCTTAGTCCTGGGTAGCCGGGCGCCATGACTGTTACTGCCATCGTGGTGTGGCTCATCGTTGGCCTCGTGATCGGCGCGGTCGCGCACCTGCTCGTCCCTGGCCGGCAGCGGATCGGGATCCTGCTCACGATCCTGTTCGGCGTCGTGGGCGCGCTGCTCGGCGGCATCATCACGGCCGCATTGCTCGGGCCTGGCCACCTGATCATCACGTTCATCGTGTCGCTCGTAGTCGCCGCGGTGCTGATCAGCGTGGTCTCCCACCCCCGATCGCGGCGCCACCTGTCCCACCGTCGCCGTCGACTGCTCCGTTAACAACCATTTCATCCCGAACGGAGCGTGGCGACTGTCCAGCCCCCCGGTCCTGCGGCAGGCGGCCTCATCACCCAGCCGCAGGCCCGGTCCTTCTCGCTCTCAGTCAGCGAGGTAGATGGCGGTGCGGAAGGTATCCGGGTCGGCCACGACCGCGAGGGCGAGGTGGGCCACGTCGGCGCGGGCGACCCGCAGGCCGCGCCGCAGGTTCAGTCCCTGCCGGGTGCGGTAGCGGCCAGTCAGCGGCTTGTCGGTGAGTTGCGGGGGACGCAGCACGGTCCAGTCCAGACCGCTGGCGCGGACCACGCCCTCCATCGCCACGAGGTCGTCCCACACGGTCTTGAACACCGTCCGGCCAAGCAGCGGCTTGGCCACGTAGCGGAGCAGGGGACCGTCGCCCTCATCGGCGTAGGGGCCGCTCGCGCTGACGATGACCAGCCGCCGCGACCCGGCGATCCGCATCGCCTCGGTAATGCTCCGCGCGCTATCCGCGCAGAACGTCACGGTGGCCGACTTGCGGTCTTGCCGCCTGCGGCTGTGGCCGAGCGCCGAGATGATCGCGTCCCGGCCTGTCACCGCGTCGGCGATGTCGCCGGGGCGCATCACGTCGGCGGTCACCACCGTCAGGTTCGGGTGCGAAATGGGCAGCCTGGCCGGATCCCTGACCACGGCAACAACCTCGTGCCCGGCGTTAAGCGCCTGGCTGACCACCGCAGAACCGGTTCCGCCGCTAGCGCCGAAGACTGTCAGCTTCATTCGCTTCTCCCTCCGTGGGGCGTATCGTGCACTCTGTAGCTCGTACATCATGGAGATAATATCATATGGATTCCATATCACAAGGAAGCCGAGACAACCCTGGGGAGCTGGACGGCCAGCGCACGGACGGCCGTGGCGGATCCCGGCGCGCGACCGTGGCGGTGCGCCAGGCGATGCGCGCCGTGGTCACCCAGCTGTCCCTGCTCAACAACCAGGTCGGCGGACATCTCGAGCTGCGCCCAGGCGACCTGTACTGCCTCGACCTGATCGACAGTCAGGGACCGCTGAGCCCGACAGCGCTCGCGCGTCTGACAGGACTGCACCCGGCGACCATGACCGGCGTCCTTGACCGGCTCGAGCGCGGCGGCTGGATCGTGCGCGAACGCGACCCCGACGACCGCCGGGGCGTCTTGCTGCGCGTGCTGCGCGGGCGCGGCGGGGAGATCTTGCGCCTTTTCGCCGGCATGAACGACGCGCTGGACCGCATCTGCGCCGACTACACGCCAGCCGAACTCGACCTGATCGCCGAATTCCTCACCCGAGCCACCGAGGCCGGCCGCGCCGCCACCGACGACCTGGGACACTGACTCATCGGTGTCCGCAAACCCCCCATATCGGACCTCGTCGGCATACCTCGGATCACTTTGTATCTAACATCGCCGTTTTTGTGTCCGTTTTATTCCGATATATGGTGGTACTGCCGGGCGGACTTATATACAAAGACAGCCTAGGTATCTCCTGGGCGTTCCCTTGCGTCACTCATTACGCCCTGGCATCCCTCGTCACCCCAAATTCTCGCCCTCGGTCGGGCCGGCCGAGAGCGGTGGTCGATCGCGTTTAGGGCCGGTCCCGATCGGTAGCGGAGGAGGAACCGCGAGACAGGGGAGACATCATGAACCAGAGGGTGCGTGACATCATGACCCCGAACCCGGTCGGCGTCTATTCCAGCCAGACGATCGGCGATGCGGCCCGGGTCATGCGCGACGCCGGGGTAGGTGCCGTCCTGATAGTCAGCGGTGACGCACTTGGCGGCATAGTGACCGACAGGGACCTAGTGGTCCGGGGACTCGCCGAGGGCTTCGGTCCGGAATCGGCGGTCGGCCCGCTGTGCAGCTCCAAGCTTGTCGGCGTCGATGCTGACGCCGAGGTGTCCGAGGCGGAGCGACTCATCAGGGACAACGCGATTCGCAGGCTCCCTGTCATCGAGGGCGGGCAGATCGTCGGCATGCTCTCCCTGGGGGACATCGCCACGGCCGGCGACGCCGACACATCGCTCGCGGCCGTGAGCCGTGCGCAGGCCAACGTCTGAACGAGCTCGCGACCGGAGGGAGGCGCCAGTGAGCACATCGTTTGCGATGGAACTGAGGCAAGACGTCATCAGGGAACTGCAGGAGACCGCGCAGCAGTTGCGGGTCGATTCGGTGCGATCGACCGCAGCGGCGTCGTCCGGGCACCCGACCTCGTCGATGTCGGCCGCGGACTTGATGGCCGTGCTGATCGCACGCCATCTCCACTACGATTTCGCGACGCCGCGAGCGCCAGGGAACGACCATCTGATCCTGTCCAAAGGGCACGCGTCGCCCCTGTACTACGCGATGCTGCGCGCGGTCGGCGCTATCGGCGAGGACGAACTGCTCCGCTACCGGACGGTCGGCAGCCGCCTGGAAGGGCACCCCACACCCCGGCTGCCCTGGGTAGACGTGGCCACCGGCTCGCTGGGGCAGGGCCTGCCTATCGGCGTTGGCCTGGCCATGACCGGAAAGAGCCTGGACCGGCTTCCTTACCGGGTCTGGGTGCTGTGCGGAGACAGCGAACTCACCGAGGGCTCGGTCTGGGAGGCGGCCGAGCAAGCCAGCTATTCCAGGCTGGACAACCTCACGCTAATCGCCGACATCAACCGGCTCGGGCAGCGCGGCCCTACCCGGCACGGCTGGGACACCGGGGCCTACGCCGCCAGGTTCCGCGCGTTCGGGTGGCACACGGTGGAGATCGACGGGCACGACATCGCTGAGATCGACGAAGCGTTCGCGGACGCGGTGCGGCACGCCGGCGAGCCGACAGTGATCCTCGCCAGGACACGAAAGGGACGCGGCGTCTCGGCCGTCGAAGACAAGGAAGGCATGCACGGCAAGCCTGTTCCAGACGCTGCCGAGGCCATTCGCGAACTCGGCGGGATCCGTGACATCCGGGTGGCCGTAGCGCCGCCCGCCCCGGCGCCGGTGACGCTGCCGCGGGCGCGGTCCGCCGCAACGTGGCGGCCCCCGGCTTATCAACCAGGGAAGATGGTCGCGACAAGGATCGCGTTCGGGCAGGCGCTGGCGGCCCTTGGCGACGTAAGGCCGGAGGTCGTCGCCCTGGACGGCGAGGTGAGCGACTCCACCTGCAGCGGCTTCTTCGAGCGGGCGCACCCTGACCGGTTCTTCCAGTTCTACATCGCCGAGCAGCAGCTGGTCGCCGCGGCCGTGGGAATGCAGATCCGCGGCTGGATTCCGTTCGCGGCCACCTTGGCGGCCTTCTTCACCCGCGCGTACGACTTCATCCGGATGGCGGCGGTCAGCCGGGCCAGCATCCGGCTGTGCGGCTCAGACTCCGGGGTCTCGATCGGCCAGGATGGCCCGTCCCAGATGGCGCTTGAAGACCTGGCCGCGTTCCGCGCCGTGCACGGCAGCACCGTGCTGTGCCCGTGCGATGCCAACCAGACGGCGTGGCTGACCGGGGCGATGGCGGACATCTCCGGGGTCAGCTACTTGCGCACGTGCCGTGCGGACACGCCCGTCATCTACCAGCCGGGGGAACGCTTCGAGGTGGGCGGCAGCCGAGTTCTGCGCTCGGCGCCAGACGACCAGGTGACGTTGGTGGCGGCCGGGACCACGGTGCACGAGGCGCTCGCCGCCGCCGACCTGCTGGCCGAGGACGGCATCTCGGCCCGGGTGATCGACGCGTACTCGGTCAAACCGATTGACGCCGTCGCGCTTCGTGCGGCCGCCGCACAGACCGGGCGGATCGTTACCGCCGAGGATCACTGGCCGGAGGGCGGGCTAGGCGATGCTGTGCTCTCCGCCGTCGCCGCTGATGCCCGGCCGCTTGCGGTGCGGAAGGTAGCCGTGCGGTCGATGCCTGGCTCGGCGACGCCGGATGAGCAGCTCCAGTTGGCTGGAATCGATACGGGGGCCATCGCCAGCGCGGCGGCGGAGCTAGTGAACGGCCGCGACGGCTGACCGTCAAGTTTTATCTCGTGGCCAGGGGTAGGAGGTGAACCATGTCCAATGAAGAGCAGGCAGATCTCATCGGACTGCAAAACGCCCTGCTGAACACGGACAACGTGGAGCAGTTCCTGCACGAGCTCGCCGTGCTTTCTACCCGGGCGGTTACCGACGGGCTCTCGTGCGGGATGACCCTGCGGCAGCGCGGCCGCCCGCGGGTCACCGGCGCGTGCAGCGACCCGCTGGCTTCCGCGGCAGATGAAGTGCAGTACCAGACGGGCGATGGGCCCTGCCTGCACGCGATTCGCCACGCGCGTCAGGTGCGCATCGACGATGTGTCGACTCACGACCGATGGCCGCGCTTTGCCAAACGCGCGGCGTCGCTCGGTGTCCGCTCCAGCCTCTCGCTGCCGCTGATCGCTGACGGTGAGCCGGTCGGCGCGATCAACCTGTATTCGAGGAGGCCGCGCGCGTTCGGCGCGGCCGAGACATGGCGCGCGGAGAAGTTCGCGGGGCACGCCTCGGGTGCGCTGACGCTGGCGCTTCGGCTGGCGTCGTGCACGGACCTCAACGAGCAATTGCGCTCGTCGATGGTTTCCCGCGCGGTCATCGACCAGGCGGTCGGCGTCATTATGGCCACGGAGCGCTGCGCCCCAGACAAGGCGTTCTCCGTGCTGCGCAGCGTGTCCCAGAATACAAACGTCAAACTCCGCGACCTCGCCGTCACGATCGTGACAGGCGTGGGTGGTGAGCCGCCGCGGCCGGCTCGCTTTGAGGATGGGTGAGGACCATGGCGAACACGCGGATGCGCGGCCCGGACGCCGACCATGCGGAACGGCTGTTCTCGGCGGAGTGGTCGGTGGCCAAGCTGTCGTTCCGTCGTGCGGACGTGCCGGCCGTACGCCGGTTCGCGGCCGAGTTTGGTACCCGGGCCGGCCTGGGATCCGCACGGCTCGCGGACTTCGTCCTCGCGGTCAGCGAGGCGGCGGCCTGCGCTGTGAGCCACGGCCCGTGTACCGCCAGGCTGCGGTTGTGGCGGACGGGGGCACGGGTGTTCTGCGAGATTCACGGCGACGGCCTGCTGCTGGGGACAGGGCCGCGCGCCGTCGAGCAGAGCGACGCAGAGGCCATGCGCCGCCACCTCCTGCAGCGGATCTGCGATCACGCTCGCGTCGAGGCAGGACCGCACGGAGTAACGGCGCGGTTCTCGTTTTCTGTCGCCTGACCAGGCCCCCGCTCTGGTCAGGCGACCGCTACTTGACCAGGCCTCCCGTCTGGTCAGGCGACGCCTGGGCGGCGTCCACGCTCGGGTAGATGGAGATCATCCGGTCGATGCCGACGAGGGTGAACACCCGCACCACCGACGGGGCGATGGCAGCCAGCCGCATGCTGGCGCCGTTCGCCGTCGCCCGGCGGCACGCGCGGACGAGCGCGGCAATGCCGGCCGAGTCGCAGAAGGTCGTCGCGGTCATATCGGCTACCAAGGCGAGCGCCCCCTGGTTGAGGACCGAAAGCAGCGCCTCGCGCACGTCATCCGCGACAGTCAGGTCGAGCTCCGCTGGCAACCGGACCACCGCGGTCTGCCCGGACCAATGCACGGGAAATCTTTCAACGGACATGCCAGTCACCGCCCTTCGAGGACTTGGGCGGGCCGCATCTCCGGACCCTGTGAACAGCGGCGGTAAGTGATTGCTACGCACCGCAGAAAAGCATTATGGCCGTCCCCCCGCGGCCGCACAAGTCGGCCGGGAATCGGTCGAGCACAGCTTACGCGAATTCACGTAGCGCGGGCAGCAGTTCGCGCCGGCAGCGCGCTCGGACGTTTCCCGCGCCGCATTCGGGTAGTGGATGGACCTCGTCACCATGGGAGGTAAAAGGTGAGCACAGCCGCCGAAGCAGCGGACAATTTCGCAGACCAGGTGCTCCCCTACGCGCGGCAGTTGCTTTCTGTCGCGCTGCGGCTGACCGGGAACCAAACCGACGCCGAGGACCTCGTGCAGGAGACCTACGCAAAGGCATACGCGGGGTTCGACACCTTCACTCCCGGCACCAACCTCCGCGGCTGGCTGCACCGGATCGAGACCAACGCCTTCCTCAATGCCTACCGGGCCCGGCACCGACGTCCCGAGGTCCTGTTCCACTCGCTTGAGGCGGTTGCCATGCAGCACACCAGCGCCAGTTCGGCTGAGGACGTCGCGCTCGCGCGGATGCCCGACCGGGACCTCGCGGAGGCGCTGCGCGGGCTGCCACGCCACCTGGCCGCCACCGTGTATCTGGCAGACGCCGAAGGCTACAAGTACGCGGAGATCGCCCAGATCACCGGCGTGCCCCTGGGCACGGTGATGTCCCGGCTGCACCGCGCGCGCAAACAGCTGCGCGACCTGCTCGCCGGCCAAATGCCAGCAGGCACCAGTCGGCAGCCTCAGGCAGCGTGAGGACCCGACGGCCCAGATCGTCAGGCTCTTCGAGCGCCAGTCATGACAAGCCTGCGGGAGCGGACGACTGAAACCAGGAGGAAGAGATGCGAATTGGCTCCATCGTGCTGGCGATCTGGCTGATCATCGGGTTCATCGCGGCCGGCCAGCGCGGCTACTACACCAGGCTGCCCAGCTGCGCGAACGCCGGCACGATCATCGTGACCATCCTGGCCGGGCCGCTCAACTACGCCGGGGCCAACCCCAAGGTGTCCTGCCACTGACGTGTGCGACATGCCACGGAAGTGGTGCTGTTCCAGCGGCGCAGCCGCGGTCCCGGCACAGTCCCGCGCGCGCCGGGAGCGGCCTATGCTGCTAATAGGCAGCCGGTGAGACCGTCATGTCGGCGCGGGGACCGATGCGACAGGACGGGAGGTATCAGTGCCGGTCGAGGACCTTGGCCACGAGGCCGCTGATCTTGTCAGCCTCGCCAACGGTGAGGCGAAGTCGCTCAACAAGCTGGCCGAGATGGCGGTCAGGCAGGTCCCGGGTTGCGCGGCCGCGCACGCCACGCTCTGGCGGGACGGTGAGCTCGCCGAGATGGCGGCCACCCATCCGGACGCGGCGGCGCTGGCCGACCTGGCGATCAAGACCGGCAGCGCGCCGCTGATCACCGCCATGCGGGATGGCAGGCAGGTTGACTGTCCGGACACGCTGGAGGAAACCAGGTGGCCGGGCTGGTCGGAAGAGGCGCTGCGCCGCGGGGTCCGATGTTCGGTGCACATGGTGCGCCAGTTCCCTCCGATGACGCTGGTGCTCTGCCTGTTCGGGGTGCGCCCGGGAGTACTGGTGGCCGACTCGGTGCCCGTGGCGGAGATGCTCGCCCGTTTCGGCAGCACGGTATTCGCCAACACCTTCGCCTACGGCGAGGCCCAGCGCACCGCGACGCAACTCAAGGACTCCGTTGCGGCTCGCGCCGTCACCGACCAGGCCAAGGGCATCCTCATGCACGCGCTCGGCTGCGACGCGGACGAGGCTCTCCGGCACCTGCGCCGGGAATCGCAGCGGCGCCACGTCAAGGTCACCGAGGTCGCGGCGCAGATCGTCGCGACGTCGGCGGCCGCCGGGCGCGGATCGACGGCCAGTGGCCGCGGATCCGCCGCCAGCGGCCGCGGACCCCGGCAGCGCTGACCCGGCAGGATTGGCAACTTGCCCGGGCTGATCTAGCGACTAGCGTGAGCATGGGCGAAGCAGCGCGCCTTGTTGATTGGTGCCATATTGTTCTAGCGCTGGATAGTTATCAGCCGGCCCGGAGTGAGGCGCCGCCGCGCCGAGGGCCGACGCCCAGAGCAACGTGCGGGAGTTTTGCGGAAGATGCAGGAGGGATGGCCAAGCGAGCCGCTTGCTGACGTAGCGGCGCGGCGTGATGAACTCCGGCATGCGGCAGGCATGCCAGGGGCCGATGCCGGAGCGCTCCTCGACGCGGCCCTGACCGAGCTTGACGGCGCCATTGACGCGCTCGCCGCTATGCTGGCGGGCACCGCGGAGGCTGCACCGGCCACGGACGGTACCCCCGAGGCCGTGCGCGCGGAGCGGCGGCTGCTGCACACCACGTTCCAGCAGGCTCCCGTGGCCCTGTTTGTGCTCGAGCCGGACGGTACGATCCGGCGGGCCAACAATGCGGCGGCCGACTTGATCGGGTCGCCCGCGGGCTACGCGACCGGCAAGCCGCTTACGGCCTTCGTTGATTTGCCGTCCAGGGCAGCCATGCGAACGCAGCTCGCAGCCGTTGCACGGACAGGTAAGCCCAGGCAGGCCGGCTGCCGCCTGCTGACGCCGAACGGAACCCTAGACGTCACGCTCTCCGCCGCGGCGGTCGAACTGCCCGGCGATCCGCCGCTGATCGTGGTCACGTCTACGCCAGGCCCGGCCGCTACCGCAGGTCGCGGCGCGGGTCGTCCCAAGGCAGACGCCGGGGAGCAGGCGGACAGCGGGGGCCAGGCCGGCGCAGTCCAGGCCATGACGCGGCGGATGGACATGATCACCTCAGTGACCCGGCTGCTGCTCGACAACAGGACGTTCAGCGAGGCCGTCAGCCTGCAACGAGCGGCGCGGCTGCTGGCCGGGGATCTGGCGGACTGGGTAGTAGTGGATGTGGAGCGCGGCGACAGGCTGCGGCGGCAGTTCGCGGCCGGGCCGCGGAACAAGGAGGCGGAGGATCTGGCCCGTGCCGTGCGGGACGTCGATCCGGAAGCGGAGTCGCTGCCCTGGCACGTCCACGCGACGGGCAGGTCCGTCCTGCTGGCGCATGCCGACGAGCCGGAGGCGCTCGGCGCGGGACCTGGCGGCGTACCCCTGCTGATGAAACTGGGCGCCACCTCGCTGATCTGCGTTCCCATCGCGGACGGTACGACCGGCTACGGGGCGCTAACGCTGGCCCGGCTGCCCAGCAAGGGCCAGTTCGAAATGAGCGACCTCAACCTCGCCGAACGGCTCGGCGAGCACCTGGCCATCGCGATACGAGTGGACCGGATGTTCCGGCATCGCTCCGAGGTGGCCGAGGCGCTGCAGGCCAGCCTGCTGCCGGCCCGGCTGCCGAACGTGCCGGGCCTGGAGTTCGCACCCGCATACATCGGGGCCACCCAGTCGCAAGAGATCAGCGGCGACTTTTATGACGTGTTCGAAAGGCAGGACGGCTGGGCCATCGCAATCGGGGACGTCTGCGGGAAGGGCCAGGACGCCGCCGCGATGACCGCGGCCGCACGGCACTCAATACGCGCGCTGGCTAACGTGCATTCCGCGCCAGCCGAGGTGCTGGCCGCCGCCAACAATGTCCTGCTCGCGGGGGACTATGACGAGCGCTTCGTCACGGTCAAGCTCGCCTTCCTCCGGCAGGAGGGGCGCGCGGTGACGGTGCGGATCGCCAGCGCGGGCCATCTTGGCCCCGCCGTCGTCAGGGCCGATGGCCGGGTGGAGCTGCTTGAGGGTGACGGGCTGCCGCTTGGCCTGTTCGACGATGCCAGCCCCAGCACCGTGGACGTGAACATTCGCGAGGGCGATCTACTGTTCTTCTACACCGACGGAGTGACCGACGCGCGAAGCGCTGACCTGGAGTTTTTCGAGGATCGTCTCGTCGACGAACTCGCCGCCGTTGCCGGGCGCTCCGCGACCGAGACCGTGCGCGCCGTCCAGGAACTCGTCTCAGCGTTCTCGCAGGGCGAGCTCAGGGACGATGTGACGATCCTCGCCGTGAAGGTCGGCCCGACAGACTGACCGGCTGCCGCCCGCAGTCACGGTTCGTAGACGTCCTCGATCACTTCGGTCTCGGCGTCGGCGTCCACAGGCTCCTGCGTCATACGCGTCGGCGATGGCAGCCCGGCCCTGACCCTGGCATCACCGGGGTCATAAGCCATGTACGGGCGGACCGCCACCTCCTCCACCCGGCCACCCCGGTAGGTGCGGGTGCGCCGGATCAGCCGCCGGCCCAGCAAGCCGTATGTGCGCACGGGAACGCAGAGGCCGATGATGCCGATGATGATGAGGACCCAGCCGGCGGTGTGCAGGTTAAAGACGGAGGTGTTCGTGGTAACGGCGAACGCGAGGATCGCTCCGGCACAGATAACCGCTAGGCCTACTCCCGTTCTCATGGCCTGTCCTTTCCGGCGGTCTCGGGCCGCCGCATCGTGCTCCGCGAGGGTCAGGCGGCGTCGAGCAGCCTGCTCCGCAAGTGGCCGAGAGCCCGCGCGAGCAGCCGGGATACGTGCATCTGCGAGATGCCCAGTCGGGTGCCTATCTCGGCCTGTGTGAGGTTCCCGTAGAAGCGCATGACGAGAATTCGCTGTTCACGCTGGGGTAGCTCGCCCCAGTGGGTGGCAACGGCCTCCATGTCGATCGCGTGCTCGACCTCGAAGTCTTCGTCACCCAGCACGTCCCCGAGCTGCGCTGGGTCGTCACGCTCCGACAGCGGCGCGTCCAGCGAGTAGGCGCTGAAGACCAGGTCCGCCTGCCGGGCTTCGAGCAGGTCGTCGCCGCTGACCTCAAGCCGCTCGGCGAGTTCTTCGTCGGTCGGCTGGCGGCCGAGACCATGGGTGAGTTCCTCTGTCGCCTTGCGCATCTCGAGCAGGAGCTCCTGCGCCGACCGGCGGACGTGGACCTGCCACCGCTTGTCGCGGAAGTGCCGCTTGATCTCGCCGCTGACGCATGGCGCCGCGTAGGCGGTCAGGCTGTTCCCGACGGCCGGGTCGTAGTTGTTGATCGCCTTGAGCAGGCCTACGTAGCCGACCTGCATCAGGTCCTCGGTCGGCTCCGGACTGCCGCGGTACTGCCTGACGCAGGAGCGGACCAGCTTCTCGTGCCGCTTTACCAAGAGCTCGCAGACGGCGGCTCGCTCTTCGCTGCCGCGCTGCAGCGCGCGGAAGCGCCGCAGGAGTTCGTCGTCGGACAGTCGCCCGAGCTCCTCGCGCTCCGCGCGGAAGCCGGTGCTCGAGGTCGTCTCCTTCGTCGTGGTCGTCATGGTCTTTCTCCGGGGGCAAGGAATGACGGACGAAGGCTGGTGTGCCCGCACCAGGGGGTCTAAACGTGAGCTTGTGTGATGTGCGTCACCCTGCGGCGCGGCGTTTGCGACACGGCCACCCGCTGGCGCGCCAATAGCGCAGGTCACGACAAATGCCGCATCCCGGCCAGATTCGGATGGCCGAATTCGCGATCGGCCGGAATAGCCCTGCCGCGGCGGGGAAGCGAGAGTTCCCGACGATGTCTTGGCCTATGTCAGGCGAGTCGTGATCCTGCCCGGGATGTCCTCGGAAACCCGGAATCACCCGACCCTGTGAGGACCGCAGCATGACCCAGTTCGGCACCGAATGGCGTGCGGCAGGCGCTTGCCTGTCCGCCGACCCGGACCTGTTCTTTCCCGTCGCGACCGGTCCCATCGCGGTGCAGCAGATGACGATGGCGCGGCGGATCTGCGCTAGCTGCCATGTACGCCAGGAGTGCCTAGATTTCGCCATGCGGTCCGGGGAGACGCATGGCGTCTGGGGCGGCACCACGCCGGACGAGCGGATCCGCGCGCGCCGCGCCAGCACTCAGCGGCGGCGCCGGGCCCGCATGTCGCCGTCGTGGCCGGGAGCGCAGCAGATACGGGCATCCTGAGCTGGTACGAGCGTGCCGGTCAGGAGCGGGACAGCCAGCGCTCCATGCAGCTGAGCAGTTCCTCGGTGTCGACTGGTTTGGTGACGTAGTCGCTCGCGCCGGCGTCCAGGCTCTTCTTCCGGTCGTCGGGCATCGCGCGGGCAGTGACTGCGATGATCGGCAGTAGCGCGAACTCCGGCATCTGACGGATCGCCGTCATCGTGGCGTAACCGTCAAGCCCCGGCATCATGATGTCCATCAGGATGATGTCGGCGTCCCCGGTGGCGAGCAGCTCGTCGATGCCCGCGCGCCCGTTGGGCGCGCGCGTCACCCGCATGCCGTGCAGTTCGAGCGTGCTGGTGATCGCGAACACGTTCCGCACATCATCGTCGACCACTAGGACGCGCTTGCCGCGCAGGCCCAGGTGGCTGGTGCCGGCCAGGTCCGCGGCGGGCACCGCGGCCTCGGTGACCAGTGCGGGCACCTGATCCGGCTGCGCCGCGGACAGGTGCAGCGTGATGCGCTCGCGCAGGTCGTCGAGGGATGGCAGCAGCTCGAGCGACCGGTGGCCGGAACGAAGGGCAGACAGCCGCTCCCTCGTTTCGAGGTTCTGGCGTCCCGCGGCGTGCGCGAGCACGGGTATCTCGAGCAGTTCGGGTTTGTCCAGCAACTGCTCGAGGAAGTCCAGGGCGGACGCGAACCCGAGGTCGACGACGACGCACCGGAACGGCTCGGCCGCGAGCAGCGCGACACCCTGACCGGGGCTGCTGGCCGTGCTGACGCGCACCGTTCCGTTAATCTCGGCGAGGTCGGAGACGGCGCTATGCGCGAGCAGCGTCAGCAGCCCGCCGCCTGTGCTCTCGAATACCAGGACGCTCATGTCCGGCGGGGCGGATCCGGCCGGGTCGGCCGAGCCGTGCTCGGCCGCGGCGCCGGCCAGCTGCGGCTCAGCCGCTTGGCTCGCGGCGCTGTCAAGGCCGCCTGGGCGGGCTGGCCCGTCCAGGCCGTCAAGTCCAGCCAGGACCCCGGTCGCCCTCGCCCTGACTCCGGGCCCGGCAAGCACGGGGTCCGGCAGGGGGACGAGCGGTATGTCAGGCAGCACGGCCGCCACCCGGAGGGTGAACGTGCTGCCCCTGCCGAGGTCGCTTTCCGCGGTGATCTGGCCGCCGAGCAGCGCGCTAACCTCGCTGGCGATGGACAGCCCGAGCCCGGTGCCGCCATACCTGCGGCTGAGCGTGCCGTCACCTTGCTGGAAGGCGCCGAAGATCGCCGTAAGGTTCTTCGGCGAGATGCCGATCCCGGTGTCGGCGACCGAGAACGCGACGACAGCCGGATCGCCCGCGGGCGCACTGACCCGCATCGCGACATGGCCGCGGTCCGTGAATTTGACCGCGTTCGAGAGCAGGTTGCCGAGCACCTGACGCACCCGCTGCCGGTCTGTGACCAGCTGCGCCGGGGCGGACGGCTCGATATCCACGGTGAAGTCGAGCCCCTTCTCCGCGGTCAGCGGCCCGAACGTGGTCCGCAGGTCTTCCACGAGCGCGGCGAGCGGGAACCGCTCGACGTTCAGGTCCATCCGCCCGGCCTCCACCTTGGACAGGTCGAGGATGTCGTTGATGAGCTGCAGCAGGTCCGATCCCGCCGAGTGGATGACCCGGGCGTATTCGACCTGCTTGGCGGTCAGGTTCTGGCCTGGGTTCTGCGCGAGCAGCCGGGCGAGGATGAGCAGGCTGTTCAGCGGCGTGCGCAGCTCGTGCGACATGTTGGCGAGGAACTGGGACTTGTACTGGGACGCGAGCGCAAGCTGCCGCGCGCGCTCCTCGATCTCGGCCCTGGCGCGCTCGATCTGCGCGTTCTTCGCCTCGATGTCCTGCTTCTGCACGGCGAGCTGCGCGGCCTTCTCTTCTAGCTCGGCGTTGGAGATCTGCAGCTCTTCAGAACGAGCTTGCAGCTCCGTCGTAAGCCGCTGCGACTGCTCAAGCAGCGCGTCGGTTCTTGAGTTGGCGATGATGGTGGTCACGCTGACGCCCAGCGTCTCGGTGAGCTGCTCGAGGAAGTCGATCTGAATCTTCGTGAACTTCGAGAACGAGGCGAGTTCAACCACGCCCTGCACCCGACCCTCGAACATGATCGGCAGCACCGCCAGGTTGGCCGGGCGCGCTTCGCCGAGGCCGGAGGAGATCTTGATGTAGCCCCGCGGGATCTCGTC
>Ga0126371_10002005_pt1 | contig 17433 bp, 14 predicted proteins | sample PanSoiMetaPlot_4_FD_110145 | JGI IMG/M metagenome (GOLD analysis project Ga0126371, IMG submission 110145) | Tropical forest soil microbial communities from Panama - MetaG Plot_4 | ecosystem: Environmental > Terrestrial > Soil > Tropical forest > Bulk soil | place: Panama | collected 2016-02-17 | reverse complement strand
TTCGACACGCGCTCCGGCAGGGAAGCATACGGCCTGGGCCTATTGCCACGTCCCGAATGGGTCAAGGGTGGATATGTTGCCGCGGATCGAGAGTCAGATCGAACGATTCGCTCCCGGATTTCGCGATTGTGTTCTCTCGCGACATGTGTTTTCTCCCGCCGACCTCGAGGCGATGGACGCCAATCTGGTGGGGGGCGACATCAGTGGTGGCCAGATGAATTTTCGGCAACTCCTATTCCGCCCCACCCGTAGCCAGTATTCGACCTCCGCCAAGCAAATTTACATTTGCTCATCCTCGACACCTCCCGGCGGAGGCGTGCATGGAATGTGCGGTTATCACGCCGCAATGAAAACGCTCAAAGATCATTCGCTAATCGGACGGAAATCGTAGTAACAGAAGCTGCGGGTTTTCAAGCACGACCAAGGAATAAATACAGCAAACGATGGATAGGACTCAAAACCCTCGAGTTGGAAGATGGCCGTATCCGTCAGGAGCGCGGTTGCCCATTTATGGGGGATAAGCAGGTGTGTGTGTGCAAAGAGACACGAAGCAAAAACACGTGGAGGATTCGATGCAATTAGTGAGTTCTGCATATCAGGCGGGAGCGGAAATTCCGATGCTGTTCACATGTGAAGGCGAAAACATCTCTCCGGAGCTTTCATGGCGTGATGCGCCTCGAGAGACGGAATCGTTCGTCCTGACTCTGCGCGATCCGGATGCTCCCAAGGTCGGTGGCTTTACACACTGGGTGGTTTACAACATTCCCGCCAGTGTCGGACACATTGAGCAAAATGTGCCTAATGAAACGACCGTGCCAGGTCTGGGGCTGCAGGGGAAGAACGACAGCGGCAAGATTGGTTATATGGGACCCTGTCCGCCTCGCGGTACACATCGCTACTTCGCGCGACTCTTCGCGCTGGACGCGGAATTGAACCTACAACCTGGTGTTTCGCATGAAGATGTCTTGCGCGCCATGGAAGGACACATCATCGATCGAACTGAGTTGATGGGGACGTACACGAGGAAGGCTGAAAAAGCGGCGTAACCCGTTGCGCTCCCATTGCCGTCCCGCCTGCTAAGCCGTGTGATTGTGCCGGCCGTTTAACGCAACCTCAAATCGCGTTAAGCGGCTTTTGATTGATCGCAGAAGCGTTGATAGTACTCTCGCCCGCGCTGATATCCCCGCGTGTATGCTTCGACTGCATTCGTGCCGGGATTCTGCTTTTCAATATCTTCGATACGGCTGTCCATCTCCGAGGAAATCTGGTCGAACTCTTTGCATCGGCTTCTTGCATGGAGGGCATCTTCGAATCCAAGGCGATAGAATTTTTCGTCCTTCTCGAAATTGTTGCCGCTCGCAGAATAGTGCTCCTCTTCCGCGCTGCGCAATCCGATCCACCATTGGTGGCGCGCTGCGTCGACGCTTTCTGCTCCTTGTGCTGTCAATACTTCGCGAATGGAGTCCTCCGAAATACCGTTGGCCAACGCAACAACGACCGACCGTCCTTTTTGTAGAGCATCTTCGTAAACGTAAATTTCGTCTTCGGGCAGGCCCTGGCTCAGGGAGTCATCTAATTTCTCGCCCGCGACAGCACCGACGGCAGCTCCGGCGGCAGAAAGAATTGCGGCACCAAGCAGACCAGCCGCAGTGACTACACCGATTCCCGGAAGCAGCGCGGCGATCAACATACTGCCGCCCGAAAAGCCGCCTGCGGCTCCAACCACAGCGCCTAGGGCTTTGCCGATTCCGGGTTGCTCTGCCGCATCGACAGCGACGCCAGTTGACTGTGCTCGCATGTCGCCGGGCGTGAGCAAAGTGAGGTGGTCGGGGGTGACGCCTTTAATGCGCAGAGCATCGACGGCCTTCTGGGCGGCTCCTTGATCCGAAAAAACGCCGGTCACAGCCTGCATCTTGCACCTGCTTTCCCGGTCCGAGGACCGATCACTTCCAATTTTTGGCAGCACGTGAATTCTGAGAGTACGCGACCAGATCCGACTATACCGCGAATACCTGAATTTTGGCGGGCGCTACTTCGAGGAGTCAAAACGAACTGAGGTAGCCAGCCGCTTCGAGTTATCCATTCTGCCGCCCAGTTGTTTTTGAACTTCCCAGTAGCCAGGCTGGCAAAGGCGAGCATGCAGGTCTCTCGCGCGATTCGACTATACGATCGGCCATCTGGAAGATTATCTTGATGTCGGTTGCGCAACAACTCATCGAACGCCGCAGAAAAACGAAAAACTTGTGTAAGGGCAATGGCAGGCAACAAGGAGAAAACCCAATCGTGTGCAGGAGTTAACCCATTGGTCATGACAGAAACCGAGGACGGGGTCGCGGTAGTCAAAATCAACAACCCGCCTGTGAACGCACTCGGACCCGGCGTGGCGGAAGGTCTCGAGGATGCGATCCAGTTGGCTGAAGCCGATGGCGCTGTGCGAGCGATTGTACTCATGGGAGCGGGGAAAACCTTCGTTGCCGGGGCCGACGTTACGCAATTGGAGGACTTGGCCTGGGGCCGAGGTCCTGGCGCGCCGAATATTCACGATCTGCTGCGGAGAATCGAAGACTGCAAGAAACCAATCATCATGGCGATACATGGGGCGGCGCTTGGTGGCGGCCTTGAGTTGGCTATGGCCGGCCATTATCGCGTTGCTGCGAGATCGGCCAGAATCGGCCAGCCAGAGGTAAACCTAGGCATCATTCCTGGGGCAGAAGGCACGCAGCGGCTGCCGCGGCTTGCCGGAATTGAAAAAGCTGTCGAGATGTGCGTGACCGGAAAGCTGGTGTCTGCGGGCGAAAGTTTGGAAGCCGGCATCATTGACGAAATCGTAGAGGGTGATTTGCGATCGGAGGCGATTGCATACGCTTGCCACATTGCGGACAGTGGCCGACCTAACCGGAAAACACGGGAACAAATAGCTGCGTTACGGCACAGCCCGTCGGTGGAAGACGCGCTGAGAGCCGGCGCAGAATTGGCTCGAAAAGTGAAAAGAAATCAGAGCGCCCCATTGAAGGCGTTAGAAGCGATACGCGCCGCGGCTACGGTACCCTTCGAAGATGGTTGTGCCCGGGAGCGCCAGCTTTTCGACCAATGTGTGACTTCCGAGCAATGCCGAGCGTTAATCCATGGTTTCTTTGCGGAGCGCGCAGTGGCGAAGATTCCGGGTCTGGAAGGGCAAACGACGCTGGCGCCGATCGATCGAATTTTCGTGATAGGCGCCGGGACGATGGGACGGGGCATTGCCATGGCCTGCGCCAATGCAGGCATTAACGTGACGCTTCGCGATTCCCACCATGAGGCGTTGGATGCCGGCATGGTGGCAATCCGCAAGAATTACGACTCTTCGATTCAGCGCGGGCGCCTGACGGCTGCTACGGTCGCGGAGCGGCTGAATAAAATTCGTCCGCAGTTGGATTACCAGGATATCGAGAGCGCGGATTTGGTAATTGAGGCCGTGTTCGAGGACTTAGAACTCAAGCGGTCGATCTTTCGGGAGTTGCACGATGTGCTGAAACCCGACTGCATTTTGGCGTCGAATACATCGACTTTGAGTATTGAGGAACTTGCGAAGGTGACGGCGCGGCCCGACCGTGTGTTGGGTCTTCATTTCTTCAGTCCGGCACACGTCATGCGATTGCTGGAAATCGTGCGCGGCCAGCTCACATCGGTGCAGGTCTTGGCCACTGCGCTTGCGTTCGCAAAGCGGATTTCCAAAGTGGGCGTGGTCGTCGGAAACTGCGCGGGCTTTGTGGGTAACCGGCTCATGTTCCCTTATATGTATGAAGCACAGTTTCTGGTGGAGGAAGGGGCGACGCCGGAGCAAGTGGACCGTGCCTTGCAGGGATTTGGGATGGCGATGGGAATTTTCGAAGTGGAAGACATGGCCGGCCTGGACGTGGCCTGGCGGGTACGCCGCGAGTTGCATCAGTTCTCCGGGCCCGGCGAGCGGAAACCGCTTGCCGCTGATGCTCTCTGCGCAATGGGACGTTTCGGTCAAAAGAGTGGAAAGGGCTGGTACACCTATGGTGAAGACCGTAAGCCCTCGCCGGATCCGGAGGTTCTGGAATTGGTCCGCTGCCTGACTCGGGAAGCGTCCATTCCACAGCGGCAATTCACCGACGACGAAATTGTTGAGCGTACGCTGTACGGCTTGATTAATGAAGGTGCACGCCTGCTGGAGGAAGGCAATGCCCTGCGGTCTTCGGACATCGACGTCATTTACGTTAATGGTTATGGATTTCCTGCGTGGCGGGGTGGACCCATGTTTTATGCGGATTCTGTAGGCTTGAAGACCATCGTCGAACGCATGGTGCGGTTCGAACGTGAATTTGGGGCCAGATGGAAGGTGAGTCCATTGCTACAGCGGTTGGCCGACGCCGGCAAAACCTTTCGAAGCTTTGACGAGTCACGCGGTGCTGAAGGAGAGCAAGCATGACCTTGTTTGGCGGCAACGTCGACTCACTCACCGCAATCGACATGCATGTGCACCTGGAGCCCGAGAAAGACAATTTCATCGACGCAGCCGCGAAGAAATATTTTGGCGATTCTGGAGCTGCGCGCGACCGAAAGGGCATGGCGGACTACTACCGCTCGCGAAAGATCGGCTTTGTCGTGTTTGCAGTCGACGAGAGACTCACCGGCAAGCCGCGTGTCACGAACGATGAAGTTGTCGAATTTGCGACTGCCAATGCAGATATAGCGATTCCGTTCGCCAGCGTTGATCCGAAAAGAGGAAGTGAAGGTGTCGCGGAGGCGAAAAGCCTTGTTTCCTCAGGAGTCGTGCGTGGATTGAAACTGCATCCGCCTGTCCAGCAGTTCTTCCCAAACGACCCGATTGCATACCCGCTGTACGAAATATTTGCCGAGGCCCGCCTTCCCGTTCTGTTTCACACTGGGCACAGCGGGATTGGAACGGGATTGCCCGGAGGCGGAGGAGTTCGCCTGAAATATGGAAATCCACTTCCGATTGACGACGTGGCCGTGGATTTTCCGGACATGCCGATCATCATGGCTCATCCCTCCTTCCCTTGGCAGGATGAAGCCATTTCGATTTGTCTTCACAAGCCAAATGTCTACATCGATCTGTCGGGCTGGTCGCCAAAGTATTTCGCGCCGCAGTTGGTCCAATATGCGAATACGCTCCTGAAGCACAAAGTCCTCTTCGGTTCGGATTACCCCTTGCTTACTCCCGATCGGTGGATGGCTGATCTGGAAAAGATCGCGATCCGGGACGAGGTCCGGCCACTAATCCTCAAGGAAAACGCCCGCAAGCTGCTTGGCATCGTCTGAAGTTCCGCAGACGAGGGGCGTGGCGAACCTGGAAAGCCCGTAAACGGTCACGGTCCGGCGACAGACCTGCATTCGTGTATGCAAAACTTCAACCTTGGACCGGATCCTGCTATAGTTTGCATGCAAAATGAGCGGAAAGAACTCACGAGTAATCGTAAAAATTCGCGAGATGATTTTGCATGGCGAACTCCCTCCAGGACAACGAGTCCGGGAGGTCGAGCTGGCAGCGAAGTTGGGAGTGTCTAGAACTCCAGTGCGCGAGTCTCTGCCCATACTTGCCCAAGAGGGCGTGCTCACACAGTTGGATACGCGCGGGTTCGTGGTGCGAGCCTTCACACCACAGGAGATCATGGACGCGATTGATGTTCGTGGTGCACTTGAGGGGCTGGCGGCTCGAATGCTGGCCGAACAGGGACCGCCCCGTCGGCTCATACACTCACTGCACGAGTGCCTTCATGAAGGCGATGAGATCTTCTTAAAGGGACATCTGGTCCAAGCGGACGAAGCCCGATACGGTGAAATGAACAGACAGTTTCATGCGCTGATTGTTCAGGGAGCGGGCAGCAAGGTAGTCGCGGAAGCGATTGCACGCAATGATCGGATCCCATTTGCGGCTGCACACGCCATCGCATTCGATAAGATTGATCTGCCTCGCATGTACGATCACTTGCTTTATTCCCACCGCCAGCATCGTGCGATCGTTCAGGCACTCGAAAACGGCGAAAGCGCCAGGGTCGCAGCGCTCATGGTGGAACATGCTCACGGAGCGAGGACGAGCATCAACATGTCGCGTCCTGCATCGCGTTCCGGGGAGAATCCGGAACGCCAATCTCTGGGGTAGAAACAACTCCAGCCCATCACAATGGAATCACGACACGTATCCGCGCTGTAGCTTCAGTCTGCGGGACGATGTCTTCTTCGCGGGACCAGTTCATCTGCGAGTTTGCGCCACGAGAACTGATCAGCGCGCAGAACCTGCAAGTTGCTTTCAACCAAATCGTCTGCCAATTGTTCCTGACGTTGGGCTGCGGCAAGTGCCATGGTCGGGTCGACAGCTACCTCCTGCAGAGTCTGTGCAACTTCGCGCAACTCGGCGGCTCGCCTGCGTCCGTGTTCGGCGATTCGGCTAATCAGATAATCAGGAAGCCGTTCCTTCCAACCCATCGCCGGATACGTGGCAGCGAGGGATTCGAGAACTTCATCCTCCGCCCCGTACTGACGGGCTGCGAAGAGACACTCGACAGTCAAGGCTTCTAAGCCCTTGATCAAGACGCTGCGGCACATCTTTACTGCCGATGCCACGCCGATTTGACCACTCAAAGGAGTAGTGTTCATTCCGAGAGATCGTAACGAATTGCTGGCGGCCTCTGCATGCACGCCGCCAAGCAACATGGGAACATTCAGGCGCTTGCCTGGAACGGCCGCCATTACCGCAGCCTCGACGAAACGCGCACCGCCGTTTCCGGATTTGCTCTCGATGATGGCGGCGGCCTTGCGTTTTGTTTCCGGTGAGACCGAGTTGATATCGAGGAACATCTGGTCGCTGCGCAGGAGCTGCCCTGCTTCGTGAGCTACATCCAACGCCGATGAAGCAGTGACAGCCGAGATCACCAGATTGGCATGGCGCAGGCAATCGCGGAGGCTCACCTCAGCTTTAACTCCGCAACTACCAGCCTTCGACAGCATTTGAGTCCGATGCGTTTCGGAGGCCAGCATAATGTCGAAGACCGAGACTTCGATTCCTTGTTTCGCTAGATCAATCCCGAAAATGCCTCCGACTTCGCCGAACCCTATAATTGCGACGCGCGAGATTCTTTGTGAACTATGCATGCGTGATCGCCCGCGCATTTGCTTCAGTGATCCGGGAAGACACGCCATCCCAGATCGCAGAAGGAATAAGGACCTCTCCTCGAAATAGAGCACGAGCCGTCCGAATGAGGCTTGCGCGAACTACCTTCAGTTCGATGCCATCAGTACTTACTACTTCGAGCTCCACAGAAAGCTCGCCAGTCGGATGTTCCACAGACAATTGCTTCACCGAGCCGTTCGGCGCTGAGACGATTCCAGTCGCAACCGAACCTGGCAGAACGCACGCGGTGCCGACCGTAACCGCTCCCAGAACTCCAATGGCAGCATGACATTTGTGTGGAATAAATGTTCGTGTGGTCAGGCTTCCACCCTCTCGCGGAGGTGCGATCAACGTCATTTTCGGAACCACCTTCGTCCGCACGTCACCTAGGCCCATGCGCTCGCCAGCTATGATTCGAATCTGTTCCAATCGTTCCTTAAACTCTCTGTCGGCGTCGAGTTTCGCAGGAGTCTCGTATCCCGTTTTCCCCAGATCAGCGGCGCGCATCACGACAACGGGCATTCCATTGTCGATGAGCGTGGCTTCAACTCCATCGACCCTGTCGAGTGTGTGCCCGGTTGGCAGCATCACGCCGCACACTGACCCCGCGGTATTGAGAAAGTCGATCCGAATTGCAGCAGAGTGCCCGGGTACGCCGGCGATAGAGGCGTCCCCCTCGTAGATAACTTGCCCGTCAGGAGTGGGCACGTGTGCGACGGCGACATTACCCGTATTGACCATGTAAATGGTAACCGGAGTGAATGGAGCGCTTGCAGCCAGGAGACCACGTTCAATTGCAAAGGGACCGACGCCGGCAAGCATATTCCCGCAATTCGGCGTAACGTCAACCAGGGGGCGATCAATCGAAACCTGCGCGAACAGATAGTCAACTTCAATGCCTGGGCGTGACGAGCGGGAGACGATTGCCACTTTGCTGGTCAGCGGGTCAGCTCCACCGATACCGTCAATCTGGCGGATATCCGGAGAGCCCATGGCCGCAAGCAAAACTCGGTTGCGCAACTCGGTATCGACGGGGAGATCACTCGCCAAGAAAAAAGGCCCCTTTGACGTGCCGCCCCGCATCAACGTACAAGGAATAGGAGTTTGCGCTGGCGTCATACGATTGTTGCTCTCACAAGTACTTGAGGCCGAGCTGCGCGATTTTCTGGCGCATCTCGTAGATATCGAGTCCGAGTTCACCCCGCGCAAGTCGCTCGCGGGTCATATTTTCTTTGCGAACTCTTTGTTCCGCTGCTGCGGCGACCTCTTGTGCGGCTGTACGCTTCACGACTACGACACCATCATCATCGGCGACCATGACATCACCGGCTTCAACGAGTGCCCCTGCGCATATGACCGGCACATTTACCGATCCGAGTGTGGCTTTCACTGTTCCCTGCGAGCTGATGGCGCGGCTCCAGACCGGGAATTTCATTTTCGTCAAAGAGCGAACGTCACGGCATCCAGCATCGATCACAAGGCCTTTCACACCGTGCGCGCGCAACGACGTTGCCAGAAGTTCACCGAAGTAACCATCCGTGCAGAGCGAGGTCGGCGCAACCACCAGAATGTTTCCCGGTCCGCAGACCTCGACCGCGACGTGAATCATCATGTTGTCGCCCGGCGGCAAGGACACGGTGACCGCAGAGCCGGCGATGCTTGCTCCCGGGAAAATCGGCCGCATGTAGGCTGCAAGCAGGCCGCAACGTCCCTGAGCCTCATGGACTGTCGTCACGCCACACTTTTCTAGTGCCGCAACTGCATCGGCTGATGGCTGCTCGACGTGTCGAACTACCACCGGTTTATTCATTGCAACTCCTCGGTTACCTGGGGAAAGACGCGCTGGTACGCCTCACCGTACTTGATATTTCTGTTCGCGTTGCGCGAAGCCTGAGCGCCGCGTTGCAATGCCACGCGCTCATAGTACTGCCAAACATGTTCCTGAGCGCTCATAGCTTTGAATGCCGCATATTTCTTGGGCCATGCAGGCGTTATGTCGAGCAGCACCTGCGGCTCAAAGCCGCATTGCTCTGGCTGATGCGGCTCGAAGAGAAACACGGGCGGCGCGCCGATCACGGGCGTCTGGGGCTCGTGTCCGTGCGCCTGGGCAACTATCCGCGCTTCCTGTGCCAGCTGAGATACCAGCGGGTGGTCGAAATTATACGGATCCTTGTGTGAGTGCGTCAGGATGAATTCCGGGCGAATCTTCCGGAAAAGAGCGGTGAGTTCGTACAGCACTGTGTCCGGAACTCTCATGGGGTAGTCACCCACGTCAAAGAAGATTGTCTTCGCGCCCAAGATTTCCGCGGCGCGCGTCGCCTCCTGCCGGCGGTTGGCTTTCACCGTCTCTATGGTCATTCCTGGTTCGCGCCACAGTTTGGCAGATTCGCCTCGCTCGCCGTAAGAAAGACAAACCACGGTGACGTCCCATCCACGTTCCGTGTACAGTGCGATCGCGCCGCCTGCACGCCAGACGAAATCCGCCGAGTGAGCGCTGACTACCATTGCGGTTTTCTTGTCAGTCACGAAGCGCATGCCTCTCGTCAGGCTTTATAGAGTGCCTACGCGATAGTACGTCCTGCGACGCAATGATTGGTGTCGGCCAGCAATCCGCTCCGCTTACGACTTCGCCACCTCAACAGGGGGAGTGCCGTAAGTGTGGAATGATTCGATAGTCTTCAAGCCCCACGCTTGGCCCTTCTTTCGTTCAGCCTCGGTCCAGCGAATCGGCTTCCAGTCTGGTGCAAGAATCAGCCGAGCTCCAGCATTAGCAACCTCCACACGATTTCCTCCCGGCTCGTACACGTAAAGAAAAAACGTCTGCTGGATAGCGTGCTTGTGGGGACCTGTCTCGATGTAAATACCGTTCTCCAGGCAAATATCCGCTGCAAGAAGAACTTCTTCTCGGCTGTTAACCGCATAGGTAAAGTGGTGCAACCGTCCCTTGGTTCCGGTATGGTCGCGCGTGTATGCAAAGTCATAGCTCTTGTTGGTACACGTCATCCACATGGCCGCTTCCGAACCATCGTCCATCACGATCTGCTCGGTCAGCCGGAAGCCGAGATAGTTCTCGAAGAACTCGCGGTTAGCTTTGATGTCGACGGCGAGACCGTTCCAGTGATCGAGCCTGCGCACGTTAATGCCTCGCGCCGGAAATCGTTGTGCCTGGTTCTTTAGCGCTGGACGCAACTCCTGCGGTGCCTGATACCACTGCGTGTCATAGTACAACTCGATCTTGTGGCCGTCCGGATCATGGCATAAAAAAGCCGGCCCGTGGGCCAAGTCGCCGTCGGTCCACCCGATGTCGAAACCCGATCCCTTGAGCGCGCGTACGCGCCGTTCCAGCGCCTGCGGACTCCGTGTTCGAAAGGCTACATGCCCCAAACCAGGCAGCTTCGATGCGGTGAGCTTCAAAGAATGGCGTTCGTAGTCGTCATAAGCGCGCAAGTAAACGGAATCTCCTTCACGACCACTCTCGCTCATCCCCATCACGTGAATGAAGAATCGTGCGCTTTCCTCGGGCTTCGGAGTCAGCAGTTCAAGATGACCTAGGTGAGCCACGTCCATGACAGGTTCATCGTGCATGCGCTAGTTCTCCAGAATGTGTTTCGGACTGTTGTTACTGCAGAGGACGGCCGGGCCGGCTGGGTGAAAGGTAGGCCGTCCGCGGCCGCGCGCTCCAGCGCCCCGGACTTTGAGTACACTCAATATACCTCTCACCTTTGTTTCCAGGTGTCAAGCAACGCACAGATTCCGATCAGTTGCTTGAATGACTGGCTCGGCAATACTCGCAAAAGCGATTGACCCTTGACAATGCTCAACATGGCGAGAAAAATGTAGCCGGATATTCAGTATACTGAACGTATAAATCTTCATGACGGCTGCTGCGCAGTCAATCAACATCGCCAGGATCCTCAAAGGTTACTCGATAGAGGTGCATCCAGGGGACGCTAAAGCGCTGGATGCCGCTCAGAAGCGTCTCAACCCGGGGACGGAAGTATTTCTCCCTTGGATTCCCGGCACAAACCCGATGGGCTTGGTAGCGGTGGCCGCGAATCTTCGACGTGCCGGTCTTTGGCCTGCGCCGCACATCGGTGCCCGCCACCTGGAGAGTTCGGCTCAACTCGAGCACCTCGCTTCAAGATTGGCTGATGCAGGCGTTGATCGAATTCTCGTCATTGGCGGCGACAGAGCGAAGCCGGCCGGACCATTCGCCTCAACCTTGGCAGTTCTGCAAACGGGAGCGTTTCAGAACAGAGGGATCACCCGCATCGCCATTGCTGGCTTTCCTGAAGGCAACCCAAATATTAACGATCTCACTCTGGATGAGGCACTCAGGGCCAAGGTGAGCTTCGCTCTCGCCACGGGATTGCATCTTTCGATTGTCACGCAGTTCTGCTTCACGGCGCAGCCGATCGTCGACTGGCTGCAGCGCATTCGTGCCAAGGGTATCGACTGCCCAGTGCGCATAGGACTCGCAGGGCCGGCATCGGTGACGACTCTGTTGCGCTACGCGGTACGTTGCGGAATCGGTAACTCGCTGCATGTGCTCACCGAGCATCCGTCTTTCGCGAAGCTTCTTACAGAGCACGGACCGATTCCCATTATTCGAGATCTTGCGACATATCGGGGGGCAGGTAAGAACGGTAGCTTGCCGCTCGGTATTACGGGGCTGCACTTCTTTGTGTTTGGCGGCTTCCGCAGGACGGTCGACTGGATCGATGGCGAAGGCGCTAACTGACGCCAAGTGTCTGGGCTGTGCGCCATCCTTTCGCATATGTTTCTCGCGCGACCGCGGAGTACGGCACGGGACTCACGACGGCGCGAATCTCGACTTGCTTGTGACGTTCGACGGTCACCTTCTGCGTGCCGCCACCCGCTTCTCCCCAAACGAGATTGACTTCTGTGCCGATCTCGACCTCCGGATCCACGACCCCCAGCGATAGCATCGACCGTTCGTTGTAACTGTATCCGGTAAACATTGAGACGCCGATCGTCTTCCCACCTTTCAGTACTTTGTCGTATGAGGCAGACGCGTAATTTGACTGGGGAAGATCGATGTACTTAAGGGTGTCTCCCTGCTGCAGGAGCGAGGCCCACACCTTCACGACATCTTCGGCCTTCCAAGCAAAAGTGACTTTTTTTCGCTGCGGGGTTACTGCCATTTTCTCCAGTGCGTCACGTCCAATGAAGTCATGGTCGAACTTCACGAACGGCCCATAGCCCATGGCATACGGGGACATGTAATACTCCTCGATGTTGTTGGAGTCGAAGCTGCCAGCCAGTGAGCCAGTTGCCTCGTAACCGGATGCGGGTAACCATTGCCGATATGCCTTCATCTTGTCGCCGGTGTAGACGGCGGGCAGAGGCGATGGAATCCAACCCGATTCCAGCGTGTTGGTCGCGTAGGCTCTGTTCCCGACTTCCCGCAGGCCAAAGTCCCTGCCGGCGCTGACGATCGCGGCACGGATTTCTTCGCGCTCTGCGTAAGGCCCCCAGATCTCCAATCCCGGCGCACCCGCCATGCCATGACGGAGTGCGCGAATCTTTCGTCCCGCGATATTGATGACGCCCAGGTTGAAGAACTTTATGTCTGGAACCGGCCCGCCGTTCAACTTCTCGAGAACTTGTGGAGCATTGGGCCCTTGAATCTGGTAGCGGTAGCATGTGCGAATTACTGCGTTACCCTTCGGATTGGAGGGCGACCTGTCATCCTTTTCAATCTTGACGTTGTAGCCGCCGGTTTCGCCATGAAATTGGATCCAGTTCGAGGCCGGAGCTCTCCCCACGAATACCAGCCGATTCTCCTCGAGATGAAACAGAATGCCGTCGCCGATTACGAAGCCATCGTAGCTACAGGGGGCGAACTGCTTGGCGCGATTGACAGGAAACTTCGCGAAACTGTTAGTCGCGAGATAGGAGAGCATTTTGAGAGCGTCGGGTCCTTCGACATAGATGTTGGCCATGTGGTGAGATTGGTCGAAGAGAACGGCAGTTTCCCGCCACGCCCGCTGCTCGTCGCGCCAGTTCGAGTACTCGGTCGGGACGACCGGATAGACGTAGGCTCCGATCTGCGAGTTGCGCAACATATGCACTGGATTTCTCACGCTCTGTAACAGATCCTCCAGGCTTTTCTCTTTCATATTCGTTCCCCCGTCCCCAAACTGTTAGGTCGCAGAGTCGTGGCGCGACCAAGGTGTTCCGATCTATGCTCCTGGCTCGCAAGCGGCGTTCAGTATACGGAATGACTTGCAACTTTACTAGGCCGATAAGGCGGGACCAACTTTCCAAGGGTGGTTAGCTTTCCAGGTAAGTGGCAGAAGGAGTAAATCCGGTCGCAGGAGCCGGCGAGAATTTCTGAGCAAATTTTAACGAAGCCGTGCTCGCGAGTGATTATTTCGGGACAATGTCAATCCTCGATCGAGCGGCGCCCGGCTTTCTTCGTTGTTCAAGTGCACGAATTTCTTCAGAAGGTGTACAAAAACCTTTTGTTCGTCTCGGTTAAGGGCATCCAGCAGCCGGGAGGCGAGAAGTTTGCTGCGCGGCACAAGCTTCCTCAGCAAACCTGTTCCTTCAGGCGTCAAATGCAGGAGGCGGAAGCGCTTACTCTTCATCGGCATCATGCGCCGGACTAGCCCGCGCTCCTCCAGACGCACTGCCAGATCTGCCGCTGTTGAAGTATCGAGGGCACAAAATTTAGCCAACGTGACCTGGTCAATTCCCGGATGGCGCTCAAGAACTCGTAACACACAGTACTGAATCGGTGTCACACCGTGACCCATGGTCGAGTGGAACATTGAAACGGCGATCTGTTGGGCGCGCCGGATCAGGTGGCCGGGTTCGTCGTACACTTCCATCGGCGTGGGTTTGTGCCTTCCACTGTTGTTCGATGATCGTGCTTTGCGAGGGTTCATTTTTCTGCTTTCGAGAGACTCTTTATAGAGCAGTTTGCAAGAAGCCGCAGGATCGTCTTGCGATGGCAAATTGCATACATTAAGCTGCCTACCGTTGAGCACACTGAAGGGCCAACCCGACTTCAGCCGAGCACCCTTGCGACCGGTGCGCTTTTTTTCGCCCGAGATCGAGCTGAACCGGCAACCTGCTGGTAGCTGGCTCATGCGATCAGCCGAGCCGCTCGCCGACTACGATCATCGCGTGGGCGATTGGCTGGACTTCTGGGCGCGCGAAGCCCCGCAAGGAATCTTTCTCGTCGAGCAGACCAACCACGGGGAGCGGACCGTCCGCTATGCCCAAGCCCGCGCTGCGGTTCTGGCTCTTGCCGAGAGCTTGCTTGGTTACGGGCTTGGTCCTGATCGCCCCCTCGCCATCCTTGCCGCGAACGGTATCGACCACGCCCTCGTAATGCTGGGGGCACTTTACGTTGGGATTCCCATCGCGCCAATCGCGCCAGCGTATGCTCTTCAAACCACGGATTATATCAAGCTCTCCCATGCCTTCCGGTTGCTCAACCCCGGCATGGTGGTCGTCGACAATGGCGATCTGTACGGTCCGGCAATGCAACATGCCCTTGATCCCTCCGTGCCGGTTATCGCACTTCGAAGTCCTTCGACTCCACGTATGCGGGAACTTGCTTCGTTGTCGGGTGACGGTCGACGAAGGGATGAGGTTGCCGCCGCCGCCACCCAAGTTGGCCGAGATACTATCGCTAAGTTTCTATTTACATCCGGCTCGACCGGAATACCGAAGGCAGTGATTAACACGCACGGAATGATTTGCGCCAACTCGCAGATGAAGCGGCAGGTGGCCCCCTGTCTGGCTGAGGAACCACCAGTTATGGTGGACTGGGCGCCGTGGAACCACACCGCGGGGGGCAACAGCAACTTCAGCATCATCCTTCACAATGGCGGCACCCTGTACATTGATCCGGGAAAGCCGACGCCATCCCTGTTCGGGGCAAGCTTGGAATTATTGCGGCGAGTGTCGCCGACGATCTATTTCAATGTGCCAAGGGGTTATGAACTGCTGATCCCTCACTTAAAGGCGGAGCCCGAATTCCGAGAACACTTCTTTCGGAGACTGCAGTTTCTTTGGTATGCGGCGGCTTCCATGCAACCGGCGACCTGGTTTGACCTCGAACAACTTGCAATAGAAGCAGTCGGCCACCGGATTCTGACGGTTTCCGGTCTGGGCATGACGGAAACCGCTCCCATCGCGCTTTTCGGCAATGTGAACGCGACCGGCCCTGGTGTAGTTGGTGTTCCGGTAGCTGGCGTGGAACTCAAGCTCATCCCGCACGATGATTGCTTTGAAGTCCGCTATCGTGGCCCGAATGTGACGCCAGGCTACTGGCGTGATCCCAAGGCGACGGAAGCGGCTTTCGACGAGGAGGGCTTCTTCCGCTCGGGCGATCTGGTCAGCTTTATCGACTCAAACCGCCCCGAAGCGGGCCTTCGATTCGACGGACGCATGAATGAAGTCTTCAAGCTGAGTTCAGGGACAAAGGTCAGCGCGGGAAAGCTGCGGCTCGATGCGCTGGATGCGCTTCGGCCCCTGGCTAGTGAAGTCGTGGTTGTCGGAGCTGACCGCGAGGATGTGCGCATCCTCGTCTTTCCCGACTGGGAGGTCTGCGCCAGCACCGCGGGAGTGAATCCCATCGCCACACCTGCGGAGTTAGCTTCAAACAAGGCGCTTCGCGCGATCTTCTATGAACGTTTGGCTAAACTCGCCGCTACGGGAACGGGAAGTTCGAATCGGATTGTTGCAGCCTTACTCGTCGAGGTTCCGCCCTCGAATTCCGCCGGTGAGTTGACCGAGAAAGGCACAGTCAACAGTCGCGCTTTGCAGCGCAACCGGCCCGAACTTCTCGAAGAGCTCTTTAGAGGCACTGACGATCGAGTTCTGCGGGTTGTTTCTGTCGGCTCTAAGCCGCCAGATTCGCGCATATAATGTCGGGCACTCCGGGGTGGGCCTAGGATGGGTAACATGGTTGGCGGAAACTTTGCGATTATCGCCGCTGTACCCCGCGCCATCTTCTCCAACACCGCGAAGGGTCCACAAAACAGATCCTCCGTCCGCGAGAGTATCGCGGCATGCGGTCTTGGCATGTAGATTGGTCCGTGTTGGAGCGGTCATCCCATGGAAACAAAGGTTGAACCGAAAAGCTTTCCAATTCCGAGTTCGCTGAAGGTCGTCGAGGGTACGGAACGGGCGCAAGCGGCTTATCCGTACTACATGCAATTCACGAAAGAAGACGACGAGCGCTTCTGGTTCTACAACTCCATGCACTTTCCGGAGCCGATGTCTGCTTTCGATGTCACCACTGCAGAGGCTGCATATTGTGCGCTTGGCGCGAACAATACCCGCGTACATTCTCTACCCACAACCTTGGGGATTGACTATCGCATCATCAACGGGCGTATCTATATCGGGGGAAACGCCGTAACCGACTCCGATGAGATTGCCCGGCGTACGGAGCAGTTTCAGCAGCGCGCTTTTTATTACTACGAGAACTGGGAACGGCTCTACGCGCAGTGGAAAGACAAGATGATGGGTCTGATCCGGGAGTCTGAGAAGCTTCCGAAACTTGAAGTTCCGGAGTTCGAGCCACTGGAACACGTTCTTGCCGGACGGGGCATCGCTTCCAATCACTACCTTCTCGACACCTATCAGAAAACTCTCGAAGGATATTTCCGGATGTGGCAGCACCACTTCGAGTTTTTACTTCTCGGCTACGGCGCCTATCTGACCTTCTTCGATTTCTGCAAGAAGGCTTTTCCGGAAATTAGCGAGCAGACCGTAGCACGCATGGTTTCAGGCATGGAGGCGGAGATCTTCCGTCCAGACGATGAACTTCGACGCTTGGCAATGCGCGCTATCGAGTTAAGCGTCGACGGCGCATTGCAGGATGGAGCCTCACCCGCAACCGCGATCAAGGCCCTCGAGCAGCTTGGGAAGCCCGGCCAAACGTGGCTTCAGGAACTGGCAGTCTCGCGCGACCCATGGTTCAACATCAACGTCGGGGATGGGTTCTACCACTATCATCGCTCGTGGAACGACGATCTCTCCATGCCCTTCAGCGCGCTCCCCGGCTATATCGCCAATATCAAGGCAGGCGAGCGCATCGAACGGCCCATTGAAAAATTGATGGAAGAACGGAAGCAACTCATTGCAGAGTATCGCGAGTTGTTGAATACCGACGACGAGCGTGCAGCCTACGATCAAATGATCACGTTAGCGCATCGCGTCTTCCCCTACGTGGAGGGTCACAAATTTTATTGTGAGCACTGGTACACCAACCTCTTCTTCAACAAAATAAGAGAATTCGGAGCGTTGCT
>Ga0126371_10002004_pt1 | contig 17438 bp, 18 predicted proteins | sample PanSoiMetaPlot_4_FD_110145 | JGI IMG/M metagenome (GOLD analysis project Ga0126371, IMG submission 110145) | Tropical forest soil microbial communities from Panama - MetaG Plot_4 | ecosystem: Environmental > Terrestrial > Soil > Tropical forest > Bulk soil | place: Panama | collected 2016-02-17 | reverse complement strand
GCGCGCAGCGTGGACAGAAGCTGCGGGTCGCGCGCGGTCTTCTTGTGGGCCGCCGCCCGGCCGGCGCGGGCGGCCGGCGCCGCGTCCGCCCCGTCGTCCTGGCGCAGCACGTCGAGATAGATGAACTTGTCGCAGGCGGTGACGAACGGGCGCGGCGTCTTGCGCTCGCCGAAGCCGTAGACCGTGATGCCCTGCTCGCGGATGCGCGCGGCGAGCCGCGCGAAGTCCGAGTCGCTCGACACGATGCAGAAGCCGTCGAAGCGGCCGGTGTTGAGCAGGTCCATGGCGTCGATGATCATCGCGCCGTCGGTCGCGTTCTTGCCGGTCGTATAGGCGAACTGCTGGATCGGCTGGATCGAGTGCTCGAGCAGGCAGCTCTTCCATCCGGTCAGGTTCGGCTTGGTCCAGTCGCCGTAGATGCGCCGCACGCTGGCGACGCCGTACTTGGCGACCTCGGCCAGGAGGCCGGCGACGATCTTGGGCGAGGCGTTGTCGCCGTCGATCAGGAGTGCGAGGGTCGATCCGTTGTCGGGCATCGGATGAACATAGTCGATTGCGCTGCGTCCCGGAACAGCGGAACGCCGCGGCTGTTGTGGAGCGTCATCCGGCGCACTGGAAGCGATCCGCGGCCCGACATACAATCGGCCCGGGAAACCATCCATGACACAGTTCGCGTGCACCTGCGGCGCCCTCTACGAGGTCATCCCGACCGAGGGGCCCTCGCGGGCGGTCGACGACCTGATCAAATGCGTGGTGTGCGCGAAGGAGTTGTTCTCGTGGAGCGGCTCCAATGTCGGGCAACTGCACCTCGTCTCGCGTCCCGACCGCGACAGGGAGTAGCGAACGGCGGACAACCTGTCGGAAGCGTGCCCGGACGCCGTCAACTGCGGCGGGGAAAACGGGCGCTTGTGCTTGCCTTCGCGGCGCTAATCGGCGACGCATGAATTCTAGTCTGACATTTTTGTGCGTGGTCGCCCGCCGGTGCGCGTCGGCGGCAGGGCGCAGGAGAGCCGCTGGTGAAGACCGACCCGACAGGTTCGCGCCAAGCATACTAGATATGGGATCGTTGCGCGCGTAACCGGCCCTGTAAATCCCCTGTATTTCGCCTGTATTTTCAGGAAACGGTTTTGCGCCGCGACACACAAGATATGGACAGAAGCCGGGATGGCCGAAAGGCCGTCGTACGAGCCGGCCGGTAAGACGCTCGCGCCATTCTTGCGTCGCGGAACCATGCGCGCGGCCCGCCGGTTGTCTCCGGAACGAGGAATGAGCCGATGGCCGATGCGATGCACAGGCAGGACACGCGCGAAGCGAGGATGCGCACGCTCGCCGAGAGGCTCGAGTTCGCGGTCGACAAGACCGACGGCGGCTTCACGCTGACGCGCACCATCGATCTGTCGCGGCCCGAGCGCGCCGAGAACCTGACGCTGTCGCAGGCCGAGGAGCTGCTGGAGACCTGGAAACTGCGCGGGCTCGGCGGCGGGTGAGGCAAGCCAAGCCGCGGCGCATCCTCATGTCGTCATGGCCGGGCATAGCCGTTCGAAGAACGGGGTCGCTTCGGCTCGCCTGTGTCCCGGCCATCCACGTCTTTGCAGCAAGGCCCAAAAGACGTGGATGCCCGGGACAAGCCCGGGCATGACGCAGCGAGCGTAGGGTGGACAAAGGCGCGCAGCGCCGTGCCCACGGGTTGTCCTTCAGCGCACGACATGCAGCCGATCTTGGCTATTGCGGCTCATCGCACTCCGTCACTGCTCCGGCGGTTCGCTCGGCTCCCCCGAGATGACGACCCATGCGCCGGGCACCCTGACATTGTTGGTGGACGGAAAGGTGGTCCCGAGCTTCGTCTTCATGGCGCCGATCAGAGCGTCCATCCTCGTCCAGCTGTCCTTGAAATCGATGTTGTCGTTCGGCCCGTTGAGCGCGCCGGAGAGATTGATGGTCCCGATCGCCATCAGGTATCCGGACGCGGGATGAATGATTATGCCCGAGCGAGTTCCAGTGTTCTCGATCCCGATGGCCGGCCAGGGACGCACCGATGCACCCCCTTCCGGACTGTACCCCAGTGTCGCGTATTGTTTCGTAGCGCTCGCATGCGCGAAGAGCGGGTAGATGCCCGCGGCAAGTCGCCGGTGATTCAACACGCCGTCGGCGGAATTGCTGCCTGGCCCTCCCCGCTCGACGGTGACGCCTTCGATGCCCGGAATCTTGTCTCCCTGGAAGGTCACGTAATAGGTCCCGACCGTTCGCGAGAACGTCATGCCGGCGCGACGCTCCGTACGCGCACGATCCACATAGACGATGAATCCATTCTGATCGATCGGCTCGGCGGTCGCGGACGCGGCCGGCAACGGGATCCTGTCCTGGCGTTCGATGAGCTTCTTCAGATCGGCCGGATCGAATTTCGTCGGCGAAACGTCGTTGAGCAGCTGCCACGACCATCGCGTCAACTCCGGCGGCACGTCTTTCGGCGTGGCCAGAATGTCCTTCGCAAGCTTGACGTATTCCAACGAAATGCGCTGCCGCTCGAGCGAGAGCTGTGCATTCGTCTGCACCGTCGCGGCATTCGTCTTGTCGTGCTCGACCGTGGCCTGGATGTACCAGCCGCCGATCGCCAGCACGATCGGAACGAGGAGCGTCGCGAAGATCTTCGCCATCTGCTCGAACCGATCCAAGAAGGTGGCAGGGCGTCGCTCGTCGTCGGCCATCGTCGGCTCCAGCGAATATCGGTGGATCGAGAACTTCCCGCGCGCCCAACTATCGCATTGATTGTTCCGCTCAACAATACGACTGCGCCGGAAGGCGCCGGCCGTGCGAGGCGCCGCGCCGGGCCGACACCTGTCAGTCGCCGAAGACCCAGCGGATGATGCGGTAATCGCCGCTGTACCCGCCGTTCCGCGCGAACGGCTCCTCGTTCCAGAACCTCTCCGCCGCCGCGCGGTCGGGCAGCTCGAGCAGCAGCGCGGTGCCGATGTTGTCGGCGCCGTCGGCGGAGCGGATCGGGCCGCGGAAGATGAAGCTGTCGCCGTAGGACGCGAAGTAGGACTCGTGCGCATGCAGGTGGGCGCGGAAGAACTCCGGCGTGCCGGTCTTCGGCCCGGTGCACAGAAACTGCTGCAGGCCCTTGCGGCGATAGTCGGCGGCACGCTTGCCGAAGCTGTTCGACCAGCGATGCATCTCGACGCGCGCGTAGACGCCGGCCTGGCGCATCGGCTCGGCGGCGACGAAGGCGTCGGCGGCGGCGCGGTCGTCGAGCTGCATGAAGAACGAAGTGCCCAGCACCTCGCGGCCGTCGTCGGCGACGAAATGGCCGTAGCCGATGAGGCGCTCGCCGAATTTCTCGACGTAGCGCTTCTGCGCCGCCAGCGCGGCGCGCCGGGCGTCGGCGATGCCCGGCTTGTCCCAGCAGTAGATCGCCCACTGCGCCGCCTTGGTGCGGTAGTAGTCTTTCAGCGCCTCGCCCTGCAATCCGTAGCGCGGATCGCCGGGCAGATATCCGGATGGCTGGTCTTGCATGTCGCGTTCCCGATGCTACGGCGGGCGAATCGTAGGATGGGTTGAGCGCCAGCGAAACCCATCCTGCAGGGTTCCGCGGCGCTATTGCTGCGCTTTCGACAACCGCCCGTGGTCGAGACGCAGCCGCACCGGCGGGCAGCCCGCCGCCGGCACGGTCACCACGTCCTGGGCGCCCGACGGCGACTCGGCGAGCACGATCACCGGCAGCTTCGGAACGGCGCAGGTCGGACTCGCCAGGGCGCCGCGCAGAACCGGGAGATCGTCCTGATCGACGTCGACGGTCTTCACCATCACGGGCACCCGCTTTTCCGCCGGCGGATTGGCGAGCGAGGAAAATGCGAGAAACGCGATCGCGATGACCGGCGTCAGCACGAAGGTCCAGAACTTCAGCCGCCGGAACTGAAGGTCGCGCTCGATGGATTTCGCCTTCGCCTCGATCCAGCGCCGGGTCAGGTTCAAGTTGACCAGCTTCTCACCCGCCAGCGGCTTGCCGTCCTTGGCCTTCGGGTCGTCCGCAAAGGCCGTGAATTTTTTCAGATCGTCGATACCGTCGGGGAGAAGCGGCTTGAGCTTCGCCTCGAACTCCCGCTGCCAGCCCTTCCGCATTCGCGTGCCGTCGGCGATCTCCTGCAAGGTATGATTCCGCGGCGCGATCACAGTGAGCGCCAGCGCAAAGAGAATCGCCAGGGCGAGATATCCGATCGCGGCCGTCCCGACCGCCGCAAAATAGCGCAGGCCGTAATCGAGCGCCCCGAGCGACGAAAGGGTCGTGCCAGCAATGACGCCGGCCGTGGCCACGGCAATTCCGCTGATGACCCATTTGGCGGTTTCCCGCAGCGACTCTCCCGTCGCGGCGGATTGCTTTTCGATGTCGGAGATACGTTCACCGACATACGCGCCGATGTCGGTCGCAGCAGGGGCCGCGAGCGGGCTCATAGCTCAAATTTCTTTCGCGATCCTCGCAGGGTCACCACATGGGCATCCAGGCCGTGCTTCGTGCCTTGGAAGGTTCGCAGGGTCTTCTCGAGCCCGCTGGCCACGGTTGCGCTCCGCTTGTGCGGCACTTTCAGCACGACCAGCGGCTTGCTGCCGCCCCGCTGCACCATCTCCTTCGAGAGCTTCGCCAGGGATGGAAGCGTAACGTCCACGTCGAAGGGCTCGCCGGTCACGTTGGTGAGGACGACGGTGCCGGCCGCGCCGAGCTTCTTGAGCAGAAACGCATCGAGAGTGATCTTCGGCGACGTCATCTTGCGCAGCAGGGCAGTCGATGTCAGCGAGACCTCACCGCCGGACGCGCCCGGTGCGTCGATCGACAAAAGCTCGACCGAACGATCCGCCGCATTCAGCTTGAGCTTCAGCGTCGCGCCTTGATGGACGATGGTGAACGTGTCGTCCCTGTCCAGCTTCACTTTTTCGCTTTTTTGCGTATCGCGAGCCGCCATCTTGCGCCTCCCCGGCACGCAACCGCGCGTGATCCGTCACGCGTCGCGGCGCGCGCAGGAACCTAACACCATTTCTGTCACACGGACAAGTTGCGGGCCGGATGTATGCGCAGCGAGGCACCTTTTGCCGCGCGTGAGTTGTCACGACGCACTTACCTCATGACGCAACTACGCTGACACCGATTTCACGATCAGCATACCGCGAGCGCGCGCGTGACGCGCCGGAACGGTAGCAATTTGCTGTCGTGCGTTTTACCGCGCCGCGCTAGGTTCCATCACCGACTTTAATTCATTCGAACGGTGAACCTCGGCCGATAGCAAGAGTCGTAATCTCTGGCGGGAGGTGTGCCATGCCGCAGCGCTTCTTCCACACGCTCGACGACGCGAACGACAATTCGGTCAGCAACGCGTTCGAGGACTGGTTCGCGGCAAACGGGGTCGACATCGGGGCGCAGGCGTTCCTGCAATCACCGAACAATGCGGCGAACGGCGGCGCTCCGCTCACCGGCGCAGAAGGGCCGCTCGAGGCGGCCGCGACCGCGGTGCCGGCAGCGAGCCCGTTGCACTACTTCCTCAAGGTCGGCGGCATCACCGGCGACGCGACCCTCAAGGGCTTCGAAGGCTGGATCGCGGTCGACGGCTTCGACTGGGGCATCGAGAACACGAGGACTGTCGGCAGCGCCGGCGGCGGCGCGGGGGCCGGCAAGGCCTCGTTCTCGGCGCTCACCGTCGACATCCATTCGCTCTCCGCGCTCACGGCGCTGTTCAGCGATGCCGCGCGCGGCGTGAATCTCGGAACCGTCGAGCTGGCGGCCGTCGACACCATCAAGGGCCAGAGCCTGAAGGTCTACGACCTCAAGCTCTCCGACGTGGTCGTCGGCAGCTTCGAGAACGACCCGGGCCCGAACGGCGTCGAGACCGCCGTCGCGTTCGACTTCGCCAAGGCCGACGTGACCGTGCGGCCGCCGACGAACAACGGCGGACCAGGCGTGCCGCAGACGGCCGAGTTCGACGCGACAACCGCCACGACGGACGTGCTGGCAAGCGGCTTCGCCGCCAGTGCGATCACCACGACCACGGTGCCGCTCGAGTCGGCCGCGACGCTGGTGCCGGCGAACAGCCCGCTGAAGTATTTCCTCAAGGTCGGCGGCGCGACCGGCGACGCCACCCAGAAGGGCTTCGAGGGCTGGTTCGCGGTCGACGGCTTCGACTGGGGCGTCGAGAACACCGGCTCGGTCACGAGCGCAGGAGGCGGCGGCGGCGCCGGCAAGACCTCGTTCTCGCCGCTCACCATCGACATCCATTCGCTCAGCGGGCTCGCGGCGCTGTTCAGCGATGCGGCGCGCGGCGAGAATCTCGGCACGGTCGAGCTCGCGGCGGTCGACACCATCAAGGGCGAGACGCTGAAGGTCTACGACCTCAAGCTCTCCGACGTGCTTGTGAGCGGCTTCGAGAACGACCCGGGCCCGAACGGGATCGAGACGGAGGTCGCGTTCAACTTCACCAAGGCGAGCGTGATGGTGCAGCCGCCGACCAACAACGGGCGGCTCGGCGTGCCGCAGGCGGCCGAGTTCGACCTGACCACGCTCAAGACGACCGACGTGCTGGCAAGCGGCGCCAGCGCGGTCACGACCAGCCACGTGCCGCTCGCGTCGGCCGCGACGCTCGTGCCGGCGAACAGCCCGCTGCATTACTTCCTCAAGGTCAATGGCGTGACTGGCGACGCGACCCAGAAGGGCTTCGCGGGCTGGTTCGCGGTCGACGGATTCGATTGGGGCGTCGAGAACACGACCCGGATCGGCAGCGCAGGCGGCGGCGCGGGCGCCGGCAAGACGTCGTTCTCGCCGCTGACCGTCGACATCCATTCGCTTTCCGGTCTCGCGTCGCTGTTCAGCGACGCCGCGCGGGGCGAGAATCTCGGTACGATCGAGCTCGCGGCGGTCGACACGATCAAGGGCCAGACGCTGAAGGTCTACGACCTCAAGCTCTCCGACGTCATCTTGAGCGGCTTCGAGAACGACCCGGGCCCGAACGGGATCGAGACGGCGCTCGCCTTCGATTTCGCCAAGGCTGCCGTGACGGTGCAGCCGCCGACGAACAACGGCCGGCCCGGCGCGCCGCAGACCGGCGAGTTCGACCTGACCACGCTCACGGCGGCCGCCGCGCTGGCAAGCAATGTCAGCGCCAGCGTGGTGAGCACGACCGCCGTGCCGCTCGCCTCGGCCGCGACGCCGGTGCCGGCGAACAGCCCGCTGCAGTACTTCCTCAAGGTCAATGGCGTGACCGGCGACGCGACCCTCAAGGGCTTCGCGGGGTGGATCGAGGTCGACGGCTTCGACTGGGGCGTCGAGAATCCCAACTCGGTGACGAGCGCGGGAGGCGGCGCCGGCGTCGGCAAGACGACGTTCTCGCCGTTCACCGTCGACATCCATTCGCTCTCCGGGCTCGCCTCCCTGTTCAGCGATGCGGCGCGCGGCGAGAACCTCGGGACGGTCGAGCTCGCGGCCGTCGACACCATCAAGGGCCAGAGCCTCAAGGTCTACGACCTCAAGCTCTCCGACGTGATCGTGAGCGGCTTCGAGAACGATCCTGGCCCGAAAGGGATCGAGACGGCGCTCGCCTTCGACTTCGCCAAGGCGGCCGTGACGGTGCAGCCGACGACCCGCAACGGCCGGGTCGGCGTGCCGCAGACCGGCGAGTTCGACCTGACCACGCTCACGGCGACGGACGCGCTCGCGAGCGCGTTCAGCGCCAGCGCGGCGACCACGACGCAGGTGCCGCTCGCCTCGGCGGCGACGCTCGCGCCGGCGAACAGCCCGCTGAAGTACTTCCTCAAGGTCAACGGTGCGACTGGCGACGCGACCCAGAAGGGCTTCGCGGGCTGGTTCGCGGTCGACGGCTTCGACTGGGGCGTCGAGAACACGAGGACGCTCGGCAGCGCCGGCGGCGGCGCGGGGGCCGGCAAGACCTCGTTCTCGCCGCTCACCGTCGACATCCATTCGCTCAGCGGACTTGCGGCGCTGTTCAGCGATGCGGCACGCGGCGGAAACCTCGGAACGGTCGAGCTGGCGGCGGTCGAGACCATCAAGGGCCAGAGCCTCAAGGTCTACGACCTCAAGCTCTCCGACGTGGTCCTCACGGGCTTCGAGAACGACCCGGGCGCGAACGGCATCGAGACCGCGCTCGGCTTCGACTTCGCCAAGGCCGCCGTGACGGTGCAACCGACGACGAACAACGGCCGGGTCGGCGTGCCGCAGACCGGCGAGTTCGACCTGACCACGCTCAAGACGACGGACGCGCTGGCAAGCAACGCCAGCGTCAGCGCGATCACCACGACCCAAATCGACACGACTCATTTGTCGCTCGCCTCGGCCGCCACGCCGGTGCCGGCGAACAGCCCGCTGCAGTACTTCCTCAAGGTGAACGGGGCGACCGGCGACGCGACGCTCAAGGGCTTCACGGGCTGGTTCGCGGTCGACGGCTTCGATTGGGGCGTCGAGCACACCGGCTCGGCCGCGAGCAGCGGCGCCGGCGCCGGCAAGGCCTCGTTCTCGCCGCTCACCGTCGACATCCACTCGCTCTCCGGGCTCGCGGCGCTGTTCAGCGATGCGGCGCAAGGCAAGAACCTCGGGACGGTCGAGCTCGCGGCGGTCGAGACCATCAAGGGCCAGAGCCTCAAGGTCTACGACATCAAGCTCTCCGACGTGGTCCTCACGGGCTTCGAGAACGACCCCGGCGCGCACGGGATCGAGACCGCGCTCGGCTTCGACTTCGCCAAGGCCAGCGTGACGACGCGGCCGCCGACCCTGAACGGCCGGCCCGGCGCGCCGCAAACCGTCGGCGTCGACCTGACCACGCTCCAGGCCGACTTCGCGCCGGGCGACCTCGTCTTCAATCCGCCGACGAGCGGCGCCGGCCTCCTGGCCCCCGCCACCATCGGCTCCTCGATGCCGCAGGATCCGTCGTGGCGGCCGACGCTGACGTCGGGCCACTAGAGATGCTTCCACATTCAATGATCCGTCATGGCCGGGCTTGTCCCGGCCATCCACGTCTTTTTTGCCGGATCGCAAAGACGTGGATGCCCGGCACAAGGCCGGGCATGACGAGGCGCTGATGTCCGACTGGGGTCAGGGCTATCACGTCGGCATCGCCTACACGCTCGGGTTCTACCCCGAGCTTGCGCCCAACCACCTCGAGGCGGCGCTGTTCTTCGCCGGCTTCAAGTCCAACCTCGCCGGTGATGGAAAACGCTACTGCGAGCTCGGCTGCGGTTTCGGGCTCACGACGCTGACGCTCGCGGCCGCGAACCCGCATATCGACTTCGTCGGCGTCGACTTCAACCCGACCCACATCGTCGCCGCGCGCTCGCTCGCCGAGTCCGCGGGGCTCGCCAACATCCGCTTCGTCGAGGCGAGCTTCGACGAGCTGCTCGGGCCGCGCTTTTCCGATCTCGACGAATTCGACGTCATCGCGCTGCACGGCATCTACAGCTGGGTCGCGCCCGCCGTGCGGCGGGCGATCGTCGCCTTCGCGGACGCGCGGCTCAAGACCGGCGGCGCGCTCTATGTCTCCTACAACGCCGCGCCCGGCTGGATGCCGCGCGCGCCGCTGCAGCGGCTGATCTTCGAGCATGCCAAGCGCCATCCGGCGGCGCCGCGCGAGGCGACCGCCGAGGCCTTCCGCTTCGCCAAGGCGATCAAGGACGCCGGCGCGCTCTACTTCCAGATCAATCCGCAGGTCGGCGCCTTCGTCGACGCGATGCTGACCCAGGATCTCACCTACCTGGTGCACGAGAATCTCAACGAGAGCTGGAGCGCCCTCTATCATGCGGACGTGGCGGCCGACTTCGCGGCGACGCGGCTGAGCTACGCCTGCTCGGCGCACATCGCCGACGACGTCGACGAGACCTCGATCCCGCTCGCCACCCACGCGATGCTCGCCGGCATCCCGGACGGCGTCTGGCGCGAGACCGTGAAGGACTTTCTGGTGGGGCGCTCGTTCCGCCGCGACATCTTCGTGCGCGGCCCGGTGCCGCTCACGCCCGCCGAGATCGCCGAGGGGCTCGAGCGCACGCTCGTGCTCACGGTGCCGCGCGCCGCCGCGACCGCCGACATCCGCACCGCCATGGGCGACGTGAAGGGCCGCGACGATCTCTACGGGCCGCTCCTCGATCGCCTGGCGGCCGGACCGCTCCGCGCCGCGGATCTCGTGGCGCCGCTCTCCGGCACCGAGCGGGCCGCGGCGCTTCAGGCGGTGCGCCTGCTGATCCACTCCGGCCAGCTCAAGATGATCCGCGCCGATGCCAGGCCCGACTGGGCGCCGGCGCGGCGGCTCAACGTCGCGCTCACCCACGAGATCGCGGCCGGTCGCAGCGTCCGTGTGCTCGCCGCGCCGGCGGTCGGCACGGGCGTTCCCGCCGACCTCACCGATTTCGGCTTCGTCGCCGCGCGCGCACGCGACCTGTGGCTCGACGCCGACACGATCGCGCGCACCACCTGGAAGCTGATCGCGGGCACGTCCATCCGCCCCATGCGGGACGGCAAGCTCTATCGTGAGGACTCGGAAGCACTGCCTTACCTGCGCGAAGCCGCCGAACGGCTGCTCGCCGAGAAGCGTGGACTGTTCGAGACGCTGGGGATTTAGCTGACCAGACCCGTCATCCTGAGGCGCGCGCCGCAGGCGCGCCTCGAAGGATGATCGGCAGAGGCGATGCGCCACGAGCAAGTGGAACTGCATTGGCCGTCGCCCTTCGAGGCTCGGCGCAACGCGCCGAGCGCCTCAGGGTGACGGATCGATTCATCTCGCGCCCGCACCCGCCAACGCCCGTCTCAATTGTTATGCCCACCGTCTTCGCGCGCCTTGATCCAATCCGCGAGCGTGCCCGTCGGCTTGCGGGCCGTTGCCTTCTTCTTCGCCGCGCCTCTCGCCGCCGGCTTGGCCGGACGCGACGCGTCCTGCTCGGCATCGCGGGCGAGGCGCAGCGCGCGCAGCCGCGCCGTCTTGGCGCGCAGCGCCGCCGCCTCGGCCTCGTAGCCTTGCGCGGCACTTTCGTCGGATTTTTCGGCCATCGGATTCCCCGTGTGCGTGGATGAGCCGGAGAGTTCCGGCGGAAAGGATACCTGCTTTATATCCGCCCATCGCGGCGGCAGCAGGGCACGCGGACGCGCAGGAGCCATGCAGTCCCATATTCCCCGCCCTGCGACACCTTGCTACGCTGCCGCGCGCAATCACCATCCAGGGGGCCTGCCATGATCGATCGTCGCCGCACACTTCGTCTCGCGCTCGCCGCTCTCCCCGCGGCCTTGCTCGCGTCGCCGCCGGCGCGCGCCGAGCAGGCGTTCGAGCGCTTCTTTCCGTTCCTGATCGACCTGCCGGGCTGGACCGGCGACAAGCCGGACGGCATGGCGATGCAGCTCGGCGGTCTCGACATCATGACGGCGACGCGCAAGTACACGCGCGACGGCGCCCATATCGAGGTCGGCATCCTGACCGGCCCGGCCGCGCAGGCCGGGCTTGCGATGCTCAAGTCCGGCATGAAGCTCGAGACGTCCGAGGGCCACGTCGTGACCGAGACCGTCGACGGGGTGAAGATGGCGCGCACCTACACGGCGAAGGACAAGTCCGGTGCCATCCTGATCGGCGTCGCCGACAGCGCGCTGTTCAACTTCGCCTACACCGGCATCACCGAGGACGAGGCGCGCGGCCTCGCCAAGCGCTTCGACTGGAAGGGGATCGCGGCGGCGCTGCCGAAGTAGCGGCGGGCCGGGCGTGCGGACATGATCGCGCGTCGGCAGGTGATCGGTCTTGCGGCGGGGGCGCTCGCGGCCGCCGCCGCGCCGCGCGCGGCGCGCGCCGATGACGGCCTCGCGCGTCTCTATCCGCTGCTGATCGACCTGCCGGGCTGGTATGCCGGGCGGCCGGGCGGCATGGCGACGAAGAAGTTCGGCACGAGCATGACGGTGGCGGCGCGCGAGTACCGGCGCGGCGACGCCTTCGTCATGGCGGAGGTCGCTGTCACCCAGGCGGTCTGGACGTGGCGCGGCCTCATGGGCATCAAGGCCGGCAGGGACGATCCGATCGGCGAGCCCGAGGTGATGAAGATTCCCCTTTACGACACGTTCGGCCTGGTCCGCGTCACGCTCGCCGCCGATGCGCAGTTCATCCTCACCTTCAAGGGCATCCCCAGCGCCGAGGCCGTTGCGCTCGCGCGCGAGTTCGACTGGAAGGCGATGCAGGGGGCGCTGCCGGAATGAACCGGTGCTGCCGGAAGAAGGACATGCAGACTCGACGACAGCACAGGATCGGGGGGAGATCATGCGCCTTTGCTCGATTGCCGCAATGGCGGGCCTCGCGATGACGCTCGCGTCCGACGCGCCGGCCGCCGCCGCCGAGCTCACCGTGCTCGCCGGCGGCTCGATGACGGCAAGCCTCAAGGAGCTCGGCCCGCGCTTCGAGCGCGCCAGCGGCCACAGGCTCGCGATCCGCTACGCCGGCACGCCCGAGCTGATCAAGCTCGCGACCTCGGGCACGCCCTTCGATCTCGGCGTCGTGCCGGTCGACGTGATGAAGGATGCGGCCGCGCGCGCGACCTTCGCGGGCACCCCGGTCGACATCGCGCGCGTCGGCTACGGCGTCGCGGTACGCGCCGGCGCCGCGAAGCCGGACGTGCGCACGCCGGCGGCGCTCAAGGCGGCGCTGCTCGCCGCGAAATCGGTCACGCTCTACCCCGAGAGCGCGGCCGGCGGCTATGTGCTGAAGACCTTCGAGCGCCTCGACATCGCCGACGCCATGAAGGCGAAGCTCAAGCCGCAGGCGGCGCCGGGCGACATCCCCAAGGCGGTGGCCAGCGGCGAGGCCGAGCTCGGCGTCTTTCTCACCAACGTGCTCGCCGGGCCCGGCGTCGAGCTCGCCGGCCCGTTCCCGGCCGAATTGCAGAACGATCTCGTGTTCGTCGGCGCGGTCGCGGCGGCGTCGAAGAATGCCGCCGCCGCCAAGGCGTTCATCGATTATCTCGGGACGCCCGAGGCCGCCGCCGTGCTCAAGGCCAAGGGCATGACGCCGGGGTGAGCGCAAGCCTTACCGCATCCGCGCTGTGCGAAAACTCACATCGCGGTCCGCGCAAACCGTGCGACTCTCCGGCTGTCAAATCCAGCGAGGGAGCACGACCATGCTGGCGGAAATCTTCATGCTGCGGTTGGAGGCTCTTCGGCGAGACACCGCGGCGCCGACCACGACGGCGAGCGATGTGCGCTTCGTGCCATTGAAGCAGCTGCCGCCCGAAGGCAAGCCGGAGCGCACCGCGCAGTGAGAGACGCCGTGCAGGCCGGATTTGCTCCGACCTGCACACGTCCAACGCCGGTTATCGACAACCTCCGACCCTGAGGGCGAAGCCGCTCAGGTCCGCATTGACCTGCAGCCCGACCTGCCGTCCGAGCAGATGCAGCTCGGCGCCCTTCTCGTTGCGCAGCACGATGCCCTGCGCGCCGACGCCGACCGCGGCGCCGGCACCGCCCGCGGCATAGCCGCCCTGCACGTCGCACGGGCTGCGGATGCCATAGACCTGTCCGCGGAAACGGGTCTCCGACGCACCGAACACGATGCCGCCCGAGATGCCCCCGATGGAGATCGGATAGGTGCGGCCGTGGAAATGGAGCACGCCGTTGCCGCCCGATCCGCCGATCACCCAGCCGGCCTTGAGCACCGAGAATTCGATGTAGCCTTGATCGGCGCGCGCGGGCGAGGTCGCGACGAGGCCGGCCATCGCGGCGAACGCGATCAGGCCGGCACGAATGGTGGACGCAAAACGCATGGCGGTCTCCTCCTGTGCCTTCGAGTCGAAGGGCGCATCATAGCCCGAATGGCGCGGGGCGCGGCAAGTTTGTTGGCGGCCATCTCAACGAGCCGGCCCGGAAGAGCATCGCTCAATTCGGGCGCTGAGCGCTGCCCCCAAGGCGACTTGGCGCGGCGAAGAAACCCGAACACGCCTCGCGGCGTTGATCATGATCAAGCTGTCGCGCAACGTGCACAGATTCCATCTTTACGCTTCTCGCCGACGCATGGAGAATGTGGAGAAGAAGATGAGGAAGTCGGCGCCCGGGGCGATGATCGTCGCCGATGATGGGAAACGCGATGACGCGAACGCAGTGACGCATGCGCGATGGCGCCACCGGCAATGATGGTGCGAATCCAGCGATGAAGGCAGGCAAGGAAACGACGCGGAGGCCGATCCTCGCGGCGGGCGGGATCGTGTTTCGCCACGACGGAAAGCCCGCCATCGCGGTGGTGCAGCTGCGCAAGATGGGCGCCTGGGTGCTGCCGAAGGGTAAGCTTGCGGCCGGCGAAACTGCGATCGCGGCGGCTCGGCGCGAGGTGCTCGAAGAAACCGGTCATCGCGTGTCGGTCCACGAATTTCTCGGCGCGCTCGCCTACGACACGGGGGGACGGCAGAAGATCGTGTCCTTCTGGCGCATGCAGGCGCTCGCCGGCCCGGTGGGCGAGCTGATGCGCGACGTCAGGGCGGTGGAGTGGCTCACCCTCGACGCGGCGAGCGCGCGCCTCACCCATGCGCGCGAGAGGTTCTTTCTCGAGCAGGTCGGACCGGACGCGCTGCTGCGTGCGGTACGGTCGCAGCGCAAGCGGGCCGTGAAGCGCCCGCGGACCTCGCCGCAGCCGCTGCCCCAGCCGCTGTCCCGGCCGATACCCGAACTGGTCACGCCGGTCGATTTCATCGCACCGCTGCCGGCGGACAATCTTGCGCGCGGCGCGAGCGCGCCGCCCGACACGCGCGCCATCCAACCGGCAGCCGCGGGCCCGTACCTGAACGAGAAGGGCCTGCTGGAGAAAACCTGGGACTGGTTGTGCCACGCAGCGTGGCAGCCGAAGCCCGCGCGCGACTGATCGCACTACGTTTGCGCCGCGCGCGATGCTATGCTGCGCGAGCGCAAATGTTCCCCGCGCGCGAAGGTGCTTCCATGGCGCATGTCACATACAAGATCGTCCGCCACGACGACGGCTGGGCCTACACGGTCGACGGCGTCTTCTCCGAGTCGTTCCCGACCCATGGCGAGGCGCTCGCCGCGGCGCGCCGCGCCGCCGCCGAGCAGCGCGTGCCCGGCCACACCGAGGCGATCGAGTGGGAGGACGCGCAGGGCCGCTGGCACAGCGAGACCGCGCCCGGCCGCGACCGCCCGGATACCGAGGTAGAGGACAGCGAGTGAGGGCGCCGTAGCCCGGATGAGCGCAGCGAAATCCGGGATTCATCATCGCTTTGAACGCACCCCGCATGTCCCCCCGCATTCGCGGGGGCCGTGCGGGCTACAAGGAGATTTCTAATGAGAATCGTCGATCTCAGCCGCGAGCTCTATCACCGAACGCCGAGCTATCCGGGCCAGCCGCCGATCATCCACGGCATCTGGAAGACGCACGAGGAGGCGCGCGCCGAGAACAACGGCGTGCACGGCAACAGCGTGTGTTTCTTCTCGATGCCCGACCACGGCGGGACGCATATCGACGCGCCGCGCCATTTCGGCGAGCGCGGCACGCCGATCGACGAATATCCGCTGGAGAACTGCATCGTGCCGGGAATCTGCATCGACCTGCGCCATATCGCGCCTCGTGCGGAAATCACGCCGACCGATCTCGAGGCGGCGGTGAAGAAGGCGGGCGCGCCGGTGCCCAAGAAGGGCACGGTGCTGCTCTGCACCGGCCATCACGCCCGCACTTTCCCGCGCAAGGAATACTCGACCGACAATCCGGGCGTGAACGTCGCGGCGACCGAGTGGCTGGCGCAGCAGGGCGTCGTGCATTTCGGCATCGACTCGATGCGGCCCGGGCCCGAGGGCATGGTCAATACGCTCGTGCACAAGGCCTGCCTCGAGCTCGACATCACCCACATGGAGAGCCTGTGCAATCTCGAGACGCTGCTCGGCCAGGGCACGTTCCGCTTCATCGGCCTGCCGCTCAAATTTCGCGGCGGCACCGGCTCGCCGATCCGCGCGGTGGCCATCTTCGAATGAGCGTAGGATGGGTAGAGCCCCGCGCCCGCGGGGCGAAACCCATCGAGTGACGACCAACACGAAGATGATGGGTTTCGGGCTTCGCCCTCAACCCATCCGACGGTCTCGAAATCGACGCACGAGACAGGAAGATGCGCCACCGCCTTCTTGCCCTTCCCGCCTGTCTCCTCGTGCTCGCCACGGCCGCGACGGCCCGCGCCGAGGATTCCGCCGCGGTGCGTTGCGCGCTCAAGGCCTTTCCGCCGCCGCAAGCCGCCGCACCACCCGGCTATCTCGAGAGCGTGCGCAATCGCGTTCTCGGCTGGGTCTATGGGTCGCCGGAAACTGCGCTCGCGCGCCGGGGCGGGCTGCGTCTCGTGCTGCGTGCCGATCGCGATGCCTTCCGCGCCGTGCTGCTCGACGATCTGCGCGACGAGATGCGCTGCATCATGCGCGAGGTGCGCATCGCGCATGGCGAGATCGTGGTGCGCGACGGCGGCGTGGAGCTGCAGCTGCGCGAGGCATCGGACGCCCCGCGCGCCCGTGCGGCCCTCGGCACCGCGATGCCTGCCGGCTCGCCAACTGGTGGCGGAGACATGCACGAAAACGGGCTGATCCGCCTGGCCCCCGCGCCGGCGGATTTTGATGCGTTGCTGGGCCGGGCGCTCGACCGGACGGTCGAGATCATCCAGCGGCGCCTGAACGAGCTCGGGATGGCCTCGGCCGGCGTGCGGCGCGAGGGGGCGGACCGAATCCTGGTAACGCTGCCGGGGGGCGCGGACGCGGCGCATCTCGAGCACGTCGTGGCGGCGCATGGCCGTCTGGAATTTCGCCTGGTCGACACATCGTTGTCGCCGCAGGACGCGCTCAGGGCCGGCGTGCCGTCCGGCTCCGAGTTGGTGCGATCGGCGAAAGGCGGCGAGCAACTCCTGCTGCGCCGGCAAGCGGTGCTGACGGGCAGCGACATCGTCGAGGCCAGGGCGGCCCTCTCGCCTGTCAACGACCGGCCCGTAATATCGTTCACGTTCACGGCGCGCGGCGCGCGCGCGTTCGGCCTTTTCACGCAGGAGAACGTCGGCCGGCCCTTTGCCATCGTATTCGACAACGAGGTCTTGTCGGCGCCCGTCATCCGCGAGCCCATTCTCGGCGGCCGCGGCGAGATCTCGGGCCTGCCGACGATGCAGCAGGCCATCGATTTCGCGGTCCTGCTGCGCGCCGGAACGCTGCCGCTCGATCTGATCCCGATCGAACGGAAGACCGTCGAACCGGCATCGAAATAGGCAATCTCCTCACCCGCATGGCTCAGAAGGATCCAACCGCCGTGAACCGCCTCGTCGACATCCCGCCGGAAAAACTGACCGCCGAACAGATGACCGTGTTCGACAACCTCACGGCCGGGCGCGGGCGCATCCTCGGGCCCTACAAGGTGTGGATCCATTCGCCGACGGTCGCGGCCGGCATGGAGGCGATCGGCACCCATCTCAACAAG
>Ga0126371_10002003_pt1 | contig 17448 bp, 17 predicted proteins | sample PanSoiMetaPlot_4_FD_110145 | JGI IMG/M metagenome (GOLD analysis project Ga0126371, IMG submission 110145) | Tropical forest soil microbial communities from Panama - MetaG Plot_4 | ecosystem: Environmental > Terrestrial > Soil > Tropical forest > Bulk soil | place: Panama | collected 2016-02-17 | reverse complement strand
TATTCGTTGGGCTGCTCGTGAGGGCGTCACCGCGATCCTGCCACCGATGCATGAGGCCTACCAGTCGCCGCTGTTCGACCTTTACGCCGAGGTGTCGGGAAAACCGCGCGGCCAGGGCACGGGCCTGTTGCGCGATGTCATCATCGCGGACACGGACGAGGAGGCCATGGCGTTGTGGGAAGACTCCGGCCGTTTCTCAGGCAAGGCGTGGTTCGAGCCGTTTGGCTTCCGCCGTGGGCTGATGGACCCGGCGACAAAGCAATTTGCAACCGCGGAGGAATCGATCGACCTCGGCTATGCGCTGGTCGGTACCGCCGATACCGTGACGCGCGCGCTCGAGGCCAACATGAAACGGCAGCCGGTCGATTGGTTGTTCTGCTACAGCTATAACGCGCTGGTTCCGCACAGCAAGTTGATGAAGTCGACCGAGGCATTGTGGACCAAAGTGTTGCCGAAGTTCATGTGAGTCCCCGATGCCGCCGCTTTCGCTGGAATGCGGAGATGCAAAGAAAACACGGTGCGAAAATGATATCCGCGAACTACCTCGGCATGCCGCTCGAAATCAATGATCTCGACCATGAGAACCTCGACTACTTCGCCTACTGTGCGAAGCACGATTTTCGCCTGCAGCGGTGCGCCTCGTGCAAGCTGTTCCGATATCCGCCGTCAACCGCGTGCCCTTGGTGCGCTGAGCCGGATTCGGAATGGGTGTCGGTCGAGGGTCGTGGCATCGTGCATTCCTACACAGAGGTCCACCACGCCATTCAGCCGGCATTTACGCAGTACACGCCATATCTCGTGCTGTTGGTCGAACTCGACGCGCAGAGTGGCAAACCGACCAAGGAGGAGGGACTTCGTGTGATCGGCAATCTGGCGCGGCCGGACGGCGTGCTTGCGCCGAAGAGCGAGGTCGAGCGGGTCGGCATCGGCACCCGCGTGCGCATGGTGTTCATCGATATCGCACCGGGACTGGCGCTGCCGCAATGGACCATCGACGAGAGTGCGGCCGATGGCACGCCATGGCGGTACCCGGGGTAAGGGAGTGCGGCCCGTTTCGCGAACGCCAAAGCCTTTTGCAGAAGCTTTTTGCGCCTGCACAATTGGTAACCGCGATATCGCGGCCTTTGAACAGGGGAACTCAACCACCGTGCTGTGACTTACTTGCGTATGAACCGCTCGAGGATGAGACGCAAGGCAGCGATATTTCTGGTGGAGGATGAAGCGCTCATTCGGATGATGATCATTGGGATGCTGGATGAACTTGGCCACAGTGTTGTGGCCGAAGCTGGCAATATCCAAGAAGGAATGGTGTTGGCTGAGACCGCCGAGTTCGACGTCGCGCTGCTCGACATAAACGTTGGCGGCGAGAGCATCGTTCCCATCGCGGAAATCGTCAGAGGGCGCGGACTGCCGTTCTTGTTTATCACAGGCTATGCCCAAATAGGGCTCTCGGAACCGTTTGTCGAACAGCCCGTATTGCAAAAGCCATTTGTGATTACAAGTCTGGCAGACGCAATTGAAAAGGTGCTGTACTGATCTTGGCCTTTGCCAAATAGGTGATCCACAAAAGGGAGGCTCCAGACAGGGGCCTCCCTCAGTTAGTCGTGGTCAGTCGTCGTCTAGAGCATGATCCGGAAAAGTGGAAACCGGTTTTCCCTCGCGACAAACGCGGAACGCGTTTGCGCGGAGATCATGCTCAAACAAAGAGCTAGAGCATGATGGTGTTTCTACCTAATCACATCATGCTTTAGTAGTCGTCCCAATAATGCCGATGACGTTTGATGATGACCATTCGGTCGCCATCATGATGGTACCAACCGCGATGCCAACCGCGATCATGTTCATAGAATTCAGCGCGAGGCCCGCGATAGTCGCGGTCGCCGTAGTAATCGCGGTCGCCGCCAACACGGAAACCAAACTCGGTAGCGCTGGCAATTGAGGGCGCCGCGACCGCAACGGTTGCCAACGCGGCGAGCACGTAACAAAGTTTTCTCATGTTCCCTCTCCATTATTCAGGGGACGGACGAAAACGAACGGCGATGCTCTCTGTTGCAGGAACCACCTAGAAACTTTCGTGAACGGATGTTCAGCATCATTGCTACTAAGCGGCCAAACGACGCCCGTGCAAAATGACTTAGGCGCGGACGATGGTACTCAAGACGTCTTCTTCAGCAATTTGCCCGCCGCAAGCGCCTCGCGCAGCAGGTCTTCGGCGCCAGCCTGCTCGCGGCCGGTCAGATGTCCGATCGCAAAGGCTCTTCGGGATGCGGCGTTGGCGCCGGCAAAATCTTTTGCCACGTGATGATGCGACCGCATGTCGTTCAGGCTACCGAGCGCGCGCTGCATGCCTTTCAGCGCACGGTCGCGCTTACGACGGGCTTTACGCCGGAGGCCTTCGGGATTGAGGCTTGCGAAGAACTGGCGCGCATAGCGCACTTTCTTGACTGCAATCCTGAGCTTGTGGCGGCGGAGAGGATCGAGCTGCTCTAGCTTGCGCACGCGCTTGACGATCTTGCGAGTTCTTCGTGCGAGTTCTTCCTGCGCAAAAGCGACGGCGGGACGCTCGCGCTGCGCGCGTTGGGGATCGTCGGTGTCATTGCGCCATCCGCCATCAATGAGCCACAGCGCGCAATCGAGAAGCATGCGGCGGAAGCGATCGCTTTCGACCGCTGCCTTCGCCCTTGCGAAGTCCGCGCTACGTTCCCTCTTGAGTGCGCGTGCAAGCATTTCGAACTCGCGCCTCTCGGGATGGTTCTCAAGATATGGATCGACCGTTTTGCTGATGAACACATCACTGTCGCGCGCTGGGCCGAGCTGCTGAGTTAGCCATGCAAGCGCGTTCTTCTGGCGACCGATTTCCTTGTCCCGCGGCATGTCCTTGAAGAACGAAAATGCAGCGCGCAGACGGCGCAGTCCGACACGCATCTGGTGAATGCCCTCTGGATCCCCATGCCTCACCGCGAGCTCGTTGGCGGCGATCTGGCGCAGACAGGAAAAGCCGATGACCATAAAGGCGTCGGCCGCCGTCGCGGATTGTGCAAGCGCGATTGCTTCGGCGGACACTGCAGTGCTGACTGTCCCGTCAAGGAGGGCGTAGCCCCAATCGGCCTTGGCGCGGACGCCCAACGTGACGGGGACTTCATGCGCGAGTTTTCGCGCAAGCCGGGCAACTTCGCCACGCTCGCCCTGCTTTAGCTCGATCTCGATCTCGGCGAGATCGACGCTGCAATGCGGAGTGGCGACGTTGCCCTCATCAATGGCAAGCTCGACCCTGCTGCGGCCGACTTGCAGCGGCATGATCGTCCGGTCGATGCGGGTTTCGAACACGGGCGCGATGTCATCCGTGAGGATTGGTGCGACTGCCGTGCGCCGCGCCAGTTTCAGGTTTGGTCGGTCGCCGTCAATCTCTGCCTCCCACTCCGATCGTGCCATTGGTATGGCCGAACTTGCTTTGATGGTCTGCAGCCGCTGATCTCCCGAGCGTCGAATGCGCAGGCTGACGCCGTGGTCGCGTAGTCCTAGATCGGGCGTATCGAAATAGACCGAGGGGAGGTGCTGTCTTCTGATGCGGTCGCAAGCCATTCTCCTCAGCCACGGCAGCGTGAGCGCCTTCCGCAAACCGGCCTTCGAAGTGGCAAGCTTGAGTTCATATTCGGTTCCCATGGTTTCCTCGCCTAAACGCGTTGTTGGAATAAGGGGCCTGCGATCTCGATGTTCCGCTTTTAAAAAAGAATGGCGCGCGGCAAACGTCACCTTAAAGGGACTGGCTGAGGCTTGCGGCGAAGAACCCGGCATTTGTTGCGGGAGCGTTCCAGCGACCCAACAGATGGACTAAAAAAATGACCTTCAATGAGCAGATCTCCAGGTGCATGGACCATGTCCCGCAACTCCTCAGCGACTAGGCGCACGTGCTCTAAAAACAACTTTAAGTGTAATCGTGCAGCGAAATTCATCCGCCAAACCGTGGCGACTTCGAAGTCGCGCATCTAGAAAAGCGATGGATGGTCGGACGGCAAAGAGTCACCTCAGAACTGACCGACCCTCCCTGTTTGCGACACGGTGGTGTCGTGCGGAGTGGGAGGTTCACGACATGCGCGGAATGTTGCCACCGAGTGAAGCTCGGATGCGGACATGCGTCATGCGGGTGGGCGATCGTGGGTCGTGGACATACCGGGACTGGATTAGATCGCGCTTCTTATGGAAGTTCTTTCCCTGGTACGCGCGCGAGTTGCGTTATCGTGGAAGTTTCTGCATCGGCGCGAGTTGCATGTACTGGTTCTGGGAGGACGCCGACAAGAAGGAGCGGGGTTATTGTTCGGCAGCGGTCTCGCGTCTGCAGCACGCGATGTGGATGAAGGAATTGACGGAGCGCGACAAACGAACTCCTGGATAGCGAACCTTTGCCGGGTGAATTCTTGCTCCAATGCGGCCGGCGCCGCGGAAGGCGCGGACGCCGCGCGCGGCGAACCCGCAAGCCGCAATTGGACTTCCCGCCTCATCAGTCCAGCACATCATCGTGGCCGCCCGTGCGTTCTGCGCGGAGCCGTTGGGATGTGGGCCTGAGCCCCACAAACCGAATTCCCGGATTCCGATGAGTCACCGAGAGGCGAAAGGACGCGCTAGCCGCGTTGAACCGCCAACAGGAAGCCTGAGCTTTGTTGCGCGCTCAATCCGCTCCTCAGTCCGAATCTGGCGTTCTTTGCGCTCAAACGCATCGAACTGCTCACGGACGACCTTGTCGAGTATCCCTTCCTCGGCAGATCGGCTGGTTTTGTCGGTCATATACGCGCCTCGTAACAATTTTGTCATATTACAAGAAAAGCGGCACACATTGGCAAAAACTGGGCTTTTCAGATGTCCAGAACCAACCCGGGGTTTGACGGTTATCGCGCAAATGCAAGACGGGAGACCTCGGCATGCGTCTCATGTACCTCGCCATCACCTTCATAGCCGTCGCCGGAGTTGTCTTTACGTTCCTCGTTGCCCTGGAGAGGATGATCGGGCGACCGCTTGAGGCGGCTCACGTCAGGAGGCGATCCAGATTCCGGTCAGGATGATCGCCAGATAAGATAATCACTTGCATGTCGATTGAGCCCCACCACCGTATGCGCTGCTCGTCCATGCCCCAGTCCCTCCGCTAAGGATTGTGCAATGAAGGAAGGTGGACCCAATATGAATTATTTCACTCGGGGGCAGGAGGTGACGTTGCAGGCGACGTAAGATACCGGCGCATGGGTGACAGTTGGCCGGCTGGCGGCAGTGATGGGACAGCGCGCATCTCGAAAAAGATCGACACCACGCGACGCGATCGCTCCATCGATTGAGGACGCAGGCTCATGCACTGTGTCAAATCTGCCGCATTGTGAATGAAATCCGAGGTTCACGCCTACCGAGCAACTGGAGCGGACGCGCTGGCAGGCTTAGTCTTGTTCCTGCCTAGCTTGAGGGTGCCGCGGTGAGATTTTGATAGTCACAGATGCGACGGTTGCCGGAGTCTAGAGTTCGGCCTGACTAGCAGGAATAGTCTATGGCAATCGAGAAACCTTCCATAACCAAGTCACTGGATTTGGCTAAACTTGAGGCGGATGTAACAGCGGCTCTTCCAATATCGGGGGGACCATCTGCGAAGTCCGAGCCAATGCCGGCCTATGTCGAGCATCGAGAGGGTGTTTCGCGTGCCGGAGCACTCAGTGCGGAAGCGGTGGTGCGGGACTATGAAGCCGCTGCCAAAGAAATCGAAGCGATGGGCGCCGAGCTGATGAGCGCTGCGAAGAAATGCGAGGCGATGACCGCCGAAGTGCACAAGGCGATTGCTTTCATGCGCGACAGCGCGGCGGCGTATCGTGAGGAGGCCAAGAAGATTTTCAAGCGCATCGAGGCGTGTGCGGTGTTCAGCGAGGAGGTTCGCAAGACCTGCGAAACTGTCAGACGCAAGATGATGGAGAGCAGCAGCATCAATTGAGGCGCTCGGCCCGCGTAAGAACGATCTAGCGCAATGCGGAGCCGATCTTTCGCTTGAAATTGAGAATTGCGAAATGGAGGCTGGTGCGTATCGGATCTCGCTTCTCTCTGTCTTGAAGGAGTATTTGCCCGTTCACCCGGTGGCGTTCAACGAGCTTCGTGGCGTCCCGATTTGGCATTCTTCCCTTGGCAAGGACCATCGTCGCAGCGGCACGGGTCTCGGCGTCATCGCGAACGAGTGGTGCCGCTTAATGACTGCTAAATTCCCTCGCGGCGCTCACGACCAGCGAAGCCGTGTGCACGACCCAATCGGCTCGCGTCTTGCTCCAGAGCTCCCAACCCTCCGGAAGCCTCTTGTCGAGAAACATGGTCCGCACATCCGCGAACGACAGAGCTGGCTCTCCGTCCAGTGCCCCAGCTCGCGGACTACGGCTCAAAAAGGCAAAGAGCAAGCCGAACTCTCCCGAAGAGCCGACAAGATTGTCTTCGCCCATAAGCTTGGTGAGCTTCTCTTCCAATGGCCTTAGCCGTGCGCCAGCTCCGTTCGACTGAACCAATCCGAGCAACAGGCCACCAGCGGCCCCAAGAAGCTCTCCCAAGTCCTCAAGCAGGAGCTCCGCAACGCCCGCTCCAATGACCTTGGACGCCGCGTCTCGTTTGAGATTTTCTGCAATGAAGCGTCCGACGTCCGCTCGCTTGATTAATCCCCCTTTTGCAAGCGCGGCCAATCGGTCAAAGTCCTGTACAGATAGCCGGCCGGATTCGAGCTTTCTCGGATCGCCCTGGAGGATGCCGCTGTGCCCCGGATGCGAGCCCTGCGAACCCGGCAGCTCGAGTGAGAACATGCCTGGAGGGACCGGCGTGTCGAGCGCGACCCCAGATCCGCCACGCATGAAGGCGTGATTGCCCTCGGCGAAGAGCACAAGTAAATCCCCAAGATCGCCACCTCCCGTGTTCCCCAATCGCCTGACATCCCCAATGCTGGCCAACGGGTTGCCGATCTCGCCCAGGATAATCAATCTCTCCTGGTTTGCCGCGCTGCCGAGAAATGGGCACGTGATTTTTGTCCCGATTATTCGTGTTCTTGTTTCAGTATCTAACGCTACCTTGTTCGCAGTCATGATGTTCTCCGGTTTGGCATCAACCACTGCAAGACTTGACCACGAACGCAGATATTAGCTTGCTGCAGCAAGACGACAGTATCGCCCGCCTCAACGCGACGACGTCACATGCAGCTCGCAATCGAACACCAGACGGCAAGTAGCGCTTGGCCCGGACATGGCCGGCTCCTCAAAAATACCTGCCATGCGCGCGCCAATTGCGCTGGCGCGTAAGCTTATCGATCCAGCCGAAGGCCACATGTGATCTCGTTCACATCTAGCCGGCGGTGCGGCGGTCGCCCCTACTCGGGTAGGGTCATCAGCGTCACGTTGCGGCAGCGCTGCCACACTTCGTCAGCGAGACAATCGATGACATCGCAAGGCCGTTGCCCCCCTGCGTTTCGCGGGTGTAGATCGGTTCCGAAACGCGCACAGCGGGTGCGAGTCGGTGACATTGCGCGTTTTGACTGGGGGGCGCGATATGATCACATGTTCTAGGCCAGAATGCCAAACGTCGGCTGGCTGCAAATGCGGCCGGTCGTGGGACTATCCTGTCAGACTCCCCATGCAAAAAACTCTCTCCGAATATTCGGATGCCGAACTACGAAATGAGCTGCATCGACGGGCGACGCAAGCTTGGGGAGATCAGAGCTCTGGCGTAGCTGCCCAACGCGCCTAAGCAGACCACAGCCGCGGCGTTCTGTCGATATCGCATCAGACAATGCGACGCGTCGGCCCAGATGATTCACGACGTGATTCACCGGGACCGTCACCTCGTCGGGGCACATGCCAGGCGGTGCAGACGTCGGCACCTCGATGATCGCGGATCGTGCAGAGCATCCGAGGCATCAGCTCGTTGAACGTGACCTCATCTGACATGTGACTGACGTCAAGCACCGCGCTGTGCCGGCAGTTCGAGTTGCTGCAATAGACCCAGACCTTCTCGTATCCGAGGCTTCGCTGGTTCGACAGCGGTCCCGGCTTGTCATGGAACACGAGGTTTTTGATCGACCAGGGCACGCCCCATGATTCCGCCGATGTGATCGATCGTGAAGCCGCTACAGCTTGGGGTCCTGCCCGTTCGAACGCACATGATCAGCAGCGGGCCATGGCATCCTCCCTCAGCCGCCCGCGCGAAACAGTTCCCCGCTTGGGACCGTTCGCCTCGAATCATCAGAAGAGGGCGGGAGTCATCACGATGCGTTATTTCCTGGCCTTGGGTCTATTGATCACTTCATGCGTGACAGTCATTGCCGCGCCTGTGCATCACCGGCGACAGGCCGCCCTTCATCACGGCCACCACGGTTCGAACTACGCCGCTCCAGACTGGCTGGGAGCCTACGCCGGGCCTCGGCCGCAGGTCCCCTACAACGACGCTCCCACCTACGATGATCCGTCCAAGTTTGGTGGCGATGAGGCCCTGCCGATCGGGCAGTGAAGAAAGCCGCTAGGAATAATGCTGGTGCGCGGCCGCATGGGTCCGAAGCTCAGCGGCTTGACAGCCTGCGAGATTTATCCGTCGCTCGACCACCGTGCCGGCGCTGGACTAAGCGGTGCGCCTTGCACCGACACAGGTCCGACCGGCGGCGGCAGTGGTGAAGATTTCTTGCGCGCCATCTTGATGACGCGGGCACGGGCTATCGGCTGTGGGATCGCGGAGGTTGTTACCGGCTCTGCTGCCTTTTGCAGTGACTCCAGGCGTGCCGTTAACGACGAAAACTGATCGAGGATTCGCCTCAGATCCGTTTGTTGAGCTGCAGAGCTTCGCGCGAGCGACTCCAAATGCGCCGTACTTTGCTGCTGCGACGATTGAATGTCCTTCAATGTCGCACTGATGGCCGGATCTGGTATCGCGACTGAAGCCGTCTGATTCAAAGACCGTTCAGCGAAACGGTTGAAATTCGACACAGCGTAGGTGGTCGCGCAAACTGCGGCGAAGGCGGCCAAAGGAACGGCGAAAGTCAGCAACCAGCTTGACGCCATCTTCGGTGGCATGGGCTGGTTGTCTGGTCGCTTTTCCTTTTCCAGTGTTTCGGTCACCTGCGTTCCTTACGGCGTCAAGATTTCCCCACCGCATCGACAACAAGGAAAAGGGCCGCCGTGTGGACGATCCAGCGGCGGCCCTTGCGCTATTGCCCACCCAAAGTCCGATAGGACCATGAGCTTATATGGTTAATATTCGGTTGCGCCTCGGCCTTCTCGCTTGTGCCGCGAGCCGCGGACGGTTTCGCCTTGAATTTGGCGGCACCAGCGGGGCATTCGACCCGGACGAGATCCGACGGGCGGGCGTTACGCCGCGCTGGCTTCACGCGCTGCGTTGGCAGCGCTGGTATGGTCGCGGACGGCGGTGATCGCGAAGGCAATCGGCAAAAGCAGAGCCTGCGAGAACAGAAGATTGTGCGACACCATCGCGATGACGAATGTGGCGAGGGGAAGCGCGATCTGTGAAGGGTCTTTCGTACGCATCATCGGCAAGGCGGACAGGCCGATCAGCCCGAGAGGAACGAGCCAGCCGACGAGCCCGACGGCCAGCGCAAACATCAGGAACGAATTGTGAGGCTGCAAAGCGTAGGCTACCTTCAATCCGACGCCGGTCCAGGGATACTTCCGATAAACCAGCCATGCGCGCTCTATCAAAAGGCCTCTTGCCGAAACCGAATTGATGATGCCCTCGTTGCTGGCGCGCCGGCTTATGGCCTCGATAATGCTGTCAACGGAGCGCCCGTCGAATTCGTTCGAAGCGAGGGTGCGTTCAACGTCATCGTGCGCAGCTTTGAACGCGTCGACGGCCGTGTCGATGTTCCGATAAGCCAGATGGACGGCGACCGCGAAGCGCGGATTGACGTAAAGCGCGGTGGCGATCCAGCCCGCCAGAATGAGCGCCACGTAAGCATGGCGAAACCAACGAATGCGCGGCAGCGGCCAGCAGAGAACGCAGACGAGAAGCAGAATGCAGAGCGCCGCGAGTATCATCGACTTCGACAATGTGACGAGAAGGGCAGACCCCACGAGGATCAGGAAATAGCCGCGCCATCGCAAGGGAACGGCAGCATAGGATGCTGCTGTCCCAAGCAGCAGCGCTGCCGCGGCATCGTTGGGGTTGACGAAAAAGCCGGCGGCGCGACCAAGAACGTTTCCCATGCCGGTCGGCAGAATGATATCGATGAGACAGACCGCGGCGCTGGCAGCGGTGCCAAGTGCCGACAGGCGCAGGATATTCGATGCTCCGGCCGCGTTCGCCAGCACGACGCTACACGAAAGCGTAGCCATGGCGACGATCAGGTTTTTGGCCACCGTGTCGAGCGGTCGAAGCAGAGCGAGACCGACACAGATCGCGCTGAAGACGAAAACCGGCCACGCTCGCGCCAGCGCCGGACGGGTGCCCAGCACCGTAATGCCGATCGTGGCCGCCCAGAAGCCATAATAGATGAGGGACCATAACGAAAGTTCGATAAGGCTCGGGCCGAAAAATAGCGCCAGCTGCATTTGAAATCCGGCGATCATGAGCACGCAGAGCGCATGAGCGGGCAGCCTCAACACCGCGCGCAGACCGCCGATGTCGGCGCGGTGAGCCCCTTCAGCCGCTGTGGTCGGACTGCCGGTCATGTCGCAGCCATAGCACGCTCCTCATCGGAATGCATTGGCACTTTTGCAACTATAAGGCGATTATTTAAGGTAGAATCTATTTTAACGATCGACTTTAAGGAGATGCACTGGCCACGAGCTACTCTGTCACATGAGTCGCGGGTGTCACCTGTTGCGGTCGATCGAGGTTCCGCAGGATGGAAGGGACAATCAGCCGCGCACCTGCGACGGTGAGGTGATTTTCGTCGGAATAGAGCGGTACATCGCCGTCCATGTTGCGGCATTCCTCTCCTTTGCAAAGGATGTCCTGGGGATCCACGAAGGCAGCCTCCGCAAGCTCGGGCAGGCGCTTCGACAGCATGGCCGCGAACGTCAATTCTTCGATCCGCGACGGCATCAGGCATGAGCGGGCAAAGAACCAGGGGCGAGCGAGACAGACGAGATTTGTGACCGGCGGCGGATTGACGATGACGATCCGGCCCTTGAAGCCCCGATAGAGCTCAAAGAGGTCGTTGATCTCTACCGTGTAAAGCGCGTCCAGTGACGCAAACGTTTTCGGAGCGCCCTCATGGTCCTCGAGGATCTGACGATATCCGGGCCAGCGCTGAGAGTGGATCACCTCCGTCACATGCGGATCAGCGATCCAGGCCTTCATCGCCGTTTCGGCGTTTCGGCAGAATTTCGTCAAGACGCCGCGCGGCCGGCTTCGGAGCGCGGAGCCGATGAAGCAGGAACCCGCCTGGATCAACTTGAAATGGCGATCCGGGCTCATGGCCAGCAACGCCTTTGTGTAATGATCGACGACGGAGTCGCCCGCCACGATCGTGATGTTCGGATTGCCAAGATTGCCGAACTCGCAGAGATCGGTACAGCCAAGCGAACCCATATAATCCGGCGTGACCCTGCCGCCGACGGCATATCGTTTCGTGGCGATGTCCGCGATGTCGTCCCCGAGGCGCCATTTGAAAACGGCCGGAGAGGTGATGACATAGCCGCAGAGCGAGACGGCGACGGCTGTCGATGCATAGCTGACGAGCGGCCGCAAGGAAACGCGCTGCTGACGGCGAAACGGCTGTTCGATCCATCGGTACGATGCAAAGCCGATGGCGAGCGAGAGCAGGAAAATAGAGGCGGATTCGATCGGCTGCAGTTCGCGGTAGAGATAATACCGAACGAAGACAAGAAGCGGCCAATGAACAAGGTAGATCGAGTAGCTGATCCGGCCGATAAAGGCGGCAAGTGGATTTCGCAGCAGCAGCGCTGATCGATCTGCGGTTCCAGCGTAGATGCAGAGCGCCGCGCCGAGGCACGGCGGCAACGCGTTCGCGGCCGGAAAAGCCATTCTGTCGTCATAGGACGCGATGACGTAACAGAGCGTTGCAACACCGAGCGCAAAAAGCGGCTCCAGAATGCGCCGGTTGCGCGGCGCGGGAATCCACAACAGCAGAGCGCCGATGACAAACTCGAACGCCCTGAACATCGGAAGGTAAAAGATCGTCGTCTGTCCGTCCGGGAGGAAAAATGCGACGCGATCGGGAAGCCGGTCGACGATCGCGGAATAGCCATGCTGCGTGCCTATGGAAAGCAACAGGCTGGCTAGCCCCACGATCGTGATGAGTCCGGGAATGGCGAAGCGAGATCGCAAGCGAGAAGCGGCAGCGAGGAACGGCGGAAAGAGAAGATAGAACTGCTCTTCGACGCTGAGCGACCATGTGTGGAGCAGGGGCTGGTACTTCGCCGCGAGGTCGAAATAGCCGCTATGGGCCCAAAAATAGACATTCGACAGCGAGAGGGCCGCGGCGGCGCCCGACAGGCCGAGCTGTCGGAAATGCTCCGGAATCAACAGCAGAAAGCCCGTGCAATAAGAGATGAGGATCGTTGCAAACAACGCGGGCAAGATCCGCCGCGCCCGGCGCAGATAGAAGCGCTGGAGACTAAACGCACCCCGCTCGATATCGCGCGTGATCAGGCCCGTGATGAGAAACCCGCTGATCACGAAAAAGATGTCGACGCCGACGAACCCGCCACCAAAGCCAGGCACGCCGAGATGGAACAACAGGACTGACAGCACGGCGACAGCGCGCAGACCTTCGATATCTGCGCGGTAAGCACCATGAACCGCCGTGGTCGGACGTCCGGTCATGGTCGAGCGATAGCACGGCTGTCACGAAGACGCCGTGGCACAATGGCCACAACCAAAGAGATCAAGATGAACTGCCTATTCGCAACCGCCCGTTCACCGGAGCGGCTCCGATCAAACCCACAGCTAAGGCGTTTTAACGAAGCGATCTTGATGAAAGCGAGCTGGGGGTTTAGTCAATTTGAACTTGTGACCAGAGTGCGAAAACTGATAATATCTAGAAATGCTGAAAAACGTTGTAAAAAGCGGCCTCGCTTCGGAGATTCGTCGGACAGTGCAGGGCGCCCTGGCCGACACCAAGGCATTCGGCGATGAGAGGCTGTTGGATGAAGTGACCGATGCCGTCGAGCGGCTTGCTCGCGACCGGAACTTTTCCGAGGCTCAGCGTCACGGCCTGCTATATGCGATTTCTCGCAAGCTCCTGCCCCACTTTTCGATCAACGATCGCGGGCGTTATTTCCTGAAGGACCAGGCGTTTCGCGCCTATTTTGAACGTTTTCTCGGGAAAACCGGCAATTGGCTCAACTATGAACGTCGTTGGACGGTCGGGCAGATGTTACGCCTTCTCACGCGCGTCCCCGGTCATCTTGCCGAATGCGGCGTATACGAGGGAGGAGCCTCCTATCAGCTCTGTCGGTTTGCCGAAGCGAACGGGCGCAGGGTTCATTTGTTCGACTCCTTCGAAGGTCTTAGCTCTCCGAACGAGAATGATGGCGATCATTGGAAAAGAGGTGCTCTTTCGTCGCCGGAAGACGTTTTGCGAAAGAACCTCTCGGAGTTCGACTGCTTCGAGACCTTTCCAGGATGGATTCCGAGCGCGTTCAATCGAGTCGCAGATCAGACCTATTGTTTTGTGCACATCGATGTCGATCTGGAGCAGCCGACCTACGACAGCATTGCCTTCTTTTATCCGCGCCTTGCGCCTGGCGGGATCATGATGCTTGACGATCACGGATACGAAACCTGTCCGGGCGCACGAAAAGCGGCGCTCGAGTTCATGTCGGACAAGCCCGAGCCCGTGGTTGATCTGGCGACAGGCCAGGGAATGATTTTGAAGACCTGACGCGGTAGCGAGGGGCTTGATCGTCTTGGCGGACGAGGCGGGAGTTGGCCCCTTTCACACAAACGAAAAGGCCTCCGCACTTTCCAATATGCGCTTGAGTTCGGAAAGCGCGTTTTCGAGGATCTCGTCCGTTGTTGGGTGGCCGAGGCACAGGCGAATGCCGAGCGTACCGCGGTCCACCTGCTGCAATGCGCCGGGAGGTGCGATCGTGATGCCGGCCTGCGCCGCCTGCGTCACCAGGGCAATCAGCGTGCGGCCCGCGGGAATCGGCAGCCAGCGATGAAATCCTCCCGTGCCTGACATCGGCGCGAGCCATGTGCCGAGCATGCGATCTGCGATCGCGTTTCGGCGCGCCGCGGCCGCGCGCTTCAAATGCACCTGCCGCCGCAGATCGCCGCTATGCAACAGCCGCGCGACGATTTCGGCCATGATCGGGGAGGCCATCCAGCCGGTCGCGCGCACGGCGTTGATGCAGCGGTCGCGGAATTGCTCGGGCGCGATCATCGCGCCAATTCGCAAGCCGGGCGCGAGGCATTTGGCGAAGCTCGTGACATAAAAGCTGCGATCGGGAATCAGCGTTGACACCGGCGTTGGGGGCACTGCGAACAGGAACGCATACACGTCGTCCTCGATCAGAAAGGCATCGTGCCCCGCGATGATGTCAGCGATCTGCCGCCGCCGGTCCGGCGCCATGACAGTGCCGGTCGGTGTTTGCAGGCTCGGGGTAGCGAACAGCACGCGTGCGCCTGTCTCGGAAAACGCGCGGTCGAGCGCGTCGGGCAACAGTCCGTCCGCATCGCCATCGACGCCATGAAGCCGGTATCCATTCTGCGCCGACAGTGCGACCATGCCGGAATAGGTGAACCGCTCCGTCAGCACCATGTCCTTGTGTGCTGCGACCATGTTGAGAGCGATCGAAAGCGCATGCTGGCCGCCATGGGTAATGAAGAGGTTGGCGACATCGACCTTGATCCCGAAGAACGAGAGCCATGCTGCCATGAGCTCGCGATGCGACAGCAGGCCTTGGTGCGGCAAATAACCGAGCAGGGGGCTTAGCGCGCCGTCGGCCAAGATCTCGGACATGACGGACGCGATCAGCTCATCCTCGCCCGTTGCCGGCGGGACATTAAGCGCGAGATTGATGGTCGGTTGGGTGCTGCCCGTCGCGCTTGCGGGCGGGCGCGGGCGCTGCACGAACGTGCCGCGGCCAACCTCGCCGGAAATCAGGCCGCGTGTCTCTGCTTCCGCATAGGCCCGCGACACCGTGCCAACGCTGAGCCCGAGCTGATTGGCCATATCGCGCTGGGGCAAAAGACGCGTGCCCGGCTTCAGGACGCCGGTTCGTACATCGTTTTCCAGCGCTTGGACGAAGGCGAGGTAACGCGGCCCCTCGGTGTCGTCGAGGACAGGAAGCCAATCATGGGCAGGAGAGGCTTGCGACACGGCGGCGGTCTCCGGGTTGGTCGAGCTATCGAATAGTACAATTCGACAATTGATGCAATTATAACGGCGCCGAGCGTGGAGTTATGCGGTGGTACCCGTTGTAGTTGGCATACTTAGCCGATAAGTGAGAACTTCTTCGATAGATCTCGTCGATTGATACAGTTCAATCGAGCAAATACGGATGATTGATCTATAATGAATTTGACATTTGTCCATGCGCTGGCTTTTATCCTCGATCCATGGGAGTGCCGTGCGTGATCGACGAGATGCGAGCTTACGCCGCGGCAAAGCCGAAGCCATGAAGGCGCGATCAAGCGATCGGTGAGCTGAAGACAGACCATGAAACCCGCGCCGTTCGACTATGTCAGGCCCGACTCGCTCGCGGAAGCGTGCGAGGTGCTGGCCGGCGATGAGGACGCGCGCATCATCGCGGGAGGGCAGACCCTCATTCCCATGCTGGCGATGCGGCTGGCGCGCCCGAGCCGGCTGGTCGACGTCCTGCGCCTGATGGAATTGCGTGGCATCAGCTTGGACGGCGATGCGATCGTCATCGGCGCTGTCACCCGTCAGGTCGAGGTCGAGCGCAGCGAGATTGTCCAGCGCTGGCTGCCACTATTAGCCAGGGCGCTGCCGTGGGTCGGCCACCCGCCGACGCGTAATCGCGGCACGGTCGGCGGATCGATCGCCAATGCCGATCCGTCCGCGGAGATCCCGCTGGTAGCGGTGACGCTCGGTGCCGAGATCGAAATCGCCAACGCTTCCGGCCGCACCGGCATGCCGGCGGACGAGTTCTTCATCGGGCCGATGCTCAGTTCGGTGATGCCCGGCGATTGCGTCGCCGCCGTGCGTTTTCCGGTGTGGTCGCATCCGCATGTCGGAACCGGCTTCCACGAGGTCAGCGCGCGGCAATCAGATTTCGCCTTTGTGGCTGCCGCGGCCCAAGTCGCTATCGACGAGCGAGGGCGGTGCCTCGATGCGACGCTCGGGCTTGGCGGTGTCGGTGACCGCGCCTTGCGGATCGACGTGACGCCGCTGATCGGCGAACAGGCCGGTCATGTGTCGATCTCGGACATCGTGCGGGCCGCGACCGAAGACCTTGAAGCCAGCTCCGATCTGCATGCGACAGCGGATTATCGCCGGCGCGTCGCGTCCGTTTTGGGAACGCGCGCGCTGGAAGACGCATTTGCGGACGCGCGGAGCCGGAGCGGGTGCATCCAATGAAGGTGACGCTCAGCATCAACGGACGGCTGCGTGAGGCCGATGTCGAGCCGCGCAAGACGCTGCTCGACACGTTGCGCGAGGATTTTCTGCTGGTCGGCAGCCATGCCGGCTGCGAGCACGGCGTGTGCGGTGCCTGCACGGTGCTGATTGACGGCGAGCCGTCGCGCGCCTGCCTGATGTTCGCGGTGCAGGCCGATGGCTATGAGATCACGACCATCGAGGGATTGGCGCTCGCGCCGGGCGAGCTGAGCGTGGTGCAGGACGCGTTCTGCGAAACGCACGGGCTGCAATGCGGCTATTGCACGCCGGGTATGATCCTGGCCGCGCACGCCTTGCTGATGCGCAACGATACGCCCTCACGCGATGACATTGTCGAGGCGATCTCCGGCAATATCTGCCGCTGCACCGGTTATGGGCAGATTGTCGAAGCCGTCGAATATGCCGCCGACCGGCTGCGAAAGACCAACGCGCCACGCGGTCCGCGGGCGATGCAAACTGACCAGCCTGACGTTGGCCGTCTGGCGAAAACTGATGCGCCCCGTGGAGGCCGCTCGTGACCCCGGCCATGCCGCTGAAATTCGTCTCCTCCAATCGCAGGGTGCGCGAGGACCGCCGCTTTGTCGCGGGTCAAGGCCGCTACGTCGCGGACATCGCGCTTGAAGGTCTGCTGCACGTCGCGCTGGTGCCATCGCAGCATCCGGCCGCGCGCATCGTTTCGATCAATGTGATCCAGGCCATGAAGATGCCGGGCGTGCACTACGCGCTGACCGGCGAGGAATTGGCCAACGCCACCGATCCCCTGATGAACGGGCTGGACACGCCGAATGTGCGGCGCTTTCCGCTCGCAGTCGGCCAGGTCCGCTATGCCGGCGAATGGGTGGTCGCGGTCGTCGCGGAAAGTCGTGCCCAGGCTGAGGACGCGGCGGAGAAGGTTA
>Ga0126371_10002001_pt1 | contig 17460 bp, 16 predicted proteins | sample PanSoiMetaPlot_4_FD_110145 | JGI IMG/M metagenome (GOLD analysis project Ga0126371, IMG submission 110145) | Tropical forest soil microbial communities from Panama - MetaG Plot_4 | ecosystem: Environmental > Terrestrial > Soil > Tropical forest > Bulk soil | place: Panama | collected 2016-02-17 | reverse complement strand
GCTTCAATCGGATTTTCGATCTAGGGTATTTAAAAATCACACTGATTTCGCAGGGTTTGCCGCGAAAATGCACCAACCGTGATGCAGATCACGCGAAGGTGTGACGGTAGAGGATGGCGTCTTCCGTTGGATCAGAGTAGTAGCACGGACGCCGGCCGGTTTCACGAAAACCGGCATTCTTGTACAGGTTTCGGGCGGCAATGTTGCTTTCGCGCACTTCAAGAAACAGTGCGCGTGCGTGGTCTGCGCACGCAAGGTGGATCAATTCACTCAGCAATCGCGTGCCAAGGCCTCGGCGCCGAACGCCAGCGGCCACGACGACGTTTTCGATCTCCCACTCATCGGCGACGACAAGGGCTGTGATGAAGGCTTGGACTGTGGAATGCTGTTTCTCGGAATTCTGCGATTGAGAGTTCCACTCTACGGAGACTTCGTCGGGGTGGCGTTCGGAGATTAGCGTGATCCGGCGCGGCGCACTCGGGTCGTACAAGCGCTCGTACTGCGCGCCCGTCCAGCGGGAAGCCATAGGCGTGTTCTCGGTTAAGAGCAACATGCTGGCAATGTCGGCGCGCGTTGCTGGGCGGATGATCATGAAAAGCAGGTGTCAGGTGTTGGGTCTTAGGTCTTAGCTTTCGAACATCAGAACATAGCGTCGGTCTTAAGTTACTCCAAGGATCCAGTGTTCCGCTGATGCGAATCACGAGGTCAAGCACGGCGCTCAAGAGCGCTTCGCGAAAATTTCCGCGTCCGAGCGGCGAATGTAATTGGCCTCCAAATCTTCCGGCGAAATCGTTTCGTGGGAGCGAATCTTTTCCCATCCGAGACGCGCAATGACATCGGCGCGTGGGTCAGGAATTTTCTCGACGATCAATCCCGATTTTTGAGCCGCGTCAGCGATGCCGGCGTCGGGAGTCACGATAAAACGATCGCGTAAATTCGAGAGCAATTCTTCTCGTGACAGCAAATGTTCGCTGAGCATTCGCGGACGCTTCCCGAGTTCGTACTCTCCGACATAGAACTCACCGCGGCCCGCATCGATTACTGCAACCGAGTCCGGTCGACTCGCGCTGCGGGTAACCGCCTCAAGCCGTGATACGGCGGCAATCGGCTTTTGGAGAATCTCGGCCAGGGCCTTGATGGCGGCCGACCCGACGCGCAGTCCGGTGAAGGAACCGGGACCAGAGACGACAACAAACGCGTCCACGTCGTTCTTGGTGAGCGTGTGACTTTTCAGCAGATTGGAAATTTGCGGAACGAGTTGCGCGGAGAAGGTCCCACCCTCCAGCGGCACCACATCAAGGATCTCGAGATCGGTTGCGGATTCAGAGGCCGCACGCGTCAGCGCGATGCTGCCGTTTTTGCCCGAAGTATCGATGGCGAGGAGAATCATGGTGTAGTCGTTGGCGTTCGGTCGTCAGTCAGTCGTCGGCGAAAGGCTGAACCAAATCGTTCGGCTGGGCTCGTGCTTCAACCGAGAGATACCCCACCCGGGGGATTCTTTCAATGGGCCTCCACCAACTCCAGCAGCACTCCTCCCGCGGAGGACGGGTGGACGAAAACATATCGGTGCCCGCCTGCGCCGATTTTGATTTCTTCTGAAACGAGGCGCACACCGTCGGCCTTAAGCGTTTTCACGGCGGAGGAGAGATCGGGCACGCGCATGCACACGTGATGCAATCCCTCGCCGCGCTTGGCAATGAATTTTGCGATGGTGGAGTCATCGGATGTGGCCTCAAGCAACTCCAGGCGGCTCTCGCCAACCGGCACCATCACAATCCGAACTTTTTCCTGCTCGACCGTCTCTTCGGGTGAAACGTTGAGGCCGAGTTTTTCGTAGATTCCCTTTGCCTGGGCGAGGGACTTCACCGCTATCCCGAGGTGATCGATTTGAAACATTACACGCCCACTTTCCCGACCAGCTCTTCGACGAGCGAATACGGATCGCGCTTGTGTTCAGCGATTTCGACTGCATATTGCTCAAGTTGCCGATCGCTCAATTCGGCGCGCGCCTTTTCGAGCATGGCATCGCGCAACATCTCGATCAGTCGCTCCCGCCAGTTCTCGATGTTGCGTTTGAGGAGAAGGTTCTCCTTTTTTAGATAAGCCTCGTATTTCGCTATGGCCGCGGCCAGTTCCTGAATTCCCTTTCCTTCGCTCGCGACCGTTTTGATCACCGGCGGCGTCCAGCGATCATGCCGCGTGGCGAGCGATTGCATGGCCAGGATCTCGCGTTCGACGCGCTCGGCGCCCTCCCGATCACTTTTGTTGATGACGAAAATGTCGGCGATTTCCATGATGCCGGCCTTGATGGTCTGGACGTCGTCACCCATTCCGGGCACGAGGATCACGACGGTGATGTCGGCGAGGCGGACGATATCGATTTCGTCCTGCCCGACACCAACGGTCTCGATGAGGATGAGGTCGCGGCCAGAGGCGTCGAGCACAGTGGCGACATCCGCGGTCGTGCGGGCCAAGCCGCCAAGCGATCCGCGTGTAGCCATGCTGCGAATGTAGATGCCGGGATCGGCGTGGTGGTCCTGCATGCGGATGCGATCGCCCAGGATCGCGCCGCCGGTATAGGGACTGGTTGGATCCACCGCGATGATGCCGAGCGTCTTGTGTTCGCGACGGTAGTGACGCGCGAGTTGGTCGACGAGCGTACTCTTTCCTGCACCGGGCGATCCGGTAAGCCCAAGAATCCGGCCGTTGCCGCTGAAGGGGAACAAGGTCTTAAGAAGCTGGAGCGAGGCGGTCGAACGATTTTCGACGGAGCTGATCGCACGCGCCAGCGCGCGGGAATCGCCAGCGCGCAGCCGTTCTACCCAGCTTTGCAGATCATTCTTCAAACTTTCAGTGTAAAGCAGAGCTTGAGGCGTTGGAAACTTTGGGGTAACGCTTCGTATCGTAAGGGCCGGAGTTGCCATGTTGCCTTCGGGTGAAAGGTCCCTGCGGCCATTACAATCACTGCCATGTCCGACCAGAATGCCTCACGCCTCGAGCGCGTGCTCACGCAGCTTCGCCTGTATGAACATCCCCTGCTGACGTTTGACGCCCGCACGAAAGGGGACGGCGTCGAGGTGCTGATTCAGCTGACGCACTGCACGGTTCCGGTGCATACGTACATGTTCGAACTCCACCCCCGCGACCTCGACCACCCGCAGTTTGAGTGGCAGTTTCAGCGGCAACTCTACGACGCCCTTCACGACTACCTGGTGGAAATGTTCATTCGCACGCCACAAGACCTAGCCGATCGCCGCGGACGGGGCTTGTGAACCTGCGGCAGAAAATCGTGCAAGAAATTCAGGAGAGAGGCCCGATTCCGTTTTCCCGCTTCATGGAGATGTGTATGTACGATCCGGAACTCGGATATTACTCGAGGAACGCGGAGAAGTTCGGCAAGGCTGGGGATTTCTATACGTCGAGCGACGTACACGCGGTTTTTGGCAGGTTGTTGGCCCGTCAGTTTGAAGAGATGTGGCGGGTGTTGGGATCTCCCGCGAAGATCGAAGTATTGGAGTTAGGGCCTGGGCGAGGCCTGTTCGCGCAGGATGTGCTGGACTGGTCGGAGAAGAAGTTCCCAGAATTTTTCCGCGCCGTGCGATATGGATTGTTGGAGCAGTCAGGCGCGCTGCGGGAGCGTTTGAAGACGACTCTCGATCGCCATATCTCGAGTGGGAAGGCCGTGATTGTTGAGGGTGAGCAATCAGCCGCTGACTTGATTCGAAGTCTTACGGCCTACGTGCCGGTCATCGTTTTTGCGAATGAGTTTTTCGATGCTTTGCCCGTGGAGGTTGTTTCCGACAAAGGAACTCTGCGAGTCGATGCTCGGAGCAATCGATTCGTTGAAGAGTGGGCAAAGACTTCGGCTGCTGAGCACGAGTTCCTTGATGGCTATGGCGTGCATCCGGAGGCCGGGGATCGTACGGAGATCAGTCTGGTCGCGCAGGGGTGGATGTCGCGAATTGCGAAGTCGATCACGCAGGGGTTTGTGATCGCGATCGACTATGGCTACACACGCGACCAGCAGTTAGCAGGACGGCATATCGAAACGGTGATGGCGTATCGCCAGCACTCTGCGAGTACGAACGCTTACGAGGCGCCGGGCGAACAGGACATTACCGCGCACGTGAATTTCACGGCTCTCGCCGGGGCCGCGGAGTCCGGAGGGATGTACGTGCACAAACTGCGTACACAGTCTCAGTTCCTGCTGGGTATCGGAGAGAACAATCAGTTCGCCGATGCGTTTGAGGAGTGCAGCCTTGCGCAGGAGAAAGCCAAGGTTGCACTGCAGTTAAAGCATCTGGTGACGCCTGCCGGGGTGGGAGAGACGTTTCACGTGATGGTTGCGAGCAAGGGAGTGGAGGTGTTGGTCGCGGAGAAGTTGAGCGGGTTGAGTTTTGGGGTGACGGGGTGAGTGCCTCGGAAGTTTGGGCGGGCGAGGACGCCCGCCGCTCCACTCGTTTTTGCAGACGACCTGCCGGCCGTACGAACTCCGCCGGCGCTACCAACCACCGGCGCTACCACGGATGGCGATACAAGCTAGTTCCCGGGAGTGCCCTTCTCTCGTTCGTAGGGCTTTTGGATGTATTTCCGCGCCTCGTCTCCGGCGCCCTGGGTGTTGTCGTTGGTCTGCAAAGCCTGACGGTACTCGTTGACGGCGCGCTCGCGCTGTCCGGTCACATCGAAGATCTTGCCCAGTTGAATGTGGCTCCAGACTTCAGTCCAGCGCGGCTCGCCGTCTCCATTCAAGCACTCACGATAAGCGTTGGCTGCGGACTGGTAGTTCTTCTGCATGAAGAAGACGTCGGCCACGCGGTAATGGGCCAACGAACTGTTCTTGTTCGCATCGAGCGCTTTGTTGAACTCGGCCAGCGCGCCAGCGAGGTCGCCCTGCTGGACCAGCGCCTGTCCGCGAGTGATTGAAGCGCGCATGCGAACTTCGCTCGAGTTCTTGAGGACTTTATCGTCGGGATCGACGACGATGCGGCGAGGTTTGCCGAAGGTCTCGATGCTAAAGGCGGAGTTGGTTCCGACGACATCGATGCGCTTCTCTTCGGTCTTACCGTCTGTATCGATCTTGAGGTCGACTGGCATACGAAAGAGATCGAGGTCCTGCGCAACTTCCCCGACAACGCGGAAACCTTTGTTGTTGCCGAGGCGGTAGACGGTGTACTTGGTCTTGAATTCGGGCGCGCCCGTGGAATCGAGCCATTGAGTAAAGAACCAGGTCAGTTGCTGGCCGTAGTCCTTTTCTGCGATTTCGCGGAATTGATCGATGCTTGCCGACTTGCCCGCGTACTGGCTGGCAAAAGTGCGCATGGTCTTGTAGAAATTGTTGTCGCCGACTACCCAACGCAGCATGTGCAGGATCATGGCGCCCTTGTCGGTCACCAGGGTTTGGAACTCGGGCGAGAAGACGTCAAGCTTGCTGGCGCTCGATAGCGGCACGGTGTCGTAAGCAAGCGCACCAACGGACATATCTTTCACGGCTTCTTCCATGCCCATGGTTCCGGAAGCCTGCTCCACGTACATCGCCTCGGAGTAGCGCGAGAAACCATCAGTCAGCCACCAATCGTCTTTGGCCGCGGGGCTCACGGAACATCCCCACCATTGATGCGAGATGGTATTGGCGAGCAGCCGGTAATTGACCTTTTCGCTGACCGTGCGACTGGCGATGGCAGCGAGCTGAGGAGCCCATGCGGTGGGCACCGTGTCATCGGGCAGCTCGACCACGCGCAGCGTGGGCGAAGGCAGTGGACCAAACGTCGTGATGTAGTAGGTGAACTCTTTGAGAGCAGTCTCGGAATACTTTTCGGTCAGTTTCTGGTGAACGGGCTTGAAGAAGATGTGGAGGTCGACTCCAGCATCGTCGCTTTTGGTCTCCTGAAAGATGCCAGCGATGATCGTTCCGGGGAAACTTGGGCGGTTGCTGACGAAGGTGTAGGTCTTCTGCTCCATCCCGCCGGAGCTCTTCTTGCTTGGAGCTGCAGCTGCAACGGTCATGTCGCCGCTGCCGATCGCGACCATGTGCGCCGGAATCGTGATGCTGATCGTCGACGTGAACCTGTTCAGGCCATATCCGTTCACCGGAAACCACCGGCTGGCGTAGAGCAGATAACTCGTGTCGTCGCCGATGGAGGCGAGCTTCAAACCCTGGACCGGGCTTTCGTCGGCGGAGTCCAGAACGCCTTCGTAATCGAAGGTAAGGGTCGTACTCGAATCCTTGGTCAGGCCAGCGGTCAGCGGGACGCGGACGGTTGAATCTTGGGTCACGCGCTCGGCTGAGAGCGCCTTGCCATTCGCGTCGGTCACTTTCGTGAGGCGCAATGCGTTGTTCAGTTCGAAGGTGGCGATGGAAAGATCGTCGAGAGCCGTGAACTTGACCTTAGCTTTGGCGTTAATTTTGTGAGCGTGGGGATTCAGTTCCGCGTCGATCTGATAGTCATCCACGCGCAGGCGAGTCTTTTCTGCAGACCAGGACGGCAGTGAGCAGAGGAGCAGCAGAAAAACGACGCTGGCTTTCGGAGCCGAACGGAAGCACCGATAGTAAGTACGGATCAAGAGAAATCTCCTGGTGGTCGACCCTGGTCCTTTGAATAATTGTGACGCAAAAGATGCTGGTGGGACAAGGGTAAGCGACGATTCGCGGCGATTTCGTCCGGGACGGTTTTCGCCGCCTTCTCAGGCACCGGTACTCACTTGGAGTCCAAATTTGGCGGCTGGGTTGCCACGGAAGACGTGTCGGGCACGGTCGAGGCTTCGCTCGGGGCAAAAGCCAGGATGGCGGCGGCGGCCCGGTCGGCGGTGGACTGGTAATCGGCCCGGCCTTCGGGTTGGTCCGCGTTTGGGGCTGCGGTCCGATTCTCGGGCTCATTTTCGACCGGGCTTTCGGTTGAATTTGCGGATCGCAGCCGCGCGCGCACGCCCGCTAGGCCTTCGATCATCCGGCTACGGGCAGGGCCATCGGAAAGAATCCTCCGGAGTTCGCCGACCACTTTGTTGGCGGTGAAGTCGTGTTGAACAAGCTCGGGGACAACTTGTTCCTCGGCGATGAGGTTCACCATCGCAAAGTAGGGGACCTTGATGCGAGGTTTGCCGAGCGCGTAGGTGAGCGGTGAAACGCGATAGACCATCACGAAGGGCGTACCCACAATCGCAGCTTCGACGGTTGCGGTTCCGCTGGCGACTACCGCCGCCCTGGAATGATGCAGAGCCGGAATAGCTTCACTGACTAAGGTGATTCCGCGGCTCAGGGCCGACCCACGCAAAAGTTGAGGGTCCAACGTTGGTGCGACGGGCAGCAAATACTCGTACTCGGGCCCAAGTTGGGACGCAGCATCAAGGATGGTGGGCAGATTCATGCGGACTTCTTTGACGCGGCTGCCCGGCATTAGACTGACCCACGGCTTTCGCAGGTCAACTTTGTTCCAGGCGGCATATTCTTCGCGGCTGATGGTGGGCATCGCCATGTCGGCGAGAGGATGGCCTACGAAGGTGGCGTCGACGCCGCGGTCGCGGTAAAACTTCTCCTCGAACGGAAAAATAACCAATGCCTTGTCGACATATTTACGCAACAGTTTTACGCGCCCTTGCCGCCAGGCCCAGAATTGCGGCGCCACGTAATAGACGACCGGGATGCCGCGTTTCTTCATCTGCCGGGCGACTCGCCAATTGAAGGCCGGAGAGTCGATGACGACGGCGAGATGCGGAGGGCGGTGGTCTGCCTCCGCAATCAGGGAGTGGAAGAGCCCGTAGATTTTTGGCAGGTGGCCGAGGATTTCGGTGATGCCGACAACTGCGAGGTCCTTGGCGTCGACGACGGTGTCGCATCCGGCGGCACGCATGCGCTGTCCGCCGACTCCGAAGAATTCCAGCGAAGGGTTGCGGCGCCGCAGAGCTTCGATCAGTTGGGCGCCGTACATTTCCCCGGAGGCTTCTCCGGCGGAGATCAGGATTCGCACGGGAACATTCTAACGTTGCCGGATTGTCGGAAGATGTGACGAGGGGTGCGCCTAGTCGTCTGCACTGACGGTGGGCTGCGGAAGAGGCGCGGGGATCTCCTGGTCCTTGTACTGGAGCTGGTAAAGCTTGTAGTACACACCACGCTGGGCCAGCAGTTGTTGGTGAGTACCCATCTCTCGGACTTTGCCTTTGTGCATCACGATGATCTTGTCGGCTCGCTGCACGGTGGAGAGGCGGTGCGCAATGACCAACGACGTGCGGCCTTCCACCATGCGCGAGAGCGCGTCGCGAACCCGAAATTCGGTTTCGGTATCAACGCTAGAGGTCGCCTCGTCGAGGATAAGGATTTGCGGACTATGAGCCAGGGCGCGGGCAAACGAGATCAGCTGCTTCTGCCCAGTGGAGAGGGTCGAACCTCGCTCGCGCACTTCTTCGCCGAAGCCGCCCGGCAGTGACCGGATGAAATCGGCGAGATTCACCTCCTCCGCCGCGCGTTCGACGTCTTTGTCGGCAATCCAGTCGGATCCGAGACGGATGTTCCCGCCAACCGTGCCGCTGAAAAGGAATGGATCCTGGAGCACAACGCCGAAGCGACGGCGTAGGTCGTTCAAGTCCATGTCGCGGATGTCCACACCGTCGATGCGAATCGCACCCCGTTGTACGTCGTAAAAGCGCAACAGGAGCGAGATCAGAGTGGTCTTCCCGGCGCCGGTGTGGCCGACGATGGCGACCGTCTCACCGGGCTCGATCGCAAACGAGACATCCCGGAGTACCCAGTCCGGCTCGACTGCAGCGGAATCCGATGCGGAATCGGAGGATGGCCGGTGGTCGTCTTTACCGAGCGTATCGGCCGCGGTTCCTCGTGCGCCGTACGAAAACCAGACATGATCGAACTCGATGCGGCCGGGGCCTTCGGGACGCTTAGTGACCGCGGGTGACTCGATGTCGACAGGAGTATCCAGAAGCTTGAAAACACGCTCCGCTGAGGCCATCGCCGACTGCAGGATGTTGTACTTGTCGCTCAAGTCCTGGATCGGCCGAAAGAATCGCTGCGCATACTGGGTGAAGGCGACGAGAACTCCGAGCGTGGCAACGGTCGGAACGACGCGCACGGTAAAGAAGTGTGGTGTGCGCTCAAATACAAAGGTGCTGACGCTGATGTGCTGGATCCAGTCGCGACCGCCAAACCAGATGATCGCGGCAACCGCGATCACCGAGAGGATTTCGACGACCGGGTAATAGACCGCGTAGGCCATGATGGCGTCTTTGAACGCCTCCATGTGGCTCGCGTTGATGGCGGAAAACTGCTTGAACGCGCGCTTCTCGCGGTTGAAAAGCTGCAGTACCAGCATGCCGGAGACGGCTTCCTGCAGGTACGAGTTAATACGTGCGATGGCAACCCGAATGCGCCTATAGGAGTCACGGACCTTCACGCGAAAGATCATCGTTGCCCAGAAGATGAGCGGCAGGACGGCGAACGTGATCAGGGCCAGTTTCCAGTTCATCCAGGCCATGATCGTGATAATGCCGACAAGAACGAAAACATCCTCGAAGATCGACACCACACCGGCGGTAAACATCTCGTTCAGCGCATCGACGTCGGTGGTGACACGCGTAACAAGGCGGCCAACCGGATTTTTGTCGTAGAAACCGATGTGCATCCGTTGCAGATGGCGGAAGATCTGGCTGCGCAGGTCGAACATCACCATCTGACCGGTCCACTGCATGTAGTAGGTCTGGAGGAAGTCGCAGAGAAATCCGAAAACCAGAGTGCCAACGTAGAGAGCTGCCAGTTGTGCGATGCCGCGCATGGGTTCGGAACTGAGCCAACGATCAAAGATCGAGTGGGCTCCAGGGGTGCTGGCAAGGTACTTGTCGATGGCAATTTTGGTGAGATAGGGGCCGAGTACATCGAGGCCCGCCTTGGTAATAATGGCAGTTAGAGCGATCGTCACCTGCCACTTGTAGGGGGAAAGGAATGTCAGCAAACGCCGCATCAGGCGACTGTCATACGCTTTTCCCAGTATCTCTTCTTCTTGTGCCATACGAACAAATCAAGAGTAATAGATGGCGCAACCTACGATAAAGATGGTGAAGATTCCGCAGGGCTCACCTGATCAAGGCTTTCAAGTTCGGCTACGGCGCGCTGAAGTTCGCCGATCAGGCGGTTCGGATTTCCTTCCAGGAGAACGTCGAGCACCGCGCGGTAATACCAAAGCGTGCCCTCGCGCTGTCCGTTGAAACGCGCCCACACGGAATCGCCTTCTACCCGATAGTCGGCGAGGATCGTGCGGACGTTGTGAAGCTTATCGGCTGCGCTCACAAGACGGATGTCGTCGCCCGATTCACGCAAGCGCGCCAGATAGTCGAGCTTGCGCTGCTTCCAGGGCGGCATAGGGATCGTGTAGGCGTCGGTGCAACCTTCCACGATCGAGGCGACGCGATCTCCGAAACGTGCGCGAACTTCTTCGAGTACCGGATGGCCGCCGCAATCTTCGACGACGTCGTGAAGCAGACCCGCGATGGCTTGGTCTTCGTCGCCTCCAGCTTCGAGGATTAAGCCAGCAACCGCCATCAGGTGCGAAATATAGGGCACCCTCGTGCGTTTGCGGGTCTGACCGGCATGTTTTTCAGCGGCAAGGTCAAACGCTTCGCGAAAACGTGGGCCGGGCCGGGATGCATCAGGCAGAGGTATCACGAAGACTTCTCGTCGCGGCGCATAAGGAGATAGGCCCGGATAAACGGCTGCAGGTCTCCGTCGAGCACGCGGTCCACATCACCGACTTCCTGCTTGGTGCGGTGGTCTTTCACCATGCGGTAGGGCTGTAGGACGTAGGAGCGAATCTGCGAGCCGAAGTCGATATCGAGCTTGGAGTCTTCGATTTTCTTGGTGACTTCGCGCTTCTTCTCCATCTCGTATTCGTAGAGTTTTGACCGCAGCATGCTCATGGCGCGCTCACGGTTCTTGTGCTGGGAACGCTCGTTCTGGCAGCTGGCGACGATTCCGGTTGGAGTGTGCGTGATGCGCACGGCCGAATCGGTTGTGTTGACGTGCTGGCCACCCTTGCCGCTGGAACGATAGGTGTCGACACGAATGTCTTCGGGCTTGATCACGACCTCGATACTGTCGTCGATCTCTGGGGACACAAAGACGCTGGCGAATGAGGTGTGCCGCCGCTTGGCCTGGTCGAAGGGCGAAATGCGTACAAGACGGTGCACGCCGATTTCGCTGGTTAACAGACCGAAAGCATACTGGCCGTTAATCCCGAATGTTGCCGACTTGATTCCGGCCTCTTCGGCTGGCTGGTAGTCGTAAAGCACAGTCTGAAAGCCTTGGCGCTCAGCCCATCGCAAATACATGCGCAGCAGCATGTCAGCCCAGTCCTGCGAATCGACGCCACCAGATCCGGCATGGATGGTCATGATGGCATTGCGGGCGTCGTGCTCGCCGGAAAGCAGAGTTTCCGTTTCGAGCCGGCCAACCAGTTCTTGCAGGGCGCCGATTTCCCGTTGCAGATCGGCGTCGACCTTTTCGCCCTCGTGCGCGAGTTCGAAGTAGGCGGCTATATCGTCGTTGCGACGGGAGAGCTCGGCGTCGGTAGACAAGGCGTCTTCCAGACGCTTCTTTTCCCGCATGACCCGCTGAGAATTTTCAGGATTCGACCAGAGATTGGGATCCGAAGCCTGTTTTTCGACTTCGGTCAGTTGTTCGCGGACTTTGCCCGCGTCAAAGGTACTCCCGCAGAGTGCGAACCTTGTCTTTTAGAGCACTGTACTGCTGTTCCAGTTCTTCAACCATCAGACTCTGACTTTGGGTGGAATAAGAAGCGCGCCGTGAGCACTCCTACTGAGATTATCGCACACAGGTACGCGAACCAGTCGCCGTACTGTGAATAGAAAGTGGTTGCATCCACGAGAGCATAGGGTGCGGCGAGCGCGCTGCGCGTTTTTCGTTCGAGATGCGCGACGACACGACCGTATGGATCGATCGATGCGGTGAGACCCGTATTAGTGTCACGCAAGAGCCAGCGGTGATTTTCGACGGCCCGCATGCGCGCCTGATCGAGGTGTTGTGCCCAAGCTCCGGAGTCGCCGTACCAGCCGTCGTTGGAGACGTTGACCAGAACCTGCGCCCCTTGCTTGGCCAGCTGGCGGATCTCGTCGGGGAAGATCGATTCGTAGCAGATGAAGACCCCGAGTTTCTGATTTCCTGCCTGAAGCGGCCCTCGAGAGGTGCCATGGGTAAAGTTGCCGACCGCCTGCGTGAGTCCTCCAGCAAAAGAAAAGAGGGATGGGAACGGGACGTACTCGCCGAAGGGCACGAGATGGATCTTGTCGTAGCGGCCATCCCAAGCTCCGGTTGGGGACACGAGTGATGCGGAGTTGAAGACTCGTTGGGGACTATCCAGGCCAATCGATCCAACGACAACCCATGCTTGCGATTGACGAGCTAGATCGCTGATCGCGTTACGAACGCTAGTGTCGTTAGTCCAGAACGGCGCGGGAGATTCAGGCCAAACGATCAAATCAGGATGGCGAGAAGGAGAGCCAGTCAGGCTTAGTGATGAAAACTCGTGGAAATACTTTGCGTAGTCGTCGGTGGTCCACTCGGCCTCCGCGACGGGCAGATTTTGCTGGAGTAAGACGGCTCCCTTGTCAGTTGGCAAGCCCGGCATTGGGATCAGCCGTCCGGCCTGTAGTAGAACGGCTGCGGAGAGCGACGCGATCAGAAGGGTCTTCCGTCTCGCCCGCGGGACGAGAAATGCCGCTGCGAAAGCCACGTTCACAAGAGCAATCTCGAAGGAGAGTCCGTAGACGCCGGTGAAGGTGGCGATGCGCGTGAGGGGAATATTGTCCACCTGTGTGATTCCGAGGAGATCCCACGGAAAGCCGCTGATTCGCGTGCGAGCAAGTTCGACCGTAATCCATAAGAACGGCGCCGAGAGGAGCGCAAGGCGGTTAAACGAATCTTTTCTCGCCAGGAGACTGAGCAGAAAAGCAAAGACCCCGTGATAGAGGCCGAGATATAGCGCGAACAGAAGAAGAACGAACGCCGCAATCGGCGCAGCCAAACCGCCGTATTGATGCATCGTGTCGTAGACCCAGTAGCAGGTGCCGATGTACCAGATCACGCCGCAGAGATAACCGAGCAGAAAACCCTGTAAAGGGCTCGCTGGAATCAATTTTTGGGATTCGTCTAGCTGAATCGTTTCCGGCGTGCGGGCACGGAAGATTGCGACGATCAGCGGGGCCAGCGCAACCCACGAGAGTACATAGACGCCTGGAAGAGGGAAACTGAGGATTTGTAATGCCGCAGAAAGAAGCACAAGCAGCCAGGCATTCTTGTGAATCTGTCGCACCGGGGAAGGATAGCAAATCGGTTGCTGGGTAGTAGCTAGTAGCTATTGGCTAGTCGCAAGTTGCGATCAGCGAACACCGGAATTGCTGGCGAAATGTCTAGAGCCGTTGGACGGCGTTGTGCGTTGGATCCTTCAGGTGCATTCGTACAAACGAGACAATCTCGGGCGTCACATAAGGCGGCGGGACGATGGCGAACGTTGGCCGGTTGGAGACTGGCTTCAGCGAAACGCCCTTCCACTGTGTGGCCGTGTCAGCTGAATGATGCAGGATCACGGCATCGGCGCGGTCGAGGAACTCGCGAGCGGAGTTCTTAAAGTCACTGTTGGCTGGATCGAGGATGGTCAAGTAAAGATCGGGCCGAACAAACTTCAAAATGGTGTTCGACTCGATGATGACATTTTCCACCAACGACAACTTCTCTCGAACTGCAGGCATGGCTTCGGCCAGTCTTCCCTGCTGTGTTCGAACCCACCAGACTTTCGTTGCGCCAGCCGACAGAAACCGAGAGGTGTCCGAGTCGCCGCCAGCATTTTTTTCTTCAGTGATCGCCCAGCTGTGGTCATCGGTAGCGCAGTCGCAAGGTTCTCCGTTCGCGGAGCAGACTCCGTGACCGTATTGTGTGATCTTCAGCGCGCTCCAGTGAAGCTCGGGCAACGCCGCAATGAGCCCCGCCACGACGCTGGTCTTGCCAACGCTTCGGGAGTGTCCGCCAATGACGACGATGGACATGAAATCGGGTCTCAGGTTTCAGGTCTTAAGTGTCAGGTTTCGGGTGTCAGGTCTCAGTTATCAGGTTAAAGGTTGTTAGGTTTCTGGTCCGCTGTCACATCTCAAGTCGTTGATCGTTGATCGTTGGTCCTTGGTCGTTGGCGTTCCTGGGGTCGCGGCCTTGGAGCCTATTCCGAAGTCTGTCGCCTTGCCAATTTCGCCAGCGTCGCCAACTCTTTCAGATAATCCTTAATCGGCCGGGCCGGCGTTCCCCAGAAGATGACTCCGCGACCGCGGATCACTTTCTTGCTGGGAATGCCGCTTTGCGCACCGAGAATCGTTCCGGACTCGATCCGCACATGATCCGCGATGCCGACCTGGCCGCCAATGATCACTTGATTTTCGACGACCGCACTTCCCGAGAGGCCGGTCTGCGCGGCGATCACGACGTCTTCGCCGATGTCGACGTTGTGTCCGACATGGACAAGGTTATCAATTTTTGTGCCGCGCCGGATGCGGGTGACATCCAAGGCGCCGCGGTCCACCGTGGAGTTCGCGCCGATCTCGACGTCGTCTTCGATCTCAAGCCGGCCGATTTGCGGAAACTTTTCGTATTTACCAGTTTTCGCGTCACGCACGTAGCCAAACCCGTCGCTTCCAAGAACGACTCCGGCGTGAACCACCACACGATCCCCGATCACCGCTCCGGGATAGATCGTTACGTGAGGGTGGACGCGGCAATTGCGCCCAATCCTTACTCCGCGCCCAACGACGCAACCGGCGCCAATCCAGGTACTCTCGCCAATACTCACGCTTTCACGAATCACAACCCGCTCGTCGATGGTGACGTTTTTATGCAACGCGGCGGAGGGATCTACGATTGCAGTTGGGTGTATGCCGAATGTGAGCGCAGAATCATCAGCGAGATGTGCGGCGGCGCGTGCAAAGGCGAGTCGGGGCTGGTCGGACAGAAGAAGAGGCTTCGCTGACTTTGTGCGCTGAGTCAACGTTCCCGCAATCACTGCCGTCGCAGATGACTGCAGAGCCAACAACAAGTGCTTCTCGTCTTCAACAAATACCAGATCACCCGCCTTGGCGGAATCGAGGCTTGCCACGCCGCTGACATTGGCGCTTCCGTCACCAACCAGGACGGTGCCCACGAACTCCGCCACTTCCTTGAGTGTGCGTTTCATGCATCTTGTATAGCAGCCGGATGCTACGAAAGAAAGTTTGGTAAGTTTTCGGCGGGCGTCTCCTACAATCGCAGCATGCAGCGCAAGGTGTTCTGGCTGATCGTGTTCGCGCTTTCAGTGGCTGCGTTCTGGCTCCCGCTGTGGTGGCAAGTGATCGCGATTGTCCCGATCGCCTTCATCGCATGGTGGGTTGCTTATCGCAGCGAATGGTTCGAGTAGAGAGGCGGCTGGCCGGGGGGGCGAGTCTTCCACCGGCGATGCACCCACAGCCACTGGTCCGGATACTTCCTCACGAAGTTTTCGATCACCTTCGTAAAAAGCTGCGTGTTGGCCACGATATCGGCGTCGTTGTTACCGGTACGAACCAGTTTCACGGGTGGATCGAAACGAAGCCGGTATTTGCGCAGAACCGGATCCCAGAGCGTGAATCCGGGTACGACCGCAGCGTTCGTGCGGAGCGCGATCCGAGCAAGGCCACTGGGTGTGCATGCGGGTATTCCGAAGAAATCCACGAAAATGCCTTGCGGCGGCATCATGTTGGTATCCATCAGAATGCCGACGGTCGCGCCTTCTTTCATAGCGCGCAGAAGTTCGCGCACCGGGTCATCCTTGAGGATCGGGATATTGCTGTGCATGGTTCGGTATTCGCGAACCATGCGATCGAGGTATGGATTATCGAGTGGCCGCATCACGAAGCGGAGCGGATGGCCATAAAGCGAATGCGCGAACGCGGAAAGTTCCCAGCCGCCTAAATGCCCGGTGAGAAAAAGCACACCCTTTCCCAGATCAGAGGCGTTCTGAAAGTTTTCGAAGCCGTCGTAGATCACGACGTCGCTGACATTGTCTGCGGTGTATCGAGGAAAGAGGCAGATCTCGGCGAGCTGCCGCCCGAGAGAAGTGAAGACCCCACGTAGCATCTTGCGTTTCTCTGTCTGACTCTTGTCGGGAAAAGCCATGCTGAGGTTGCGCATCCCAACGCGGCGCAACTTTCCGTGGAGAAGATAAACGAGTCGCCCGACGCCGATGCCGACGGCACGCGCAACTGGCCGGGGAAGAGCGCCGATGGTCTTCACAATGGACCAAGCCAGCGCGTACTCGAGTCGATAACGCATCGCAGAGCGAAGCGTGACCGTATCACCCGCCATTTTTAACTGTCAATGCAGGTTGGGCCGGTCGTTTCGGTGAGAGTAGCCAACCGGGAGAGCTGATCCAACAACAACTCGCGTGCGAAAACCCCGGCGGACCGCTTGTCGGTAGACAAGCAGATCCGCGGGCCGATGTTGTTGCAGGTCGATCGATTAGTTGTTCACTGGCTTGTTGCTCTCTGCCGCCTTCGGCGGGTTAGCAGGCGTCTCATCCTTCTGCGCCGCCTTTTGCGCCCACTTTGCCAAAGTGTTGAGGAACGGATACGCGTCTTTCGGCGCCTCGATGTTTCCCGTGAGCGACGTCCGGAAAGGCACCATACGATCATAAAAGTCGCGAGTAGATTCCTTGTCCTGCTTGATAACAGCGCCCGCGAGGCTCACGCCAGCGAAGACTCCACGCGTGCGGGAATAGGTCAGGACCTGGGCGCGCAGCTTCCAATCCGTATCGGCGGCCGCGTGGCGGCCCACCGGCCCTGCGGCAACAGAGGCGTCGGCGCCAAGCTTGAACTTGCTGGACAGCAAGTTCTTCATGCCGTCTTTGTTCATGATCAGCATCACCAGATCGATGGCCTGTCCTCCGATCTGGAAGCCTACGCTTCCGCCGGTGGTGAACAAGAATGCGGGAGCGCTCCAACCTTTTGGCGTCCGACAACTGGCCACGCCCCGGCCGTAATCGGCTGCCAAAATGAATCCGCCCTTCAACATCGACGGCACCACGGCAACGCACTCGGCGGAACCGAGAACTTCTTCAGGGATACCCGTGTCGGGCGCAGACTCGATCTCATCAATAACGGTGGCTGCGGCCTGAATGCGATCTTGGGCCTTGGTTTTGTCTTTAGTGTCGTCGGCAAAGACACAAACCGACAGGGCCGTGACGAATAGCACAAGCAGGGTCTTTTTCATCAGTCCTCGGCTTTCGTGGCGAATGGATTTTTGCTTGGGATTAGCAGATTAATTTTAAAGGAAATTCAGCGGTGGAAGGAGAGTACAGGCACAAAAAAATCGGGGCTGATGGTGGCGACCCTAATCTCCACCCCCAACCCCGTCTCCCAGGTTCTGTGGTAGGTGGATGGAGTATGCGGTACATACGT
>Ga0126371_10001999_pt1 | contig 17462 bp, 13 predicted proteins | sample PanSoiMetaPlot_4_FD_110145 | JGI IMG/M metagenome (GOLD analysis project Ga0126371, IMG submission 110145) | Tropical forest soil microbial communities from Panama - MetaG Plot_4 | ecosystem: Environmental > Terrestrial > Soil > Tropical forest > Bulk soil | place: Panama | collected 2016-02-17 | reverse complement strand
ATCAAGATGGTTCCTCCCCTGGTGGTTTTCGTTCTGCCATCCATCATCGTCGTGACGTTGGGGCCAGCCATTATCAGTTTGTATCGCACGCTCTCGTCCTAGAACGGGCAGCGCTCCAAACGACGACCCTGTCAGGAGTACCGATGTCGGAGTCAGTCTCTCGCGGCTATGCTTTGAACCGCACTCGCCGTCAGTTCCTCGCCACCCGTCTGGCCATCGCCGACGGGCACTGGTCCCGGCTTCGAGGGTTGATCGGCAAAGGACTGCACGACTTCGGCGATGGGCACGGACTCTGGATTACTCCTTGCCGCGGTGTCCATACGCTGGGCATGCGCTTCCCAATCGACGTTGCTTATCTGGATTCTGAACATATCGTCGTCCATCTTGAGACGGGTCTTCGCCCATGGCGCTTCGCGCCCATCCGATTTCGCGCAACATCAGTGCTAGAACTACCGGAGAACACTTTGCAGGCCACGGGCACTACAATCGGAGACGAGCTGGAAATCCACCCATCTCAGACAGGAGACAATCAGCCAGCATGATTGAAGGCCCAAAACTGCTGGTTGAATGGTCGTCGCCCTGGCAGGAGTTCGTCTCCTCGATAGGCCCAGCCTTTGGCAAATCACAGGCGCGCCTCGCGGGTGAAGCGCAAACCGGCCTGTTTCCTGTTCGCGGCATGCTCGCGTCGTGGGGCCTACAAGCCGTGTTTATCGCTGCACTCATCTGGATTCCGGCGAAGCTCGCCAGCTTGCATCCCTACGTGCCTCCCGCCCCGCCAAAGTACGACGTCATCTATTTTTCGGCAGACGAACTGCCTCAGATTGCCGACAAAGGAGGAGCGCAGGCCGGCAAAAGCGGCCGTGCCGGAGGCCAGGAGGCGTTTCATCACACTCAGACGATTCGCGTGGCTCGCGGTAATTCGGCGAGCGAGAAGGTCGTGGATGCACCCGATTTGAAGTTGCCTATCTCAGCGGATCCCGTCAAAAACCTTCTGGCGTTCAAACCGATCCCCGGCCCACCGCCCGCAGAGGGTATTCAGCGCTCAGCAACGACTCCGAGCTTAAACAAGGACACGATCATTGCCCCTCCGCCATCCGTGATGCGTCAACTGGACCGCGACACGCCGCGGCTGGGCGCTTCTGTGATCGCGCCCCCGCCCGACAGCGCTTCCGCAGAGAGAACGCGGCAAACGATGGGACTGACTCCTGTCGTCATCGAACCGGCTGCGAAGGATATTCCTCGCGAGCAGTCCCGCTCCCTTGTCGCTATGAACAGCCCGATTATTCAGCCTGCGGCTTCGGATGTGCAGCGCCAACCGCCGCCTTTGCGCGGGCCTTCGGCTGCGACAATGATGATTGTGCCACCCCCGGTGTCCTCTCCGACCCGCGACAGCGTCCAGAATCCGAAAATGACTCTGCCCACCCCGGCAGTTATCGCCCCGCCGCCGTCGCAAGTGGATCGTGACCAGCGACAGGTCACCGGTGCAAGTCTCTCGGACCCCAAGGTGATTCCTCCGCCCGTTCAAATCGGCGGACGTTCTCTGGATCGGCAAGCCATCGTTGGACCGGCGTCAACCGCCCAGATCGTTCCACCCCCACCAAGCGTGAGCGGCGGATCTGCTCTGTCCGGCGGAGGTCGTGGTCACGCCGACAAGGCGGGTGGTTTCGGCACCGTCCTCAGCGCCGACAACATCGTTCCCCCTCCACCGAGCTTTTCCGGCGACGATCGATCTGGCGGATCGCGCGGATCCGGGGACCGTCGCGGAAGCTTGGGAGGGATCCCAGGCGCGAATGCAATCGTTCCGCCTCCTCCGAGCGTAGGCAGCGCGGACGGAACGCTCTCCGGCAAGGGTCCCGCAGGCTTGGGAAGCCCCAGCGTAGTACCGCCTCCGCCCAGCACGAGTGGAGCCTCGGGCTCTTCTACGGGCCGCGGAATGGGCTCAAAGGGCAATGGCATCGGGGGTCCTTTCGATTCCGGCACAGCTTTGGCTCCTCCCACGGCGGCTGGTGGCAATGGGGGCGGCAAGGGTGTAGTGGTCTCAACTCAGCCTGGATCGAAAGAAGGCTTGCCCGGAAACGCATCCGCCGGTTCCCTGGCTGAATCCCCCTCAGGAAATGCGAAAGCGGGCCTGGGAGGCTCCGGTGGCGGCGCGGGAATCGGACATGGCAATGGACCTGGTAGTGGGCTATCCGGGGAAGGGTCCGGAGCTGCGAAGAGCGGCACAGGACGGGGCTCCGATCCGAATGCGCGCAATGGGACGTCGCCTTACCCGGGAACCGGCGGGGCCGGATCTGGAACGAATGGGCAGCCTGCCGTCCCGGGAGCATCTGTGCAGGGAGGCAGCACCATCACGCTTCCGAGCTTCGGCTCGAACGAGAACGAGCCGCTTATTCCCCGCCGCTCGCCTGCCGGCGGGGGCCGTGGTGATCTCGACATCACGGTCGAAGGAACTCCGCGCTCGGGGGGCGGTTTCAACTTTTATGGACTGCTTCGCGGAGACAAGGTCTACACCAAGTACCTGCCCACCGTCGATGGGACAGTTGTCATGCAGTTTGCCGATGCATCGTCGGCAGCGCACCTCTACGGGACAGAGCTGACGAGCCCGCAGCCCCTCCGCACCGACCTTCCTGCCAACGGCATCAAGCGTTCCTCTCGCGTGGTAATTGCATGCGTTCTCGACCGCTCTGGGTCGCTGAAGAACCTACAGGTATTGAAGTCGGACCCAGGCGCAGGTACAGCGCGCATCCTGGCTGCCCTGTCCACGTGGAAGTTCATTCCCGCTCAACGCGGCAGTGAACCGGTTGAGGTCAATGTGATCCTCGGCTTCAACATCGACACGCGCACATAGCAAAATCGGCGTACTTTCCGCTCCTGCTTCAATCCTCAATTCATGCGATGGAACACAACGCCGGTCTTGTCTTCATAGGTGACTCTCCACATCGGAACCTGATGGAGCAGTGTGGCGGCGGCAGATTGGCTTGGTAGGAGTAACCATGATGCATGCGTTTCCTCGAGAGCCTGGTCCCAGCCGGGTTCGACGCGGATGATCTTCAAGTAATTCTTTAAGTATTCCGAGCCATAGAGATCGTGGCGGTCATCAATCGCAACTTGAAGTTTCGGGAACTCGCGATATATGACATAACCACCCCATGAATCGATGCAAAACAGAGGCTCCCGCACCCGCTCGTTCTCAAGCCAATCAACGGCTTGTTTTGGAAACCTGTTCGAATCGAATTGAGCATTCATGAACTGAGTGTCGCCCAGTCGACCGCCCTGAAGGCAAATCCACCCACCCACCAGAATCGCGAGGATCGCCAGCCAATGGCCTTTCAGAGAGATCTCGAGCGCGGTCATCCGCTCTTCAAACCGTAAATAAGCAGCACGGCAACGAGTCCGAAGGTGCAACCTTCCCTCACCCTGCGGCCCGGCTTCCAGCGCCTGCGCCAGATGCGGACCAACAATCATCGCCAGCAGCAGCGATGAAACAGGGATGTCGCGCGTGGCGTACAGCCCGGAATAAACGGCGAACAACACCACCAGCATTTCGCTGATCGCGATTTTTCTGCGAGCAACAGCCAGGGCGACGATCGCCAACAGAATCATGATCGCGAAGAATTTCTGCGGAAGCCCATGGAAGTTTGGAGACAAAAATTCGTCGATGTGATCCATCAGAAAGCGATCCGTCAAATAACGATAGATGTGCTCGTGCAACCGATATCCATACGGATTCACCAGCGTGACGGCCGCACATGCAGTTCCGGCGGCGGCGAGCGACTGAGCCCGTTGCAATGAAATCTTCCCAGGAACTCGGTTCCCTGCCGATGCGCCTTCTCCCAACACGCAATCCAGCGCCAGCCCCAAACCATAGGCAGCAAGCAAAACGAATCCCACCAGAAATCCACCGTGCAGGTTGACCCAGATCAGCATGATCGCCGGCAACCACAAAAGGTGCCGCGCGTTCCCATCCCGGACGTACTTACGCAAAATCTCGAACCAGATCAGAGTCAGCAGCCAGCTGAAGACATGGGGACGCGTCAAGAAATGAACTGACGACCCGACCGCGGCGATCAATACAAGTCCAACCGCGAGCAGCACGCCCGTTCCGTGAGCAATCATCCTTCGAAACGCGAAGGCAAACGTTGCCGCGATGGCGAGTGCGCTAATGAAGACGACACCATTCAGTCCAGCCACCCGGTGTAACAATGCAACCGCAACGTCGGAGAGCCACTCCCACGCGTACCAAGGCTGACCATGCATCGTGGAAGAGAACGGATCCACTCGCGGAACCGACTTCGATTCCAGGATCAACTCCCCGGTCCGTATGTGCCACCCGATGCCGCCGTCCCCAAGCATCTTCATCGCAAGGGAACCCATTGAAAGAGCCAGCAGGAACGCTACGAAGATCAGATCAGCGGTGGAAGGAAGGAGATAGTCTTGCCATCGACGAGGGGCCTTTCGCCCATCCTCACGATGGGAAGCCAGTTCCTCGGGGGGGGCCGGATCGATTGCTCTTGTTAGCTCTGAGCCTGGCAAGGATTCAATCCTGACAACCCGCCCATCTTAGTAGATGAAGGCGAAATTGCGAACCGCTCCCGTCGAGTCACTACAACCGAGTCACCTCAATGAAACTGCCAGTAAGACAGGCCGACTCTCATATGGTGCATGAGGCTATTCGGAAAACTATAGGCGATCGCGATGCCGAGCATCGCATGAATCACGCCAAGCGGATAAATGCTTCGGTAACGGCGAAACAGCTCGGTGAAAAACAGCGCCCCCACAAAAGTCATGGTGGTCAAAGGGACATTCGGCAAATGCGCGAGCGTAAATAACAGGGTGCTCGCAATCACCGCCCACCGCGATCCCGCGAGCGACTCCACCCGCACAAAGAAGAACGACTGCAACAAGAACTGCTGGGCGCATGCCCAGATCACATAAGGCCACAGATTCTGAAATCGCGGCCAATCCGGATTGGCAGGAACCGGATTCCCCGTTGCCAGTGCAACAACCGGAATTACGAGCGCGCTAGTCGTTCCTGCAAACAATATCCACAGCGTCGCTTTGGGAGAAGGCCAGACCAGGCCCAACTCGGCTTTCGAGTAGCTTCGCAGTCCAAGCCACACCACGATCACCACCTCGAGCACAATCAGGCAACTATGGAAAATGCTGCGCGGCGTCCACAGAACGGCTTCGAGCAAGCCGAAAACAATCAATATTTCGATCCAGAGGATCCAGCCTTGTCGTTGCGAAGTGCTCGCAACATATTGGGATGCCGTCACTAGTGCGGGCGTATCTTCTTGCGGAAAACTTTTCGACCCCACGGCCATTTCAGCAATCTTATTAAGTAGAGCCTATGAACAGCAAGAGCATGTCGCGAGTGGTGATTGTCGGTGGGGGGTTCGGTGGCCTGAGGGCAGCCCGAGGCTTACTCGGGGAACCTGTCCAGATCATCATCGTCGATCGCAAGAACCACCATACATTCCAGCCATTGCTGTATCAGGTCGCAACCGCAGGATTGTCTCCGGGTGAGATCGCCTCCCCAATCCGTTCGATTTTTCGGGATGATTCGAACGTCATCAGCCTGCTCGAGGAAGTGCAGGACTTCAACCTCGCTCACCGCATCGTCAAGACCAGCGAGCAGAACATTCCTTATGACTATCTCGTGGTCGCAGCCGGCGCTACGCACGCCTATTTCGGTCACGACGATTGGGAACGATACGCACCGGGCCTCAAGACCATTGAAGACGCGCTTGAGATTCGCCGTCGCATTCTGCTGGCGTTTGAGCTAGCCGAACGCCAGGCGGTAGCCGGCGAAGCCACGGAGCCATTGCACTTTGTTGTTGTCGGCGGTGGGCCCACCGGCGTCGAACTTGCCGGAACACTGGCTGAGATTACGCGCCATGTTCTCTCTCAAGAGTTCCGTTCAATCGATCCGACGCGTGCCCGAATCCTGCTGTTGGAAGGTGGACCGCGCGTCCTGCCGGCCTACGCAGAAGACCTCTCACGCAGCGCCGAAGAGCAACTTCGCCGCCTGGGCGTCGAGGTCCACACGAACGCAATGGTGACCAAGGTCGAGCCCGGCGCTGTGATCTTCGGACAGACACGCATCGTAGCCCCAGTGATCCTGTGGGCCGCCGGGGTTGCGGCCTCCCCGCTAGGAAAAAAACTCGGCGTTCCCTGCGACCGAGCAGGTCGTGTCGAAGTCCGCAAAGACCTCAGCATTCCCGGATACCCTGAAGTGTTCGTAATTGGCGATCTGGCATCCCTCAAAGACGAAAACGGCAAGCTTCTTCCCGGCGTCGCTCCCGTCGCCATGCAGGAAGGTACATTTGTTGCCAAGATGATCGCGCGCGATATCGCCGGTCAGGCTCGCGAAGATTTCAAGTACTTGGACAAAGGAAGCCTTGCCACCATCGGTCGAGCCGCGGCTGTAGCGCAGTTTGGAAAGCTTCATATTTCTGGCTTCGTCGCGTGGCTGTCGTGGCTATTCATCCACATTTTCTTCCTGATTGGATTTCGCAACCGGATTCTCGTGTTCATCCAATGGGCGTGGTCCTACGTGACTTACGAAAGGGGCGCCCGCCTGATCACCGGAAGTACCGAGTTGCCGGGGTGGTCCGGCATGCATCCCGCCGAGGAATCTGTGCCATCTCGGACCGAGGATGTCCATACCACTGCCGCCGTCCGATAGGCCTCATTTGAGGCGCCCGATATAATCAAAGTGCCTTGCGCCCTCTGATCTCGATCACTCTGGCTCTCCTCCTGTTAGGTCCTCGACCGTCCTCCGCGCAGTCTCAAAAGGCTGAGTTCACCAGCGACACCGCGATCGTCCTGCCGTTCGAGAACGCTACCGGAGCGCCTGGTCTCGAATGGGTCAGCGAAGCTTTCCCGGAGACTCTTTCCGCTCGCCTGGCGGCGCCGGGAGTGTTCCTGCTCACCCGCGACGATCGCTTGCGCGTTTATGACCGCGCTGGCATCCCCGCCGAGCTGCACGCCACTCGGGCGACCATGTTCAGGCTGATGGAACAGCTCGACGTCGACTACCTCGTGCTTGGCCGCTACGAATTCGACGGAAGGAACTTCACGGCCACCGCCCAGTGGCTGGACATGCAACACAAGAAATTGCTGCCCGAGTGCCGTGAGTCCGGACCTCTTACGGATTTGATCAACGTCCAGACGGCCCTCAGCTGGGACCTGTTGCAAATGCTGCGTCCGGGACTTGCATCCAGCAAGCCTCTTTTCATGGGAAGTGCGCCGCCTGCGCGCTTAGATGCGTTTGAAAACTACATCCGCGGAATCCTTGCGGGAAGCAGCGGTGAAAAGGTAAGCCACTTCCGTGAGGCCACACGGCTCAATCCCGGATATAGCGAAGCCTGGCTGCAACTCGGAAAAGCCCATTTCGAACAGCGGAATTTCGATCAGGCAATCGACGCCTTGCACCACGTGTCCGATACCGACACGGTCGCGCAAGAAGCGAACTTCTATCTCGGCCTCTCGGCTTATCGCGTAGGAGATTTCTCGGCAGCGCAATCGGCATTTGCGTTTGTCGCAGCCCGGCTTCCGCTCACCGAGGTCGATAACAACCTAGGCGTCGTGATTGCCCGCCTCGGAGATCAGCGCAGGGCGGCTGACAAATTCCGCAAAGCAGTTGAGCAGGATCCGAACGATCCGGACTATCACTTCAACCTGGGTATCACCCTTTACCGGATTGGCAACGCGGAGGGCGGGGTTCAACAATTGCAAGAATGTCTCGACTTGCGCCCCAATGACGCCGAGGCGAAATGGACGCTCGCTGTGTTGTCGAGGAACGCGAGTGCAGAATCGGCGTCGAGCGGCAGAGTGGCTATCCCGCCTCCGCGCCTGAAACAGAACTACGACGAAAATACCTTCCGCCAGTTATTGGTAGGGATTCAGTCAGCGGCAGAAGAGCGATTGGCTCACGCTGATCCCGCCGCGCGGGCCCAGTTCTACTGGAGCCGAGGACAGGAACTCCTGACGCAAGGATTTGTTGGCGAAGCGGAGAAAGAGTTCCGCCAGTCGATTCAGGCCGACCCTCAGAGCGCCGAAGCCCACGCCGCCCTGGCGCAGGCGCTTGAGGCCAACAACGATCTCGCCGGAGCCCGCGCCGAAGCCGAGGCGGCCCTCAGCATCCGAGTGTTCATTGACCCTCTTCTCATACTCGCGCGGCTTGATTTGCGAGACAATAAGACTGACGCAGCCGCGGAAAGCCTCGACCGTGCCTTGAAAATCGATCCGGCGAATTCCTCGGCTCTGACGCTCAAGCACGCTGTAGCAGCCAAGCTCGCGGAGAAAGCGCAGCCGCTGCCCAACTGATGAAGCCGTGGTTTGCCACCCGTCCAATTCTCGTTCTGGCAGCTGTGTGGTTCCTGTTGGCCGCCAATCGCGTTGCGTCCGCCGAAGTCCTCAAGATCGTTGTCAACGACACGATCCAGCCGATCACTGAGGAATACATCGGACGAGCGATCGCCGAAGCCCACGCCCGCAACGCATCCGCGGTGCTCATCGAGATGAACACTCCGGGCGGATTGGTCAGTTCTACTCGCGCGATCATCGAGAAGATCACCACTTCTCCAGTTCCCGTTATCGTCTACGTTGCGCCGACCGGCAGCCGCGCCGGGTCTGCCGGAATCTTCATTCTCGAATCCGCCGATGTGGCTGCCATGGCCCCGGGAACCAATGCCGGAGCCGCGCATCCGGTCGTGCTCATCGGTCCCATGACAGTCAAAACCGATGACGACATGAAGAAGAAAATCGAGAACGATTCCGCGGCTTTGATCCGGTCGGTCGCGTCAAAGCGCGGTCGCAATGTGGAGGCAGCCGAGGGTGCTGTTCGCGAATCCAAGTCGTTCAGCGAACAGGAAGCCTTATCTGGACACCTGATCGACTACGTTGCCAGCAGCGAAGAAGATCTCTTCAAGCAGATGCAAGGCAAATCCTTCAAGCGTTTCGACGGCCAGACAGCGACACTAAATCTCGTTGGGCAGTCGATCCGGGCGTATGACCTCACCTTGAAAGAGCGGATCCTCGACTACCTGATGGATCCCGACGTGGCCTTCATCCTGCTAGCGATCGGCCTGCTCGCACTTTATGTCGAGTTCAACCATCCAGGAGCCGTGGTACCCGGGACGGTAGGAGTGGTTTTCATCCTCGTCGCTGCCTTCGCCCTAAATCTATTACCCGTGCGATTTGCCGCGCTGGCGCTGATTGCCGCGTCATTTGCGCTGTTTGCCCTCGAAGCCAAATTTGCCACTCACGGCGTACTTACGACCGGCGGCATCGTTTTGCTCACCCTGGGTGGGTTGCTGCTGATCGATGCCCCCATTCCAGAGATGCGAGTCCACCTCTTCACCGCCCTGGCTGTGAGCATCCCCTTGGGCCTAATTACCGCGTTTCTCATGAGTATTGCGCTGCGTGCGCGACGAAACAAAATCGTGACCGGTGTACAGGGGCTCATTGGGGAAATCGGTACCGCACAGACGGCTCTGGCCCCGTTGGGGAAGGTTTTCGTTCACGGAGAGCTATGGGATGCGATTTCGGATGTACCCGTCGCTTCTGGATCGAAGGTGGCTGTGCGGGATGTCCAAGGTCTGCGATTGCAGGTTGAACCGGTCACTGTTACCGAAACGAGTCCAACTGCGGCTGCCGTTTCATAGTGGGTCGGCATCTCGCAAGGTAATAGGAACATAGACTTCAGATATCTCTTGAATTCCAGCCATTACAGTAGAATTCCTTTATTGGCTTACCGTTTTCCCTGAAGCGCCTTGGAGACGCAGACCATGATCTCGCTGCCGGTCGTTGCGATCATTATCCTCGTCATTTACGTATTGAGTTCCATCAAGATCCTCACCGAATACGAACGCGGCGTCATCTTTCGCCTTGGCCGGCTCTTACCTCGGGCCAAGGGACCGGGCGTGATTCTTGTTTTCGCGCCAGTTGATCGCATCGTCCGTGTCTCGCTTCGCCAGGAAGCTCTGGAAGTCCCCCCGCAAGACATCATCACTCGTGACAACGTCACGCTGAAGGTGAATGCGGTCATCTTTCTGCGGGTCATCGATCCATCGAAAGCAGTGGTTGAGGTTTCGAATTACGTCTACCAGACTTCACAATTCGCACAGACCACATTGCGATCAGTGCTGGGTGAGCAGGAACTCGACGAACTGCTCTCCCACCGCGAGAAGATCAATCTCCGCCTGCAAAGCATTCTCGATACCCATACCGCTCCTTGGGGCGTGAAGGTGGTAAACGTCGAGGTCAAACAAGTAGATATGCCGGAGTCGATGCTGCGCGCCATGGCCAAGCAAGCCGAGGCGGAGCGCGAAAAGCGGTCGAAGATTATTCACGCGGAAGGCGAATTCTCGGCTGCCCAGCGACTTGTGGACGCGGCCCGCCTGCTGGCAACCGAACCCGTCAGCGTCCAGTTGCGTTACCTGCAGACCCTTACGGAAATCGGCGTGGAAAAGAACACAACGGTCGTTTTCCCGGTGCCGGTAGATTTCTTTTCAGGTATTCAGAAACTTTTGGGGAAGGGCGAGGTTGGTGAAGCTAAGGCCGGATAATCCGGGCTTTTCTCAATTTTGCTAACGGCTGCTACTCGGAGCAACTAATGGCGTCACAGGATACGGAAATCACATTAGGAACTGGCAAGATGCTGGCTCTATTTTTCGGGCTCGTGGCCCTCAACGGAGCCTTTTTTGGCATGGGTTATTCGCTGGGTAGAGCCGGGGCACACAGCGCGCTGACGGTTGCCGATCAATCCCAGACGGGAAACGGTCCGGTTTTGCGTCCTTCTGCCATGAAGTCTGGCAGCTCATCAGCCAGCACCCCGTCGACGGACACCGCTTCGCCGCCCAAGAGCGCGGACCAGAAAGACGCCGCTGCCCCAACATCCTCGCCAGCAACAACCGCCATTGGGTCCTCCGCGAGCACGACAGCCACACCCGACGCGAAGCAGGCTGACGCGGCGCCAGACGCTGCGACGGTCCTTTCCACCGCCAACTATGTTGTCCAGGTGGCCGCTGTCAGCAAACAGGACGACGCCCAGGCACTCGTCGATGCCCTCAAGAAGAAGCAGTACACCGCATTCGCAACCAATACCTCACCCACCGATAGGCTTTATCACGTGCAGGTAGGACCATTCGGAGATGTGAAAGAGGCGGAGGCCACCAAAGCCAAGCTGGTCAGCGATGGCTACAACCCCATTCTGAAAAAGTAGTCAGGCAGCGCAGCCACGCACCTGTTTTCAATCGGTATCAAACCGCTGTTCCCGCCACGGGTCTCCGTACATGTGGTATCCGTTCTGTTCCCAGAATCCGGCAGCGTCGTGGTCGAGAAATTCAATTCCTCTCACCCACTTGACCGATTTCCACGCGTATAAATGCGGCACGATCAGTCGCAACGGATAGCCGTGTTCGGCGCTGAGGGGTTCACCGTCATGATGCGTCGCAAACAGTACCTCTTCGCGATCCAGATCGGCGAGCGGCACATTTGCCGTGTATCCCTGCTCGCCGTGAACCAGAACGTGACTTGCGGCCGCTTTCGGATGCACTCGTTGGAGGACCTCCCGAAAGGCGACTCCAACCCATCGATTGTCAAAGCGGCTCCAACGGGTAACGCAGTGGAAGTCACTCACATGCTGAATTTTGGGGAGCGCATTGAATTCGGGCCAGGTCCCTCGCATGGGAGTATCGACCAATCCGTACGCTCGAAAGTCCCATCGCGACGGATCAAACCGCGGCACCGCCCCGTACTGAAGCACCGGCCACTTCAGGGTGAGTGATTGCCCGGGTGGCAATCGCCGCTCCTGCTTCATCTTTAACTCAAGCTCTTTGCGCTCATTTCCGCCGAACAACGCCATGCCGGTGCCCCACCCTCACGTCGCGTCTTTTGCGGCGTAGAGTGGGTTGGAGAGTGTCCCCCCAGTTCCTACGCCAGTAAGCGAACGTAACCCGATTCTAGACTGGCGGTGTTCATAGCGGGATTTGGATTTTCCACAGATTGACATTCATCGATTCGCGTTTTATCTCTAAGAATCATGAGCACGACTGATCAGGATTTTGTAAATCTCCTGCTTGCCATCTCGGATCCCACTCGGCGAAAGATCCTGCAATCCTTGAAGGTAAAGGGCGCTTGTTCGCTCGACAAACAGACCGGGCTTTGCGCTCGCGATCTGGAAGATCGGGTACACGTTTCCCAACCGACCATCTCTCATCACATGGGGATTCTGCAAAAGGCAGGGCTCGTTCAAACGCAGAAGATCGGGCAATGGCGGTGGTACCGCCGGAACGAACCCGCGATTCGTGCCTTCGCCAAAAGCCTCAAAGCTACGCTGTAGGTACCGAACCTCTGACGCGCGACACTTCCCGAAGTGGGAATGCCCTCAAAATATTCTTGGTCTTCCTGTCCCTTTCCACAGGCAGTGTTCCAGGTGGAACATTTCGATTGTTCACCCGCACGGGCTTTCATACCGCCGAAAAAACAAATCCACTGCCTCGAGGCAGTGGATTCGAAAGCACTTGATTGTGAACGCCTAGTTCGCGACGGCGGCTTGAATTTTCTGCAGCAGCCGGCGCGCCTGCGCGATCAGATCAACCACTTCGAATGGCTTCACCAGAGCGGCGATTCCATTCGTTTGCAAGTAATTCCGGGTCTCAGTGTCGGCGATGTTCGAGAACGTAAAGATCATCTTCTTTTCAAGCCCAGGGCACGCCACACCCACCCAGCGGTGCGCATCGATGGCCGACCATGAACCCGGCATGCGGCCATTCATGATCACGGCATCGAATGACTCGGCGCGCAGACGGCTTTTGGCCTCTTCCACGTTCATCAGCGCGACCACCTGAGCGCCTGCACCGGCGAGCACGTCACGCTCAAACTCCAGCACCGCTTCCTCGTCCTCCACCAGTAGCACCCGGCCCTCGAGCGCAGTCTCGCGCTTCGATCCGGCGATGACCGGTTCAGGCTCCACAACCCGACCGGAAGCAGGCAGGCGCACTTCCACGACCGCCCCACCTTCGGCGCGATTGTGGGCGGTGATATCGCCGCCGTGCTCCTTGATGATGCCATAGCAGATGCTGAGGCCGAGACCGGTTCCCTTGCCCACTGTCTTGGTGGTGTAGAACGGATCGAAAATGCGGTTCGGATCCTTGATGCCAACGCCAGTATCTAGAAATTCGACGCGCACCTGGCTATCCACGGAGTAAATCCGCACTTTGAGGCGGCCGCCTTTGCCACCCTCCAAAATCGCGTCCACCGAGTTGTTGATGATGTTGAGGAACACCTGCTCCAGTTGATGCGGGTCCGCAGTAACCGAGGGCACTTCGGTAGAAGTCTCGCGCTCGAGCAGAATGTTGTTGACCTTCAGATCGTAATCGCGAAGCGCAAGCGTCTCGTCGACGATCTTCCGCAGGTCGACGTCTTGCTTCTGCGGCGTTCGCTGGCGCGCGAACGACAGAAGATTCTGCACAACTCGATGCGTACGCTGCGCCTGTTTGAACAGTTTGCGGACAAAATCGGTGGCGCGGTCGTTGAGGCCTTCGCTCTCCAGCAATTGCGCATACCCAAGGATCGCCGTCAGCGGATTGTTCAGTTCGTGCGCCACCCCTGCGATCAACTGTCCAACTGCTGACATCTTCTCGCTTTGTAGCAACTGCTCTTGCGTCTTGCGCAGATCTTCGTAGGCGCGGCAGGTCTCTTCGTAGAGGCGAACCTTTTCAATCGTCGTCGCCAACTGGCGGCCAACGGCGACCATCATGTTTTCGTCGTTACTGCTGTACACGCGCGCCTCGCGCGTGCTGACACCCATGATGCCGATCGGGCTGTCCTTGCTCCACAGCAAGACCCAGAGCCATGATCCCGGCCCGTCCGCCTTCACGAAGTCGACGACAAGCGGGGGAAGGTGCGGCAGGAACTCGGCAGTCAAGACCTCAGTGCGGGAGCGCATCACCAGGTCGCCGAAGCCATTTGGAAATTCGACGGCGTTGAACTTCGCGCGCTGCTCGCTACGCTGGCCCCATCCGGCTCGGCGACGGAACGTGGTCTCATCGGCGTCGGTCAGGTAGATCGAACCGGTCTCGGCACCAAACAGGGAGATGACCTGACGCAACGTCAAGTTCAGGATTTCGTCCAGGTCGAACGACTGCGTGGCGATGACTGCCATCGCGTTCAACGCGTTCAACTCGCGATTCCGGCGGCGCATCTCGTCTTCAATGCGCTTCTTTTCCGTCATGTCGAGCAGGAACCCCTGGTAGCGCTCGACCTTACCCGAACCATCGCGCGTGGCGAAGCTGCTCTCCGCCGCAGTGATAAGCGCGCCATCCTTACGCTTCAGCGTCACTTCGAAATTCCGCACGTTATTGTGCAGATCGATTTCCGTACGAAACGCGGTACGTTCCTCCGGCGACGCGTACACAGTTTCGTTGATGTTCAGCGCCATCAACTCTTCACGGGTTTCGTAGCCGAGCATCTGCACGAACGCGTCGTTGCAATCCAAGAGCTTTCCTTCCGGAGTTGCCACGAAGAGCCCGTGATGCACTTGCTCGAACAGCAACCGGTAGCGCTCTTCGGCGCTGCGCCGGTCACTGGTATCGCGAATGACGTGGATCGTCCCTTTCTGCTTCCCACCCTGCTCGGAATAAGACGAGGTGGAAACCATCGAATACCCGTCAAAGCATGGGTCCGGACCCTCGACAAAATCAACGTCTCCGCGCGCGCAATAAGGGCACGTGGTCCACTTGGTATTTTTTCTCGGCAGGACCTCATCGCACTGTCGCCCCATCACATCCGCGGGCGACTTCCCCAGGTGTTGCAGGAGGGCTTCGTTCGCCTTCGTGATCACAAAGTCCGCGTCATGCGCGAGAATCGCGTCCTGGATCGAATCGAAGGTGTTCATCCACTGCCGCTGCGAGCGCAGAACCTGCTCGATGAGGCGCAGATTTTCGATCGCGATGCCCACCTGGCTCGCACTCGTATGCAGAAACTCCATGTCCTCGGGCGAGTAGAAGCAGGCGTGCGACTTGCCCAATGACACCGTTCCGATGGTTGCTTTCTTTCCCTGTACCGGAACCATCACGACGTGATGAATCTTCTCGTCGTCGAGGTAAGCCTTCACCGAGGACATTGTCTGGTCGGCTCTGACGACAGTCGGCTTCGATTCCGTGACAGCCTTCTGTACAGCCTCGTCCAGATGAAGCAGGGGTGCACCCTTGAGAAATTCTGGCGAAACCCCAATGTGATTGGGAAGCGTGACTCGCTCGCCATCCAGCGAACTGAACCAGGCCGCTTTCGCGTTCATCAGCTTCCTGAGCTCTTCGAGCGCTGCTTGCATCATCGGACCATGCTGCTGGGTCTTACCGATCGCAGAAGTCAACGAGTCGATCACGCCCAAGCGCCGTGTACGCGCTCGCGAGTCGTCAAACACCATGAACAACATGCCGACGCCCAGCGAGATGTCGGCCAACACGTACAGCTCGTTAGGGACAGAATCCGTAACGCCGGGCCAGTTCACGTGCAAAAACAGTAGGCTTGCGCTCACCAGCCAGGGACCGATTTCAATCCGCCCCCAGCGATACCGAATCAACTGAACCGCTGCTCCAACCGCAACTACGCGAAACCCTAGTTCAAATGGAACTCGTGCGACGACTTCATCCGGCCAATACAGTACTCGCGCGACAGCAAACGCCATCAGCGAACCGCTCGCGATGAACAGCGGCAGAACGTATTTCTCGAGATGCGTGTACAAAAGAATCGAAACGGCAAACAGGCAAATCGACAGCACAAACGCTGCCTGCGAGAGGCCCTGCATCTGCGGAGACGCCTGGGCACCTCCGGGGGTTCCTGCGAACCACTGTGACGCACTGTAAGCCAGCCATCCCAGCGACCAAATGATCAGGAAACGTTCGCGAAACGTGCGAAATACGAGAAGACTTGCGGCAAGCATGATTAATGCCGCCGACTGCGAGGCCGTCAGCTTCGACGCGAGGTCGCCGACCAGATACGAGGCGCACCAAAGAGGAAGGTTCATTACAGTTTCGCTGCGTGAGCGCTCGATTTCTAAATATCACGCCGAAACCAGTTACCAATGAGTTTTCCGTGGGTTTTTGGTTACTTTCGGAACCTCCCTTTCGGGGTATTATGCATTAGACTTTTCACGAACTTATGCCCGCAGACCGGATTCTGGTGGTGGATGACGAAGAGCCAATCCGCGAGATTGTTTCTTCGATGCTTTCTTTCGCTAACTACCAGACGCGTCAGGCGTCTTCCGGCCGGGAGGCTCTGGCTCTTCTTGAGTCCGGCGAGCAATTTGAGCTGATGCTCTCCGACCTCATGATGGCCGAGCTGGACGGCATCGGCCTGCTCGAGCGGACCAAAGAGAAATACCCTGACATGCCGGTCGTAATGGTTACCGCTGTGCACGATATTTCAGTGGCTCTGGCGGCCATCCGCAACGGCGCTTACGACTACCTGCTGAAGCCTTTCGAGCGCGAGCAACTGCTTGCGACCGTTCGCCGCGCTCTCGAGAATCGGCGCCTGAAGATGGAGAATCGCGCATACCAGACGAACCTCGAAGCTCTGGTCGCGCAACGAACGCAGCAACTGCGAACTGCATTCCTGGATCTGGAGCGGTCGTACGACATCACGCTGGAAGCACTCGGCGATGCGTTGGACCTCAAGGACTCTGAAACCGAGGGACACTCCAAGCGTGTCACGGCGTACACCATCGCCGTCGCTCGCGCCATGGATGTTCCCAAAGAGCAAATGGACATCATTGCGCGCGGCGCGTTCCTTCACGATATCGGGAAGATGGCCATCCCCGACGACATTCTGCTTAAGAAGGGACCTCTTACTCCCGACCAGGTAACGATCATGCGGGAGCATTGCTACCTCGGCTACAAGATGCTGAAGAAGATTCCGTTCCTGCAGGAAGCCGCTGAGATCGTCTACGCGCACCAGGAACGCTATGACGGGACCGGTTATCCGCGCCAACTAAAAGGCGATCAAATTCCACTCGGCGCTCGCATATTTTCAATCGGCGATACGCTTGACGCGATCACTTCCGACCGTCCTTATCGCGCCGCAAAGCCGCTGTCAGCGGCGAAAGAAGAAATCAAAGCCTGGTCCGGTCGTCAGTTTGATCCCGAGATTGTGAAAGTCTTTCTCTCGATGCCCGATAGCATTTGGGAAGACCTGCGCAAGCAAATCGATGCTCAGTCCGCACGTTATCCAACGCGCGCCGATGGCGCCAAGGGAAGCACATAAAATTCCGCAGTACGATTTGCTGCGGTCGTCGCCGGAGCTCTCATCGACCAACCAACACGGCGCACACCTTTCGTCCCACTTTCCAGACACAACACAAAACCGTATACACTCTCTCCGGATCACGAATGGAGGGAATTGCCGATGAAAGTCCTCTTCCTATCGATTACTTCGTTTCTGTTGACGGCATGCTT
>Ga0126371_10001998_pt1 | contig 17469 bp, 14 predicted proteins | sample PanSoiMetaPlot_4_FD_110145 | JGI IMG/M metagenome (GOLD analysis project Ga0126371, IMG submission 110145) | Tropical forest soil microbial communities from Panama - MetaG Plot_4 | ecosystem: Environmental > Terrestrial > Soil > Tropical forest > Bulk soil | place: Panama | collected 2016-02-17 | reverse complement strand
TTGGATTGGCGCGATTCCCGCTATGATTTTTGTCGGCGTCTTCATGATGCCGTTCTATTACGGCTCGAAAGCGCGCTCAGTTCCGGAGTTCCTGCGTCTGCGCTTTGACGAGAAAACGCGCGGCTACAACGCCTGCTCCTTCGCCGTGATGACCGTCTTTTCTTCCGGCATCTCGATGTACGCCATGGCGCGGCTCATTCAGACTCTGCACGTCTTCGATTCGCTGTTCCTGAAGTTCCATTTACCCTTGGGTTGGATTTTCCACTTCGCCATCATTATTTCGGCGCTCATTGTGCTGGGATACATCTTTCTTGGCGGTCTTACCAGCGCCATCTATAATGAGGTCCTGCAATTCTTCCTGATCGTAGCCGGCTTTCTGCCGCTGGTCTGGGTCGGCCTGAAAAATGTCGGCGGCTGGAGCGGACTCAAAGCCGCGTTGCCCGAGGCTTATAGCCATTCCTGGCACGGTATGACGAACGCGCATAACAATCCCTTAGGCGTGGAATGGTTTGGGCTTTCGATGGGATTGGGCTTTGTACTCTCGTTCGGCTACTGGTGTACGGATTTCCTCGTAATTCAAACCGCCATGGCTTCGGATTCGGAAGAGTCGGCGCGCCGCGTTCCTTTGATTGCCGCCATCCCGAAGATGTTCTTCCCCTTTCTGGTCATTCTGCCCGGACTGATTGCCATTGCAACGCCGGCAATTACGCAGCACGCCATGGCGCAGTCTCCCGCGGTAACTTCCACCGCCGCGCAGACAGCCGTGACAGACACCTCCGCGCCAGCGAACTACAGCAAAGGACTCATTCCAGCGAAAGTAAATCCGGTCACCGGTAAAGTCATGACGGACGAGCATGGCAAGCCGCTGCTTGATTACGATCTTGCGATCCCCAACATGTTGCTGCACTATTTCCCGACCGGCATTCTTGGCCTCGGGCTGACCGCTTTGCTGGCGAGTTTCATGTCCGGAATGGCCGGCAATGTGACGGCGTTCAACACCGTTTGGACTTATGACCTGTACCAGTCATACATTCACAAGAACGCACCTGATTCGCATTACCTGAAAATGGGCCGCTGGGCTACGGTCGGCGGCATCTTGCTTTCAATGGCGACAGCCTATGCCGCCACATCCTTCAACAACATTATGGACACGCTGCAGCTCGTGTTTTCGTTCGTGAATGCGCCATTGTTCGCAACGTTTCTGCTTGGGATGTTTTGGAAGCGGTCCACCGGACACGCGGCCTTTACCGGTCTGGTGAGTGGTACCGTTGCAGCCGTCATACATCACGGGCTGACGCTGCCCGCAGATGCGCATCCCGGCATTCATGGTGGATGGATTGCAGTTATGCACACCTATCCAAGTGAAATGGCGCAGAACTTCTGGACGGCAATCTGGGCGTTTTCCGTAAACTTCGTTCTGACGGTAGTCATCAGCCTGATGACCAAGCCGCGGCCGGAAAAGGAACTGGTCGGCTTGGTATATTCACTCACGCCCAAACCTGTCGAACATCACATGGCTTGGTACGCGCGACCTAAAGTAATTGCTGTTGGCCTGATTGCGCTGCTCATCGCGCTGAACCTGGTTTTCCGCTAACCCAAGGAGCAACACGAATGAATCTCGATCTACGAATCCCCATGGGCCTGATGTTCATGATCGTTGGATTAATCATGGGTCTCTTCGGATTTTTTACGCGAGGCAGCGCCATCTACGAGCGCTCCTCCGGATTGAACATCAATCTCATCTGGGGACTGGTCATGCTCGCCTTCGGGCTTATGATGTTTCTGCTCGGACGCGCCAGCGACAAGCGCGCCGCAGCCGAACCCATTGAGGGCACGAACCGTCCACTTGGCGGACACGGCCACGGTATGGGGCATTGATTCAGTGCCTTCATTGCCGCGTCTGTGCGCACCGCAACTCCCGCTAAACTGTCTTTAGATGAAGCATCGCACAATCAAGCACTATGAACTGGTCCGCCGTTTGGGAGCAGGCGGCAGCGGCGTAGTCTACCTGGCCAATGACACGCTGTTGATGCGGCCTGTTGTCCTCAAAATCCTCAAGCGCGGCGCGTTGACATTGGAACAGATGCGCACCACTGTTTTGCGCGAAGCGCGCATGGCGTCCGCGATCGAGCATCCAAATGTCTGCGCGATCTACGAAGTGGGCGAGGAGGGCGAAGAAGCCTACATCGTAATGCAGTATGTGCCCGGCCAGTCTCTGGATAAGATCATTGCCAAAGGGCCGGCGAGTATGCAACTCGCCCTTTCCGTCGGCATCCAGATTGCCGATGGTTTGAGCGCAGCCCATTCGCTCGGTATCTTCCATCGTGACTTGAAGCCTGCGAATGCTATCCTCACCGATGGCGGCCTGGTGAAGATTCTGGACTTCGGTCTTGCGCGCCGTATCAATCCTGAAGAAGCGGAATTCGATCCAGCGAAATCATCTCATCGCAAACCAGGACCGGTTGCTGCAACCTATACTGCGCGAGGCGGAACCATCGCTTACATGGCGCCCGAGCAGTTTGTCACCGGACAAAGTAGTGTACAGAGTGACATCTGGGCGCTCGGCGTGATCCTGTACGAGCTGGTTAGCGGGCGCCATCCTTTTGCCCGGCCTGACATTGATGAATTCCAGAGCATCCGTGCCATTCAATTCATTGACCCGCAGCCGCTAGACCAGTGCTGCCCCGACGTACCTACCGAACTCAGCTCGGTCATCCTGTGCTGCCTTCAAAAAAATCCCGCTGAACGGTATGCGAGCGCAGCCGAAGTTCGCGAAGCGCTGAAGACCATCATGAAGGCGCTGCAGATTGAGACCGGCATCATCCCCGGTGAAGCCGCGGCTCAACTGCCGGTGTCCGCTCCTGAAGACGAAAAGCGGACCACAGGGCTGCTTTCCATGCTGGCCGAACGTTTTCGCGAATCTGCGGATACTCAGACAAAGCAAAACACAATCGTTGTTCTGCCATTCAAGAATTTTGGTCCTTCTGAAGTAACACCGCTCTATGGATTTGCCCTTGCCGATGCGATTGCCGCCAGAATTTCACGCATGTCGTCGCTCGTTGTCCGGCCTTCAAGCGCCTTGATGCACCTTCCGCTGACACAGCTTGATCCGCTTGAAATAGGACGAAAACTGCTGGTGCGATGGGTGCTGACGGGTAATTTCATACGCTCAGAAAAAGGCTTTGATTTGAATTGGCAGTTGCTCGACATATCAGGGCAGAGCGTCAGCGGTGGAGGAGCCATTAGCGTACCCTCGTTCGATCTTGTAGCCGTGCAGACGGAAATCTGCAATGAGGTCTTCGCTTCACTGCAGGGAATTGGCCAGCTTAATCAGACCAATGATCGCGGCGCGCCGCGCACAACTCTTACCGAAGAAATTTCCGAAGAATATCTGCAAGCGCGCGCCATGCTGTCGTCGTTTATGCAGCGTACCGGCAGCAAAGCCGATCTTGATCGCGCGCGCGAGTTGTTTGATCGAGTCGTTGAGGACAACGCTTCATTTCCTCCAGCATGGAGCGGTCTCGGCATCACACATTTGCAATATGTCAGGCACGGCTTTGGTGGCCACATGCACGTTATGGCCGCGCGCCGCGCCTTCGATCAGGCGCTCGACCTCGATCCCGGTTCAGTCGAGGCAAACCTCTACCGCGTCTACATGCTCCTTTCGCGCGGCGAAAAAGAGAGCGCGCGGCACGGCATCGAGCATCTGCTGCGGACCTCATCGAATGACTGGAACGTGCATCTGGTGGCCGGCATGACCCTGCGGCTCGATGGTGTCTATGAAGAAGCGCTGGAGCAGTTCAATCAGGCGCTCAAACTGAACCCCTCGAACGCGCCAATGATCTACAACCATCGCGCGCGTGTTTATCAATACCAGAACCAACTCGAACTCGCCGACGAAGAACTTGAAAAAGGGGTGACGCTGGAGCCGAAGCATCCCTTGCTGCGAACTTCGGTAGCTTATCAGCTTATGCGCCAGGGAGACTTGCGCCAGGCCATCAAAATGCTTGAGTCGGTCATCCGCGATGACGACAGCATGCGCATCGCATATCCAACTCTGGCCATGTGCTATGTGCAGGTGGGTGAGCGCAAGCGCGCCGCGTCGCTTATTACCGAAGGCTCTCTCTCCGCCGCAGAAGCGGAAGGCGAGATGGCATATCGCCTCGCCACCTATTTCGCTGTTGAAGGAGATGAGAGCGAAGCGCTTCACTGGCTCCGCCGCGCGATTTATCTCGGGAACGAAAACTATCCCTGGTTTGCCAAAAATCCGGCGTGGGGCCGTCTGCATGGACACGCAGATTTCACACGTATCCTTGAAGACTTGAAAAAGAGCTTTCGCCGCAACCAGAAAACGTGGAAGCGGCTTCTGCAGCAGGTGCCGAAGGCCCCACAGGAATAGCCACCACTCGTTTATTTTCCGAAACTCTTCGCCAACCGGGTCGGCGCAGCATTGCGCCACGCCGCTTCCAGCGCTGGCTGCAGAGCCTTCTTTGTGGCCTTTTTCAAATGCACATGCGTTGCGCCATTCTTTCCCCAGTAGCCGGGAACAGGCGTAAAGATCTCCGGCCACTCCTGAATGTATTTGCCCTGATCGAGCAGTGGAAGTTTGACCATGCCAAACGTTTTGTCTGGATAAGCGAGAGTGGCGAAGATCTTCCCCGCCACACGAAAATCGGGGTGATTCATGTGCTCAGCTTCCACGGTTTCAGGGAAGCTGAGCGCGAGGCGGCGAAAATCTTTGGCAGTCATCTCTGGTCTCTGTTATTTGTGCATAGCCGCCTGCATGTCCTCCATGGACACGTCCTTGACATGCGTTCCCAGCCACCACTGGAAGCCGAACGGGTCCTCGACTCCGGCCGTGCGGTCGCCGTAGAACTGGTCAGCGGGCTCGCGCAGGCTCTTTGCACCGGCATTCAGCGCCTGTTTATAGGTCGCATCGCAGTCTTCGACATAGAGCATGATGCTGACAGCTGAACCGCCAAAGTGTTTCGGGCTGTAGATATCCTTCTCGGGAAACTCGTCGGCCAGCATAATGACGGAATCGCCTATCTGAATCTCCGCGTGGCCGATTCGCCCGTCTCCCTGCGGCATGCGCATACGCTCGGTTGCGTCAAATGCTTTCTTATAGAAGTCGATCGCTTCCGCTGCTCCACGGATATGCAGATAGGGCTGAATGCTGTGATAGCCATCAGGAACCGCTTTTACTTGTGACATAAATCCTCCATCGCCGATCATTGTCGTCGATTCCTTATAGCCCGGTATTGTAAAAATTTGACCTGCGCTACGCGATGGGCACATGGTTCAGGTGTGGCGTAGCTGCTGCAAGGTAGGCAGACGGCGTCATTCCAGAGAACGATTGAAAATCATGAATGAAGTGAGCCTGATCGTAATACCCACAGTCCAGCGCGACCTCGCTCCAGTCAACCTGTTTAGCTCCATGAACAGTAACGAGCGCCTGCTGAAAGCGCTGCACGCGGCAGAAAGCTTTCGGCGTAAGCCCCACCTGTTGGCGAAAGAGCTGAATGAATCGGCGGGGGCTAAGACCAATCCTTTCTGTCATTCGCGCAATCGTAGTTGCATGCGGCACACTGCGAAGATGCCTAAGCGCATAGCCCACCGCCGGATGCCATGTAAGTGGCCGCGCCAGTTGTGCAAGCAGGTCCTGCTCAAGGACCTGGAACATGGCCTTCGGGCATGATGCTGCCAATAATCGTTCACTCAGTTCGCCGGTACGAGACCGCCAGAGATCATCGAGAGCAATTGAGGCATTTTCCATACAGTCAGCAGGTTCGCGGAAGAAGGGAAATGAGCCTCCAGGTTGAAACTGGATGCCGATGACCCTCTCCTGCTCTGCGGCGCTAATGACGAAAAAATTCGTGCGCGCTCCGGAAAGAACAGCGTGTCCATAAGTGTCGAATTGGCGAACATCGTCAGGATGGTAAATGCGTATCGGCGTGTTCAGCAGATTGAAAACAATTGTTGCTTCGCCATTGGGCATGAGCCGTTCGTGCGTATGCGAGCCTTCTGGAACGCCTTCCCAATACCAGAAACACTGTATGAAGTTGCCCAGCGGAGCAGGCGGCTTGTATCGAAACGATGTCATACAGGCTCCTGCCCAAGAGTCTACGCTTTCATCTTAGGCAATGAAAAAGGAGCGCCGCAGCGCTCCTTTTTTCGCTATCAATAAGGCTCAATTTCTCGTTGGCATCAGATCCATCGGCTCAGTAAGGCTGAAGGTAACGATGGAACCCTTTGGCACTTCTGCAATTTCCGGATGCTGCATCAGCAAATGTGCCGTAATGACTCCTGCACCGACCAGAGAGCCGATCACCGCGCCGTGTACGCCGGCAATCTTCGCGCCGACAACCGCGCCGGTGCCAGCTCCAATACCATATTCAATGGCATTTTTTTTCAGCTGCGACGAGGGCTGAATGCCGCCTTCATCGTCTGTCCGCGTATTAGGGGCCTTCGATTCCACGACCTGCCCATACAGGTGATAGGCCGTGCCATCGGGAAGAATAACCACGTCAGGCCGCAACCGTAGTGTAGCGGCGGGCCCAAAATGATGACCTTGGCTCACGCTCACAACCCGGCCGCGCAACTCCGAGCCAGCAGGAATAATGACGCGCCCATCTTTGTAGACGTCCGACGCAACCTGGGCCTTGAATGCGATGCCGGCATTCGTGTCTTTCGTCGAGAGCGTATCCATAAGCCGTGCTCGGATGTTAGTCCCCTCGGCCAGTTCGTTGCTAGGCGAAGGCACATAGCCAACAATGTCCTCGTCTGGATTGTAGGGACGTTTTTCCAGGGTCGCGCTTGTCGCGGGCGCAGCAGTGCTTGCCGAAGCAGTCGGTACCGACGACACAATGTCATCGTCAGGATTCGTAACTGAGGCAGAAGCGCTTGCTGTCGTTGCAACCGCAGCGGGTTTCGCCGAAACCGCTGGAGAAGGCTTGGCGGCCGGAGGGTTTGCCGTCTGGTCCTGGCTGGTGACAATCGTACTATCCGGCGGCGGATTGGAAACACCCTGGTAGGGGTTCTGGCTTGATTGCTGCGCGAATATCGCGGGAGCCAGCAGCAGCGTGCCGGCAAATGCCATCAATGCGAGAGAATTTCCCGTCTTCTTCATACATGACTCCATGCGCTGTCCGCTATGCAATTAGACCCGGGAAATGCGAAACAGTCGCGTCTTCAACAAGATTAGACGAATCAAATTGGCGTGCCCATATCGTGTTGAGCGCAGCGAACCAGAACAGACAACAGACAGCAGCGGTGATTCGGTCAGCTATGGTCCGGTTCTTAGCTGCTTTCCCGCCTGCAGAAACACCCGCGTCTTTGTTATCCTTTTCAAGAACATTCGTCGAAGATTTTCCTCAGGAAAGGTTATTTCATTGCATGTCGGGCTTTGTAGATACCATAGGCGGCTATGCCGGTGAGCCGATCCGTGTGGACCGACGCCCCAAACTTAAAGACCGGTTAAGACACCAGATTTCGAGGGACGAAATGACAGAGATTGCAGCAATTCATGCGCGCGAAATTCTTGATTCGCGCGGAAACCCTACAGTCGAAGCCGATGTGGTGCTTGCCGATGGCTCAGTGGGCCGGGCCGCGGTGCCGAGCGGTGCTTCGACCGGAGAGCACGAAGCCGTTGAGCTGCGCGACGGCGACAAGGGCCACTATCTGGGCAAAGGCGTATTGCAGGCGGTTGAGAATGTGGAGAGCATTCTCGCTCCTGAACTGACAGGCATGGACGCGACCAACCAGCGCCTGCTCGATGCAACCATGATTTCGCTTGATGGCACGCCCAACAAGGGCCGACTGGGTGCGAATGCAATCCTCGCAGTGTCGATGGCTGCGGCGCGCGCTTCGGCAAGTGCGCTCAAAGTGCCGTTATACCGCTATCTTGGCGGCGTAAATGCTTCCATCCTTCCCACGCCGATGATGAACATCCTGAACGGCGGTGCCCATGCCGACAACAATGTGGATTTTCAGGAATTCATGGTGATGCCTGTTGGCGCCGAGCGCTTCGCGGACGCGCTGCGCTGTGGCGCAGAGATTTTTCACACTCTGAAGGGCGTCCTCAAGAAAAAGGGCTACAACACGGCTGTCGGTGACGAGGGCGGCTTTGCGCCTTCACTCAAGTCAAACACTGAAGCGATTGAAGTCATTCTTGAAGCCATCGAACTTGCTGGATACAAAGCCGGTGAAGACGTCGCCATCGCACTCGATCCTGCATCGAGCGAGTTCTATGACAAAGAATCAGGCAAGTACGTCTTCAAGAAATCCGACAAGAGCCAGAAGAGCAGCGAAGAAATGGCGCGCTTCTGGGAGAGCTGGACTCGCCAATATCCCATCGTCTCCATTGAAGACGGGCTGGCTGAAGACGATTGGCAGGGCTGGAAGTACCTCACGGACCTGGTCGGCGACCATGTGCAGCTTGTTGGCGACGACCTGTTTGTAACCAACACGGAACGCCTGCAGCGCGGAATCGAAGAAGGCATAGCAAATTCGATTCTGATCAAGGTCAACCAGATCGGTACTATCAGCGAAACGCTGGAAGCCATCGCCCTTGGCCGTCGCTATGGCTATACGTCAATCATTTCTCACCGCAGCGGCGAGACGGAAGACACCTTCATTGCCGACCTGGCTGTCGGAACTGGCGTCGGTCAGATTAAAACCGGTTCGGCTTCGCGCACTGACCGCATTGCAAAGTACAACCAGCTTCTTCGCATCGAAGAGGAATTAGGCCAGGCGGCTGAATTCCTGGGCCTCGAAGCGGTAAACTTTGGCGAGTAAGTAAATCGGTGGCGCGCGGACAGAAATGATCCGCGCGTTTTGCTTTTTCATCCATCTCAGGAGTATTTATGCGAATCATTCGAATAGCGGCCTGCATTTTGACGTTGTCAGTTTCGGCGCTGGCGCAGCAGCCATCCACGTCGACAACGCCAAAGCCGGCTGTGCCCACAAGCCAAACTTCATCTGCTCCATCCGAGCCGGCTATCAAGCCACCATCGAATCCGATTACGTCCGCGCAGATCAAGGAAATGCAACAACTTACGGGCGCCGAGGCAATGAAGAAGCGCATCGTGTCACTAGCCTTGCAGTCTTACCGCAGCCAGTTCCCGCCATACGTGCCGCCGGATGTGATCGATGACTTGGACAAAAGCCTTGAGAATGCCGATCTTGAATCACACGCCGCAGAAATCTATCCCAAGTACATCTCCACCGAGGATGCGACACAGATCATTGCTTTTTATAAGTCACCGGCAGGCCAGCGCATGATTGCCGCCCAACCGTACATGGCGTCGGAATTACAACGCTCTGCGATTCAGATCGCGCAGCAGACGGCGCGGGACGTAATGATGCGCCACAAAGACGAAATTGAGGCGGCGCAGAAGAAATACATCGAAGAGCAACAGCAAAAGAAGCCTTCGCTCACTACGCCTGAACCAACTAAGCCTTCCACAGACACGCCGCAGAAGCAGTAGTAGAGCAATACAGGGAGAACAAGTTGTCGATTCAAAAAAGGCCGCTGATCCTTACGATTCTGGATGGATGGGGTTATCGCCCTCAGGTTGAAAATAATGCCATTGCCCTGGCGCGCAAGCCCACCTATGACAAGCTGCTGGCCGAATACCCGAGCACATTGCTTCATGCCTCAGATCATTTCGTCGGCCTGCCTGACGGACAGATGGGCAACAGCGAAGTAGGTCATCTCAACATCGGCGCGGGTCGCATCGTTCAGATGGACATCACACGCATCGACCAGTTGATCGCCAGCGGCCATTTCTTCACGCATCCCGTGATTGCTGATGCCATGAAGAGAGCGCGTGAAGGCAACCGCCAGTTGCATCTCTTTGGACTGCTCTCAGATGGCGGCGTGCATTCGCACCAGGAGCATCTTTACGCGCTGCTTAAGGCCGCCAAACAGCACGGTGTGGAGCGGGTCCTTGTGCACGCATTCATGGATGGGCGCGACACCCTGCCCACCAGTGGCGCGGGCTATCTGGCCGCGCTTGTGCAGAAGATGCGCGAATACGGAGTCGGCAAAATTGCATCAGTTTCCGGTCGTTACTATGCCATGGACCGCGATCGCAGATGGGAGCGCGAAAAGAAGGCATTCGATGCGATGGTGCAAGGCCGCGCCGAAGGTGGCGCGCACCGCGACCCAATCGCGCGCATTAAGGAGTCCTACAACAACGGCGTTACCGACGAGTTCATAGTGCCGTTCGTGGTTGTAGATGAGCATGGCCATCCCAACGGAATTATCCGCGACGAGGATGTCTGCATCATGTTTAACTTCCGCGCCGACCGTGCGCGGCAGATTACCCGCGTTCTGGCACGCAACAGCAATTTCACTAAAGAAGGCGGAAGGGAACTCATCAATGCCGCCGAGCTGGACGAAACTATTCCACGAAGCGAAGTTCCGAAGAACCTGCACTATGTCTGCATGACGCAGTATGACAAGAACTTCACACTGCCGATGGTCATTCTGCCGGAATCTATGGAGAACCTTCTGGCAAACATGCTGGCGCAGGCAAATCTGAGGAACCTCCGCGTTGCCGAAACCGAGAAATACGCACACGTCACATACTTCTTTAATGGTGGAATTGAAACGCCCTTTTCCGGAGAAGACCGCGTGCTCGTGCCGTCACAGAAAGTGGCTACCTATGATCTCGCGCCTGAAATGAGCGCGGCGGGTATTGCCGACGCCGTCGTGAAAGCCGTCGAAGATACTGCCTTCGATCTTGTGGTCGTGAACTTTGCCAACGCTGACATGGTTGGCCATTCCGGCAAACTGGAGCCAACAATTAAAGGCGTGGAAACAGTCGATGCCTGCCTCGGACGCATTTATCAATCCATCCGCCAGAGAGGTGGATCATTGCTCATCACTGCCGATCACGGCAATGCGGAGATGATGGTTGATTCGGTATCCGGAGGCCCTCATACCGCGCACACGACCAACCCCGTGCCATTCATATTGGTGAGTGACGATGCCGGGAACTACTCGCTGAGGCCCAACAGCTCATTGCGTGACATCTCGCCGACACTCCTCGGAATCCTCGGTATCGATCAGCCAAAACAGATGACTGGGGGCGATCTACGACGGCCCATCAACAAGTTGGTTGGCTGAAGAAAAAAGCCCTCATCTAGGATGAGGGCTTAAGTATTCCGAACTCTTTAAAAAACTTTCTGCGCGTGCGGATACCATGTGATCTGCGCTGCAACCGTCGTATCATTCTGGACCCCGCTTTTATAGACGGGTGCTACCCAGCGCTCATGTTGAAACCATCCGTTGATCTCAATGTCTTTGTGGACGCGTTTAACGATATTGAATTGATAGTCGTTCTGGGTCGTTCCACCGGGTAGGAATCCTTTTGAGATCACGTCTCCCTGTGAGTTTACAATGGCTTGCGGTATCTTCATCGTTCGATAGCTGAACTGTATCTGCTCCTGAGGCGACAGGTGCCATGTGAGAAAAGCCTGCCCGCCAGTGGATTGACGGCCAAGCCAACTACCCATAATGAATCCCTTGTTTGTATACCCCTGTTTTTGAATTGTTTCGTTATAAAGGAAATTAGGTCCTCCAGTGCTCACGGTGTCTGTCGTCCCGCCTTCTACTCTTAGATCCAGCTTTTCCAGCCCCGGAAAATGAGATAGATAAATTCCCGGCATGTAAGCCGAACGCCGTGGAGCGCTGGGTGGGCTTAGATCGTCATGCACAAGCGAATCAGTATAGAGAGTGAGCCACTTGCGCAGAAATGGCAGACGATAAGAGAAGTCAAATGTGGCAAAGCGGGCGCCGGGGTCATCACGCGAATTTTTTTCCGCGAAAGATACGTTTGTCACGCTGAAGAAGCTCTTCAGGAAACTGTGGATCGTAATCGGAACGTGTCCCTTACCACCCCAAATAACAGTTCGCTCAAATCCAAACTCAAGATTTTCTGTTGGTTTAAAGCTGATCTTCTCCGCGTGTATCCAGGGCGAATTCGGATAGCTATGTCCCTTCAGGCTGCCGACAAAAAAATCGTAACGGAATGGACCAGTCAGGCGTGACAGCCAGGGAATGCGCAAGGGTTCAGTGCGATCGATCTGAAATGCATAAATATTCTCCGCGTTGTTGCTAAATGCAAAACTGGCACTCTGGTTTGGTCCCCACCAATGATCGCTCTTACCAAATGAAATTTCGTGATTCAGAATGTTGTACGAGAGATATGCCTCTCTGACGCTGAAAGTATTGGTCGTTGGGATTGGTCCGAGCGGAATCGTATCCTGCTTAGGGTTCGATGCGACTGGGATTCCCTGATCTAAATTAGAGAGAAACGCGAACAATGCCGGTGAGTAACCCGTGGCGCTGGGCGCATGTTGATACTCGCCACGGAAGTATAGCGCAAAGCGGCCCAGTGTACTGTATGCACTCGCGCCTGTGTAGTTGTTAAAGCCCTCCTGGGAGGGACGCCCATAGTCATTAACAACAGTCTGCCCTAAGTGATAACTGTCAACGAGCGGGGTTCCGCTAATGCCGCGTAGTTGCGTGTAGGCGCTCTCAAATTCAGCGCGCGCAGTGCGCTGGCCAAAATTGTTCTCAAGTCCCGGAGCGACCTCGTGCAGGACCCTGAGATAGATTTCGCGCGCCTCGTCGTTATTTGTGTCGGCGTCGATCTTGTCTGCCGTTCGTTGCAGCATGTGCAGCACGCTCAGGCGCGTCCACGGGCGTAATCCAAGAAATGCGGTATCAAGATAGCCCAGCCCTTGCAGTCGAACCAGCGCCGGATACACCCAGTTGTCTAGCGGAATATACGGCGATCCAACAGTGCTGATGTACGTTATTGGCGAAGCAGGGGTGTAGTTGGGTGGAATGGGCTGCTGCGGAGTTCCGCCGTCGGCACTCGTGTCCGTAGTGGCGGGCTGGATCAGATTTTCCTGAGCGAATGTGGATTGCAGCGGAAAGCCAAGCGCTGCCAAAAAACAGATCAAGGAAACAAATTTCACTCGCACCTCGAATGACAGGGGTTCGGATTCTCAGTTTGCAGCAAAGTACTGCGAAAAGTGCCATCAATGTAACGACGTTCCCTTAAGGCTAGATGAATGAACCAGCCGTGACAAGCGGCCCAATTCTGCTCTTGGCTGTAAGACAGAGAACCCATGTCAGGTTCACAGAGGGCAATGAAACTGGGTTATTTTCCAGATGTTCTTCGGCATCTGGCTTTTTGCAGGCGGCCTAAACAGAATTTCATTCTACACAATGCAAACTTGCAAAGATTCCTGCTGAATTTTTCGGGAACCCGAAGCCTTTCTTGACGCCGCTATTGCTTTCTCAAACTCGCGGATCGTCCTCAGTTTCAGCTCATCCGTAAACAGGCCCTTCCTGGACAGATACCGCTCCATTTTGAGAATCGGATCATTCTTTGCAGGTGCTCCATTCCTGGAACAGCCGCTGTGGGCAATCATGCTTGGCCCGCCTCCTTGCCGCGCGCGCACTAAGCACTCATGCGCAACCCGGTAAACTGCGACAACGTCATTGCCGTCTACCGGAATCAGGGGAAAGCCATACGCGTATGCCTGCATCGCATCCGGCAGCGGTCCGCCATACAGATAGAGAATCGGCAGTTTGTGTTCCCCGGCGAATCGCAAAGCCTCGCGACCGCCATCGTATCTTTCCGGGCTGTCTGATAGAAATGCAACCGTGACGCTCTCCTTGTTCTCCACGCTGCGCGCATAGGCAATGCCAGTCGCAAGAGCGCACTCCGCCTGCGATTTATTTAGCTTCTGTGCAGCAGAATGCGAATCCAGGACCGATTGCAGCGCGGTTCCCCTTAGAAAAGAAGGGATGACCGTACTGGGGAAAGCCACAATCGCGTCGTGAAGTTGAAGGTCGATGGCAGCGGCTGTGGCAACCGCCTCTCTCCCTTTCCAGGATGAAACGCCGCTGAACTTGCGCACATGCGATTCGAGAATGCGGCATTTGAGCATCGTCGTGTAAAGCTGTCGCAATTTGTCGCTGCTGATGATAGACGGCGCGCCATCCACTGATTTTTCCAGCATATCTCCGGCCAATTGTAGCTCACCCAAAATCTTCAGATTCGGCTCTCCCGATCCGGCAAGGTTTTCAACAGAATTGTGAATAAGCCTGTGTAAGACCCGTTCTGAAAGCGCAGAAACTAAGGAATGACGCGGCCTTTAGCTCTCTGCACTCTTTCTGTTGCAGTGCAGCCAATCCGCAACAAAACACTTCATGCAGTCCGTCTCAAGTCGAGTAGTCTGCGTTGATGCGCACATATTCTGCCGTCAGGTCTGTGGTCCAGAATTGGCAGTGACCGTCGCCGATGCCCAGATCCATGCGTACAGTGAACTCTGGTAACTTGAGATATTCATGCGCCGCAGCTTCATCGAGATCCTGGACCCGTCCTCCGCTCCGGCATATTTCCTGTTCGCCGAACCAGATGCTTATTCGCTCCGGATCAATCTCCGCACCGGAGTAGCCGGCAGCTGCCATCAAACGGCCCCAGTTAGGATCGCAGCCTGCCCATGCCGTCTTCACCAGTGGTGAATGAGCAATTGCCTTTGCGACCTTGAGCGCATCGCGGTCTGAGGCAGCCCCTTCAATCTGCAACTCAACAACATGCGTAACGCCCTCTCCGTCCGCCACGATTTGTTTGGCGAGAGATGTACAGACCTTGGTGAGCGCCGCGACAAACTCTGCGTTGTCAGATTCAATCCTTATGCCGCTTGCGCCTGATGCCAGCAGCAGGACGGTGTCGTTGGTTGAGGTGTCGCCGTCAATCGAGATGCGATTGAAGCTGACTTCAATGCTCTGCCTCAGCAATACGTCCAGGTCCGCTGGCTCAATCGCGGCATCCATAAACAGGTACACCAGCATCGTGGCGTGAGGCACAAGCTGCGGATGGATCATGCCTGCGCCTTTGCATACGCCCGCAATGCGCACCGCCTTGCCATTAACGCTCAGGGATGCGTATGCGGTCTTCGGCCGCGTGTCCGTCGTCATGATGGCGCGCGCAAACTGCGCGAAGTTCTCTGCGGCGGCTCCAAGTTTGGCCGCAATTTCCGGCATAGCCGCAATCAGCTTTTCCGCAGGCAGAAGCACGCCGATAATTCCAGTTGAAGAAGGGAAGATCTCGTGCCCTTCGCACTCGAACGTCTTCGCTGCAGCGGCGCAAACCTGCTCACAGGCATCGATACCGATCTGTCCGGTCGCGCAGTTTGCATTGCCCGCATTCACCGCAACCACGCGCATGTGTCCAGCACTGCGGTCAAGATGCCTGCGGTCCACGATGACCGGCGCGGCAACTACGCGATTGCTGGTAAACATGGCGGCAGCGCTGGTCGCGGCGTCCGCAACGGCAACAGCAAAATCAGCGTTGCCGCTTGGCTTGATGCCTGCCTTCACGGCAGCAAAGCGAAAGCCGAGAGGCAGAGCTTCATCAGGGATGAGGGCTGAATCATTCATTGTAGGTCTGTACTCTAATCAAGATACCAATTCAGGAAGGACAAAGATTGGCCATCAAACAACCTGAAGAATTTTTGCGCATGAAGCAAGTCAGCGTGGCCCGTGGCGAAGCGGTCGTTCTGCATGACATCAACCTCTCGATTGCGACCGGAGAGCACGTCGCTATCCTCGGCCCCAATGGCTGCGGCAAGTCCACGCTCATCAAGACCATCACCTGCGAGTGCTATCCCATCCATACCTCGGAAATGCAGTGCCGTCTGTTGGGCCGCGAGCGCTGGGATGTTTCGCAGTTCCGTCAGCATCTCGGAGTCGTGTCCGCAGATCTGCCCGGCGAGCGCACGCCTGTCTCCAAAGGTCGTGACGTAGTCGTTGCCGGGTTCTTCTCCGCCTCCACCATCTGGCCCAATCTCCACATTACGGAAGAAATGCGTAAACGCGCCCAAGAGGCGATGGCGCTGATGGAGGCCACACATCTCGCCGACAAGCTCGTCGGTGAAATGTCTGCGGGCGAGCAGCGCCGCATCATGATCGCCCGCGCCCTCGTTCATAAGCCGGGAATGCTTTTACTTGATGAACCATCGAACGCCCTCGATCTCGCTGCCCAGCGCGAGCTAAGAGATGCTCTGCGCGTCGTCGCGCAGCAGGGGACTGGCATCATCATTGTCACCCATCATCTGGCCGACATTCTCCCCGAGATCGATCGCATCATCATGATGCGCTCTGGCCGCATCGTCGCCGACGGTCCTCGGCAGAAGCTGATCACGGTGGAGCAACTGCGCGAACTTTTTGGAGTGGAAGTAGCGCTCACTGAACGCGACGGCTATTGGCACAGTTGGTAGGTACACTATGAGCCTGAAAAGCAAAAGCTGTCATCCTGAGGCGAAGCCGAAGGATCTGTTTTCTTATCCCAAACTCGAAATGTCTCACTGCCTCGACTTGATTTCCTCAGCGCACAGTCTTATGGTCTGAAGTACACGGGAAAGGAGGTTGATCCAGCCAATGAAAAGTTCTGATGGTAGTAGTTGCACGATCCTACGTGAGGTGACTGAGGCTTAGAGCACCCTTTGCTCTAGTCCTGGCGACCGCAAACACATTCGCCGAGGCCCACTCAAAGATCGAAGGGTGCCTCAGGTCAATCTCAACAGTTCACCGCTATTGAAGGCCCGCTTTGCCGAATCTGGGAGCGGGCCTTCGTGCATTTTGGCCGATAGTCTTTGCAAGAGGGTCTATGACAGAGCACAAGGATGAAATTTTTGGCTGGTTTCAGGGTAAGAGCAAAATAATCGGCGATATTGTCTCGCCTATCTTCCAGAGCATGAATGGGATTGCCTCTCCGCTTACCCTCGCGACCCGCTTTACAATAAATCCATGGAACCCCTCGTCATCGCAGGTAAAGCTTTTCAATCGCGGCTCATCGTAGGCACGGGCAAATACAAGAACGGTCCGGAGACGCAGGCTGCCATAGAAGCCTCTGGCGCCGAGATGGTGACTGTGGCCGTGCGTCGCGTCAATCTAGACCGGTCCAAAGAATCCTTGCTCGATTTCATCGATCCGCAGCGCTACTTCCTGCTGCCCAATACCGCTGGATGCTATACGGCTGATGAAGCCATTCGTGCAGCGCGCCTGGGGCGCGAAGTCGGTTTATCAGACTGGGTGAAAATTGAAGTCATTGGCGATCAGGCAACGCTCTATCCAGATGTGCAAGCCACCCTCGAAGCCACTCGGACATTAGTAAAAGAAGGCTTTACCGTTCTTCCCTATACATCCGATGACATTGTCTTTGCGAAACGACTTATCGATGTCGGCGCTTCGGCAGTCATGCCTCTGGCCGCTCCCATCGGCAGCGGTCTCGGCATCCAGAACAGGGCCACGCTCCAAATCCTTCGCCAAATGATCACCGAGGTTCCGCTCATTGTCGATGCGGGTGTAGGCACTGCTTCCGATGCGGCTCTAGCCATGGAACTCGGCGCGGATGGTGTGCTCATGAATACCGCCATCGC
>Ga0126371_10001997_pt1 | contig 17471 bp, 16 predicted proteins | sample PanSoiMetaPlot_4_FD_110145 | JGI IMG/M metagenome (GOLD analysis project Ga0126371, IMG submission 110145) | Tropical forest soil microbial communities from Panama - MetaG Plot_4 | ecosystem: Environmental > Terrestrial > Soil > Tropical forest > Bulk soil | place: Panama | collected 2016-02-17 | reverse complement strand
TCGATCACCTCGATGGCATTCTCAGCATCGACCGCGTGACAGACCTGCGAACCGTATGCACGAAAGAAGAATTCGAAAAGCGATATCGCGCGGCAAGCCCCTACGCGACGAGTGCAAGCCAGTAAGGCAGAGCCGAATACCGAGGAAATAGGATGAACAGACAAAAGGTCAAGTGGGGTGTGCTGGGGGTGGCGGGAATCGCGGTGAAGAAAGTGATTCCCGCAATGCAGAAAGGCAACTGGAGCGAAATCGCGGCGATCGCCTCGCGTGATCCGCTGAAAGCGCACGACGCGGCGACTAGGTTCAACATCCCAAAAGCCTGCGGTTCCTACGAAGAACTCCTGGCAGACCCTGAAATTGAGGCTATCTACAACCCCCTGCCCAATCATTTGCACGTGCCCTGGTCCATCAAAGCCGCCGAGGCAGGGAAGCATGTCCTGTGCGAAAAGCCCATCAGTTTGACTGTTCGCGAGGCCAAGAACCTGGTCGCGGCCCGCGATCGCTGCGGCGTGAAAATCGGCGAAGCTTTCATGGTGAAAACGCATCCACAGTGGTTGCGAGTGCGGGATCTGATAGGCAAGGGTGTCGTCGGAAAGCTCCGCTCCATCCTCGGCGTTTTCAGCTATTTCAATCGTGACCCGAAAAACGTGCGCAATGTGTCGGAATGGGGCGGCGGAGGGCTGATGGACATTGGCTGTTATCCGATTACCACCTCGCGCTGGATCTTCGGAGAGGAGCCTCTGCGCGTGGTTGCGATGCTCGAGGCCGATCCGGAGTTTGGCACGGACCGGCTGAGCTCGGCGATGATGGAGTTTCCCTCAGGACATTCGGTTTTCACTTGCAGCACACAACTCGTACCCTATCAGCGCATGCAGTTTCTCGGAACCGAAGGACGCATTGAAATTAAGATTCCTTTCAATGCTCCGAATGACCGTCCGTGCGAGATTCTGATCGACAACGGCAAGGACGTGTTGGGAAGTGGCATCACCGTAGAAACCATTCCGACTTGCGACCAGTACACCATTCAAGGCGATGCCTTTTCGAAAGCCATCCGTGAAGGCCACGAGGTCCCCGTGACCCTGGAAGACGCCATTTCGAACATGGCAGTCATCGAAGCTATATTCCGTTCTGCGGACACGCGGCGCTGGGAAACCCCCCGGATTTAATGCCGTTCGAGGGCGAAGCACCGGCAACCCTGGGTGGGCGACCAAACATACCGCCGAGGCTTGAGACGAAGCCGGTCTAACTGTCTTGCCAGTCTGAGAAGAGAGACGCGATCGCTCTCGCCGGGGCGTAAAGCGCCAGCAACACGAGCGAAGCCACAGCGTACATGAGTAGGCGAAACCTCATAACTACACAAACACTCCCTGCTTCAAAAGGCTGTGGTGACAGCCAGAAAATATGGGGTGTGAACCTCAACGCAGGGTCAGGTCGCCAGCCCCTACGTGGGCATGAAGCCGGTACCTGCCGTTTCCGCTCTTCTGGAAGGAGCGAAACAGTCCGCCGTGGTCCTCGTGAAAGGGCGGCGCTTCCAGTCCGCCGCTGATCACCGATGCGTCCACGTGGGAATAATCGGCGGGGTCGCCCACGTGAAGGATCAGCTCACCGGCGTGCAGCTGCACATCCTTGTCTCCGGTGACATCGCTGATTTCCAGTTGACCAGCCGGCATGCGAACAAAAAGCCCTGTGTTTCTTGGCACCTCTATAATGATTTGAAGGTTGTCCTTGGGACCGCCCGACACCCGCAGTTCGGCGGAGTTCTCGAACCGCTCGAAGTATACTTTGACTGCTCGAGCCCTCTCCATGTCGCGGGCCTCCACCCGGACCGCAATCTGGTTGCCCTCCTTGCCCACCACGCGGACGTCACCCGATCGTAGGCGAAGGCTCATTTGGCTGCCGGATGAATAGTCCACCCGGAAGGGATGCTCCGGAAGGTCTGTGGCCTCAATCTTCTTAGATTGGGCCATGAGCAGTGGAGTCGACAAAACCGACAGGGATAGCAGGGAAAGAAAGCAGATGGCTTTACGCATGGACGCACTCCTTCTCCGGTTACAGGATAGAACGAAGTTTCCCTGCAAAAAGTTTCCGGGAACGGAGGTTGGCGATGTTCTGAGTGAGATGCGCCCGCTGAGCGCCTTCGAGAGGAGAAAGCTAGGCTTGCGTACCGCCTGCAATCGAGGGGACCAGCAGCACGCGGTCGCCTTCCCGCAGCGCACAAGATTCCCCGCCGAGGAAGCGAATATCTTCCTCATTCAGGTAAATATTGAGGAATTGGCGGATTTGGCCACTGTCGTCGCGGACGTGAGGCGAGAGGCCTGGAAACTGCTTGGTCAGCGCGTCCAGCGCTTCCGCAACGGTCGAGGCACTGCAGTCCACCCTTGCGGCGCCCTCGGTGAATCGCCGAAACGCAGGGGGAATTTCAATCGTAACTGGCATGAGTGCTAAGCTCCTTGATTCAATAAATTTTCAGTCCTCAGTTTTTCGACTTTTCGCAGGGAGGCCCCGAGATTACTGAATCTCGCGAGTCTGCTTTTTCTTAAACTTCCCGGAACTTCAGTCAAAAACCTCCGCAGGACTGCTTAGGCCTTTGCCGCTGCCGTGGCCCCAATCTGCGTGTCCAGATACGCTTCAAACGCTTCTAGCCGCGGCGCGATGGCCTCGCTTGCCGGAAACTCCGCCGCAATTGCGTCAGTCGTTTTCAAACCATTCCCGGTAATCGAAACCACCGTGGTTTCGTCGGACTTGATGCGGTTCTGTGCGATCAGCTTCTTCGTGACCCCGGCGGTGACGCCCCCGGCCGTTTCCGTGAACACTCCTTCGGTTTCGGCCACCAGCTTGATGGCATCCACAATCTCAGGATCGGAAATGTCCTCGGCCCAGCCTCCCGATTCGCGGATCAGCTTCATGGCAAATGGGCCGTCGGCGGGGTTGCCGATCGCCAGCGAACGAGCAATGGTATCAGGCTTCTGCGGCTCGAAGCGCGCCAGCCCGCGCTTCACGCTATCGGAAATCGGCGAACAGCCGGTCGCTTGCGCTCCAAAGAATTTCACCGGCTTGTCTTCAACCCAGCCGAGCGTGACCAGTTCTTTGAACGCCTTTGCGATTTTCGTAATCAGCGAGCCACCTGCCATGGGAACAACGACGTTGTCCGGCAGCTTCCATCCAAGCTGTTCGGCGATTTCATAGCCATGTGTCTTCGAACCTTCCGAGTAGTAGGGCCGCAGATTCACGTTCACCAAACCCCACTCGAACCGGTCGGCAATCTGCGCGCAAAGCCGGTTCACCTGGTCATAGTTTCCGTTGATGCGCACGATCCGCGCACCGTAGACCGCGGTATTCAGCACTTTTGCCGGCTCGAGATCCGCGGGAATGAACACGCAGGCGTGAAAACCCTGCTGGGCAGCTTGCGCAGCTACGGCATTGGCAAGGTTTCCGGTCGAAGAGCAGCCGACGGTCTCAAATCCGAAGCGCCGCGCCGCCGCCAGCGCCGTGCCAACCACGCGGTCCTTGAAGGAGAGAGAAGGGAAGCACACCGCATCATTTTTCAGGTAAAGATTGTTCAGCCCCAACTGCCGAGCGAGCTTTTGTGAGCGCACGAGCGGCGTACCCCCTGCCGCGGTTGCTGCGGCGAAACCGTCTCCGAGCGGCAGCAGCTCGGAATAGCGCCACATGTTGAATGCTCGGCGGGACAGATCGTCGCGGCTGGCAATTTTCTTCACCGCATCGTAATCGTAGGCAACCTCAAGCGGAGAGAAACAGTCTTCGCAGAAAGAACGGGGAGCGTTCCCCCAGGTTTTGCCGCACTCGCGGCAACGCAACTGATAGAGCGAGTCTTGAGACATGGAGCGATTCCTTGGCGTTTTTCACGATTCCGTGGTCTGGGTTCGGCAGAGAAAGCCAACGCCGCTCTCGCATCCGCCGGCCTGGGCACAAGCCACGGCTGCTACGGAAGGAAACACGTGAGTGAGGATCGATTCGGGCAGCAAGGAGGGCAATTAAAAAACCCTCCGCGCCAAAGTGCTCGGAGGGTCTCTAAGAAACTCTACCAGCTCTTTAGCAGTTTTTTACGTGGAGCAAGTTGCCCTAAATCGCCACGTGTCGCCGCAACCGCAGCGACTCCTTTTATGCCGGAAATCCCTGCCAAAGTCAAGATTATTTGAACTTTGTCAGGCTGCTGCACGGCTGGATATCCGGTCGCTCCGGGCTATCCCGCAATTTGCGTGAAACCAGTCCGTCGACGCCATGGAATACTCTTGCCATCGAGATGGGCGGACCAGCACTTGGCGACATCATCTCGATGGCAGATTCCCCCCCATCACTTCGCGGTTGAATTGTTGTCGAGGATTTCCGACACCGTCTGGTCCTTGGCGCCTAGGAAATGCGTGGCCAGATTCTGTGCCAGTAGCGCATCATTGTGGGCGCCGGCGATCGCTTTTCGTGCGTGCTGGGCATGCTCGTCGCCGGGTCCGGACAGAGTAATCAGCGCGGCGGCAAACTCCATTTGCGCGTCATCGCCGCGAAGCGCAATGGCCTTCTTGACCATGGCGTAACCATCCATTCCAAAGGCTGGGTTCGCGTCCAGGCGCATGCCGTCGGTAAGGTGCGGCAAATCCCTGCCGATCCACTGCTTGTAAGTTTCCACGAGGTAGCCAGCGTCAAACCACGCGAGCGCGTCGGGATAGCCAGCAGATTGCGCGGAACCGGCGCGAGAGTAGAGCTTTGTGAGCAGTTCCTTCGCCGCGATGGGATCTTTGCGGGCATAAAGAGTTGCCCGGCGAAGCGTTTCCATGCGTACCAGCACCGGCGTCGTCGGTCGAAGAATTTCCAGTGTGTCTTTCACCAGATTCTTCGTATCGTAATTTTCCGAGCCGCTGAGATTCCAGCTGTGACCGGCCAGTGGCAGCGATTTTGCCTGCCCAATTTCAAACGCATGACAGACGAGCGGCGGCCCTGCCTGCACTGCATTTGCAAAAAGCAGCACCGCCGCGGCAACGCCGAAGAAATATCTGCATGGCCGAATTTGCTTTGGTTTCATTTTGCCTTGTCTCCTTTTCAGGCGTTCGATTCAGGGCCTGTTCGAACTTCAGGAGACAAGACGTCTTGCTCGAGCGCGGTGTTAACTTCCGGAGGTTCAGTGTTCCGACCAAGTGCGCTCGTACATGTGCCAGAGGAAGACGTCGCCGTAACCGAGCGAGTTCCACCACGAGTCCAGCATCTTTTGGTCGAGACGCAAAACGCCCTCACGCGTAACCTCTCTAGGAGGCGGAGCCAGCGTGGCGAGCCGAGCATAAACGCTGGGGCGTTCCGCATCGCTCACACGCGACAACAGATGCCACAGTGTAAGCGCATCTTGTTTCTTCGCGTCGCCGAGCAAGGTGCCCAGCAAGGCGATGCGCTCCTCCGGCGTCACTGTTGCAAAATCAAACTTGGTCAAAGCGTCGCGAAAAGAAGGGGAAGCGTCTTCGAAATAGGGAGTCCCCGGCCCAATCCGGGGACGCGTGGCGCAGACCGCGCCGGCGGGGATGAACGATTCGTGGCCGTTCAGCCTGAAGCCTACCCAGCCCATCGTCGTGCGCAGCAGTCCCGCCCCAGAATCATCCACGTGCAGCGTGTAAACGCATCCCAAATCCACAGCCACCGCGGAAGGCGTGTCTACGACAAACTCTCCCGGCGGCGCCCAGATCGTCGCATGAATTGTGCCGCGCTCGAGCGACAGTCGTTTGTGACCAGGGCGGCTGGCAACCACGCGAAGTCGTGATTGGGGATCAACTTCGATCTGTCCGGTCTCGTCAAGGGTGATGCTGGCCCGCGAGGAATTGTCGGTCACCAAAGTCTGCCCGACCTCGAGCTTCGCGGTTCGCGAATTTGCGCTTAGCGCATGCCAGCCAACCCGTGGCGTGCCCGCGATGCGCGCAATCTCCCAAGCCGGCCCTGCTTGGTTCGCTTTCCTGGTGTGCACAACAACAAACGCCGAGACACCAATCACCAAAACGGCGGCTACCGCCGCGGCCGAAAACGACAACCGAAACACGGGAAAGCGCCAGCGGCGCGAGCGAGCTTGCTCCACAGTCAGTTGATCGAATGCCGGTCGAGGCTGATTGTGCCGATAGCGCCCCAGCAATTGCTCGAGTTTTTGCACTTCTGGGTCCGGCTCGCCGGAGCCGTCCCACAAATAATCTTCTTTCATGGCAGGGTCCTTCTTACGCTCATTCATGGTCGCTCATTTGTTCTTGCACTCACCTTCTGCGGTCAATCTGCTCCCCGGATTTTGCACTTTTTCGGTCAGTTTCTCCCTTAGCATCTGCATGCCGCGATGCAGGTTCACGCGCACCGACCCGTGTGTCAGCCCTAACCGCTCGGCGATCTCTGGCCCGGTCATCCCTTCGACGAGCCGCAGCGTCAGCGACTCGCGATACGCTTCCGGTAGGGTCCGTAGCACCGCTAAAGTCATGGCCGCCTCCTGTTCTGTCTTAGGATCATTCGTGCGGCCTTCCACGCGGTCTTCCGATGCCGGGTCCGTAGCGCGATCCACGGGACTAGCCTTGCGGTAGTAATCGTTGGCACGGTTGCGGGTGATAGTGCTCAGCCAAGCGGCAAAGCGCGAAATATCCCGCAGGGAATGAAGCTGGCGCAGCACCAGCAAAAAGACTTCCTGGACCAGGTCGTCTACGTCGCGTGGCGGCACGCGGCACAGCAGAATGCCATGCACCATCCGCGCATAGCGGTCATACAGCAGGCCCAAGGCCGACCGGTCGCCCGCCCGCGCGGCGCTCACCAGCACGTCGTCGGCGCAAGTTTCGCTAACCGGCTGGGCCGTCACGGCCTCAAGTTCCATGCTCGCCGCTCTAAGGTCAAGGACGTATCCCACGCGCAAGCCTGCTCAACATACAGCCCATCTGGTAACTCCAGACGCGCAGAACGCCTGGAGTGTTAACAACAAGTCTCGGTTCACCGGGAAATGCAATTTAGATTACTTCTTGAGCGCCAGCAAGTTACACTGTTCGCCTCGGAGCGGACTCGACTCTGACAACAAATTCGGAGGTTCCCGCGTCCAATAGAGCGTGGGTTAACTCACAAGGCTCTCCGCCAACCGGGTAGTTATCTTTCGGTGACTTCCTGGAAAGGCCGCAACCACAAAGAAATGACAGTGTTATACTAGCAAGACGGGCGCGGCGGTTTGCCCGGGAGTGTTTGGAGATCGGTCCACTCTGCTCGAAGAGCATTCGACGCTCTACACCGGTGCAGAGGTTAGTCAGAAGAGGAGCAAGGGGACATGGGTGATCAAGTTAAGGAGCTCTTGAACTGGGCACGCCAGCGGAAGATCCTGGCGGGAGTATTTGTCGGCTTCACCTTGGTTGTAGGAATCCTGATCGGCTCGGTGGTTTCCGGCCGAGTCTCCGCCACGAAGGGATTTGGCTTCCCCGGAACAACGGCGACAACGTTGACCGTGCCAGATCCCATTCCTGCGACAAATACTTTTGCGGGCATCGTCAACAGAGTTGAGCCCGCGGTGGTCAATATCGCCACGACACAGGTGCTCGAACGCCGGCAATCGCGAAAGCGCCGCGCACAGCCTTACGATCAAGACGATCCGATGCAGGATTTCTTCGACCGGTTCTTCGATGGCCGGCCGGATGGCCCCCCGCAAGCAGACCACAGTCTCGGTTCGGGCGTCATTGTGGACAAGCGCGGCTACATCCTCACCAATAATCACGTCATCGAACAAGCCACCAAGATCCAAGTGCAGTTAAACGGCGATACCACGAAATACACTGCCAAGCTCGTGGGCGCGGATGAAGACACCGACCTCGCGGTGATCAAAATCGACGCCAACAAAGAACTGCCGACCGCAAAGCTCGGCAATTCGGATGGCGTGCAGGTTGGCGACTGGGTTTTGGCCATTGGCAGCCCGTTCGGATTGCAAGCCACGGTTACGGCCGGAATCATCAGCGCCAAGGACCGCAGCGGGATCGGGCAGCAGTTCCAGAGATTTTTGCAGACCGACGCGGCCATCAACCCCGGCAATTCCGGCGGCCCGCTGGTCGACCTCTCCGGCCAGGTGATTGGAATCAACACGGCGATCATTACGGGTAGCCGCGGCTATGAGGGCGTAGGCTTCGCTCTGCCCTCAACCACCGCGATCCGCGTCTACGACCAAATTATCAAGCAAGGGCGCGTGACCCGCGGCTCGATCGGTGTCAGTTTCCAAGAAGAAATCAGCACCAATCCGATTACCCTGAAATCCCTTGGCGCGCCGTACGGCGTGGTGATCGAGAGCGTACAAGGCGGAAGTCCCGCGGAGAAGGCCGGACTGAAGGGTGGGGACGTCATCACCAGCGTGAACGGGCATCCCGTCAAGACCGGCAACGACTTGGTCAATCCCATTGCGGAAGCGCCGATTGGAAGTAAGGTCAAGCTCACCTACATGCGTGACCGCGTGCAGAAAGAGGCCACCGCGACGGTCGAGGACCGTACGCGCGTGTTCCCGAACACCGCCGGCCGTCTGGGAGATCAGCCCGGCGAAGCGGCTCCGAGCGAGTTCGGCTTGCACGTCGAAGAACTGACGCCGGAGCGCGGCCACCGCGTGGGCGTTGAGGGACAAAAAGGCGTGATCGTGTCGGAGGTGGAACCTGCGTCGTTCGCCGAAGACCTTCTGTTTACGCGCGGCGACGTGATCACGGAAATCAATCGCCAGCCGATCAACTCGGTCGCGGACTACCGAGCTGCGGTCTCCAAGCTGAAACCCGGCGACGACGTGGTGTTCAAGGTTCTTCGCCGGCAGGATGGCGACAAGATGCTGACGGTTTATCTGTCCGGTAAAGTCCCGTCAGACAATCAACAATAAAACGGCACGATGCGCATTAACCTTCAAAAGGCAACGCACCTGGCCTCGTCGCTGCTGCTGGCAGCGGGGCTGGGTGTGTTTGCAGGTTCTCTGCAAGCCAAGTCCGCCAGAGGGAAGGCTGCCCGTTCCACGGCGCACAGCAGTTCACACAAACGAAAATCTTCGAGACCCACACGCCGGGAACGCGGCCAGCAAGCCCCAACTACCGAACGCATTACGGAAATCCAGCAGGCGCTCGCGAAAGGCGGTTCGTACACCGGGACGCCCAGCGGAAAATGGGACGAGTCGACCGAGGAGGCCATGAGGAAGTTTCAGGAGTCTCATGGCCTGAACCCGACGGGTAAGCTCGACGCCAGGAGTCTTCAGCAGTTGGGCCTCGGGTCTCAGATCGCAGGGGTAGCGGCGCCACGGCCTTCGTCCACGGCTTCCAAGCTGACCCCACCTTCGACGCAAGCGGTGCAGCGCCATCCCTAAGTCCTCGTTAGCGTAGTTTCCTGTTACAAGACCCTCTGTCTGCTGTTTCTCGTGCGGCGTTCTTTGCGATTGCATTTGAGCGAGAAGTGCATTAGAAAGCGCAGGTTGTGCCTGGAAATGCGCAGGCGGAGGTGTGCGCCATGAGGCGGATTCATTTGCTGCTTCCGATAGTCCTCGTTGGTCTTGGGGTGGGATTATCTGTCGTGTCGGCACAACCAAAGCAGGTTCAAAAAGCGATCAAGGCTGTGCGCTTCGGCAAGCTCTGGGATGCCCGGGGCAGATTGTGGACCAGCGCCATCGTGGTTGTGGAAGGCGACCGCATCAAGACCGTCACGAGCGATGCCGCAGGGATTCCCTCCGGCGCAGAAGTGATCGATCTTTCGAAATACACCGGGCTGCCGGGACTCATCGACGTGCATACCCACATGACCATGTACACCGACGAGACGCCAGGCGCGCCGATGCTGAGGCAACTAACGGCCAATCCGCCGGCGGTCGAGGTTTTCCTGGCGCGCAAGGGTGCGCTGCGCACGCTGGAAGCCGGAGTGACCACGGTGCGGGACCTGGGCGCGGATCAATATATGGACATTGCCATGCGCGACCTGATCAATCGCGGCGAGATGGTCGGCCCGCGTATGTTTGTTTGCGGCTATGGTCTGTACGTTACCAATACCCCGTACAAGCCGGGACTGAATCTTCCCGCTGGCGGGATCGCCGACGGCGTTCCAGAGGTGCTTCGCGTCGTGCGCCAGCAGATTGCCGCGGGAGCGGACGTCATCAAGATGTATGCGTCGACGGGAACGGATGATGACGTGACCGGCTTTCAAACCTACAACTACGAGGAGATCAAAGCGGCCGTCGATACGGCGCACCAATTCGGCAAAAAGATTGCCATTCATTCCTACGGGCCCGATGGAGCCCGCGACGCCGTGCGGGCGGGAACCGACTCCCTCGAGCACGCCACGGATATGGACGATGCCACGATCGCGGAAATGGCAAAGCACGGCACGTTTTACGTCCCAACCATTGATCACAACCGCTACTACATCGACAACGGAGACAAAATCGGTTACGCGGCAGGCTACAAGGAAAAACTCCAAGCGTTTATCCCGCGCAATCTGGAAACGGCGCGCAAAGCGTTCAAGGCCGGCGTAAAGTTCGCGATGGGCTCGGATGCGATTTACACCATGTTTGGTCAAAACACGCGCGAACTCGGCTGGTTCGTCAAAGCGGGAATGACGCCCGAGCAGGCCCTGCGCACCGCCACCAGCAATGCCGCAGAACTGTTGGGCAAGGAAAAAGAGCTCGGCGCCGTCGCGCCCGGCTATTTTGCTGATTTGGTTGCCGTCGAAGGCGATCCGCTCGCGGATATCAGCGTGGTTCTGAACCACGTGCGCTGGGTCATGAAAAGCGGCGAAGCGGTAATCGACAAAACCAAGGCTCCGAGCCTCCGTTAAGACAACATTCCCCAATAAAGCCGGGAGAATCTGTTTGGCAGAATCGCAGGGCGAAGGGGAGTAATCTAATAATGGAAATGAAACGACCTACGTTCAAGGGTTGACTCACTTGCTTCCTGGTGGAGGGGTCCCTCTACCTCTTGGCCCTTGCGGCGGCTGCCCTTGCTCGTCTATTTAAGGCCGCTCCTTACCGGGGACAGCTCGTTCCGCGGTTCGTATGCAAGCGACCTCCGCGAGACCTCGCTCGCGGATTTCCTGGTCGCGGAGGATGTCCCCGTCTACCATTAGGAAGACCCACCACCGGAACGTCCGTAACTTTGGATGCGTATAGAGGACCTAAGCAAAATCTTTCCGGTTAATGCTCGGACAAAAACGATTCGAGAATGCGAGCGTGCGAAGGAATGCCAATTTGACGCTGTTGCGACGCGACGGTAACATTTTTGTGTCGACAGAAGGGTGGCTCGCGCTGCCGTTCCGCACCGACCCGGGTGCAAATCAAGCGGCGGCGTGAAACGCCGGGAGGAAGTATGGCCACGGTAGTGGCGCCTAGGGTTTTCAAGAACTTTATCAACGGCGAATGGGTGGAGTCGCGCTCGGGCAAGGCCTACGAAAATCGCAACCCCGCGAACACCGATGAATTGGTGGGAATCTTCGTGGCCTCGGCCGAAGAAGATGTCGATGCGGCGGTCGAAGCGGCCGCGGAAGCCTACAAAAAGTGGCGGCTGGTACCGGCGCCGAAGCGTGCGGAAATTCTGTTCCGCGCCGCCGAGTTGCTCGTCGAGCGCAAAGATGCTTTTGCCAAGGACATGACCCGCGAAATGGGCAAAGTCCTGGCAGAAACGCGCGGCGACGTGCAAGAAGCCATCGACATGACCTATTACATGGCTGGCGAAGGCCGCCGGCTCTTTGGTCAGACCACGCCTTCGGAATTGCCCAACAAATTCGCCATGAGCGTGCGGCAGCCCATCGGCGTCTGCGGGATGATCACGCCGTGGAACTTTCCGATGGCCATTCCCTCGTGGAAGATGATGCCGGCCCTGGTCAGCGGAAACACGGTGGTGCTGAAACCCGCCGAAGATACCCCGCTTTCTGCCTATCACCTGGTACAAATTTTGACCGAAGCAGGTGTGCCAAGAGGCGCGGTGAACTTGGTGAGCGGCGAAGGCCCCAACGCGGGTGCGCCGCTCGCGCAACACCAAGCCGTGCCAGTCATCAGCTTCACCGGATCGACTTCGGTGGGTCGCCTCGTCGCCGAAGCCTGCGTGCCCGATTTCAAGCACTGCAGCCTGGAGATGGGCGGCAAGAACATTATCATCGTGATGGACGATGCGAACCTCGATCTCGCGATTGACGGCGCGGTCTGGGGCGGATTCGGCACCACTGGCCAGCGTTGCACCGCCTCGAGCCGCATTGCCGTCGACAAGAGCGTTTACAAGGAGTTCGTCACGCGGTTCGCGGAGCGCGCCAAATCATTAAAAGTTGGAGACGGCTTGGATCCCGCCACAGAAATGGGGCCGCTCATCAACGAGCAGCAATTGAACACGGTCATAAGCTATGTCGAGATTGGCAGGAACGAAGGAGCGAAGCTGCTTACCGGAGGAACTCGGCTCACCGGCGGCGCCCATGCCAAGGGCTGGTTCCATGCCCCTACGATCTTCGGTGATTGCTCGCCAAACATGCGCATTGCCCAGGAGGAAATCTTCGGTCCGGTCGTCTCTGTGATTCCGATCAGCAGCCTGAACGACGCCATTGAGGTGGCAAACGGCGTGCCTTACGGCCTTTCTGCTTCGATTTACACACGAGACATGAACCGCGCTTTCCAGGCCATGCGCGACCTGTACACCGGGATCGTCTACATCAACGCGCCTACGATTGGGGCAGAAACGCATCTGCCTTTTGGCGGCACCAAGCGGACCGGCAATGGCCACCGCGAAGCCGCCATCGCCGCCATTGATTTCTTCACCGAATGGAAGACCGTGTACATCGATTATTCCGACAAGCTGCAGCGCGCCCAAATCGACAACACCTGAATTGAAGCAACTTCTGCGAGTGTGCGCGTTGACCGCACTTGACACACTTTCTACAATAGATACAGCGGTTTCAAGCACTCGGAGCATAGTGCTGCCATGAGAACGGCCGCGCTACAGGAACGGCGTAACCGCCAGATTCTGGCGGACATTGTGCGCACGTACATTGAGACGGGCGAACCGGTGTCTTCGCGTGCCATTTCCAAGGGTTTCGAGGAAAGTTTGAGCACCGCCACAATTCGGAACATCATGGCCGACCTCGAGGATGGCGGCTTCCTTTACCAGCCGCATACTTCGGCGGGGCGCGTTCCGACGGCGGCAGCCTACCGGTTCTTCGCCCAGGAGATTGCTTCACAGGCGACCATCAGCGTTACCGACCGCGAATGGATTCAGCGCGCCATGGGCGGTGCGAAGACCGCCGCGGAAATTACCGAGCGCGCGGGTCACGTGCTTGCCGAAGTATCGAACGGACTGGGGATTGTGGTTTCCCCACCGCTCGCCAAGACGGTTCTGGAGCACGCGCGCATGTGGCTGCTTCCGGATGGGCGCGTGGTGGTGGTGCTGATTTCTCCTGGTGGCAAGACGCGAGACAAGATTTTGCGGCCAAGCCGCCACTTCACACAGGCCGAACTCGACGCCACCGCCGATTTTCTGAATCGCCACTATTCGGGCTGGACCCTCGAAGCGATCCGCGCGGACTTGCTGCAAAAATTGGCGGCCGAGCGCGAGCGTTACGAGGGAATTGCGCAGAACGCGCTTTCCTTGTGTGACCCCGGTGTTCTCGACGACGAGTCGGCCTCGCAGGTCCACGTCGAAGGCACCGCGCAGATCGTGGGGACAGCCGATTTTGCCGACCAGGCACAACTCCGCGATCTTCTCGCGGCCATCGAGGAGAAGCACCGCCTGGTGACGCTTTTGAACGCCTGCATCGAAGCGCCCGAACCCGTTCACGTGCTGATCGGCGTCAAGGAGATTTCGCAAACGGGTGACAACCTTGCACTCATAAGCGCTCCGTACATGCGCAACGATCTGGTGCAGGGTTCGCTTGGCGTCCTCGGCCCCACGCGCATGCCCTACGAGCGGGCTATGACCGCCGTGGCTTACGTGGCCCAGCTTTTCAGCGAGGCGCTGAGCAAAATTTAGATTTTAAATCCTTACCTTATAAGGACACAGGAGAAGGGCCCCAGTGAGCAACAAACAAGGGAAGGAAGTGAACGTCAACATCAAGAAGGATGTGACCAAGGAAGTCGATAGCTCCGAGCTCGAGCAATCCGCCGAGGCGAAGGTCATAGAAGCGGAGTCGGCAAAGGAGAACGCGGAAATGGCGAAACTTGCGGCGGACCTGGAAGGGTTGCGCCAATCCATGCTGCGCAGCCAGGCGGATTTTGCGAATTACCGCAAGCGCATCGAGAAAGAACGTTTCGAGGATTCTAAGCGCGCCACGGCTCGCGTGATCGAAGGGCTCATCCCGGTCATCGACGGCTTTGAGCACGCCCTCGCCGCGCATCGCGAAGCGGAATACGAAAACTACCGGAAGGGTTTCGAGCTCATCTACAAGCAATTGCTCGACAACATCAAGAAGCTTGGCGTCGAGCGCATCGACCCCCTAGGAAAGCCGTTTGACCCGCACCTCCACCAGGCCATGGACCGCACCGAAACCACGGAACATGCCGACGGCTTGATCCTTCAGACTTTTCAGCCCGGCTACGTCTTTCATGGACGCGTTTTGCGTCCGGCAATGGTCCGTGTAGCGGTCCATCCGAGTCCGGCATCGAAAGAAGCAGTGAACTGAGGAAGAGAGAAAGTTTCCATGTCCAAAGGGAATCCACGCGATTATTACGAAGTGCTGGGTGTGGCGCGTACCGCGACGCTCGATGAGGTCAAGTCTGCCTACCGCAAGGCCGCGCTGAAATGGCATCCCGACCGCAACCCGGAAAACAAAACGGAGGCCGAAGCAAAATTCCGGGAATCCACGGAAGCTTATAGCGTGCTCAGCGATCCGCAGAAAAAGCAGATCTACGACACCTACGGTCATGCCGGACTCTCAGGTGCCGGCGCAGGTCAAGGGTTTGGCCAGACCATTTTTCAGGACTTCCACGACATCTTCGGCGATTTCTTCGGCTTCGAGGATTTGTTTGGTGGTGGCGGATCCCGTCGCGGCCGCGGACGGGCCCAGCGCGGCGGCGACTTGCGTTACGACATGACGCTTACTTTTGAAGAAGCCGCCGCGGGCGTAGCCACGAAGATCAAGCTGCCTCGCCAGGAATTCTGCGAAGCCTGCAATGGCACCGGCGCGAGGAAGGGCACCGGCGTAGTTACCTGTTCTGCCTGCGGCGGCCGCGGTCAATTGGCCTATCAACAAGGCTTCTTTACCATCACCCGGACGTGCCCGTCGTGCCAAGGCGCAGGCCAAATCGTGAAGGAGCGCTGCCCGGAATGCCGCGGACAAGGCCGCATCGAGCGCGAGAAAACCCTGGAACTGCGGATTCCACCGGGCGTCGATACCGGCACGCGCCTGCGTGTTAGCGGCGAGGGCGAACCCGGTCCCAACGGCGGCCCCAAAGGCGACCTCTACGTCGTACTTGAAGTCAAACAGCACCCGTACTTTGAACGGCGTGGCGCGGATTTGTACTGCACCATTCCCATCAGCATCGCGCAGGCCACTCTCGGAACCGAGCTTCAGGTGCCGGGCCTGAGCGGCGAGGAGAAGCTTAAGATCGCGGAAGGCACGCAAAGCGACTCGGTGTTTCGCGTCAAAGGCAAAGGCTTGCCTGATCCCCACGGCGGCGGCCGCGGCGACCTGTACTATCACGTTCACGTGCTCACGCCAACCAAGCTCACGCGCGAGCAGCGCAAATTGATGGAACAGCTCGGCTCGACGTTGAAGATGGAAAACAAGCCCGCCGAGCGCGGCTCCTCGATCTTCGACAAGGTCAAGGACATCTTGGGCTAGGGATCGCGACTCGAAGTTGGATTGTGGTTGCGGCAGCAGGGGATTTTGACCCTCGATAGCTCCGCGGGCAGCCGCGCAAGGCGCTGCGAGTACGAGGATAGTACGATAGAATTCCGACGTGCGCCGGCGCTTTTTCGTCGACCAATTTGCGGGCGGCCGCGCCTTTATGGCCGGCGAGACGGCGCACCATCTGGGCCGGGTTTTGCGCGCGGAGCCCGGACAGCTGTATGAACTGAGCGACGGCAACCGCGTCTGGTTAGCGCGCATTACTGAAGTGCAACACGACCGCGTGGAGTTCTCTCTGATTGAGGAGTTGCCCTCACGCGATCCCGCCGTACAAACGGTGCTGCTTCTTTCGATCGTAAAATTCGACGCCTTCGAGTTGGCCCTCGAAAAGGCGACCGAACTGGGCGTCTCGGCGATTGTGCCGCTGGTTGCCGCGCGCAGTGAAAAATCTCTGCTTGCCGCAGCCCCCAAGCGCGCGGAGCGCTGGAAGAAGATTCTTCGGGAAGCTTCCCAGCAATCCCGCCGCCTGCGTATCCCGGAACTAGCTCCGCTCCGTCCGCCCGAAGCTGCTTTTTCATCGCACTCCGGCCGACTGAAAATCCTCCTTTCCGAACGCCCCGAAGCGCAGTCCCTACGCGGCATCCTGGAAGGCCCAGGCGCTGCTTCCGTGGTTCTGGCCATCGGCCCGGAGGGCGGCTGGACCGACGCCGAGTTCCAGGGCGCCGAGACCCATGGTTTTCGCGAGGCATCGCTCGGTCGGTTGATCCTTCGCACGGAAACCGCGGTGATTGCCGCGCTCGCCTCGGTAAACTATGCCCTTTCCGGCCAGGCATCCTGAACCTCGGGAGCCGCAAGGGCGATTAGGATTTTAACTTCGCCGCTTGTGGATCGCGGCATGAAACGCTCGGGGCTGGGCAGGAATCTTACGAGTAGAGGGCCTTCGTTGACCCGTCGCTTTTTGCGCAAAAAGGGAAATCGCAACTGGCGCGCGCCGCGACGCCCATGCTATAAATAACACAGTACCCACGATGGACAGCTCGGACCAGAAACAGCGCGGCTCTTCAACCTCACCGGAAAATCCGGACTCCCTGCTATCCTCTCCTCCCGGTTCGGCGAACGTATCTGCCGGCGTTGCCGGCGGCGCCACTTCCTCCGCCAACACGCTACGCAAAGAGATCCGCGTCTGGACGCGCGACCTGCTTATCGCCATCGGCCTCGCGCTGGTCATCATCGTGTTTCTCTATCAGCCGGTGAAAGTCGAAGGCACCAGCATGGCGCCGCTGCTCTCCGACCAGGAGCGCATCTTCATTAACAAATTCGTTTACCGCTTCGAGCCCATTCAGCGTGGTGACGTCGTGGTTTTCTGGTATCCGTTGGATCACACCAAATCATTTATCAAGCGGGTTGTCGGCCTGCCGGGCGAGACCGTGGAGATTCGCCAGGGCGTGCTTTACGTCAACGGAAAGGTCATTCCTGAACCGTACGTGCCGCCGCAATATGAAGACAACAGCGATTACTCGGCCCTGGTAGTGCCCAAGGAGCATTTTTTTGTCCTCGGGGATCACCGCATCAGCTCCAACGACTCGCGGGTATTCGGCCCCGTTCCGAGCCATTACATTTACGGCCGGGCCGTTTTTGCGTACTGGCCCGTGGATCATTTCGGCTCGCTCGAGAGCACTGAAGCGAGCAGCAAATAAACGTCGATGTGC
>Ga0126371_10001996_pt1 | contig 17472 bp, 12 predicted proteins | sample PanSoiMetaPlot_4_FD_110145 | JGI IMG/M metagenome (GOLD analysis project Ga0126371, IMG submission 110145) | Tropical forest soil microbial communities from Panama - MetaG Plot_4 | ecosystem: Environmental > Terrestrial > Soil > Tropical forest > Bulk soil | place: Panama | collected 2016-02-17 | reverse complement strand
GATGCGATAGGAGCCTTCGGTGCGAACCCCCACTGCCTCTTGCGGGGACAGAATTTCGACTCCAAAGCGCTGGGCTTGCACCACAGCTCGCCGGGCCAGATCGCCACCGCTAAGTCCGCTGGGAAATCCAAGATAGTTCTCGATGCGCGAACTCATTCCCGCCTGTCCTCCCGGCGCTTCGCGTTCGATGATCACCGTGTGCAGCCCTTCAGAGGCTCCATAGACCGCAGCCGCAAGCCCTGCAGGCCCGCCGCCGACAATCGCCAGATCGTAGAAGCTGGTCTGTGCGCGCGTGCGCAGTCCCACTTTCTGTGCGACCTCCGCAGGCGCGCTCTCCAGCAGCTTTGTCCCGTCAGGAAAAAGCACAACGGGAAGATTAGCGCTCTCGGGTCCCAGCGCATCCAGCAAACGCTTGGTTTCCGCGTCGTTGGCAGAACCCTCAACGTCGATCCATTGGTAGGGAACATGATTGCGCGCCAGAAAATCGCGCAGTTCGTAGGACCGTGGCGACCACCGTGTGCCCAGCACCCTGATCCCTTCAAATTGCGGATGATAGGAAGCCTGCCAGTCTTCGAGAAGATCGTCGAGCTGCGGATAGAGATGCTCTTCCGGAGGATCCCAGGGCTTCAGGAAGAAATAGTTGATGGCAGCTTCATTGATGGCGCCGATGGCCGCGTTCGTATCTGCATAAGCCGTAAGCAGAGCACGCTTGGCGTCAGGGAAAATCTCCCGCGCTTCCTGCAGAAAAGCCACGCCATCCATTTTCGGCATGCGCTGATCTGCCAGCAGAAGCGCAACCGTGTCATTCCGCACTTTCAATTGCTTCAGCAGATCCAGCGCCGACGTGGGCGCATCGCTTGCCAGCACCCGATAATCGGCGCCATAGTGGGAACGAAGATCGCGTTCAATCGCCCGCAGCACGTCCGAATCATCGTCGACACTTAACAGAATTGGCTTTCCCATGAACCGCCTCAGAACCCGGCACGAATCTTAGCAGCAGTTCGCCGCATGAAAGCTTTTTAGATGCGGGAGAATGATTTTGGTCGCATCGCTGTACGCATAACGACGACCTCGGGTCCTAAGCGGCTAAATGCGAGTCGCTGTTCTTAGCGTCAGTGATCGAAGTGCAATCGCACATGACAATGGCCGTCCACAGCGCTTACCGTAACCCGATCGGCTGATTGCTGAATCAGGAAGCCTGAAAGTCGTGCGAGGGCAGCCGGATCATTCACCAACTCCTCCACGCCTGGCGGAGCTGCAGACAATTCCATTGCGAGCCCTTCATATCGCAGAACAACATTGAGATTCAGCTCGTTAAAACGCGCAGTCGTCAAAACCGCAGAGGTCACGCCCAGATGCCCGATGTTGACCAGGCACTCCGATATGGCTTCGGCAGCCCGCCTAGCTACTTCTTGCCGCATGCCCCACATCGCTCCCTGCTCTTCCATGAAGCGGGTGACTGTAATGTGACCATCGTGGCCCGGCAACAGCTCGATCTTTCTTTCGCGGGCGATTCCGATCCGCATCAGCAGGTTCAGCGCTACCACCAGCACCGTGCTCAGCGAAAGAGATGACGCGAACAACGGTTGCACAACTGCGGGCACTCCGCGATAGAGGCCGGGAACCATCTCTACACTCAATCCAAAGACCAGCGCGATTCCGATCACAAATGTCTTTCTCGCATCCAGCATGCGCGACGTGAGCACCTGCATGCCGCCCAGAATCATGAAGCACGCCACATAGACCAGAACAGCGCCCATCACCGGCTGTGGAATCGCTGCAAAGATCGCAGCCAGCTTGGGGAAAAAAGCCAGCAGGATGAGGATTACCCCAATCGGCATTGCGACGCTGCGGCTGGTTGCGCCCGTTGCCATGGAAAGTCCCACATTGCTGGAAAACGTTGACTGTCCCATTCCACCCCACAACCCGGCAAGTGTCGTGCAGAGACTTCCTGCCAGAATGCCGCCCGAGACCGGCTGCATGTCCGTGCGTTTCCAGTCCGCATCGTTGATTTTTTCGCAAAGCGTCAGGTCGCCAACGGTTTTCAGAATCGAACTGACGCTTGCGATCAGGAACGGAAGCACAAGGCCGCCCTTGATCGCCCAACCTCCTCCTGGAACCCGCCCCGGTAGACTCAGCAGCGGCGCGGTTCGGACATTGGTGAAAGCATTTGTGCCGAGAATTCCCAAGAGAAGAGACGATCCGTATCCAACAAGCAATCCGAGGATCACTGGGTAAAGACGAAGTTTACCTTTGCTCCACACAGTCGGCGCCACCATCACCATGAGCGTGATTAACGCGACTGTGCAGGAGCGCCATGCCCCATCGCTGCCCTGATTCCCGACAAATCGCGGGACGGCCAGTCCGATCAGCTCGATTCCCACCATCGCCACGACTAATCCCGTAACTTCCGGTGGGAAGAGCACTCGCAATCGCTTCATCATTCTCGACATGAGTGTTTCAAAAACACCAGATATCGAGGTGAGTCCGAAAACGAGCGGCAATCCTCCCGCTTTGCCGGCAAGGATGGAAGCTCCCAGATACGCCGGACCGCAGGAGAAGGGACAAAGATAGCCTGAACCGATCGGCCCACGCCGCAGCGCCTGTAACACCGTCGCAAGTCCTGAGGCCACCATCGAAACCCGTATCACGGCTTGCGCCTGGGCGGCGGTTCCTCCGAACCCATTCACCATGACAACAACAAATATCCAGCCTACAGAGATAACAAAGACATGTTGCAGACCGAGGACGCAACGAAGCCACAGTGGTGGGACTTCATCCACGTCATAAATGAGACTGGCTGGTTTCCGTCGCTCCGTTGCTTGCGCCTCCGGAGTGTGTGTAAAGCGCAGGATCTCTGTTCGGACCTTCTCCAGAGTTCTGGGCGGTCGCAGCATGGTTCTCCAATCTGTTGTTCGTGGTCGTGTTCCTGCCCCTTTCTTGCCACCAGCCGTTCCACCAGGAGCATTGCGAGCCCTACAAGATAGCACGGGCTGTAAAAATCTCAGCCGGAGTCGGTGAGATCGTGTTTCCCCACTTTCTGGCGGAACCTTAACCCGGAAAACCGTTGTTGCGGCAGCTCTCATCCAAAATCTACTGATGATGAATAAACCGATCACCATTCTCTTTGTCGATGATGAGCCAGGCATCCGTATGACCCTGCCAGCAATCCTGGACGGCTTTCAATTCAAAGTTTCCGTGGCCGCCAGCGTCCCCGAAGCTCTGCACCTGATCGCAACTCAGAAGTTTGATGTCCTCATCTCGGACCTGAACATCGGCCAGCCCGGAGACGGATTCACTGTTGTCAGCGCCATGCGCCGCACTCAGCCAACCGCGGTGACGTTCATTCTCACCGGCTACCCTGCTTTTGAGAGCGCGCTGGAAGCCATACGCCAGCAGGTGGATGACTATCTAATCAAGCCCGCTGACATTCAGGGTCTGGTAGAGAAGATTCGGCAGACATTGACTTCGCCGCGATCGATCCGGCATTTCGAGCCGAAGCGTCTCGCCGAGATTCTCGAAGACAACAAGCGTGAGATCGTCCAGCGATGGCTGGCAAAAGCGCGCCAGGACCAGCAAATCAGCATTCCGAAGCGTTCCGATCGCGAGCTGACCGACCATTTGCCCGCTGCCATTGAAGAGATCATCAGCCGCTGCCGTGGAAACAAGGTCTCCAACGATGCGTTGAAAGCCGCTGAGTTGCACGGTCGTACCCGCTTCAAGCAGGGTTGCTCCATCCCCTCGCTCATCGGCGAGGCGCGCATACTCCAGGAGGTCTTGGGCGCCACAGTTCAGGAAAATCTGCTGGGGGCGGATGTCAGCTTTTTGATTCCTGACGTCATCAGAATCGGCGAATCGCTTCAGTCCACTGTCGAGGCCTCGATTCGAGGATACCTGCATGCTCGTCATGCAGCCAGCGAAGATCTTTCATCGAACAAAGGCAAGGCCGTGCTGCTGCTCAGCGCCGACCCGGAACTCGCGCTTTTGCGCGCCCACGTTCTCTCGCACGCCGGATTTTCTACCACACGCGCCGACTCGCGTCAGGAAGCGCTCCAGCTGTTGAGCGAAAAGAGATTCGACGCTCTCGTCATTTCTTATTCCATGTCGGGTCCGGATATTGTTGAGCTGGCGCATCTCTTCAAGGGACAGAACCCGAATGCGCCCATCGTCACCGTCGCAAAAGGCAAATGGGAGGACTTGAAAATCGATGTCGATTTCGCCGTCACGGGAGAAGAAGGCCCTGAGGCCCTGATCGAAGCCGTGGACACGGCTCTCAATCGCAAACAACTGCGCCGCATCAAGTGAAGCCTTACGCGATCAGCGCCTTGTCTCCTGCACCGTCGCGCGTAAACAGCCCCTGCCACGATTCATCCAGCTTCACCCATTCCTCGCACTCCTGCCAGCTCGCCTTCAGCTCCGGAATGTAGAGGAGGCCGTGCCCATCGGCGCAGACCATTTCTGTCCCCCACCATTCCAGCAATGAATAACCGGGCTCGCCGACAAAAGCTTCGTTGCCCAGCCTGCGCAGGCACATACGGCAACGGCGGCTCTGGTCGTGCATCGACCAGGCGATCGAGACCATTGCCAGCACAAGGAAAAACCAGGTTGAGATGGGACCGGTCAGCGGATGCACCGCTCCTGTGAGGACGATTGACAGTCGTGCCGGCAGCTCCAGCGCGACCACAAAACACACGGCCAGCAGCAGCCACGACTTCAACACAAAGAATCCCCACCAGCGCACGAGGTCGCGCCATTGCATCTTGAGGCGTCCTGTGCCCGATGCCGCCAGCCGGCTCCTGGCAAGCGCGAATCCGCCAAGCAGTGAGAGCAGCGTAAATCCGAGATAAAGCCTTGTCCCCTGTCGCGTACGGGACTCCATCGGGCGCAGCGCCGGCGTTGAATATCCCAGGCCGGAAGGATCGCGGTCGGCAAAGCCGCGAAATTCGGCTTCCGCAGCGCGGAATGAAGCGCCGCGAGCCAGCCGAAGCACAGCTCCGGTGCGTTCCGCAAAGTTCGTTGCTTTCGAGTTCGCGGACGGCAGCATCCACACCGAAATCTCCGGATAGATAAATGAAAATGATGCCGGCAGCACACCGGTAATCATGTGCGGCTCGTCATCGATCAGGACGGTCCTGCCCACAACGTAAGGATCGCGTGCAAACCAATGCTCCCAGATGCCATACGTGATTACGGCACACGACGGACATTCCTGCGCGTCGCCACGACGCAACATGCGTCCCGCAAACGCGCGGTTTCCGAGCACCTCAAAGAAGTTGGGGGAAACATGAGCTCCTGCGATCCGAGTTGAGCGCATTCCGCTGAGTTTCAACGTGACCGGCGACCACGAGTACCCAGCCGCCGATTCTGCTGTTCTGCTGCCTTGCACCCACGACGCAACAGAGTTGAATAAAGTGCCTTCGTGGTATCGGCTGAATTCTCCGTGGAACGACAGGTCTGCCACGCGTTCAGGCTGGAAGTACGGCAAAGGTGTGAATGCCGCGCGGATCGTTGGCGCAAATCCTGTAATCGCAAACGACAGAACCAGGAGCAGGAAAATTGCTGCCAGACAGAAGCGGGCCGAGATCGGCTCTTCCTGCAGCACTCGCATAGCTCTCTCTTGATTGAATCGAAGCCAGCACGCGTCCGCGAAAGCTCCCCAGCAATGTCGCGCCAGTTCCATGCGCGACTCGCCGTTCAAACGTCCGGATTCAGCCAGAAAATGCGCCCAGTGCCATATCTCCGCATACCATTCTCTGTACCAGCCGGCCCTCTGTTCCCTGGGAACGAGAATGCGGGCCGCGCCGAGCAACACTGCGCATGTCCTGATCAGCGCGTTTACCGAGGGATCGCCTTTCACTTTCTTCTCCAGTCCGTTACGCGTTCTTCTCCGCCGGACTCAACTTGCTCAGCAACGGATAGCGTTCCAGTGCCGCAGCCAGCACCTGCCTTCCGGGTGTGGTGAGTTTGTAATAACGGCGCGCCGGACGGTTCTCCCGCGCAGCCTTCCTCGCGTCTTCCTCCTGCCCCACGATCAGCTTCTCTTTTTCCAGTCTCCGCAGCGCCGGATACACGGTCCCGCTGGGCAGGCCGGTCGCCTCCATCACATCAAACCCGTAAATGAAGCCTGCGTTGATGGTCTGCAGGATCAGCGCCGAAGTATGCGAAATTCTTACCGGTTCCTTCATTTGACTTTTCGGTCGACCTATGTAGTAATCTTTATAGTCGGGCTATGTAGATTATAACATAGCTTAGGGGATGGGAAAGCGCACTGTTCCTGAAGGCAGGCAAATTGCATGCTCGAAGCCATCAAACTCAGCAAGTCCTATGCCGGGCTGCCGGCCGTAAGCAATGTCACCTTCACCATCCGTCCAGGACAAATACTCGGCTATCTCGGGCCCAACGGGTCGGGCAAGAGCACGACGGTAAAAATGATCACCGGGCTGCTGGAGCCCACCCGCGGAGAAGTCCGTTTCAATGGCGCTGGAATCCGCCGCGACCTTACGGCTTACAAGCGCCTGCTCGGCTACGTTCCTGAAGACGCCCTCCTTTACCCCTATCTCACTGGATGGGAGTACCTGGAACTGGTGGGTACCCTGCGCGGCATGGAGCGCGCCACCATGTTCAAGCGAATGGACTCCATGTTTGAGCTCTTCATGCTCCACCCGCACCGCCATTCCACCATCGCTGCCTATTCCAAGGGGATGCGGCAGCGTGTTCTCCTTATTAGTGCACTTATGCACGATCCTCAGTTGCTGATCTTTGACGAGCCTCTGTCCGGTCTCGATGTGACCTCCGCCATCATCTTTCGCAAGCTGATCAAGTCACTCGGTCAGCAGGGAAAGATCATCTTCTATTGCTCTCATGTGCTCGAAGTGGTGGAAAAACTCTGCTCTCACCTGCTGATTCTCCGTCGCGGCGAGCTAGTCGCTCACGGATCGGTGCGTGAAGTCCACCAGTTGAGCGGCCTGGCTACGCTGGAGGATACGTTTTCTCATTTCGTGGAAGAACAGGACGCCGAGCAGACTGCGCACAGCATCGTGGAAGTGATGGGCGCATGATGAACTCCGTCTTCGTGCAACTACGCCGCCGCCGGGAATCACTGCTTGAGCGTCCTTTCTGGAGACTGGCCTCCCACTTTGTTTCGCGTCTTTTCAGCGCCGGCAGCAGCGATTCCGAAGAAAGCGCGCTCGGCCTTGGGGTTGGCGCGATTCTCGCTCTTCTGGCCGCGCCCGGCGGCTTCATCACCATTTTTCTATTCAGCAAATATTCATCCACCATCCGTTTCGCCCACAACATCACCAATTTCGACGCTTACTCCGCGTCGCTCTCTGACCAGTATTTTTTTCTCGCCTATTCGCTCAGCATTACCGGCATCGCCACCATTCTTAAATGGGATTCGATTTTCCCCGACCGCCGCGATTATATGAACCTTGCGCCTCTTCCTGTTCCCACCCGCCATATTTTTCTCGCCAATTTCGTTGCGATCCTCTCCATCGCGGTGCTGTTCGCTTTCGACGTCAACGCCGTCTCCGCGGTTTTTTTCCCTGTGCTCGTGACCATGGAGAAGCGGTTTGCCGATTTCCTGCGCTTCGCGCCCATGCATGCCGGCGGCGTTCTGCTCGCCAGCCTCTTCATATTCTTTGCTCTGTTCGCGCTCATTGGGACATTGATGCTGTTGCTGCCGCGAGCGCTCTTCCGGCGGCTCTCTCTCTATTTGCGCGTTTCTCTCGTTGTCGTGTTGCTGGCTTTGCTCTCCACCAGCCTTGTCGTGCCCAACCTGATTCGCGCTCCTGGCCCTCATCCGATTCTCAGGTGGCTTCCGACAGTCTGGTTTCTCGAGTTGTCGCGCTCGTGGATCGGCCAAGCCGATCCTCAATTCTCCTGGCTCGCGCCCTTCGCTGCGCGCGCGACCATAGGCGTTGTGCTGTGGGCCGCGGCTGTTTACGTCATCAGCTATTACCGCCATTTCATCCGCATTCCCGAGATGCTCGACGTCAAGATCTCCCGCGGCAACCTGCGCTTTCGCATTCCGGTGTGGATGGAAAAGATCTTGCTGCGCGACCCATTTGAGCGTGGCTGTTATGCATTCGCCCTGAAGACGCTTTTCCGCAACGATCTCCATTCCCTGCTCGCGGGAGCGTTCGCCGGTCTCGGACTCGTGATGAGTTCGCAGATCCTGCTCGATGCCGTTACCCGCCGCTTCTCCGTCCGCGGCGCCATTCCCGATTCGGACTTCCTCGCTGCTCCGCTCGTCCTCGCCTACTTCATTGTATGCGGTCTGCGTTTCGTCTTTGAGCTGCCTGCTGAGCTGAAAGCCAACTGGGTTCATCAGGCGATTGTCGACCGCGACAAGAACCGTCTGGTTCCGCTCGCGCGCAAACTTCTGCTCACATTCGTGTGGCCATGGCTTATCTTGCTCGCGCTTCCGACTTACGCTCACTTCTGGGGATGGACCCTGGCTCTCGAACACATCGCCTTCCTGTTGCTGGTAACTTTCTGCCTGGCTGACCTGCTCCTGCGCCGCTATCGCAAGATTCCTTTCACCTGTGGATACTCCGCCTGGAAGCAAAGCGCCACGGTCAGAATCGTCATGCACGGAATGGGCTTCCTGGCCTGCGCAGCGATCGTGCCTGATCTTGAACGCTCGTTTCTCATCAAAGGTCCGTTCGCCCTTCCGGTTGTCTGCGCCCTCATCTTCGCCGCCTGGCTCTGGTTCAAACGGCAGGACCGTGATGAATATGTCGATACCAGCCTGATCTTCGAAGACTCTCCCGAGCCCGCCGTCGAAGTGCTCAGCCTTTCCCGATTGTGAGAAGGTTTTCCCGCTAGCCCACCTTGAGGCTCCCAGAGACCGAATTCGAGCAAGTTTTTTATTTTGAGGGGAAACTAAAACGGACTACTCATTTGTCTCTATTATCGAAACAAGTTGATTGTTTATTACTAGATAAATTGGTGAGTCGATTAGACTCACCTTTTGTGTAAAAACGGGTTCGAGACAAGGCGAGGTCGCAAGGGTCTCTTCCGCCCATAAAAATACGGAAAACAAGGGCTTACGCCTATTGACTGAGGCAGGCAGCGGGGATAGCATCAAGCCATTCCAGAGACTCTGAAACTGTGGTTTGGCGGTGCATTTGGCTTGGAATCCCGGCTCAAAATCAGCTTTGTGCGTGCCCGCCACTCCGCCTCTCCTCATCGTCAAAACGCCACCTGGAGTGAAGCCTCCCGGAAAGGATCAAACAGGAGCTATGTCCAGCCCTAAGCATTCTCGTGTTTTCATTTTTAGCGCTGTTTGCACTCTTATTTTCTCCCTTGCTGCAGGGGCAAATGCGCAATCGCAGCGGCTCATCACGACACCGGTCGACGAATCGGCAAGGAGCACTGTGGCGGGCACTACGCATCCGCTGGCGCGTGCCGAATTCGATGTGGGCCCGGTGAGCAGCTCCCTGAAAATGGATCGGATGCTGCTGGTGTTGTCACCCGGGCCACAGCGGGAGAGCGAGTTGCAGGCGTTCCTCGACAGCCAGCAAGACAAGAGCTCGCCGAATTACCATCACTGGCTCACGCCGGAGGAATTCGGGCAAAAATTCGGTCCGTCGCCGGACGACGTCCAAACGGTAAAGACATGGTTGAAGAGGCAGGGGTTCACGGTGAATTCAACAGCGCGCAGCGGGCGCTGGATCGAATTCAGCGGCAGCTCGGCCCAGGTCCAGACCGCATTTCGCACGCAGCTGCGGCAGTACCTCGTCAAGGGCAACCTGCACATGGCGAACGCGACGGAGATTTCCGTGCCGGCAGCACTGGCTCCTATGGTTCGCGGCGTGACGCTGCATGACTTCTTCAAGAAGCCCATGCTGAGCCGCTTCGGTGAGATCAAGCCGAATCCGCAAGGCGGCTACAGCTACGTGGATCCGGAGTTCAATTCCAGCAAGGGGTTGCATGCGATGGGGCCGGCGGATTTCGCCAAGATCTATGATCTACCGGCACTGATCAACGGAAACGGGCAGGCCATTGCAATTGTTGCTCGCGGCAACATTTCCTTGGCAGATGTCAGCAACTTCCAGAGCGTATTCCTCTTGCCCTCTCACTCTCCGACGGTTGTCGTGAACGGTACAGATCCGGGATTCGATCCCAATAACGGCGACTCGGTAGAAGCTACGCTGGATACGGAATGGTCCGGCGCGGTGGCGCAGCAGGCGCCCATCAACGTGGTGGTAAGTTCATCTACCGCGACCACGGACGGGGTTGATCTTTCCGCAGCTTTCATTGTGGACAATGATCTTTCTCCGATTGTGAGTACGAGTTTCGGTCAATGTGAATCTCTGTTGGGAGCCGCCGAGAACGCGTTCTGGGAGAGTTTGTGGCAGCAGGCGGCGGCCCAGGGAATCAGCGCCTTTGTATCGGCGGGAGATGACGGAGCAGCAGCTTGCGACGATCCAGGTGCAGGCGTCTCAGGAACCGGTCAAGCAGTAAGCGGATTGGCCTCGACTCCGTTCAACACTGCTGTTGGCGGAACTCAGTTTAATGACACTGCGAGCCCGGCTACTTTTTGGGCGCCAACCAACGGAGTGGGGCTGGAATCAGCGCTTGGCTATATTCCTGAAGTAGTATGGAACGAAAGCTGCACCGCCGGTATTGGCGGCTGCACCCAAACCAACCTCTTCGCCGGCAGCGGCGGACAAAGTTTGTTGTATGCGAAACCCAGTTGGCAGCAAACTCCGCTTGGAGTCACAACTCCGGCGGACGGGGCACGCGACCTGCCTGATGTTTCTCTCTCAGCGGCAGGTCACGATCCTTATTTGATCTGCCTCGGGGGAAGCTGCGATCCGACTAATCCGAACGGAGTTTCTTTCTTCGGCGTAGGCGGAACTTCTGCCTCATCACCGTCCTTTGCCGGAATCATGGCCATCATTTTGAGTGGCACGGGAGCCGGGCGGCAGGGTCTGGCAAATTATCAGCTATATAAGATCGCGAGCACAGAAAACTTCGCAAATTGTAACTCCAGCAGTCGCACAAATCCGGCTACGGCCACGACCTGCGTCTTCAATGACACCACTTCTGGTAACAACTCCGTTCCCGGGGTTGCGGGATTCAATGCAGTGACTGGTTATGATCAAGCCACCGGATTGGGTTCGGTGGACGTGAACAACCTGGTCAAGGCCTGGCCTACTTCTCTTCCGGGAACAACTACAGCCCTGTCTTCAACCAACTCCAACTCCGGGGTCACGCACGGCGCCGCAGTTTCACTCAGCATCTCGGTCAACAATACGACAGCCAGCGGTCCATCACCCACCGGCGTAGTGGCTTTGAAAACGTCAGCCAGCACCGGAACCATCGCTCCGCCGGTCAATGTTGGAGCCCTGCCCTTAACCGCAAGTACAACCAGCAACAAGGCGACTTTCAGCGGGAATGTCTTCGGACTTCCCGGTGGACAGTACTCACTCAGCGTGCACTATCCCGGCGACGCAGTTGATGGCCAGAGCGATTCGGGAACAATCCTGGTAAATATTGCTCCGGAGAACAGCTCCACAACAGTCAGTTCGTTTGGCGTCGATGCCAACGGATTCGCGGTTCCGGCTACGAGTTTTCCCTATGGAAATTTCATGGACCTCCATGCCGATATCGGCGCAGTCTCAGGCCAGGGAAATGCAGGTGGAACCGTCACCTTTAAAGACGGCGGCAACACGATCGGAACTGCGCAACAGCTACTCATCGAGAACGGAACAGGAATCGTAGGCCAGAGCGAGCTTCAGATCTTTTTTCCCGGCGGACCGACGGCGCCGCTGACCGTGGGGAGTCACAACATCACCGCGGTTTATTCGGGCGACAGCAGCTTTAATGGGAGCACTTCGAGTGTGCTCGCAGTTACGGTCACGAAAGGAAATCCGGGAGTCACCCTGACCGGGCAGACCACCATCCAGGCTGGAGGAACGCAGCAGTTTATGGTGACGGTTGGAGCGACTGGCCCAATCGAGCCCACTGGCACGGCGCAATTCCAGGTGGATGGAGTTAATGTGGGAAGCTCGGTACCTCTCTTCAGCGGACAGGGCAACGCTTCGATTACATTCCCAGCTGGAGGCATACACAACGTTGTTGCGGTTTATTCGGGGGATGCTACTTATAATTCCGCGAATTCGAATCAGATTGCCGAGACGGTGACTGCTCCATTCAACCTGACCGCCAGCGGACTTACCGCTCAGACCGTCGCCGCCGGCGGAACCGCAACTTACAACCTGTCATTGGCCGGATCGAACGGCTTCAGCGGCACAGTCGCTCTTGCTTGCACCGGAGCACCGGCAGGAACTACTTGCACGGTGAATCCAGCAAATCCAAACGTTTCCACGGCTGCGGTACCAATCACCGTCACCGTGGCAACAACCACAAGCGCGCGCTTGCAGCGTGATCTGTTTCAAAGCACACCTTTCGTCTTTGCCGGCATTCTCGCAATAGGGTTCTGTGGCTTCAGAAGGAAAACGAAGCCCGCGCTGCTGATCGTTCTTGCCATGTTCGTCATCTCCGGTTTAGTTGCGTGCGGTGGAGGCGGAGGCGGGACCGTTCCTCGTCCGCCGACGGTAGCACAGCTCACCGTCACCGGTACCAGCGGAGGGTTGAGCAGCAGCATCAACTTGACCCTGACCATCACTCACTGAGTTTTTCCAAAATGTGGGTGCAGCTCCGGCTGCACCCACAAATTCCTCTTCTCCAATTACAATTTCAGGGACGTAATTGTCATTTATTTTGACTCGCAAAGGAGCCGTCATATGGCAGGAGTCAAGTTGGTGGTGATGTACCCGCGTCCGAAAGATGTCGATGCGTTCGAAAAGCTCTACCAGAGCGAACACGTGCCGATGGCTGTAGAAAAGCTTGCAGGCAAAACCAGGTTCGTAGCGACCAAAGTGGTCGCATCTCCGCAAGGCACGCCTCTTTTTTACCGGATTGCCGAAGTACACTTCCCCTCCCTGGCAGCGCTTCAAGCTTGCGCCGCTTCGGACGGCGGAAAAGAGACGATCGCCCACGCGGCAAAAATTTCTTCCGGCGGACCTCCTGTAATTTTGATCGCTGAAGAAGAAACCTTCACTTTCTGAAGACGAGATAATTTTTCTTACGTGTCGAGTCTGCCATCCGGCAGTCGAGGAACTTCCATGAAAGCAATTCAGGTGCAGAAGACCGGAGGACCCGAGGTCCTCACGCTCGTCGACATTCCCGCGCCGAAACCCAAGCCGAACGAGGCGGTGGTGAAGATCGCCGCGGCGGGAGTGAACTTCATCGACATCTATTTTCGTGAGGGCCGCTATCCGGCCGCTCTTCCGTTCGTAGATGGCCAGGAAGGCGCCGGTACGGTTGCTGAAGTCGGCAGCGACGTGAAGACCGTAAAGCCAGGAGACCATGTTGCGTACACCGGTGTGCCGGGCAGCTACGCAGAGTATGGGGCAGTGCCGGCTGACCGTCTGGTCAAAATGCCGGGCGGGATCTCCGATCAGCAGGCGGCTGCGGCCATGTTGCAAGGTATGACCGCACACTACCTGGTCTACAGCACTTATCCGCTGAAGAAGGGCGAGGTCGCGCTGATCCACGCGGCTGCAGGCGGAGTGGGAATGCTGCTGGTGCAGATGGCGAAGAATATCGGTGCGCGGGTGATTGGCACTGCCGGTACTGAAGAAAAAGCCAGACTGGCGCGAGATGCCGGCGCCGATGAGGTGATCATCTACACGAAGCAGGATTTTGAAGCCGAGACCAAGAGGCTGACTGACGGCAAGGGCGTCCATGTGGTCTACGACGGCGTAGGAAAAAGTACTTTCGAGCAGGACTTGAATATCCTGCGTCCGCGGGGATACCTGGTGCTCTTTGGGGCATCGAGCGGCGCGGTGCCTCCGTTTGACCTGATTCGGCTTTCGCAAAAGGGATCTCTGTTCATCACACGACCCACACTCGTCAATCACATCGCGACTCGAGAGGAGCTCGAACACCGAGCCGGCGACGTCCTTGGCTGGATCGCGTCCGGAAAACTGAAGCTGCGCATCGCGCACACTTACAAACTGGCGGAGGCGCAGCAGGCCCATCGCGACCTTGAAGGCCGCAAAACTACAGGAAAGCTGTTGTTGATTCCGTAGCCGCTAGGCGACCGGATAGCAGCGGAAATGTGACGGTATGCTGGATTTTTGTCGCAACTTTAACATGATGATTCCTCTGGTCCTGGCTCCCATGGGAGGCGGCCCGTCAACCCCGGAACTTACAGCGGCCGTTTCCAATGCGGGCGGATTGGGTTCGTTGGCCGCAGCGTATTCCAATCCGGAGAAAATCAGACAAGACATTGCCCGCGTGCGAGCTTTGACCGAGCGGCCTTTTGCCGTGAATCTGTTTTCGCCTCAGAGTCTTGAGCCGTTGCGCGGCGACGTGGATGAAGTGTCAGCATTCCTCCAGCAATTCCACCAACGGCTTGGACTCGGTCCTCCGCAGCTTCCGAAGCAACCGGGCGAGAACTTCGACCAACAGATCGACGCGATCTTGGAAATGAAACCGGCGATCGTGAGCTTTACTTTCGGACTGCTTCCGCCGGAAGCAGTAGCACGGTTGAAATCGGAGTCCATTTTTCTGGTTGGCACCGCAACTACGGTCGATGAGGCACGCCAGCTCGAGCAATCCGGCGTTGATGCCGTGGTTGCCCAGGGAAGTGAAGCAGGAGCACACAGAGGGACCTTCAGCGTGAAGGCAGAAGACGCGCTGATCGGAACCGCTGCTCTGATTCCGCAGGTGGTCGATGCCACAAGCATTCCAGTAGTCGCATCCGGCGGCATCATGGATGGTCGCGGAATCGTAGCTGCTTTGGCTCTCGGCGCATGTGCCGTCCAGATGGGAACTGCGTTTCTGGCTGCGAAGGAGGCCGGCACAAGCCCCGGCTATCGTGCCGCTCTGCTCAAAGCGAGCGAAGATCAAACCACCACAACGCGAGCATTCTCTGGGCGGATGGCCCGCGGCATTCGCAACGAATTCATTGAAAGCTGGAACGATGCAGGGATCACCAACCTTTCCTATCCCTGGCAGAATGCCTTCACTCAGCCGATGCGACGCGCCGCGTCCGAGGCTCGGCAGTCGGGCATGTTGTCACTGTGGGCCGGACAAGGCGTGGGCTTGATTCGTGAGGGATCGGCGCAGGAATTGATTTCACACTGGAAGGCGGAAATGAAAACTACACTAGCGAATCTTGCGCAGGCGCTTTGAACTCAAAAAAAAAAATGACGGCGCACCATAGAGCGCGCCGTCGAAAACAGACATTTTGATGACCGTTTATTCGCCGCTCGGTTGACCGGCCTCAGCTGGATGCAGCACACGAAAACTGCTTCCACCTTCCGACACGACCAGCACGAGAGCGTCTTTGTCCGCGGGCACGTTGCCGAGTTCGCGTTGAACGTCAGCCGCGCTCTGAACGGGATGGCGGTTCACTTCAGTGATCACGTCACCGCGAGAGATTCCCGCGTTGTCCGCCGGACTTCCCGGTTGCACGTTGCCGACCACGGCTCCATGAACGTTGCTGGGAAGTTGCAGTTCCTGACGGATATCAGGAGTAAGATCCTGCAATCCAAGTCCCCAGCGTGCCTTGCCGTGCGATCCAGTGGAAGCAGTTTCTTCGCTTCCTCGGTCGTTCAGTGCAGCAAGGGTTACAGGAACGTTGCTGTCTTTTCCATCACGGAACACATTCAGCGTCACCTTGTCGCCCGGATGCTGCTGGCTGACAATCGCCTGCAACTGACCGGCGTTCTCCACTTTCTTGCCGTTGACGCCGGTGATCACATCGCCGGTTTTCAATCCGGCCTTCGCGCCAGGCGAATCAGGCTCGACCTGGCTGATCAGAGCCCCGTCTGCGCTATTGAGATGGAAGAAGGTCGCGTTCTCAGGAGTGACGTCGCTGATCGAAACCCCGATACGAGCGTGTTCAACTTTGCCATCCTTCACCAGCGATGCCACGATCGGCTTGGCAATCTGCGCGGGAATCGCAAATCCCATTCCGGAGAATGAGCCCGAAGGAGAAATCAGGAAAGTATTGATGCCGACCACTTGTCCGCGTGCGTCGACCAGCGGTCCTCCCGAGTTTCCGGGATTGATGGCGGCGTCAGTCTGAATGAACTCACCGGGCTTGCGTGGATCATCACGGTCCGGATTCGGCCGATTGATTGCACTTACGATTCCGCGAGTCACGGTGAAGCGGAAGTTGAACGGGTTGCCGAATGCCAGGACGGTCTGTCCGGGCTTGAGGGTCGTTGAATCGCCCCAGGGCAGGCTGGGAAGATTACTGGCGTTCACTTTGAGGACTGCAAGGTCCGTGAGAGGATCGGCGCCGATCAGCTTTGCCGGCATGACACGACGATCGTTTAGCGTCACGCGAATATCAGTCGCGTCTTTGATCACATGGTTGTTGGTCACGATGTAGCCGTCAGGCGAGATGATGATCCCGCTTCCCAAGCCGTGTTCTATCTGCGGTCCAGGTTGCGCCTGCGGTCCATCGAATCCGAAAGGACCGAAGAACTGCTGCATCTGGCCCTGCTCGCGGCGTGATGTTTCCTGTTTGGTGCGGGCAGTCACCGTCACGTTCACCACCGCGGGAGTTACTTTCGAGGCGACAGTTTCCATCGCGTGATCGAGCGAGAGCAGAGCGCTCACGCTGTTGTCGTCCAACGGCGCGGCTGCAGGCGCCATGGTCGTCGCGCGCGCCATGCTCGCTGCATCAGCCGCTGCCGGCTTAAAGATTTCGTACGTGCCCACAGATGCCCCCAGGGCAATGGCCAGCGTTGCTGCCAGGGTTTTGTTCCTCAGGCGGAGTTTCCATGCTTTCAAGTTCATCGACATATCCAGATCACCTTTTCTTCTAAGTTCAACTAATTAATTAGTTATTTCTGTTTAAAGTTCGTCATTCGGCAACAACCGCATTGCCGGTTCTCGTTAGACCCTATGTTTTATTTGGAACCTGCTTCTTGGCTTGCTGGGCGGGAACCCAGAATTGCAGTTGCCAAACCCTGATCTGCAGCCCCCGGGGAGTTTGCGAGACGCTCTCACCGCGCGCCATCACAAGAACGAATTGCTGCTGAGCCTGAGTTTTCGTTTTGTCGGCCGCGACGGCAAGATCGTTGTGGTGGACTTGTAATCCTCCAGCAATGATTTGCGGCTCCTCTTGGTGGACTTGCAACCCATGAGCAGCGATTTGCGGCTCGTGTTTTGGTGAGCGAACCACAGCCCGATGATGCACCAGCTTCGCCTGCATTGGCTTGGCGGCGCTCGAATACCTCAGCTCAACGGGCGTTGCGTGAGCTCCGATGACCGGTGCAGGCGGCTCCGCTGCCGCAACCACGTGGCTTGCAGGAATCACAGAAGTCACTGCGCCGTCGTTGCGCAAGCTGATCAGACCATCGCTCCACGACATCGAAACACCGCACAAGAGAGCAAGCACGGTTACGCCTGGAACAGCGAGCTTCCAGGAAGACG
>Ga0126371_10001995_pt1 | contig 17479 bp, 14 predicted proteins | sample PanSoiMetaPlot_4_FD_110145 | JGI IMG/M metagenome (GOLD analysis project Ga0126371, IMG submission 110145) | Tropical forest soil microbial communities from Panama - MetaG Plot_4 | ecosystem: Environmental > Terrestrial > Soil > Tropical forest > Bulk soil | place: Panama | collected 2016-02-17 | reverse complement strand
TTGCCGGCAATCGGAAAGTTCCTCTTTTTGAGACTTGGGGAATACCGGTGCAGCTTTGCCGGTCAGACACCAAGAGCCTTTGCGGGCAATCGAGCGGGGCCAAGGATTTTGTCGTAGAATTCCATCATCGGCCCCAGGTGTTGGGGCATCTAAAGAATGACCGTCAACCGCGGGTGTCCTCCTGCCCGCGACAGGAGCAAAAGTGAGTCAGGTAAAGAGTCAAGTGGACGTCGATCTGCTAAGCATCAATACCATTCGCACGCTGGCGATCGACGCGGTCCAGCAAGCAAACTCGGGGCATCCCGGCGCGCCGATGGGGCTTGCGCCGGTGGTTTATTCCCTGTGGCAGCACTACCTGCGCTATGACCCCGCGGATCCCACCTGGCCGAATCGCGACCGCTTCGTGCTTTCGGCGGGGCACGCATCCATGCTTTTGTACGCGACGTTGCATTTGGCCGGCGTGCGCCTGGTGAATGCAAAAGGCGAACTGACAAATGATCTCGCAGTTTCCATGGAAGAGATCAAGCGGTTCCGGCAAATAGACAGCAGAACGCCAGGGCATCCGGAATCGCATCTGACGACGGGCGTGGAAACTACGACTGGGCCGCTCGGTCAAGGCGCAGGAAACAGCGTGGGCATGGCCATCGCCGGCAAGTGGCTGGGGGAGAATTACAACAAGCCAGGTTTTGATATTTTCGACTTCAACGTGTACGCGGTCTGCGGAGACGGCGATTTGATGGAAGGCGTGGCATGCGAAGCGGCCTCGCTGGCGGGCCACCTGAAGCTTTCGAATCTTTGCTGGATTTACGACAACAACCGTGTGACGCTGGACGGGCCTGCCGAATGGTCGTTCAGCGAAGACGTGGCAACGCGCTTTACCGGCTACGGATGGAACGTCGCCCACGTCACCGATGCGAACGACCTCGAGATGCTGGCGCGCGCGTATGAAAACTTCCTCAAAACCCACGATCGGCCAACACTGATCATTGTCAACAGCCACATCGGCTACGGCTCGCCGCACAAGCAAGACTCATACGAAGCGCATGGCGAGCCGTTGGGCGAAGCGGAAGTAAAGCTGGTGAAAAAGACTTACGGCTGGCTGGAAGACGCGAAGTTTCTGGTTCCGGACGGCGTCTACGATCAGTTCAAAAACGGCGTGGGCAAGCGGGGTGCGCAGGTGCATGCGGCGTGGCGAACCCGGTTTGAGGAATACAAGAAGCAGTTTCCGCAGCCTGCCGATCAAATCGATCGCATGCTCACGGGGAGGCTGCCCGAAGGCTGGGACAAGGATCTGCCAAGTTTTTCCGCTGATGGGAAGGGCATCGCGACGCGGGACGCCTCGGGGAAGACCCTGAACGTGCTGGCAAGAAACATTCCGTGGCTCGTCGGCGGTTCCGCGGATCTGGCGAAATCCAACAAAACCAATCTGACGTTTGAGGGCGCAGGGGAGTTCTATCCCAACGAATACCGCGGGCGCAATATTCACTTTGGCGTGCGCGAACACGCCATGGGCGCGATCGTCAACGGGATGACGTTGTGCAAACTGCGTAGCTTCAGCGCGACGTTTTTCAATTTCAGCGATTACATGCGCCCGAGCATGCGCCTGGGTGCGCTGATGGAAATTCCAGCGATCTACATTTTCACACATGACTCGATTGGGCTTGGTGAGGACGGGCCCACGCATCAACCCGTCGAGCAACTGGCATCTTTGCGCGCGATGCCGAACATGATGATTCTGCGTCCGGGTGACGCCAATGAAGTCGTGGAAGCGTACAAAGTGATCCTCCAGCACAAGCATGGACCGTCGAGTCTGGTTCTGACGCGTCAGGCCGTGCCCACCCTCGATCGCACTAAATATGCGCCGGCTTCGGGCGTTGCGAGAGGCGCCTATGTTCTGGCGGACGCCCCGGGAGGCAAACCCGAGGTGATTTTAATGGCCAGCGGGAGCGAGTTGTCGCTTTGTGTGGCTGCTTACGAAAAGCTCAAAGCCGAAGGTGTCCAGGCCAGGGTCGTGAGCATGCCTTGCTGGGAGCTTTTCGAACGGCAAGATGCCGCCTACAAAGCGAACGTGCTCCCGCAGAATGTAACGGCGCGGGTTTCTGTTGAGATGGCGTCGACATTCGGGTGGGAGCGGTATGTCGGCGAAAAAGGGAAAATGGTTGGCATGCACAGTTTTGGTGCCTCAGCTCCGCTGAAGGATGTGCTGAAGAAATTCGGTTTCAGCGCCGAGAATGTTGCTGCCGCTGCCCGGGAAGTCTTAGGGAAGTGAGCCCCTGATGAAGCTGGTGATTGGGTCGGATCACGCAGGCTTTGCCCTCAAGGTTGCGATGGGCGATCTTCTGCGCTCTCTCGGGCACGAAGTACTGGATGTGGGGGCGTTCAACGAGAATCCCTCCGATTATCCGGATTTTGCTGAAGCCGTGGGTCGCGCGGTACTCGACGGCAAAGCCGAGCGCGGCGTGTTGATTTGTGGGAGCGGTGTGGGAGCGAGCGTGGCGGCGAATAAAGTCATGGGTATTCGCGCGGGCATGTGCCACGACACCTATTCGGCGCATCAGGGTGTGGAGCACGACGATATCAATGTGTTGGTGCTGGGCTCTCGCGTCATTGGCGTGAAGCTGGCCGAGGATTTGGTGAAGGCTTTCCTGGGAGCGAAATTCACCCAAGAAGAACGGCATGTGCGGCGGCTTGGAAAAATCAAAGCGCTCGAAGACAAATTTGGGACGGGCGTTAGGATGAAGGTATAGAAATAGTAGAAGCCTGGACTAGGCTCGCCCAGGCGTACAATACAGTTTGAAGGTGTGTTTCGAGGCGAAGGAGAACCATCATGACGACAACAACCACTCTTCCGAACATCGCCAAGGGAGAACGCACAAATCCGCTCAAGGGCTTGCTGGCCTATGGCCAGTCTCCTTGGATGGATTACGTCCGTCGAGACCTGCTGACAAGCGGGCAATTAAAGAAATACATCCATAACGACGGCTTGCGCGGGATGACTTCGAACCCCGCAATTTTCGAAAAGGCGATCGCGGGAAGCAATCTTTACGCCGACATTTTGAACTCGCCCGAAGCCAAGAAACTTGATGCCAATGGTTTGTTCGAGAAAATTGCCTTCCGCGACATTCAAGATGCGTGCGACATCTTCAAGCCGGTGTATACGGAAACCAACCGACGCGACGGTTACGTCAGCCTTGAGGTTTCGCCTTTTCTAGGTTACGACACCAAAGCCAGCATCGCGGAAGCGCACCGCCTGTGGACGGGTGTGAACCGCCCGAACGTAATGATCAAGATTCCCGGCACGCCGGAAGGTCTTCCCGCGATTCGGCAATGCCTGGAAGAAGGCCTTAATATCAACATCACGCTGCTCTTTGCACAGTCCGCGTACGAGCAGGTGGCAGAGGCTTTTCTTTCCGCGCTCGAAGCGCGGGTCAAGAAGGGCCAGGATGTCAGCCACATTGCCAGCGTGGCGAGCTTCTTTGTTAGCCGCATTGACACCCTCGTTGACAGCACCGTCGATGAAAAGCTGAAGGCGGGTGTCGACGCCGGACAAAAGGCCTTGCTGGAAAGCTTGCGAGGCCAAGTGGCGATCGCCAACGCCCGACTCACCTACAAGAAATATCAGGAGCTTTTTGGCGGGCCACGCTGGACGGCTCTGGCAGCCAAGGGGGCGCAAACGCAGCGGCTGCTGTGGGCCAGTACCAGCACGAAGAACCCCAAGTACCGCGATGTGCTCTACGTCGAAGAGTTGATTGGCGCCGACACCGTGGACACCATCCCGCCCGCCACTTTTGATGCTTTCCGCGACCATGGCCGACTGCGTCCCAGCCTTAGCGAGAATGTCGATGGCGCGGCGAAAACAATGGCCGATCTCGCCAAGGCGGGAATCTCGATGAAAGGAGTGACCGACAAACTGCTTGCGGACGGCGTAAAGCTGTTTTCCGATGCTTTCAAAACTCTGCTGGACGCCGTGGGGAAAACCGCGGGAGCCCGCGCGTGAGCGTGAACCAACAGACCTACACACTACCGCAAGATCTCGCCAATGCAGTGGCCGCCTCGCTGGAGGATTGGCGGAAACACAATAAAGTCGCGCGCCTTTGGAAGAAGGACGCGTCGCTGTGGACGCGGACCGATGAGAGTAATTGGCTCGGCTGGCTGCACATCGTGGACCAGCAGCTTTCGCACGTGGACGCGTTCAAACGCATCGCCGAAGACGTGCAAAAGGCGCGTTTTAAGCATGCCTTGCTGATGGGGATGGGCGGGTCCAGCCTTTGCCCGGAAGTTCTTCGTATGACCTTCGGCAAGATCAAAGGCTTCCCCGAACTTCATGTGCTCGACTCCACCGATCCGCTGCAAATCAAAGCCATGGAAAGCAAATTGGACTTGGAGAGCACCCTTTGCATCGTCGCGAGTAAATCGGGAAGCACTCTCGAGCCGAACATTTACAAGCAATACTTCTTCGAGCGCGTGAAAGCGAAGGTGGGGGAGAAGGAGGCGGGGAATCGCTTCGTCGCCATCACCGATCCCGGCTCGCACATGCAGGAGGCTGCCGTAGCCGCCAGGTTTCGCGAGATTTTCTTCGGAGTGCCCAGCATCGGGGGACGCTATTCGGCGCTCTCGAATTTCGGCATGGTGCCCGCGGCGGTCATGGGCCTGGATGTGGAAAGGTTTCTGACCACCGCAAAGGAAATGGTTGCTGCCTGTGGCCCAACTTCTACGGTTCGCGACAATCCCGGCGTGCTCTTGGGAACCATCCTTGGCGTGGCCGCAACCCATGGACGCGACAAACTCACCATCATCGCTTCGCCGGGAATCTACGATCTAGGCGCGTGGCTGGAACAACTCATCGCCGAATCCACGGGAAAAGCGGGCAAGGGCATCATTCCGGTGGATCGCGAGCGCGTCGCGAGACCGTCGGTTTACGGGAGCGACCGCCTGTTTGCCTATTTGCGCCTGACCACGAAGCCCAGCAAGGCCCAGGATACCGCCGTGATGGCCCTCGAAAGTGCGGGGCACCCTGTCGTGAGCATCAGCGTCGATGATGTTTACAGCCTGGGGCAGGAATTTTTCCGCTGGGAAGTCGCCACCGCCGTGGCCGGCTCGATCATCGGGATCAACGCCTTCAATCAGCCGGACGTCGAAGCCAGCAAAGTGGAAACGCGCAAACTCACCGGCGAATACGAAGCTAAGGGCAAGCTGCCTTTCGAAGTGCCTTTCTTTGAGGCCGGCGGTGTTCAGTTTTTTGCCGACGAGAGAAACGTGGCGGCCATTCACGGTGGCTTGAATGTCGCCGCAGTCTTAAAGCGGCATCTTTGCCGTCTCAGCGACGGCGACTACTTTGCTGTGCTCGGCTATATTCCGATGAATGCGGAGAATGAGAAGGCGCTCGCGACCATCCGGCACGTCGTGCGCGATAAGAAAAAAGTGGCCACGGTTCTCGGCTTTGGCCCGCGGTTTCTTCACTCGACCGGACAGGCTTACAAGGGCGGGCCCAATACCGGCGTGTTCCTGCAAATCACCTGCAACGACGCCAAAGACTTGCCGGTTCCCGGGCAGAAGTACACCTTTGGTGTGGTCGAGGCGGCGCAGGCGCGCGGCGACTTTGCGGTCCTTGCAGAACGCGGCCGCCGCGCGTTGCGTGTTCATTTAGGGAAAAATTTGAAGGTGGCGCTTTCGACACTGTCCAAAGCCATGCAAAAGGCGCTTGCCTGACACACCGCACCAAGTTTTTTTTCACGCCGATCGGCGGGGAGCACACCAATGCAGCTGGGAATGATCGGGCTCGGCAGGATGGGCGCCAATATGGTCCGGCGCCTGGAGAAAGGCGGCCACAACTGCGTGGTGTACGACCGCAGCGCCGATTCGGTGAAACAGCTTTCTGCGGAAGGCGCGACGGGCGCCAGCTCACTCGATGACTTTGTCGGCAAACTGCAAAAGCCGCGCGCCGTCTGGCTCATGGTTCCTGCAGCCGTGGTGGACGCCACGCTGCACGACCTGGTTGGCAAGCTCGATAAAGACGATGTCGTGATTGACGGTGGAAATTCTTATTACATCGACGATATTCGGCGCGCGAAAGAGCTTTCCGCAAAAGGCATTCATTACTGTGACGTAGGAACCAGCGGTGGCGTCTGGGGACTCGAGCGCGGATATTGCCAGATGATCGGTGGGGAAACGCCCGTGGTGAAACGCCTCGACCCCATCTTCAAGACGCTGGCGCCGGGACGCGGCGAGGTGCCGCGCACTCCCGGCCGAGAGAAAGTCGGCGGCACAGCGGAAGCCGGCTACTTGCACTGCGGTCCCTCGGGCGCCGGCCATTTCGTGAAGATGGTTCACAACGGCATCGAATACGGTTTGATGGCCGCGTACGCCGAAGGCCTGAACATTTTGAAGCACGCCAACGCGGGCAAATCCCATCGCGAAACCGATGCGGAAACCACACCGCTGCGAAATCCGGAGCATTACCAGTACGACTTCAATCTCGCGGACATTGCTGAGGTCTGGCGGCGTGGCAGCGTGGTTGCCTCCTGGCTGCTCGATCTCACAGCGATTTCCTTGCTCGAGCAGCCCGCGCTGGAGCGTTTTTCCGGTCGCGTTTCGGATTCCGGCGAAGGACGCTGGACGCTTCTCGCGGCCATTGAGTCGACGGCACCGGCTCCCGTCCTTAGCGCTTCGCTATACCAGCGTTTCACCTCACGCGGCGAAGATGACTTTGCCGCCAAGGTGCTGTCGGCCATGCGGTTTCAGTTTGGCGGGCACATGGAAAAAAAAGCCGGCTAGTAGAAGCCTTGGGCGCCGCCGGCCGCCTGAGCACAGGGATTCCAAACCATGAACTACGATCACCCGGAAATCAATTCATCGGCCGCGCCTTGCGTGATGACCATTTGCGGCGCCGCCGGTGACCTCACGAAGCGGAAACTGATACCTGCTCTCTGCAACCTTGCTGAGGAGAAGCTTCTTCCTGAGCAATTTGCCATCGTCGGCTTTGCCGCCGACGACTTCACCACCGAAAGCTTTCGACAAAACCTGGTGCACGAGATTCCCAAGTTTTCTGCCTCGCCCATCGACCCGCAGCTGTTGGATTGGATTTGTGCGCGCATCTACTATGTCAAGGGTGATTTTCAAGACGCGGACGCTTATCAGCGCCTCGAACAGCAGATCACCGAAGCCGACCGGAAGTACAACACGTTGGGGAATCGCCTTTTTTATCTCGCGGTGGCCCCGCGGTTTTTCTCGACCATCGCCAAAATGCTGGCTTCGTGTTGTTTGTCGAAAGAAGAAAACAGCCGCTGGGCGCGCGTCATCGTCGAAAAGCCTTTTGGCCACGACTTGGCCTCCGCGAAGCAACTCAACCAGGAGCTCAAGCAGGTCCTGACAGAGAAGCAGATTTATCGCATCGACCACTATCTCGGCAAAGAGACCGTGCAAAATGTCATGGTCTTCCGCTTTTCCAACAACATCATCGAGCCGCTCTGGAACCGCAACTACGTGGACCACGTGCAAATCACCGCGGCGGAAACGGTGGGCGTGGAGCATCGCGGTGGATTCTACGAGACCGCCGGCGCGCTTCGCGATATGGTGCCCAATCATCTCTTCCAACTGTTGACCATGACCGCCATGGAGCCGCCCATTTCCTTCGATGCCGACGAAGTTCGCAACAAACAAGCGGAAGTACTCCATGCCATTCAGCCATTGAACCCCGAGGAAGTGCTCACCAACATGGTGCGCGGACAGTATGGAAGCGGCACAATTGACGGCCAGCGTGTTGCGGGTTACCGCAGTGAACCCGCTGTTGCTTCCGATTCGAACACCGAAACATTTGTCTCCTTGAAACTGCTCATCGACAACTGGCGGTGGGCAGGCGTGCCCTTCTACCTGCGCACCGGCAAGCGTCTGGCGCGGCGGGTAACCGAAATCGTGATTCAATTTCGCCGCACGCCTTTTGTGCTCTTTCGGAATACCAGCGTCCGCAACCTCGAAACCAACCGCCTGGTCATTCACATTCAGCCGGAAGAAGGGATTTCGCTAAGCTTTGGCGCAAAGGTTCCCGGCTCGATCATGAAACTGGGGCTCGTCAACATGGATTTCGACTACTGCACTTATTTTGGAATGGAGCACAGTACAGGCTACGAACGGCTGCTGCGCGACTGCATGGCCGGCGACGCAACGCTGTTTCAGCGCGCGGACATGGTCGAAGCGGGCTGGCGCGTGATTCAACCTATCCTCGACGTCTGGCACGCCCTGCCGGCGCGGGGGTTCCCGAATTACGCAGCGGGGTCCTGGGGCCCCATCGAGGGGGATGAGTTGCTGCAAAGAGACGGTCGCGCCTGGCGCCGCATCGGTGAAGAAGAACTCGACAAACGCGGGAGAATTGCGGCTCCGGCGGCTGCCGAAAAAACCGGAATCGTGACCTGAAGGAAACGCAATTGGAACAAGAAATCCGAATCCTGGCGGATGCCGCGGCAATCGCCAAACGCGCGGCGCAAGAGTTCGTCGAAGCCTCTCGAGCGGCGGTGCGTCAGCGAAATGTCTTTCAGGTCGTGCTGTCGGGAGGCTCGACGCCGAAGGCGCTCTATGGCTTGCTGGCCAGCGATCCCGCACTGTGCTCGCAAGTTCCTTGGGATAAAACGCAGGTGTTTTTCGGCGATGAACGCCACGTGGGTCCCGACCATCCGGACAGCAATTTCCGTATGGCCAGCGAAACGATGCTTTCCAAGGTTCCGCTGAAAGCGGACCAGGTCACGCGCATCAAGGGGGAATATCCAGACGCCGAGCAGGCGGCGAACGAATACGAAGAAGCGCTCCTATCGCGCTTCAAGCTCAAGGCCGGCGAGCTTCCGCGCTTCGACCTGCTGCTTGCGGGAATGGGTAATGAAGGCCACACACTTTCTCTCTTTCCCGGGACCAGGGCGTTGCACGCCGATGGGCGCATCGCCGTTCGCAATTGGGTGGGGAAGTTGTTCGCAGAGCGCATCACGCTGACCGCCCCGGCCGCCTGCGCCGCCTCCGAGATCCTGTTCATGGTGACGGGCGCGGACAAGGCTCTGGCGTTGAAGGGCGTTCTGGAAGGCCCGTATGAACCCGAGCAGCTGCCGGCGCAGTTGCTTCGGCCGAAGGATGGAAAGCTACTCTGGCTGGTGGACACCGCTGCCGGAAGCATGCTATCAAAAGGGATTCGAGGGTAGAGAAGGAGCACGTCATGGGCACCACCGTAAGCCTGGGGAAAATCGAAACCTATCTGGGCGCAAAGACCGATGCACTTTTGGGGTTCAAATCGCCCAAAATCTCCAAGGAGCGACTGAATCTTCCCGGCCCCGACTTTGTCGATCGCGTATACGCGGCCTCCGACCGCAATATTCGTGTCCTTACCAGTCTTCAAAGAATGTTCGGAAACGGGCGCCTTAGCGGCACCGGCTATGTTTCGATCTTGCCCGTGGATCAGGGCATCGAGCATTCCGCCGGGGCCAGCTTCGCCAAGAATCCCGATTACTTTGACGGGGAGAACATCGTCAAACTGGCCATCGAAGGCGGTTGCAACGCCGTGGCTTCAACCTTCGGCGTGCTTGGTTCCGTAGCGCGCAAATATGCACACAAGATTCCTTTTATCGTGAAGATCAATCACAACGAGCTGCTGACTTTCCCGAATCGCTTCGACCAAGTGCTGTTCGGCACGGTGCGACAAGCCTATGACATGGGCGCGGCCGCCGTGGGCGCGACCATCTATTTCGGTTCCGACCAAAGCACTCGCCAAATCGTGGAGATCAGCCAGGCTTTTGCTCACGCGCACGAGCTCGGCATGGCCACGGTCCTGTGGTGCTACCTGCGCAATAGCGCTTTCAAGAAGGATAAGGACTATCACCTTTCCGCCGACCTCACCGGGCAGGCTAACCATCTCGGCGTCACCATCGAGGCGGATATCATTAAACAGAAACTTCCAGAAAACAACGGCGGTTACCTGGCGCTCAATACCAATGGCGCGAGCTACGGAAAGTATGACAAGCGCATCTACTCCGACCTCACGAGCGACCACCCCATCGATCTCTGCCGCTATCAAGTCGCGAATTGCTACATGGGTCGCGCCGGCCTGATCAACAGCGGCGGCGCTTCCGGCGCGAGTGATTTCGAGGAGGCCGTGACCACCGCAGTCATCAATAAGCGCGCCGGTGGCACGGGCCTTATTTCGGGTCGCAAGGCGTTCCAACGCCCCATGAAGGAAGGCGTCCAGCTGCTGAACGCCATTCAGGATGTGTACCTAAGTCCAGAAGTTACAGTCGCTTAAGCCCTCAAATCACGGCTCACAGATCAGCGTGTCGTTTCCTTCGCCAAGGAAGAAATGGCTGTGGCTGCCCGAGCTGCTCGATAAGCGATCACATCTTTCATATGTAGTCCACTTACGGAGGTGGACTGGAGCCCGTGATGGGCTTCTACACACTCCTGAATCGCATCTGGCCTGCTCTCCTGCGCGTGGATTGAAATTTGAAGTCAGAACGGTTTCACGCGCGCGTAAGCATGGCCGCGCGAGCCGCGCCCAGGAGTTTCTTCGCATTTTCGTGAATGTCGCCGTGCCCGAAAACGGCGTTTCCTGCAACCAGCAACTCAGCACCGGCGTGCACGATGTCGCTTACCGTATCAAGCGCCACGCCGCCATCCACTTCGATGCGGAACGACAAGCCCAGCGATTCCCGCACTTCGACAAGCGTCTTAATTTTATTGAGCGACCCATGGATGAAGGTCTGCGCGCCAAAGCCCGGATTCACGCTCATCACCAGAACGTGATGCACCATGTCCAGCACTTCGTCCAGCGTGTGCACGGGCGTGGCCGGATTGATGACCACCGCCGGCTGGCAGCCGTGCGATTCGATCAGTTGCAGCGTGCGGTGCAGGTGCACGCAGGCTTCCTGGTGCACGGAAATCCAATTTGCGCCAGCATCCGCAAACGCAGGAATGTAACTGTCGGGACTCTCGATCATGAGGTGACAGTCGAAAACGGCGTCGGGAAGAGCTTTGCGTAGAGAAGCCACCACCGGAGGGCCGATAGTGATGTTCGGCACGAAGTGACCATCCATAACGTCCAGGTGCAGCACCGTGCCCCCGCCTTCAAGCGCGGCTTTGGCGTCGTCAGCGAGCCGTGCGAAGTTCGCCGAGAGTATCGACGGGGCCAGTTCAATGGTCATGAGCGGGGCCCTGCTTCCTTCCTGCCGTTGCAAGGCCGATTATACGCGGAACCCGACCTGATTGTCGCAAACGCCACACGGCCAAAGTTTCCTGTATCGCGGAATTGCAACCTCGGCTCGGCAGGCGTAGTTTTCTGTGAAGGAGGCACACAAAAATGCGGTTAGGCCAACTTCGGTCCCTTCTTTTTTTCTGCTCGGCGCTTTTTCCTTTCTTCTGCGGGGGCTTGCTCGCCGCCCAGTTGCCCCAGACTCCCGCCGTGGACGGCGGTCTCGGCTCATGCCGCGCGGATTTCACCGTGAAGGACGGTTCGGACAAGCCTATCTACAATGCCAAGATCCACGTCCTCATAAAGTACGGATTGTTCAGCAAGCGGAAAACGGAGCTCGAAGTGGGCACCAACAGCGACGGCAAGGCCAGCGTGACCGGCTTGCCCAATATGCCCAAGAAACCGCTCGAATTCACGATCACGAGCGGCACGGTCTCGAAGAACATCACCGATGATCCCTCAGACAATTGCAATGCAACGTTCGACGTTACTTTGACCGTTCACTAAAAGCTTTCTTGAAATGCTCCTAACGCCGCGGGCCTTAGCCGGCGCCTCCGGTGGGCTCGCGACAGGCAGCGCTTGACAGACCGGGCCTTAGCGCCCGGGGAATGGTTTCTCGATTCATGCCCTAGTCCCAGGGGACGGTGCGCCGCTTCTCGCTGCTCTCCCGCGCCATTTCGAGCAAGCGCATCACGTTTATTGCCCATTCCGGCGTGACCGCGAGCGGCGATTTCCCGAGCAGCGCGTCGCGTACATTCGCGTAATAATCCCGGTAATCGCAGTCCGCGGAAGGGATGCAGGTCTCGACAAACCTGTTGTCCCGCGGAACTGTGAGCACGCCCCAATTTTCTTCCGGCTCCGCCCCCCACGGCCCGTCCCTCGGAATTTTTCCATGGCGCAAATTGTTTTCCTGCGGATCGAACGTTTGTTTAACAAAGCTGCCTTGGGTACCGTGCAGAACGAAGCGTGGCCGTGGCGCGGCGGCGAGAATCGTCGAACGCAGCACCGCGCGCATGCTACGCGGATAGCGGAACATGATGTCGAACGCATCGTCGGCTATGGCCTGCTCACGCTCGACGCGTATGTCTGCGGTTACCGCTTCCGGTAATCCAAATAAGACCAGGGCATGATCGATCAAATGCGGCGCAATGTCGAAGAGAATCCCGCTGCCCGCCTGTCTTGTCTCGCGCCAAGCTCCCGGCTTCAGTTGCGGGCGATAGCGGTCGTAATTCGTTTCGAATCGCACTATGCGTCCCAGCGTTCCGTTCGCCACCAGCTCCCGCATCGCATGAAAATCCCCGTCATACCGCCGGTTTTGATAGACCGTAATCAGTCGCCCGGCCCTCTCGGCAAATTCCACCAGCGATCGGGCTTCATCAAGTGTTGTGGTAAACGGCTTATCCACCACCACATCACGCCCAGCTTCAAGGCATTGTCGCGCCAGGGAATAATGTGTGTCGTTCGGTGTGGCGATCACCGTCAAGCGGATCTCCGGCATCGCCAGCAACTCGTCGAGGCTGCGCACGATGCGGATGTCCGTATATTTCTCCGCCGCTTCGTTGCCCGTGCGTTGTAGAATCGCGGCCAGATGCAATCCCGGCACGGCGCGAATCACCGGGGCGTGAAACGCCCGGCCCGCGAGGCCATATCCGATCAGTCCAACTTCGATCATTTGAATTGCCCGACTTACCTTGCCATACCGCCGTTGCGCGAAACGTGTGGCTTCGGCAAAATGCCATGATGTCTTCCAAAACGCAAACTTGGGCCGCCGCCTCGCCTTCTTCGCAGACTATGATTTTCTATCTGCTTGGCGCGGGCTTTGTGATCAACGGGATCGTGATCTCGCTCATTGGTCCGATTCTCCCGATGTTCATGGCCAAGTGGGGATTGAACGACAGCCGCGCCGGGCTTTTCTCGCTCGTGCAATTTTCGGCTTCCTTCATTGGCGTCCTCGCTTCGAGCGTTCTGATTTCCGCAAAAGGATTCAAGCCTGCCATCACGCTGGGCATCGCCTTGCTGGGGCTGGGTTTTGCGCTGCTGAACGCGCCGAGTTTTGTCCTTGCCCTGGCGGCCAGCGGCCTCTACGGGCTGGGCTACGGCCTGGCAACTCCGGGAACGAATTTATGGGTGGGCGAATCGTACGGAGCGCGCCGCGCCTCGTTCCTCAGCGTCATGAATCTAGCCTGGGGCGCGGGAGCGATTTCGTCTTCGCCTCTCGCTATGTTGGCAATGCGCACGTCGCACGTCAGCTTGCTCTTAAATACAGTCGGAGTTCTTGGCGTCGTCCTCGCCCTGGTGCTTTTGCGCATGCCCTTTGGCAGGCCCTCGCAGGAGGAGAATTCTTCGTCGGGAGAAGCGAAGGACAAAATTGCCGGACCCAGTGTCGCGATATTGCTCGGGACTTTGTTTTTCGTATATGTCGGTACAGAAGCAGGAACTTCCTATTGGGCTCCCACGCACGCGCAACGCGCCACGGTGTGGGTCAGCAACACCTGGGCGCTGGCCCCGATGTTTTTCTTCGCCGGGCTTCTCGGCGGGCGCGGAGCCGCCGCGGCGATTCTTCTACATTTGAAAGAAGTCACCGTCGCCGTCGGGGGATTGTTGCTGGCGGCCACTGGGGAGTCCATCTTTCTTGCAGGCCATTCTCCCGCCGCCCTGTTTGGCGGCGCCTTTCTGACAGGGCTCGGCCTCGCCAGCATTTTTCCTATTTTGATTGCATGGCTTTCGAAATGGTACGGGACGCGCGCGCGAAAGGTGGGCGGCGTAATGTTCGCCTTGGCGGCCCTGGGCAGCGCGCTCATGCCCCCGCTTGTTGGTGTCGTTTCGCGGTACTCACAAAGCCTGCGCATCGGGCTACTCGTGCCTTTGGCCGGTTGCGGTGTGATGTTGGCCGTCATCGGCGTACTTCGCCCGGGAACTCGCGGCTGATCGAGTGGGCTCACGCTTCCGCTCGTTGCTTGCGAAAACCGGCTACTGGCTGAGGTATCCTTAGCTCGTGCAAAAGGCCGCCTTTTCGCAGCGTTCACCGACAAATCGCCTCCTTTTCGGCCTGGTCATCACGCTGGCCGTCGTGTTGGCTTACGCGTTCTACATCACCGTGCAACTTGCAGGCTTGCGCAAGCTTCAGAGCCAGATGGTGGACCGCAACCGCAAGGATTCGCTGCAATTATTGCGCATTCAGAACGATCTCAATTCTGTGGCGCTGGCCATGCGCGACATGCTGGATGCCACCGGGCGCTATCCCCTGACCGCTTGGACCGCGCAATTCGAACGCATCCGGCAGGACTTGGACAGCGGGCTCAAAGTCGAAGAGGGCTTGGCCGTCGCCAGCCGCACCCCGGACCAACGGAAATATCTGACGCAATCGGTCGCGCAGTTCTGGGACGCCGTCAACCGCATGTTCGCACTTGCCGAGAGCGGCAAAGAGCCGCAGGCGCGCGAACAGATTCGCCTGACGCTTCAGGCGCGTGAACAAGCCCTCAGCACCGCGGTTTCTCGCCTGCTGGTGGAAAACAACGAGGGCGAAGAGCAGGCCGCCGCCAGCATTGCGAAAATCTATGATGGCGTGCAACGCCAGCTTTATCTCTTTCTTACCGCCACACTCATTGCCATTGTGTTGACCAGCCTGTACCTCATTCGCAGCAATCGCCAGCTCTTTGCACGCCTCGCGGATCTTTCCGAGCAACGCAGCGACCTGGCGCAAAAACTCATTTCCACACAGGAGTCCACTTTGCGGCACATTTCCCGCGAGCTGCACGATGAATTCGGTCAGGTGCTCACCGCCATCGGATCGATGCTGCGCCGCGCGGGCACGCAGCTGGGGGAGGGAACGCCTCTTCAGGGCGATCTGAAAGAAGTGCAGGAAATCGCCCAAACCACCTTGAATAACATCAGGACGCTCTCGCAAGCCTTGCATCCCGTTTTGCTGGAAGAGGCCGGGCTCGAAAGCACGCTGGACTGGTATATTCCCACGGTTGGCAGGCAAGCCGGCATCGAGCTGCACTACGAAAAGAGCGGCAAGCCCTTTCCGGTGGAACCGGGCGCTGGGGTGCACATCTATCGCGTGCTCCAGGAAGCGCTCAATAATGTCAGCCGCCACTCGGGCGCGCGCGACGCCTGGGTCCGCTTGAAACATTTGGCGAATTCGTTGGAACTTGAAGTCGAAGATCACGGTTCGGGATTCGTTGCGGAGAGAATCGAGCGGGGAATTGGCTTAGTGGCCATGCGCGAACGCGCCGAGTTGATCGGTGGAACGCTGGCGGTTACTCCGCGGCCCGCAGGCGGCACGCAGGTGCGTCTGGAAATTCCCCGCGAGAAAGTGGAAAGTCATGCCGCATAAAATAACGGTTCTGCTGGCCGACGATCACGCGCTGGTTCGGCGCGGCTTCCGTCGTATGTTGGAAGACGATCCGGCAATCTCGGTCGTCGCGGAAGCGAGCGACGGGGAAGAAGCTGTGCGCATGGCCACCGACCTGCGCCCACGCGTCGTCGTGATGGATTGCGCCATGCCCGAATTGAGCGGTATCGAGGCCACTCGCAAAATACTGGAAGCCTACCCGGAAGCGGGAATTTTAATGCTGAGTATGCACTCCGAAGAAACGCTGGTCAGCCAGGCTCTCCAGGCCGGCGCCCGTGGTTACGTGCTGAAAAACGCCATGGACCTGGACCTGGTGAGCGCGGTAAAGAGCATCGCCGCGGGCATGACCGTCCTCGACCCACAGGTGTCCCGCAAAGACGCGCTCAAAGGCGAGCGCGGCGGCGGGCTGACGCCCCGCGAACTGGAGATTCTCCGGCACATCGTCGCAGGAAAATCGAACAAGGAAATTGCCTCAGACTTGAACCTCAGTGTGAATACCGTGGCCGTGCACCGCGCCAACATCATGGATACGCTTGGCATTCACAAAACCGCGGAGCTGGTCGTTTACGCCATTCGCAATGGTCTGGTGAACCTTCCTTGAACCGCAGGGATTTTCTTTTATCGGCCCTTTTTTCGCCATTGACCGCGGGCCTGGCTGCGGCAACCTTTCCACGTTGGCCACGGGCTAGCCCCGCTTCCAACCCGGGATTTCGCTTTGCGGATGTCACAACCGCGGCGGGAATCGAGTTTCAGCACAACTCCGGCGCCTACGGCGGCAAGCTGCTTCCCGAAACGCTCGGCTCCGGCTGCGCTTTTCTGGACTACGACGCCGACGGCTGGCAGGACATTCTGCTGGTCAACGGCATGGACTGGCCGGGCCACAAGCGCCAGCGCTCGACCTTGCGCCTCTACCGCAACAATCGCAACGGCGCCTTTACCGACGTCACCAAGAGCGCGGGCCTCGACATCGAAATGTACGGGATGGGTGTCGCCGTCGGCGATTACAACAACGATGGCTTCCCCGACATTTTCATTAGTTGCGTCGGCCAGAGCCGCCTCTTTCGCAACACCGGCAGAGGAACCTTCGTCGACGTCACACGTTCGAGCGGGCTGTTCGGCCGCCAGGGCCTGAGCACTTCCGCGTTGTGGTGTGACTACGACCGCGACGGCTTCCTCGATCTGTTTGTCTGTAATTACGTTCGCTGGTCTCCCGAACACGACGTGTTTTGCAGCCTGGATGGCACGCACAAGTCGTATTGCACGCCGGAAGCCTATCGCGGGGATACTTGCTGGCTGTTCCACAATCGCGGTAACGGCACCTTCGAGGACGTTACCGCCACCAGCGGCGTGTTCGACAGCAGTTCGAAGTCCCTGGGCGTTGCCATGCTGGATTACGACCAAGACGGCTGGCCCGATCTGCTCGTCGCCAATGACACGCAGCCCAACAAGCTCTATGACAACCTCCGCAATGGAAAATTCAAGGATGTCGCCATCGAAGCCGGACTCGCCTTCAGCACCGAAGGGAAAGCACGCGCGGGCATGGGCATCGACGTGGGGGATTTCGACAATTCCGGCAAGCCCGGAATCGCCATCACCAATTTTGACAACGAAATGATCGGCCTTTATCGCGCGAGTGGGCCAGGCATTTTTGACGATGTTTCCATTGTTTCCGGCGTCGGCGCGTCTTCGCGCAACACTCTCGGCTTCGGCTGCAAGTTCCTCGACGTGGACTTGGACGGCGCGCTCGACCTTGCCGTGGCCAATGGACATATCGATGAGACCGTCCGGAACATTCGCGGAAATGTTGGTTACGCGCAGCCTCCCCAGCTTTTCTTGAACGAAGGAAATGGAAAATTCCGCGACGTGGCTGCAGAAGTTGGCGGCGGGTTTGAAAAGCCTCGCGTGGG
>Ga0126371_10001994_pt1 | contig 17481 bp, 18 predicted proteins | sample PanSoiMetaPlot_4_FD_110145 | JGI IMG/M metagenome (GOLD analysis project Ga0126371, IMG submission 110145) | Tropical forest soil microbial communities from Panama - MetaG Plot_4 | ecosystem: Environmental > Terrestrial > Soil > Tropical forest > Bulk soil | place: Panama | collected 2016-02-17 | reverse complement strand
CGATTAATCACGTGGCGATCACGCAGATCAACACAACGGTCGGTTCGATCCAGTATGGGCTGCCTGTGGGCGCGGGCGCGATGCGTTCGGTTACGGCGACTGTGCGGGTGAGGTTCTAAATGAAGCTGCTCTTTGCCGGCGCGCTGTTTCTGGTCGGCGTCGACTTGGTGAAAGACCAGGCGGTTTTATACCGGGCCTACAACGACTCCGCCGGCGTCACCGCGGAATTCAACTTGAACCTGCTGGCGCGGATCAATCGCGAGCTCGGCGCCGATTTCGATCTTGCGGCGTTCGAGCATCGCGCCTTCTTCGATGCCGCGCAAAGCCGCATTGAAATGCATCTGATCAGTACCAAACCGCAGCAGGTCCACCTGAACGGCGCCACCATCGACTTCGGCCGCGGCGAAACAATCCATACTGAGAACAGCTACAAGTACACCGTCGAGTCGTTCCAGGTGCTGGCCCGCGGTGCCGGCTGGTCGCCGGTTGAGGTGTTCAGCGATGGCCTGTTCGCTGTCCACGCGCTGCGCCGCTGAAATGCCTGTCTGCGAAGCCGATCCGTGGCGCCTGCAATATTTCACGCACGTCAAGACCGCGGCCAACATTCCGACCGAGGATTGCGACGCCTGGCAATGGTACCCGGCGCAGCGCTGGGTCTATGACAAGCTCGCAGTCGCGCTGAGCCAAAAGCTCGCGGCGGCACCGCACGGCGTGGTGCCTCAGCAGTTTCCGGTGTTCTCCAAGCCGATTGTCAATCTCAAGGGCATGGGCGTCGGCAGCCGCGTGCTGGGTTCGGCCGCCGATTACGAGCGGCACTACCGGCCCGGCCACTTTTGGATGCCGCTGCTCGAAGGCCGCCACGTGTCGTCCGACGTTGCCGTGGTCGCCGGCGAACCACGCTGGTGGCGGCATGTGACCGGCAAGCCGGCGGGTGAGGGCACCTTCGATTATTGGACGGTGCAAGCCGAACCCGACGCCGAGATCGAAGACCGTTGCGGCGCCTGGATCGCGAGGCATCTTGCCGGCTACACCGGCATGCTGAATCTGGAAACCATCGGCGGCACCATCATCGAAGCGCATCTGCGGTTTGCCGATCAGTGGCCCGACCTTTACGGCCCGGGCTGGGTCGAGGCCCTGGTCGGCCTTTATGAGCGCGGCGATTGGGATTTTTGGGACGATGAAGTCAGCGAAGGCTACAGCGCAGTGCTGTTCGGCCCGAACGGTGGCGCCTATCGCCATCCGCCGGCTGCGCTGGTCGACGAGGTCAAGCGCATCCCGGGCGTGACCAGCGTGCAGATCACCTTTCACGAGGACCGCGCGCCCGAGCAGCACGCCATGCCGCCCGGTGGTTTCCGCCTCGCCATTGTCAACGGGTTCGATTTGCGCGCCGCCCTTGCCGCGCGCGAACGGCTGCGTCGCCATTTTTTGGCGGGCGGCGCGTAGCTATCAAGACGTGGTTCCTACTTGCGCGGGAGCACGGGTCGGCGGCCGGGCGCCGCGCTGGGTTCTTGCGACAAGTCGCCGTCATTTCCGGGTTGACGAGCGCAACGCATCGGCTGCATTCAGCGGCTTTCGGGAAGAAGGAGGACAAATGGGCGCCGCACCGGATAACCTCGACACTATCGCCCATCTGTACCGCCGCGGGCTCTTGCCGCGTCGCGGCGCTATCGCCGATCTCGGCTGCTCGCAGCTACGCGGGGCATCGCCGGACGACCTAAAGCGGTTCTTCAAATGCTTCAATGTGACCATCGATGACGCCGAAGTAGAACGGCTCGCAGCCCACAACGTGTTCCTCGCCGAGCCCATCAAGCGCGCCGGCTTTTTCTATCGCGCTTTCGATATCGTCGAGGCGCCGGACTGCGAATGGTTCGATCTCAATGTCGACCGGGTGCCGAAACGCCGGCGCGGTAAATTCGACCTTGTGCTGAACTTCGGCACCACCGAGCATGTTCTCGACCAAGCCAATGCGTTCCGCACGCTGCACGATCTGATAAAGCCGCGCGGCATGATCTATTCGTTATTTTTGCGCAGCGGCAATATGGATCACGGCCTCGTGCACTACACTGATCGTTTCGTCGATCTGCTCTGCGAAGCCAATTGCTATCAGACCATCCTGCGTGACGACGCATCCGACGGTCACTGTACCTGGATCATCATGCGCAAGACGAGCGACCTGCCGTTCGCGCCGCCGATCGACGTGCAACTCGGTGAAGAGCTGCCCCACATGTCGGAGCCGCCACCGCCGGAACCTCGTGGTCCGCTCGCGTCGCTGCTCAGCCGGTGGGGCTTGGCGAAATCTTCCGGCCGTTCGTGAGCGGCGGCATTTGAAGATCGGGTTGCCGCGTGGCTGTGGCGATTTTGCTTCGGGCGATCCGAGCGGCCCATTATAGTGCCGCCATGCAGGCAAAAAGTTCCATCGCGGCACGTCTCGTCAGCGCTGCTGCTGTGCTTCTGGTTTGCGCCGCGGCTCCGGCATGCGCGGGCGAGCCGGTGCGGATCGGGATCGGCTTTGGGCTGGCGTTTCTGCCGGCCTATATCTGCGAGGACCAAAAGCTCGTCGAGAAATACGCCAAGGCGCTGCATGCCGATGTGAAGGCGTCCTATACACGCTTCGTCGGCGCGGGGCCGATGCAAGAGGCGCTCCTCGGGCGCTCGGTCGACATGGCGCCATTCGGCATCGCCCCGCTGCTCGCGGCTTGGCAGAGCGGCAAGGGCACGTCGCATCAAGTTTTTGCCGTTTCGGGCATGACGACGCTGCCGCTTGAGTTGCTCGGTAATCGGCCGCAGCTGCGCACGCTTGCTGACCTGCGCGCCGCCGACCGCATCGCCGTGCCCACCCTGACCTCGCCGCAAATGTACCTTTTGGAGATGCAGTCGGAGAAAACGTTCGGCGCGCATGACCGGCTGCGTGCTGACGTCGTGGCGCTGACGCCAGGCGACGCCGCGGCAGCGCTGATCGCTGGCACCGAGGACATTGCGGCGTATTTTGCCTCGGCGCCATTTACCGAGATCACACTCAAAGATCCGAAAATCCACCGCATGCTGAGCTCGCAGGACATCATCGGCGGCAAAGCGTCGTTCCTGCTCATGGGGGCGACCAAAGGTTATATCGAGAGCCACGCCACGATCATCGAAGCGATCGGGAAGGCGATGGACGAAGCCGCGCGGCTTATTCACGACGATCCGAACCGCGCCGCGCGCATCTACCTGGCGCACGAGCCGTCGCGCGCGCTCGACGCCCCCACCATCGCTGCCGTGCTCAAGGACAACAAGGACGAGTTCGGCAGTGCCGTGCACGGCATCGAAGCCTTTGCGGCTTTCATGGCGCGGCACGACGAACTGAAAGCGCCGCCGAAGAGCTGGCAGGACGTTGTCGCGCCGGCGCTGCTTCACTCGCCGGGCAGCTGAGCCCGGCATCGGCTTGACGGCATGGCGCGCGGCGCGCGAGACTCGCAGCCAATCGACGCACGCCCCGCCCGTTCGCAGGCGGCGGCGCATCCGGGAGGACGCCATGTCGAAGGGCCGCAATGGGTCGAGCCGCCGTAATTTTCTCAAGAGTGCCGGTCTGGTCGGCGCCGCCGCCGCTAGCGCGGTAACGCCGCCCGTCGCCGCCGATGCGGCGCCGGCCGCGCCGCTGTCGAAGAAGGCGGTGCCGCCGGGCCCGCGCCAGATCGCGGTCGAAACCTTGGCGCCGGAGAAAGACCCGGTGAATCAGACCTCGAGCGGCGGCGACTTCATGGTCGACGTGCTCAAAACCCTCGACATCGATTACCTGACCATCAACTGCGCCTCGAGTTATCGCGGCCTGCACGAAGCCGTGGTCAATCACGGCGGCAACACCAAGCCCGAGATCATCACCTGCGTGCACGAGGACATCGCCGTGCACATGGGCCAGGGTTTTGCCAAGATCGAAGGCAAGCCGCTCGCCATGGCGTGCCACGGCGTGGTCGGCCTGCAGCATGCCACCATGGCGATGTACAACGCCTGGTGCGACCGCGTGCCGGTGCTGGTGTTCGGCGGCAACATCATGGAGGCCGACAAGCGCGCGCCGGGCGCCGAATGGCTGCATGCCGGCGTCGACATCGGCCAGATCGTGCGCGAATTCACCAAATGGGACGATCAGCCGGCGTCGCTGCAGCATTTCGCCGAGTCGGTGGTGCGCGCCTACAAGATCGCCTGCACGCCGCCGATGGGACCGGTGTTCATCGCGCTCGACGGCGAATTGCAGGAAAATCCGATCGCCGACCGCAAGGCGCTGCGCATTCCGAAATTCGAGCCGGTGATCCCGCCGCAGGGCGATGCCGGAGCGCTTGCCGAAGCCGCCAAGCTCCTGGTCAACGCCCAGAACCCGGTCATCGTCTGCGACCGCCTGGCGCGCACGCCGGCCGGCATGGGCCACCTGGTCGCGCTTGCCGAAGCATTGCAATGCGCGGTCGTCGACAATGCCGGCCGCATGAATTTCCCGTCGCGCCATCCGCTCAACCAAAGCTTCCGCCGCGCGATCATCGGCCAAGCCGACGTCATCCTGGCGATCGAGATGAACGATCTGTGGGGGACGTTGAGCCACTTCCACGACCGCATCGTACGCACCTCGAATCCGGCCACCAAGCCGGGCGCGAAGATCATCACGCTCGGCGTGCGCGACCTGTACCTGAAGGCCAATTATCAGGATTTCGGCCGCTGGCACGACGTCGATCTCGACATCGCCGGCGACGGCGAGGCGTCGCTGCCGGTGCTGACCGAAGCGGTTCTCAAGCTCACCGATGGCGACCGCAAGTCGGTGTTTACCGAGCGCGGCAGAAAACTGGCTGCTGCGCACCAGGCCATGGTCGAGCGCTCCAAGACCGACGCGACCATCGGCTGGGATTCGAGCCCGATCACCACCGCGCGCATGTGCGCCGAGGTCTACAACCAGATCAAGGACGAAGACTGGTCGCTGGTCGGCACCGCGATCCGGCTGTCGTGGATGCACCGGCTGTGGGATTTCAAGAAGCCGTATCAATGGAACGGCGGGTCCGGCGGCGCCGGCGTCGGCTACAATCTGCCGTCCTCGATCGGGGCGGCACTCGCCAACAAAAAGCATGGCCGCTTCACGGTCGCGTTCGGTGGCGACGGCGACTTCATGTTCAATCCCGGTGCGCTGTGGACCGCGGCGCACCACAACATCCCGATCCTCTACATCGTCCACAACAACCGCGCCTATCACCAGGAATACATGTATCTCGCCGCCATGGCGGCGCGGCACGGCCGCGGCGTCGACAAGATGGACATCGGCACCACGATCAAGGATCCGAACGTCGACTACGCCACGGTGGCGCGCGGCATGGGCGCCCATGGCGAGGGACCGATCACCGATCCGAAGGATCTTGGGCCGGCGCTCACCCGCGCCATCGCCGCGGTCAAGGCCGGCGGTCCGGCCGTGGTCGACGTCGTCACCGATCCGCGCTGAGGAGGGGAGTAATGCGTATGTTCAGAGTTTTCGCGGCCGCGGTTTTGTTTGCCGCGGCCACGCTCGGCGCTGCGGGTGGCGACGCGCAGGCGCAAGATGCGCCCGCGGGCGATGCGGCCAAAGGCAAGGCGGTGTTCCTCAAGGAGGCCTGCTTCACCTGCCACGGCCGCTCGGGCCAAGGCGGCGCCTATAACGGGCCGGCGCCGATCCTCGCCCAAACCGCGCTGCCCCTCGAGGCTTTTCGCGCCCAGGTCCGCAACCCGGTCAACGATATGCCGGCCTATTCGGATGCGGTTTTGTCGGATAAGGACATCGCCGACATCTACGCCTTCGTGAAATTGCTGCCGGGACCGCGCTCGCCGAGGGACATTCCGATCCTGAACAATTGAGGCCTCCGCGCAAAGGCTTGCGCTCAGTTTCTCCGACGACACCTGAGCCGCGTGGGGGCGCCTTTTCGCGCGCCTCGACCGCCGCTAGCATCGAGGCGGTGAGGGGACCGATTGCCCGCAAGGCAGCAATTTTGAGAGGACGCCATGGCTAATCTTAACGTCATCAGCATCTGCGGCAGCCTGCGCAAAGGCTCGTACAATCGCATGGTCATGAATGCGCTGCCGGGGCTGGCGCCCGAGGGCATGCAGATCAAGGAAGCGCCGCCGATCGGTGAGTTCCCGCTCTATAACGCCGACATCCAGAACTCGACCGGCTTTCCCGCGCCAGTACAAGCACTGGCCGACGCGATTCGTGCCGCCGACGGCGTCATCTTCAACACACCCGAATACAATTTCGGCATTCCTTCGCCGCTGAAGAATGCCATCGACTGGGTGTCCCGGCTGCAAAACCAGCCGTTTGCCGGCAAGCCGGTGGCGCTGCAATCGGCCTCGCCGGGTCCGGTGGGCGGCGCGCGCGTGCAGTACGATTTGCGCCGCTCCATGGTGTTCCTGGACGCGCTCACGCTCAACAAGCCGGAAGTGTTCATCGGCAATTGCGCGCAGCGCATCGATGACAAGACCGGAAAAATCACCGACGAGGCGACCATCGGCTTCATCAAGCAACAGCTCGCCGCCTTCGCCAAATTCATCGCCGCGCATGGCGCGCAAGCCTGAAATTTATCGCCCGCTTTCGCGGGCGACGACGAAGAAAGAGTGAGGGAACAGACGTGTCCGACAATCAGCTCAATGTGCTCGTTGTCTGCGGCAGCCTGCGGCAGAACTCCTATAACGCGGCGCTGGCGCGCGCACTGCCGGGCCTGGCGCCGGCCGGCATGGCGCTCAAGGCCGGGCCGCCTTACCACACCATGCCGATCTACAACCACGACATTCAGGACGCGACAGGCTTTCCGGCCGATGCTGTGGCCTGGGCCGACGCCATTCGTGCCGCCGACGGCGTCATCATCGTGTCGCCGGAATACAATTGGAGCATCCCGGGCGGGCTGAAGAACGCGATCGACTGGGTGTCGCGCATGAAGGACGTGCCGTTCAAGGAAAAGCCGATCCTGCTGCAATCGTGTGCAACCGGCGCGCTCGGCGGCGCCCGCATGCAGTATCACATGCGTCAGTGCCTGACGGGGGTCGATTCAATCTTCTTTGGCAAGCCCGAGGTCTTGGTCACCTTTGCGGCGAAAAAATTCGACGAAAAGACACTGGCGCTCACCGACCAGCCGACCATCGACATCGTCAAGCAGCAGCTCGCCGGCTTCGAAAAATTCGTGCGGCGGCTCAACGGGAAGAAGTGAGATGGCGCGGCTCGACAAGCGCGTGGCGCTGCTCACCGGCGGCGCCAAGGGTATTGGCAGGCATTACGCGCAGGCGCTGGTCCGCGAGGGCGCGCGGCTGATGATCGCCGACGTCGCCGACGGTCGCGAGCTTGCCGAGACCATCGCGCGCGAGCGCGGCGCCAATTCGGTGTCGAGCGCGGTCACCGACGTGAGCGACGAGAAGGCAGTCAAGGCGCTGGTGGCGCAAACCATCGAACGCTTCGGCAAGATCGACATTCTGGTCAACAACGCCGCGCTGTTCGCGCCGCTCGCCGAGCAGAAAGTCACCGAGATCGACGCGGATCTGTGGGATCGCGTCATGGCGGTCAACATCCGCGGCGTGTTTTTGATGACCAAGCACGTCGCGCCGCACATGATCGCGCAAAAATACGGCAAGATCATCAATATCAGCTCGGGCACGGTGGCCCGCGGTATTCCCAACTTCGCCCATTACGTCACCTCAAAGGGCGCGGTGACCGCGTTCACCCGCGCGGTGTCGCGCGAACTCGGCGAGCACAACATCTGCGTCAACAGCTTGGCACCGGGCTTTACGCTGTCCGACAGCGTCATCAACGAAAACCCCGGCCACCTCGATCACTCGCGCGCCCCGTCGCTCGCTCGCCGCGCCATCAAGCGCGACGAATATCCGGAGGATCTGTTGGGCACGCTGATCTTCCTCGCCTCGCCCGACAGCGATTTCATCACCGGGCAGACGCTCGCGGTCGACGGCGGAGCTAACAACACCTGAGCGTTATATCGTCTTGTCCCATGCGCGCTGCCTTAAAGCTGCATCCACGCTCGTCCTCTGCCGCAGTGCGCCACATCGAAGTCGAGGTGGCGCGGCCGCAGGCTGGCGGCGTGCTGCTGCGGTACGTCGTGAGCGGCAGGATCGGCGATCTGGCGGTGCCGGCCGTCAGGGCGCCGGCGAGAACCGATGAGCTGTGGCGGCACACCTGCTTCGAAGCCTTCATCCGGCCCGGGACCGGCGAGGCTTATTACGAGTTCAACTTTGCGCCTTCGACGCAGTGGGCGACGTATCGGTTCGATAGCTATCGCCATGGCGGGCGGCCCGCCGGCGAGATCGACAGCCCTCACATCACCGTGGAACGGACGCCCGAATCCTTCACGCTGCAGACCGCGCCGCAATGGGACGTGTCATCCGAGCTCGGCCGTGCTGCGCTGTGGCATGTCGGCCTCTCGGCCGTGCTCGAAGAACGCGGCGGCCATAAATCGTATTGGGCATTGGCGCATCCGCCCGGAAAAGCCGATTTCCATCACGCCGACGGCTTTACGCTGGAATTGAAGTAAAGCGCGGCCGCATTAGAATTTCGCCACCATGCAATTCGGCATCGACCGCCTGATCGCCGAACCGGCCTTGCGCAAGCCGCTGGCCGGCCGTCGCGTGGCCTTGCTGGCGCATCCGGCGTCGGTCACCGCCGATCTGACCCATTCGCTCGATGCGCTCGCCGCCTGCGGCGACATCAAGCTCGCCGCCGCGTTCGGACCGCAGCACGGGCTGCGCGGCGACAAGCAGGACAACATGATCGAGTCGCCGGATTTTTACGATCCGGTGCATCGCATCCCGGTGTTCAGCCTGTACGGGCAAGTGCGGCGCCCGACCGACGCGATGCTGGATGCGTGTGACGTGGTCCTGGTTGATCTGCAGGATCTGGGCTGCCGCATCTACACCTTCGTCACCACGCTGCGTTACCTGCTGGAAGCGGCAGGGCAGCACCAAAAAGAAATCTGGGTGCTGGACCGGCCCAATCCGGCCGGCCGCTTGGTCGAAGGTTTTTTGCTGCGCGCCGGCTGGGAAAGCTTTGTTGGCGCCGGTCCGCTGCCGATGCGGCACGGGCTCACGCTCGGCGAACTGGGCGCGTGGTTTGTCAAAACGCTCAAGCTCGACGTCGACTATCGCGTCGTAGCGATGGAGGGCTGGCAACCGGACGCCGCCCCCGGTTTCGGCTGGCCGCTCGGTGAGCGCGCCTGGGTCAATCCCAGTCCCAACGCGCCGAATCTTTGGATGGCGCGCGCGTATGCCGGCACTGTGATGGTCGAGGGCACGACGCTGTCCGAAGGACGCGGCACCACGCGGCCGCTGGAATTATTTGGCGCGCCCGACATCGTGGCGGACGCGGTGATCAAGGAGATGCACGCGCTGGCGCCGCAATGGCTCGCCGGCTGCACCTTGCGGGCCTGCTGGTCCGAGCCGACCTTCCACAAGCACGCCGGCAAGCTGTGCAGCGGCGTGCAGATTCACACCGAAGGCCCGTCATACGACCACGCCGCGTTCAAGCCGTGGCGCCTCGTGGCGCTCGCCTTCAAGGCTATCCGGCGCCTGCATCCCGACTATCCGCTATGGCGCGACTTTGCGTACGAGTACGAACACGGCAAGCCCGCCATCGATGTCATCAATGGCGGCCCGCGATTGCGCGAATGGGTCGACGATGCGCGGGCCACGCCGGCCGATCTGGAGGCGTTGGCCAGCGCCGACGAGCAGGCATGGCTGAAGGCGCGCGAGGAGCACCTTCGCTATTGACGGCGCGCCATTCGGCGGTGGCGGTCGCGCCGGCCGAACGATAAGATAGGGTCATCGAGACAGCGGGGGTGACCGATATGCTCAACCGTCGCGACTTGATTGTACTCGCAGCCGCCCAGGTAGCCACGACCGGCCTTTTCACCGGCGCGAGCCGGGCGCAGACGCCGCCGGGCGGATATCCCAGCAAGCCCGTGCGCATCATCGTGCCGGTCGCGGCCGGTGGGCCGACCGACATCGTCGCGCGCACGCTCGCCGACAAGCTGTCGGCGACGTGGCATCAGCAGGTCTTTATCGAGAACAAGCCGGGCGCCGGCAACAATCTCGGCTGCGAATACGTCGCGCGATCCGATCCGGACGGCTACACCGTGCTGTTCGATCCGGGCGCGATGGCGTCCAACACCAGCCTCTACGGCAAGCTGACTTACGATGCAGTGAAGGATTTCGCGCCGGTATCGCTGGTCGCGCTGGTCGACTATTTCATGTTCGTGCCGAATTCTTCGCCGGCTCATTCGCTGAAGGAGTTCATCGACTACGTCAAAGCGCAGCCTGGCAAGCTGACCATGGCATCGCCGGGCACCGGCAGCGCGCCGTATCTCGCCGAGATGATGTTTTTGCAGATGGCCGGCCTGTCGATGACGCACGTGCCGTATCGCGGCGCCGCGCCGGCCTTCACCGACCTGATCCCGGGCCGGGTCGATTGCTATTTCGGCAGCGGCACGCTGCTGTCCTACTCGCGCTCCGGGCAGGTCCGCGTTTTGGCGGTCACTGGCGCCAAGCGCAATCCGGCGGCCCCCGACGTGCCGACCATCGCCGAGGGCGGCGTGCCGGGCTACGAGGTCACCGGAACACAGGCGCTGTTCGTGCCGGCCAAGACGCCGGCCGAGATCGTGCAAAAGATCAGCGCCGACACCAATGCGGCCCTGGCCGACCCCGTGATCAAGACCAAGCTTTTGGACACCGGCTACATCGCCGGCGGCTCGACGTCGGATGCGCTCGGCGATCGGCTGAAATCCGACATCGTGCGCTGGAGCGGCGTGATCAAATCGCTCGGCATCAAGCTCGACTAGGGCGGGCACTGATAAACCGGGGTCTGTTGGCCTGTTCGCCTGGGCATCGAGAAGGCATGGGTGCGATCGCCGATGCAGATGCCGCGTGCAGAACGGCGGAAGGAACAACGATGCGAACAACGCTATTCATGCGTATCGGCCGCCGGCAAAGCATCGCGATCGCGCTCACTGTGCTCAGTCTCGGCGGCTTTCCGGTGAGCGCGGCGGAACTGGTTCCCTTCCGGGTCGGCCAGGCGGCGCCCGCAAATACTTTCCTTGCCATCTGGATGGCGCAGTCCGCCGGACTTTATGCCGCGCAGGGACTTGAGATCGCCGTTGTTCCCATGGTGGGAGGGAGCCAAGCCGGGCCGAACCTGAGGTCCGGCCGCATTCAACTGATGCATATCGGCATGTCGTCGGTGGTACGCGCCAATGCATCGGGCCGTGGCGATCTCAGATGCATCGGTTCCCTGGCCAACGTCATCCGCTCGACCATGTTCACCGCGCCCAACGTGAAAACGGCAGCGCAGCTCAAAGGCGGCATTGTCGGCATCAGCAGCGAGGGCTCGGAGAGCGACTCGACGACCACCCTGGCGCTGCGCCGTTTGGGATTGGCGCGCTCCGACGTCATCATCAAGGCAATCGGCGTCGACCGGTTGCCGTTCGTGCGCGATGGCCGGGTAGCGGCAACGACCCTTGGCGAGCCCTTTCGCAGCGAGGCGTTCGCCGCCGGCCTCAATCCGATTTTCGACTTCTACGCCCAGCACATTCCGTGGCTGTACAGCGGTCTCACGGTCGACCGGGAATACCTTCGGGAACATCGTGACGTGCTGGTTCGTTTCCTCAAAGCGACGATCGAGGGTAATTATCTGGCCTATACCGACGAGAGACGCGGCAAGGATGTCTTGGCCAAAGAGCTTAAGATCGGCGATGCGAGGATCCTCGATATCAGCTACTCCAATTTCAAGGACGCAACCCCGCTCAATGCCGAGCTCGATCCGGCGGGCGCAGAGAACATCCTCGCGACCTCGGCGCCCGCCAACGCCAGCCGTAATCTCGCGGACTATATCGACACCAGCCTGAGCGAGGGATTGCGTGCCGAGGGTTTCTTCGATGCGATGAGGACGAAATACAATGTGAAGTGATGGCGGGGCGTCGCTTACCGCGCGCCCGTCATCCAAACTCGTCGTGAGATCGCACCATGAATCTTTCTCGTCGCAAGTTCCTGCGTGTGGCAGCGGCAGGTCCGGCGCTTGTGGCTGCATCGGGCAGGGCAAGGGCGCAAGCCTATCCATCGCGGCCCGTCACGATGATTGTGCCGTTTCCGCCGGGCGGACTGACCGATGTGCTCGGGCGCGTGCTCGCCGCCGGAATGCAGGCAGCGCTTGGGCAAACCGTCGTCGTCGAGAATGTCGGCGGCGCGAGCGGCAGCATCGGCACCGGCCGGGTCGCGCGTGCGGCGCCCGATGGCTACACCGTCGTGCTCGGTATCTGGAACACGCACGTCGCCAACGGCGTCACCTACACGCTCGACTATGACGTGGTGAAGGATTTTGCGCCGATCGCGCTGTGCGCGGATGCACCATTGGTGCTGTTGGCGAAGAAGACCGCACCCGTGAACGATCTGCGCGGCTATATCGATTGGCTGAAGGCCAATCCGGACAAGGCCTCGATGGCGACCGTCGGCATCGGCAGCCCCGGTCATCTGCTCGGCTTTCTGATGCAAAAGGACACCGGCGTGCGGTTTACCCTGGTGCCGTATCGCGGTGCCGGCCCCTCGGTGCAGGACGTCGTCGCAGGGCAAATCGACATGACGTTCGCCAACACCGCAACGGCGCTGCCGTTCGTGCGCGCCGGCACCCTGAAAGCGTTTGGCGTGACCTCGTTGAAACGCATCGAAGCGGCTCCGGACATCCCCACCATGGACGAAGAGGGGCTGCGCGGCTTCTCTTTCTCGTTATGGGCGGCGCTGTTCGCCCCTCGCGACACGCCGCGCGACATCGTCGACAAGCTCAACACGGCCGCCGTGAAGACGTTGCACGATCCCAACATTGCGCCGAAACTGGAAGCCCAGGGCTTTGCGATTCCGCCCCCGGAACGACAGACGCCGCAAGCGCTCGCCGCGTATCAGAAAGCGGAAATCGACAAGTGGTGGCCGATCATCCGGGACGCCGGCATCAAGGCGCAGTGAGCCGGCAACCGGACCTCGCCATGCGCGGCGGTTGATTCGCAGACAGGCGCGCTAAAGCGAAGCCTGCTCCAATCCGCGCGCAGCCATCAGTTCGGCCATGTGCTTGCGGGCATGGAAGGCTCGCGTCTTCACCGTGCCCGGCGGCACGCCGATAATCCTGGCGACGTCTTCGATGGACTGCTCGTGATAATAGATCAGATCGAGCACCTCCCGATGCGCCGTCGACAGCTGCCGGAGGCAGTCTTGCAGTTGGGCACTGCGCTCGGTCTTCTGCAGCGAGACCTCTGGATCGTCGGCCGGATCCTCGACGGTGTCGTAGGTGTCCTCATCGAGCGCATCGAACGAGCGCTGGCGCAGCGACGAGAGCGCCTTGTAGCGCGCGATCCCAAGAATCCAGGTCGATACCTGCGAGCGCGCATCGAAGCGGCCGGCGCTGCGCCAGACCTCCAGGAATACTTCGCTGAGCAAATCCTCTGCTGTCGCGTCGTTGCCGACCATCCGCCGCAGAAAACGGAAAACGCGCACGTTATGGCGCGCGAACAGAAGCCGCATGGAGTCGCGGTTGCCGGAGCTGATCAGTCCGATCAACCCTTCGTCTGAGGTTTTCTTGACGGCTGAATGCCCACTTGATGCAACACCGGCGAGCGCTACGCTGAAACTGTGCATGGCTTGCACCCCCCTTTATTGTCCGGGGGGAACCTAGAATCCGGCGCGCCGGGTCGCCATGCTACGTTGGGAAACAAGAACCAACGAAACGACAGGACATCCTATACGGGGGTATAATGCGGCTGCGGTAGCGGATTTTATTGCTTGGCCGGCCGCCGATTGAGGGCCTTATCGAGGCACTCGACGAAGCTTTCGTCGTCAAACGGCTTCCGCAGGAAACCGTATGCTCCAGCCTCCATGGCCTGGGCCTCGACCTGCTCCTCGAAATACGCCGTTACGAAAATCATCGGCACGCGGCAGCCGTCAGCGATCAATCGATCCTGCAGGTCGATTCCGCTCATGCCGGGCATGTGGAGATCGGTAATCAGGCAAGCCGGCGGCTGCCCATCCGACTGCAAATATTCTTCGGCCGAAGAAAACACCTGGGTTTTGTGACCCAGCGATCGTACCAGCCGCTGCGTCGCTTCGCGCGCCGATGGATCGTCGTCGATTATTGCAATCACGTGAGCTCTTGCCAATTCCACGGTTCCTACAATACGCGATCTAATGCACAACGAAGGACGGCGCTACTCTACATAGGCAAAGCTTCACGTATCGGTTCGGGGTACGGAAACTATACTTGTGTATAGGTTGCTCAGTCCGGGTCGCGTATGCCTAGCGCATCCGCCATGCGCACGAGCTCGGCGAGCGTTTTTGCCCCCATTTTTCGCATCACGTTGCCGCGGTGAACCTTTACCGTGATCTCGCTGACCCCGAGGTCGCCTGCGATCTGCTTGTTCATCAAGCCGGCCGTGACCATCCCCAGGATGGTCTGCTCGCGTGCGGTCAGCGAGTTGAAGCTTGCCCTCAGCTTGGCGGCAACGCTGGCTTTGGCGCGCCGGCCGCGATCCCGTTCGATGCCGATCTGGACGGCATCGAGCATGTCCTGATCACGAAACGGTTTCGGCAGGAACTCGACGGCGCCGGCCTTCATCGCCCGCACGGTCATTGGGATGTCGCCGTGCCCGGTCATGAAGACGATCGGGATGTCGATATTCGCTTTCGCCAGTTCGGCCTGGAAATCGAGCCCGCTCAGCCCCGGCAATCGAACGTCAAGAACGAGGCAAGTCGGGCAATTGGGGAGCTTGGCCTGCAGAAATTCGGTCGCGGAGGCATACGCCGTGACCCGCAATCCGACGGATGCGAGCAGGCTCGACAAGGCCGCGCGCATCGACGCGTCGTCATCGATGACGAAAACCATCGGCTTTGATTCGGCGGGCGGGCTCATGGGCTCGTGTCCGTCACGTCACGCCGCCGACCGGCAGAACCACCCGGAAAATCGAGCCGCGCGGCTGCGCCGGCGACGTGGAAAGCTGACCGGCATGCCGCTCGATGATCATCCGGCAAAGGGCAAGTCCCAATCCCATACCTTGCGGCTTCGTCGTGACGAATGGGTCGAATATATTCGCTGCTTGCTTTGCGTCGATTCCCGACCCTGAGTCCTCGACCGCCAACGCGATCTTCTTTGCGCCGTGACGCACGGTGGTCACTTTGAGGATCCGGTTATCGTCCGCGACCGCCTCCATGGCTTCGATCGCATTGCGCGCCAGATTGATCAGGACCTCCTGCAACTGGCCGCGGTGGCCATTGATAGGCGGCAGGTCCGCCAACAGCTCGGCTGCGGCGGAAATGCCACGGTCGTTGAAGTCGCCCTGCAGATCGTTGAGCACGCCGCGGGCCAGTTCGTTCACATCGATCGGCTCGCGGTCGCGGTCGCCCCGTCCGAACAAGGCGCGAATGTTGTCAAAAATCCCGCCGGCACGGTGGCAGTCGCTCACCATCCGGTTCAGGGCGGCGCGCACCTCCTCGAGATTGGGGGGCTCATGCGCGATAAACCGCAGCGCCGCACCGCCGTTCGACGCGATGCTTGCAAGCGGCTGCCTGACTTCGTGCGAAATGGAAGCGGTCATGGCTTCCAGGTTCATCAGTTTGTTGCTGCGCTCGCGACGCAATTCCGCGACCGAGCGGCCAAGCGCGTCGGTTTGCTGCCGCAATTCGGTCAGCAGCCGCATGTTCTCGATGGCGATGGAAGCCTGATGGGCAAAACTGGTCAGCAGCGCGATTTGCTTATCGGTGAACGGGCGAACTTCCTGGCGAAACACCGTGATCGCACCAATCAGGTTATCTTCCTGCAGCATCGGAATGCCCAGGTAGGTCCGCACGCCGCCGAGCTCGACCGCGGCGACCAGCGAGGGATCGCGTCGCTCCGTGTAGTCCGGGTTGTCGGCGGCGTCGACGACGTGCGCCACCGTCTTGGTCTTCACCATCCGGCCGATCAGACTGGTCGCGCTCGGGTGGAACGGTCCGCTCCTGCGATATGCGGCGAAGGCAGATGGCGTGTTGTGCCAGGCGACGAGGTATAATGCCTCGCCGTCCCAGCGGTAAATGTTGCCAAACTCCGCGTCGCAGAGCCGTGTGGCGTTGTCCAACACGGTTTCGAATACGGGCTCAAGGTCGCCGGGCGAGCTGGCAATAACCTGCAGCACTTTCGACGTGGCGGTCTGCTGTTGCAGCGTTTCTCGCAATTCGTGAAGCAAACGCGCGTTTTCGACGGCAACGACGGCCTGGGCGGCAAAGTTCTGGACGATTTCGATTTGCTTGTCGGTGAAGGGGCGCATCTCGGTGCGGCCGATGGAGAACGAACCGATCAGCTCGTTCTCCTTCAGCATCGGCACCGCCAGCATCGTCCTGACGCCGCCGAGTTCGACGGCGGCAACGGTCGGCGGATTGCGTTCCCGATAGGCTTTGTCGGCGGCCAGGTCGGCAATGTGAACGGGCTTTCTCGTCGCCAGCATGCGGCCGCTGGCGGAATGTTGGCGCCGGCCGTACGGCGACTGCTTGCGTAATTCAACAAAAGCCGGCGGCATATTGAGCGCTGCAACGAGCTGCAGTGCCTCGCCATCCCAGCGGTTGACCACGCCGTTATGGGCATCGCACAGCCGGATGGCGCTGGCCAATATGTTGCTGAAAACCGGTTGAAGATCGCCGGACGAGCCGCTGATCAGGCGGAGCACCTCCGAGGTTGCCTGCTGTTGCTCAGCGACCTCGTGCAACTCGCGGCTAAGCCGCGCAACCTTTGTTTTCAGGCGAGGCTCGGATGAAAGCCTGCGACGGGCGGCTTTTATAACAACGCGACGCTTCGGCGCCGGCTTGCGTCGGCGCGCTTTCACGGGGCGGTCCCCCGAAATATGTCGCCGCATCGATGCTCCCCCCAGAGGAGCGGGGCGAGGAATGTTACACCGCGCTTTTTATGGAAGCATCTTCGCCGCGCTACTCCGCTGCCACCGCGACATCCGGGATGAATTGCGACGCCCAGACTTTGCGGCGTTTCAGGTTCGCCCGGTACAGCGCCTCGAACTCGGCTTCCGGGAAGGAATGGGTCGACGCCCGTTCGAGGAGCGCCTGTGCCCATGCTTTGAGACGCGGGAATTTGTCGATGACGCCGAGCGGTTTGACGCGGTCGAGGTAGAAATAGCGCTGCAGAAACGGCGCATAGGCGGCGTCGACCAGCGAATATTTGGCGCCGTTGAAGAACGGCCCGGATGGACTCTGCTTTTCCAGCGCGCGCTCGAGCTGGCCGAACGCCACCGGAATTTTCTCCGCCGCCGCTTTGTACGCGGCTTCGTCCGCCGAATAGCCGGTCGCGGTGACCGAACTGGCGAAGGTCGGCACGTAATCGGTCCAGGCGCGGTTGACGGCACGCTGCACGGGGTCCTCGGGGTGCAGCCGCGGCGAAATGGTCTCGTCCAAATATTCGGCGATCGCGCTCGATTCGAACAGCGATACGCTGTCGTCGAT
>Ga0126371_10001993_pt1 | contig 17481 bp, 10 predicted proteins | sample PanSoiMetaPlot_4_FD_110145 | JGI IMG/M metagenome (GOLD analysis project Ga0126371, IMG submission 110145) | Tropical forest soil microbial communities from Panama - MetaG Plot_4 | ecosystem: Environmental > Terrestrial > Soil > Tropical forest > Bulk soil | place: Panama | collected 2016-02-17 | reverse complement strand
TTCGGTCCTCGCAACGATCGCAACACCCCTGTGCAATCCTTGTGGATCTTAAGTGGATGTCGAAATCGGAGTCTGACAAAAATGCTTGACAAACTTACTCAGACATCTGATTTCATAGCATCCTAAAACTGAAAAGCGGTTAATGGATCGACTGCTCACTCCCAGACAATGCTCACGTGGAATGCCGCGTCGCAAACGGCTGATTACTCGAAACCCCAACATTGCGGTACAGGACACAAAAGCCTTTCAGCGCACAAGGACCTCCAGCGACTGTGAAACAAGGGGACTCAAATGTCGTCCCCTTGCTCTACATCCACAGCGAAAAATTTTAGTGAACTTGAATATTCCCGCCGTTGATCGTGAAGGGGCCGCCTTGAGGATCTGCCATGTTGCTAACTTTACTGGACGCGGCCAGAGAAGAATTGATGTTCTCACCTTGTGTAAGGTCTTCGCCCCAGATTTCGTCAACACCGACTCCGGGTTCGCCGTTATCGACTACCTTGTGCTCCACAAATGGCCATACATCTGCTCGACCAATCCGGGCCTTGAGCGCGAACGCCTGTCGCTAGTTTCAATCCGCAAACAGATGCTTTGCCATCGCATCTGCAATATTCGAACCGGGGAATCGTCCTCGTTGGACAAAACAATGATGACGACATGCTGATCAGGATACCGCGCCTCGAAAGCTGCAAATCCAGGGTCCTCGCCTTCGTGATAAATCTTGCGCCGGGGCGAAGTTTCGATAAACCAGCCAGCTCCGTAGTTGCCTGGTGGGTGCGCCGTGAACATGAAGTCAAGCGCCTGCGCACTCAATAATCCTGGCGAATCCAGACCCTTGTTCCAGCGGAGCATATCTTCTGCGGTGCTGTAGATTCCTCCGGCCCCAGTTTCCATGCTGCGGTCAAAATATTCCCGGCGAATCAGCGTGCTGCCCTCGCGTGAGTATCCCTCCGACATTTGGGGCACGATGGCTGCCATGGTTGCAAACCCTGAATGAGTCATCTTCAAAGGTTCGAAAATATGATGAGCCAGATACGTTGCGTACGATTCTCCAGAAAGCTTCTCGACGATGTAAGCCAGCAGGTAGTACTCCGTGTTCCTGTATTGCCATGCGGTACCTGGCTGGAAACCCAGGGGTCGATCACGAAAAGTCTTAACCTGTTCCTCCGTTGTGTGGGGCGCGGCTTTACCTTTGTAGAAGTTCTCCCATTCGTTCTCGGGGAGACCCGAGGTGTGGGTCAGAAGGTGATCGAGCGTCATCCCTTTCCACGATCGAGGGCTGTCCGGATAGTACTTGCCTACTGGATCCTCGACGTTCAATTTGCCGGCGTCGGCGAGCTGTAAGATTGCGGTAGCCGTGAATTGCTTGGTCAACGATGCAATCTCGAACTTTGTCTCCGCGGAGTTGGGGACTTGCCATTCTTCGACTGCCGTACCATAGCTCTTCTCGACGAGCACCTGTCCGTTTCGTTCGACCAGAATAGTCCCCCGAAAGTGTTTGGCAGGAGCGAAACCTTCTACATAAGAATCGGTCCACCGTCCCAAATCCTGGGACCATGAGAGCGCAGCGAACCTAAGCGTACAAAGAAGAGCGAGAAACCATTTTGAACTCATCGCGTATAAGACCCTTTCCGATATCCGGCACTGAGGCGCGACCGGAGGGCGCATTCGATAGCACTTAGCGCCGGTCGCGGGCGTGATTGGGGAGCTCCGCACGGAGCCATCGCGAAGTTCTTTAACTGTGTAGATTCGCTGACGTTCACCGTGGACAGTTATCCGACTTCAGAGAGCCCCTTTCGATAGTAGCGGCCAGGTCATCGCTCAATTCCTCCGCCCTCTGCAACGCTCCCTTAGTCCTGGCGATCTCCATCTCGCGGCGCGCGATCTGTCCGGTAGGTTCGCGCTGATCAGCGTGTGCCCGAAGATCGGAGCCGTACTTTTCTTCGGCTGAATCGCCTCAATGTCTGCTCTGATTTAACTTCTCAGTCAAAGAAAACTCCTTGGCTGCAAGTCCTTCTTCGCCGATCTTCTTGTACACCCGGGCCAGAGAATAATGCGCAGGAATACTGTCAGGACCCAGCTCAATGGAGCGCTCCAGGTGTTTACGGGCTTGTTGCAAGTCGGCGGCCGAGAGCTCGGCTTTACCTAATTCGAGCAAAGCATCTGCTGAATTAGGGTTAATTGCAACGGCTTTCCTGAGAACGGGAATCGCATCCTTCAGATCGTTGGTCTCTCTTAGAAGTCTGCCGAGGTTCAACCACGGCCGTTCATACCCGCTGTTGATTTTCTCTTCTATCTCGATGGCGTTCCGGTACGCTTGCTCCGCGCTCTCCAGATCGCCTTTGCCTTCAAGTGCGAGGCCAAGATTGTCAGCTGCCTTCGAGTGCTCGGGATCAATGCCAACCACCGCCCGAAATGCTGATACGGCGTCATCGAGCCGGTTCTGTTGATATCGGATCCGCCCGAGAAAATAAAGAATTTCGAGATTTTTGGGGTCCATTTTCCTGGCCATTTCCAGGTATCTCGCAGCTTCGTCAAAATCGCCCAGCAGACCATAATCCAAGGCAACAATCTTGAGATCGTCGCCGATCGGAGGCCGGACGGCCGCACCACGCGTGGCAGCTTCGAGCGATTGTTTAGTGAGGCCTGCGCGGAAGTAAACGAATGACAGCAAGTAGAGTGCATTGTCCGATTTCGGATGCGATGCGATGAAGCGAGTCAGATCGGATTCTGCCGACTTGTAATCCTGCTGATGAATTCGCGCTTTGGCGGCCTGTAACAAAGCGTCTGTTGCCGAAGGCTGCTTCTCGTCAAGCGCTTCGAAAGCTTGTGCCGCTTCGACATATTTCCCTTGAGCCAGCAGCGAAAGCGCATCCGCGTAAGCACCGCTGCCCTGCGCTACTGAAATGGTAGAAAACATCAGAGAGGCAGCGAAGACAATAGTTTTAGCGAGCATTCTCGCTCATATCGGTCTCGACGACATCGAGGACACGATCTCCTTGTACATTCTTCAAAGTTTGCACGTTGCCGCTGGGCCAACGAATTTCAATCTCATCTGCTCGCTCGCTTTGCCCCAGGCCGAAATGGACGCGCCGATCGCTTGAAGACTCATAGCTGCCCGCAGTCGTCACCATGTTCCACTGCGCGCCAGAGCGGGTAGTGAGTTTAACCATGGCGCCGATTCCATCGCGATTGCTCTTGGTGCCTTGAAGACGCAAGCTGATCCAATGCGCCTTGGTCTCAGTTTCGTTTTTGAGGAGATGTATCGGGCCATTGTTTGTCGTCAGCACAACGTCCACCTTACCGTCGTTGTCAAAATCCACGCATGCAAGTCCTCGAGCAGCCCATTTCTCCTGAAATACGAATCCAGACTGCCGCGACACGTCTGCGAACCGTCCGTTTCCGCCGTTCCGCAGCAGCAAGGGAGACTCTTTGTAACTGAGGTTGGGATAACTCTGTGCCACGGTATCAAGCACGTGGGCTTGTGCTGTGAAAAGGTCCTTCCAACCGTCATTGTCGTAATCAAGAAACTTCACACCCCATCCGGAATGCAACAGAGTGATCACATCGAGTCCTGCCGAGTATGTAGTGTAGTCAAACGTGCCGTCGCCGAGGTTCTGATAGAGCGCATATCTCTGATTCGCCAAGTCGGTAACGATCAGATCGGGCCGTCCATCGTTATTGTAGTCGGTGAAATCGACGCCCATGCCGGCGTAAGTTCGGCCATCTGCATCGAGACCGACCTGCGAAGGCAGGGCGATTTCTTCGAAGGTGCCGTTGCCCTTGTTGTGGTAGAGCGATTCAGGGACTGAATCATTCGCTATAAATACATCGGGCCATCCATCCCCGTCGTAGTCGGCGAAGGCGACGCCGAGCCCCTTGCCCGGAGAATTCATGCCGATTTTGTCTGAAACTTCAACGAATTTACCGTTTCCGTCGTTATGGTAAACAAGCAGTTTGACCGGCTTGAACAAATCGGGGTGACAGTAGGCGCGGAACCCTTCTCTGTGCTCGCCGCAATACGGATCGTCAAAGTGCCAGTCCAGATAACGTGCCACGACTAGATCAAGTCTGCCGTCGCGATCCAAATCGACCCAGGCCGCACTCGTCGACCAGCCGCTCCCTCCCACGCCCGCTGCCTCGGTTACGTCAGTGAACGTGCCATTTCCGTTGTTGTGATATAGCGTGTTATGCCCGTAGCCTGCTACATAGAGGTCGTCAAATCCGTCATTGTCATAGTCGCCTACAGCGACACCGGTAGAGTATCCGGAGCCCTTCAATCCGGCGCGTTCGGTCACATCTTCGAAAGTGCCATCGGGCCGCTGATGATATAAACGGTTCCAATACTTCGAACTGGTCTTTTCCGGAAGCGCGTGCTTCGTCATGTTCTCGCTGAGCTGTGCACCATTGGCAAAAAATAGATCGAGCTTGCCGTCGTTGTCATAGTCAAATGCAGCCACGCCCGACCCCATCGTTTCCAGCAGATATTTTTTGGAGGTCGGGGAAGCTTCGTGCTTGAAATAAATGCCCCTACTGGCGGTTACGTCCACGAAATTGCCGGAAATCGGCGCTGGTTCTGTCTTTTGAGAATGAAAGGCAACCGCAGCGGTAAAAGGCAGGAGTCCAAGCCACTTCATCTTAAACTTTCGAAAGAGCTTGCATTTCCGCCACGAGTCCGAGTTCCGGTCCAGAATTGGAGCATCATTTCCTCTGGTAAGCCACGCGCGGGGGGAGCAACGGCGCCCAAATAGAGATCGTCGTGGTATGGCGTGTTGGCAAATAAGAGCTGATGCAGTCGCCGACTAGACGCCGTCGATCCCTGCTACGGTCCTTTATTTATTGTTATTTGCATGTTGCGGAGGCCGCTTTTTTCATCCTCATTCAGCAACTCCGTCTGTCGTGGAAGCGCTTCCAGGCGAGCTTAGAATTAACTACACGTTGCATAATGTCAAACAAAAATAAGGACTATCACGACAATTGTTTTGCAGGAGGCTGGGTTAAGCCGGTTCACCGACTACGCTTATCAATTCCCAATCCAGGCGGACCCTCAGTTGCATGGATCCACTCCCCTTTTCCGCCTGGACAATGTCTTTTTCCGTTTCAGGGCGTTCCACGTTCAATACCCCGCTCTCCAAACCTTTGCGTAGCGGCAACCACGATCTGAGAAAGCGAGATGCAGTCCAATAAAAGAACGTCGGTGCCGAAAAAAGACTTGACAAGAATCATCGATTAAAGGTAGGTTCCATCGCGAGTCATGGAAGCGCTTCCACTACGTGTTTTCCCGTGGTTTCGAGGAAGCAGCGCCGTTACCCAATGAAAACTTGACCTATATGACTAATGGAACTCCCCCAACCCGCCAAATGTAAGCGATTACATTTGGCGGGTATCGGCCAGTGTGGACGCGCCGCGGTCGCAACCGGGCCTTTCGTTCGAAAGACTTGCCCGAAGGAGGGTCGGACATGAAAATGCTTGGGAAATTGACACTAAGCTTGCTGATTGTCGGATTACTGGTCGCTCTTAATACTCAATTGACAGCACAGACGGTCCGAGGTGTTTTGACCGGCACAGTAACGGATCCGTCAGGCGCCGTCGTCGCCAAAGCCAGCGTTGTCGCAACCGAAACGCAAACCGGAGTCAAATCGACTACGGTGACATCGTCTGCCGGAACCTATCGGTTCCCGGAACTTCCTTTGGGAATCTATACCGTAGAAGTTACACAATCCGGGTTCAAGAAGGCGACCACCAACAACGTATTAGTACAAGTGAACACAACCACTCCCGTGGACGTGACGATGCAGCTCGGTCAATCGACCGAGGTGATAACGGTCGCAGCAGGAACGAAGGCCGTGGGGAGCGAGTCATCGGACATTGGAAGTGTCGTGGCTACGCGGCAGATTGTGGAATTGCCTCTGGCTCTCGGTGGAGTTGGCAATCTTCGCTCGCCGGAAGCTTTTATCTTTCTAATGCCGGGTACAGCCGGGCCCGGAACCGCCAGTAGCTCTAACGGAATCTTTATCTCCAAAGTTGGCGGTGGGCAGAATTTCGGTAACGAGATCATGGTCGACGGCGCGAGCCAGACTCGCAGTGAGAATGGATCGTCCTTTGACGAAGAGGCGCCTTCGGTTGAGGCGCTGCAGGAATTCAAGGTGCAGACGGCTACCTTCCCCGCTGAATACGGCCGGACGACCGGCGCAGTCGAAAACTTTGTCACCAAGTCGGGCACCAACAGCTTTCACGGTAGCGTGTACGAATTGTTCCGTAACAATGCGCTTGATGCGAACAGTTGGTTCAATGACGGCCGCAAAGCTCTATGTGCGCCTGGCGATGCCGTTTGCCGCAGACGGTTTGACGTTGCCCCGGACAAGAAGAATGATTATGGGTTCACCATCGGCGGGCCTATTCGTATTCCCGGCGTGTACAACGGCAAGAATAAAACGTTCTTTTTCTTCTCTTGGGAGCAGTACCGGCAGACTGCGGGCGGCAGCCAAACATCCACCATCCCCACTCTCGCCCAACGCGGCGGAGATTTCTCGGCTTCGTTGACTTCAACCCTTGCGTCACCCACTCCCAATCCCTGTGACGGCACTCCTATCTTCCAGGGTCAGATCTTCGATCCCGCAACAGAAAAGATTGTCGGTGGCGTGCCCTGCCGGTCAGCCTTCCCCGGCAACATAATCCCTGCAGCCCGTTTCAGTACAGTTGCCAACAATTTGTTAGCGCTCATTCCCACTCCGACGACCAACGCGACGGTGAATAACTTCACGTTCAACGGCTCTTACCCAATCATTAACACCGCATGGACAATCCGCGGCGACGAGAATATCTCCGACAAAAGCAGAGTTTTCTTCTCCTACAGCTGGCGCGACAACACCAGTTTGAAGGCGACACAAACTTATCCTCAACCGATCGAGACCAATCAGTGGGACCAGAAGTTCCTGACTTATCTGTATCGTGCCGGCTGGGACTACACGTTCAGTCCCACTATACTGAATCACTTCAATGTTGGGGTCAATCGGACGAACAGCTTGAACTACACGATTGCATCTGAGGCCAAAAAAGACTGGGCGTCGCAGCTTGGAATCACCGGTACTGGGGCAACTCTGGTGAACAGTCCATTTAAGCCTTTCCCCCGGTTCATCCTTAACGAAGGTATCCCGAATATCGGTAAGAACCAGGCGGACGACAACGTGGACAATGGGCTTCGCTTGAATGACAGCGTGTCATGGTCGCATGGAGCTCATTACCTTAAGTTCGGAGTGGATTACCGTTACCAGCAGTACTCGGGTCTCGCCTACGACGACGTCGCTGGTACTTACAATTTTAACCGAAACGAAACCGCTGGCACTCCTAATGTGAACGCGGTAACCGGAAACGGCATCGCAAGTTTCCTCCTTGGACAGGTGGACGTCTCTGACCTCGGCGTACGGGGCCACCAGCCAAAGTGGCTCTCTCGTTACTACGCGCTGTTTGTGCAGGATGATTTCAAGGTAACCCATAAGCTCACATTGAATCTGGGACTTCGCTGGGATGTGGATGTCCCTCGTCACGAATCTATCAACAACTCTTCGAACCTGGACTTGACCAAGCCCGATACGACGGCTGGCAATTTGCCCGGGGCTCTGGTGTTCGGCACGCAATGCAAGTGCAATACCGCGTGGGCGGACACTTACTACAAGGCCGTTGGACCTCGTTTCGGCTTTGCCTATTCGCCATTTGACGACAACAAAACTGCTATTCGCGGCGGCTATGGAATCGTTTATGGCCCGAACTTTCCATCCGATTTCGGTAACAACATGCAGACCGGATACGGCAGCTTCCCGCACTTCCAGAGTACCAATGGCTTCGATCCGGCCTTTAACATTGACAGCGGCGTGCCCGCTTTTGCCCTTCCTCCCGTGTTGAATCCCAACGTCTTTAACTTCAATGGGGTTGGGGGAGCATTCATAGGGAAGAGTCAGGGGCGGCAAGCGATGATTCAGAACTGGAGCCTGCAGGTGCAGCGGCAACTCGCCACTGACCTGATGGCCACGATTGCCTACGTTGGGCAGCGCGGTACTCATCTTCGTTCCCAACTCCAGAACATTAACAACATTAACCCCAGCAATTTTGCTCTTGGCGACAAGTTGCGTGAGAGCGCTGTCGGAAACGATGCTGGCGTCCCGTTACCGTATCCCACTTATCCTGCTAGCCGGCTGGTTGCGGACGCACTGCGACCCTTTCCACAGTACAATTTCATCGCCACCGATTGCTGCTATCAGAACATCGGTCAATCCACCTATCACTCTCTGCAGGCAACCCTTGAGCGCCGCTTCAGTGCAGGATTGAATCTGCAGGGCTCATATACATGGTCGAAGGATATAACGGACGCCGATAGCGCGCTTCCTGGTATCAACGGCGGAATTCGACAGATCCAGAACCCATACAATCTCCAAGGCGAAAAGTCGCTCAGCATCCAGGACATTCCGCATACTTTTGTGATCAGCTATATCTACGAACTTCCATTTGGACGTGGCAAGCATTTCCTGAATGGTAGTCACGGCGTCGTGGATAGGCTGATCGGTGGTTGGCAGATTGGCGGGGTGCAACGGTATCAGTCTGGTGTTCCCCTGTCCTTCGGCTGTGCAACAGGTATTCCTGGATGGGATAACTGCGTACGCTTCAATCGCGTTTCCGGACAAAGTCTCGCAAGCGCGGCAAGCCTGAACGGAACGTTAAACCCGTTTAGTTCCGATCCCACGGTCAATCGGCTGTTTAATCGGGCTGCGTTTGCCGATGCGAACCTAGGTCGCACCCCCACGACGCCGTTTGCCCTCGGCAATATGCCCCGCATCACGGGTGAACTGCGAATGAACCCGTATTACAACGAGGATTTCAGCCTGATTAAAAATACCACCATCACAGAATCAGTCAAAGTGCAACTGAAGGTAGAGTTTCTGAATGCCTTCAACCGGCACGCGTTCGCTGTCCCGAATATGAATCCGAATGATAACAACAACTTCGGAGTCCCGACGGGCACGATCAATAGTGCCCGCAGCATTCAGCTTACCGGTAGAATAACCTACTAGGTACGCCGGAACTGGATAGACAATATGGCGGCCAAAAGCGAGGTTTTGCCTTTGGCCGCGCAGTCTTATGTATGTGTCGCTTAGAATCTTCGCTCCCACCATACTTTGCCTGCTGATCTTCACGGGAGCTGCTTTTCCTTGGGAGATAGAGAATATTCCTGAGCGGCTGCGCCAGGCGCAGGGTTTGATCGCATCGGGACATAGTGAACCCGCAGAAAAGCTCCTGAGTTCGATTTTGCGCCAGCAGCCAGGCAATCCTGTCGCGCTGACGCTGATGGGAGTACTGCGAGCGCAACAACCAGGACAAGACACCAAAGCGGAAGAATTTTTCCGCAAGGCGATAGCTGCCGATCCCAACCACATGCCAGCTTGGCGCGGTCTTGGCTTATTGTTGCTCAAAATGCAGCGATATCCAGAAGCGTTGGAAACGTTCGAAGGCGGATTGAAACGAAGCCCTCGCGATGGGGCGCTCCATCAAGGCGAGGTGCGAACGGCGATCGTCCTCGCCGAGACACAACTGCAGGCGCAGGATAACGAGGGCGCATTGATCAGCCTTTTGAGAGCGAATAAATTTGTATCCGATGATGCGGATCTATTGACGAAACTTGGCATTCTGGAAGACAGAATGAAGATATTGCATGATGCTGACATTGCATTGAAGCGTTCTCTTGCCTTGCGCGAGAACGATCCAGCTACGTTGTATGCTTTGGCGCACTTGAAGGTAGATCAGCAAATACCCGCCGAAGCGGCTGTTTACATGCAACTGTATCTTGCGCTCAAGCCGGATGACGCGTCCGCACATTACGGCATGGGTCGAATCTTGAGGCTCTCTGCAAAACCGGACGAGGCGGCCGTCGAGTACGAAGAGTCGATTGCGCTTCGCCCAGAGCAGACTGAATCCTACTACGAGCTGGCAGAAATGGCAGTCGATGCGAACCACGAGGACAAGGCCGAGCCACTGTTGAAGAAAGTGCTGGAGCGCGATCCCAAGCATGGCGGCGCTTTGACCGAGATGGGAGTAATTGCGTTTCGCCGCAAGGATTACGCTCAAGCCGAGCAATACCTGAAGAGCGCAATCGCTGCCGTTCCGCAGTACGGGTCCGCCCACTACCAGTACGCGCTGACGCTCAGCAAGATGGGACGCAAAGAAGAGGCGCAGAGAGAATTTTCAGCCGCGAATGCTCTCAACAAACCACCGGTCGAGAAGTCAGCGGGAACCGTTCAGCTGAAGGAGCCGGCACAATCGAAAGAAACGTACTAAAAGAGGTTCTTAAGGCTAAGTAAACCCTCGGTTGCAAGCCATTGATGCCCGAGGAAGCGTCTGAGGTGGGCGGGCGATCCGTAACGCGGTTAGGGATAGTCCGGTTGATCGACGGCGTCGGTGATCATCCCGTTATCCTGTTCTGCCGAAGCACATCGTTGAGGACAACTTCCAGTCTGCTGAAGCGCAGTTCCATACTTGACAGGCACCCTGCTCTGATTCGATGATTTTGCCCAGTTTTCACCATTTCGCGGGTTGCGCCCAGAAGACCGGGTTCCTTCGTGCTTCTATGTGTATAACCGTGGTCCTTGCCAAGCTCGTTCTTGTTTTCGTCCTGGCCCTCACCGTGGCTGCGCTGATCTCGTGTCAAGCAAGTCGCAGCGACATCGCTGTCATACCAAGGACAACGGCGACCACCATTTGGGAGGCTGAACACGCTGGTGCAGAATTCGCCGCTCGCAGATTTGGAGTTCGGATCCGTTGGAATGGCCCGACGCGGGAAGATGACGTTCACTCGCAAATTGGTTTGGTTGATCGTGCTGTTACGCAAAAATGCAAAGGATTAGTCCTTACTCCGAATCAACCCAGGGCATTGATGGTGCCGATTCAGCGGGCCCTCGCCGCGGGAGTACCCACCGTCATTGTGGGGTCTGCGCTCTCTTTGCCGCCGCAAAAAAACCTGTCCTATATCGTGAACGACGATGAAATGATCGGGCAGATGGCGGCCATGCGGGTCGGACAAATTACGCGCTGGAAAGGGGAGGTCGCCGTTGTTGGCATTGATCCTCAATCGCTGAGTTCTCTTTCTGTGTTGAGCAGCTTCGTTTCCGTGATTGAAACGCGCTTTCCTGGGATATCGATTGTTGACAGGCGGCCGGCGACGAGCAGTGACCTCGATTCGGAAATCGTTGTAAACCAGGTGCTGGTCTCTCATCCGCAGGTCAACGCGATTTTTGCTCTCGATTCAACTGGCACGCTTGGAGCCTACCTTGCCCTAAGAACGCGTGGACTGACTACTCGGGTCAAGGTGGTCGGGGTGCAACAGAGCGCTGAACTCGCTAACGCCATCCGGTTGCACGAGGTCGATTCCATCATCGCGGAAGACACTTATCAGATGGGTTATCGGGCGGTGGAAGCTTTAGCACTTGGTCAAACCAAATACCCTAGTATGGTCAAACTCGCTCCTTTGCTTATCACGTCTGACAACGTCGATTCGGCCGCAGCAAGAACCTTTCTTACGAACGACTGGAGGTCTGAGCACCCTTGACGCGAGTGCGGCAGCTGCGATGGATTCGCTATAGCGTGCTTTTCGCACTTGTGTCGTTAGTCGCGGGCATAGGCGTGTCGCTGATTTATCGAAACCCGAAGCGGGGACTTCCATATCGCGCCCAATTCAGCGAGGGACAGGTCCGCGATTGGCAGCAATTCGGTGGAACCTGGACCGTTGCGGGAGACACTATACGTAATGATTCGGATGAAAGAGGCGCAAAGCTAGTTACTGGCTCACCGTTCTGGGCAAACTATAAAGCCGAAGCAGATGTCCAATTGCTGGGAAGGGGTGATGCAGGAATCGCAATCCGCGTCAGCGATGTCGAGGATGGGGTTGATTCCTACAGCGGGTACTATGCGGGCTTGAGAATCGATGACCAATCGCTGGTTTTAGGGCGGGCTGGGTACGGCTGGCTCGAATTCCCACCGGCGGGTATGCCAGGGGGAGTAAGCCCTAACCGCTGGTATCATCTCGCGATTTCCGCATATGGCTGCTCAATTAATGCCTCCGCAACTGTTCTGGGTACCGGCGAACGCGCCAGTATAACGGCATTTGATCCTAATTGCGCTCGAACAGGGAAAATTGCGCTTCGAGATGTTGTGTCGGGGGGCATTTGGCGTCACGTTGAAGTGCATGCTTTGAACCACGCAGATGGTGAGCAAGCATCGCTTGCGAAACCAACGCCCGCATCCCTTTATCCCACGAGACAAGGCCTACTGCCGAACTATGGACTGCAGTTTAGGGTATTGTCGATTTCGAGCAGGCCGCCAACGGATGTCGTTGCGATCGACAGCCTTCGTCTTCTAGCTGCCTCTCGGCCTGTTCACGTCACAGTCCGAGGCACAGTAACTCTCATCACGCCGCGTACGTATATTCAGGACGCAACCGGCGGTGCAGAGGTTATTTTTGCGGAACAGACGCCACTCAAACTCGGGGATGAAATCGAAGTTACAGGTGATGCACACCGGGAAGATTTAAGTGTGCGCATCGAGAATGCGACCAAACGTAGTATCGCTCTGGTAGCACCCGTTCCTGCATTTTCGATAACCCCTCTTCAGGCTGCGATGGGACGATACGATGCAATGTTCGTCGAATTGGAGGGCAGAGTAGATTCGCAGCATCGCACCGACAGCTCTGTCATGGAGCTTCACCTGACCGGAGGACAACAGGAGTTCTTCGCAGTATCGAGTAAACCGGAAACCGAGGCAGCATTCACGAAATTAGAGGTAGGCAGTTCAGTCCGCATGCATGGAATATGCGTTCTCAATTCCGCATATACCAAGGACAGAGTCCCATTCGCGTTAATTGTGCGGTCTCCAGATGACCTGGAAGTCCTGTCTGGACCTCCCTGGTGGAGCGCCGAACACCTTTCGCTGATGGCTGCGGGAATGCTTGTTCTCGGCTTCTTGATTCACGTGATGTATAGCCATGCCGAGGAACGCCGTCGAACGACTTTCCTAAAGGAAAGAGAACGGCTGGCGCACGAGATGCATGACACCCTCGCACAGAGTTTTGCTGGACTGGACTTCAAGTTGCGAGCCATACGAAATTGTACGCTGCGCGATCTCGAAAATATCGATAGAAACAAGCTGCGTACTGAATTGCAGGAAGCGTGCGAAATGGTTCGTCACAGCCACGACGAAGCCAGGAGAAGCCTGACTTCGCTCCGCCCCGAAATCTTAGAAGAGCGGGGATTGTCCGAGGCCTTGAGCCAAGTCGGACGCCGCATGATCGCTGGAAGTTCAATGGACATCAAGACTGACACATTGGGCCAGCTGCGACGCTTACCCGCCCACGTCGTGGATGCATTGTTTCGCATCGGTCAAGAAGCAATCGCAAACGCCGTTCAGCACAGCCACGCGAAACACGTAAGGATTGCGCTGGACTATCAACGTGCGCAGTTGGTGATGACAGTCGAGGATGACGGGAAGGGATTTCGGCCAGATTGCGAATCCGAAGGCTTTGGGTTAACAGGAATGCGTCGCCGCGCAGAAGCTATTCACGCCAAATTGGAAATTCACAGCAACGGTGTGGGAACCAAGATTCTGGTTACGGCACCATGCAAGCCTGACACGCGGTGGCCGGCCTTCCTGTCGTATATTAAGGAGGCGTGAGCCCAAAGAGGAGTATGGCTAAGGCAAAAGGGATTCGGGTCTTAGTCGCCGATGATCACCCGGTGGTGCGGGCGGGCCTGGCAAGCATGTTGAGCTCCTACCCTGACCTCGAGGTCGTTGGTGGGGTGGCCGGAGGTACGGCGGCACTCGCCGCGATCAAAAAACAATCCGTCGAAGTGCTTTTGCTTGACTTACGTATGCCTGAGATGAACGGAGTTGACACCTTACGTGCAGCCAAGCAACTGGACCCGTCGCTCAAGGTGATCGTGTTGACCAGCTTCGAAACAGACGAGGAGATATATCAGGCGATCCTCAATGGTGCTGACGGTTATTTGCTTAAAGCGAGTTCAGATGAGGAGATCCTGGCCGCAATCCACACTGCTGTTTCCGGGGAACGGTATCTGCCTCCCTACATAGCTTCTCGCTTCGCAGACTGCACGCCTCGAACGCAACTCTCTTCCTCGGAAGTCGAACTCCTCGACCTGCTTGCAAGGGGACTTAATGACACCGAGATTGCAAACCGGCTTGGAGTCAAGAAGAAGCGTCTTTGGAATCAGTTCAATGGAATCTTAAAAAGACTCGTCGACGAAGATATGCTTGGAGAAAGTGCGATCGCTGCCGCGCCTAAAATCACAATTGCTGAGGTTGCGCGAAAAGCTGGGGTTGCGATGTCCACTGTCTCCCGCGTTCTTCATAACAAAGGCAATCACAGCCCCGAAACTCGAGCCGCAGTAATGCGTGTAGTACGTGAATATGGGTTTGATCCAAACCGGACCGCTGCGTCCCTGGCTATGCGACGTACTCGATCCACCGTTAAGGACAACTGAACTTTCCCGGGCTTTGCCCTTCCACGCCAATCTGAAGAGCACTGAAGAAACAACTGCCGTGACCATAACGTTTTTTTATTGACACTGTTTACGACTGTTTATTAACCTCGGGGAGTATGGAAGCGCTTCCATCCACCAATTGCAAGCTTTTTATCCGATCCGAGCGTTTCAGTTGGCAGCAGTCGCGAACCCAATCGCAGGATGCTATTGAATGAGGAGGAGAAGCGGTCTTCGCCTGAAGAGCCGTGAATGAGAGGGGTGAATTCCCTCACGCATGCAACTTCCACGGCTTTTCTCTCGCCAAAACTAAAGCTCCGTAAAATAAAGTTCTCTCCATTATCGGCCCGGTATTAGCTGGGCATGAACAAAGGATTAGCATCGCTCCACGAACAATTCCTCTTCTTCACGGAGCATCCGGAGGTCTACACGGAGTTGTGCTCGCTGCCACCTGCGCTGCACCTGTCGCTTATTCGTTGGTTGATCCAAGTACATGCTTGTCAGTGCATTCAGATTTTCATAAACCTGACTGTGATGAACGAGGCCAGTTTGCCCGGCAAAAAAAGCTGAGTATTCTATGTGCCAACCTGGGTAGCCTCGACCGAGACCTCGTAAAACACCAAAAGCCTGCTTACAAATCCGAAGGCGACAATTCCGAAAAACAAACATCGCATTTTCAAATACATTCCAATCAATGCTGCTCCAATTGCCAACCCAATCAGCCCGGGGGTGCCCCAGACCCCGTAGATCTAGCAGTTTTATTCTGATCAGTTTGAACGTCAATGAGCGACATTGCCTTCGCGACTATTCGATATCATCACTACTCAATTCAGGCGATTCTGGCGAGGGTTCGGGCATTCCTGTTGTCGCTCGACCAACTTTTCCCGTGCCGTTGACCACGTTTGAAACCGTTGCGATTGAGACACCTGCGGGCTGCTGCCACATCCTTAATCGTGACTCGCCATGGTTTCGCTATGATCGGCTCCTCATGCCCCAATCGTAAGAACCTCTGCAGAGCCGCTGGCTCAGCAGGTTCATCCCAGAACTTCCCCGGCCTTCTCCACGGCCGCAGACGCGAAAACCTGTGGCTTCAACCCAGTCTGGGCCTCATATGCCTCTGCAATTCCCTCCTGAAATTGATTTACGGCGTCGCTCTTAACAAGACTTATTGCGCACCCGCCAAATCCGCCGCCTGTCATCCGCGCACCAATAACCCCGTTCTGTTGGTGCGCTAAGTAAACCATGAGGTCGAGTTCCGGGCAGCTTACTTCATAGTCGTCCCGTAGACTTAGGTGAGAGGCACGCATCAACTCACCAATCCTCCGAACGTCACAAGCGTTCATCGCATCGGCGTACTCGTGAACCCGCAAATTCTCGCTAACCACGTGGCGGCACCTTCGGTACACCACCTTCGGCATCTCCGCAGCATAAGCGGCCAAGTTATCCAGAGTAATATCACGGAGCGCATGAACCCCGGGCAGAAAACGCGCAAGTAATCGAATCCCTTCCTGGCACTGCGCGCGGCGCAGCCGATATTCGCTGTTGACCAGCTCACGTTTGACCGTCGTGTTGCAAATCACCATGCGGAATTCTTGCGGAAGGCGGGTAAGGCCAAACGTGAGCGATCTACAATCGAGCATCAGCGCGTGATCCGCGACACCGCAACACGATATGAATTGATCCATGATCCCGACAGGTATTCCAACGAACTCGCACTCGGCGAGTTGGCATAGCCTCGCCAGCTCGGTTCTTGGAATACGAAACCCGGAGTTCTCCATCAGAGCTAAACCAGTGGCTACCTCAATCGCGGCGGACGAACTGAGTCCTGATCCGACAGGAAGATCACTATGAATGAGAATGTTGGCACCGCGAAGATTCTGTAGACGGTCGAGCGCAGCTGCAGTCCCAGCTACGTAGTCGCTCCAGTGATTTCGCTTAGCTGAATTGTTGTCAAGATCGATCTCAACAGACTCATCAAACGTGTCCGAGAACACCTTCAACTTACGATCACTGCGGGGGGCAATGGCGGCCCAGACAGAAAAGCCAATCGCGGCTGGCATAACAAAACCGTCATTGTAGTCCGTGTGCTCGCCTATCAGGTTTACTCTGCCTGGGGCACGGAAAATTCTGGCACGCGAGCGATAATGCCTTCGGAAGGCCTCTTGTATGTCAGGAATCACGTCCTGGCAATTGAGATTCGAGCGATTGATCGTTGTAAGCGTGCTCATGACATGGATCATTGACATTCCATTCGGGCGCTCATACTTCGCCCTTCTTAGACAAAGCCTCGATGGACGGAAAAGACTCAGGAGGAATCAACGTGTGCTCCGGTGGCTGAACGCTTCGGTGAGTCGCTTCGACAAGAAGCTTAAGAGCGTACGGCGTAAGAGGCGGAACAACGACCGTGGCCGCAAAAACACGGTCGCGAACCCACGATTGTCCCGTCTTGGGAAGCCCATCAATACCTATGAATGGAAGGCTTAGCCACCGATCTCGCTCGGGACCCTGTGTCAGCATGTCAAAGGCCTTCTTTGCACCGTGAGCGATCAAGTCGTTCTGCGCAGCTACTAAAGCGATCTTCTCCTCATGGGAAGTCGATAAACGTAGCCAACTGCTGATTGCTTGATACCCACCAGCCTCTGTCCAATTTGCTGCCTTCAAAATCTTAAGCTCCAAAAGTGTCGATTTGATTTGATAAATTCCCGATAGGCGCTGAGAAGCAGCCGAACTGCTGGAAGGCCCTTGAATATACAATATGGTGCCACCCCTGGGTAAGAGAGCTGCCAGTTGACGCCCCTGCAACCTTCCGATTGCTGTGTGGTCGGCACTAACTGCACAAATGGGAACTGTGTATCTGTTCCTTAGCTCGCTTAGATACGCCGCGTCATGGTTTAGGAGTACCCATCCAATGCCCGCTCTTGCTGCAGCTTCGGCGACTTTAGGTAGA